>Ga0335394_10003910_pt1 | contig 16948 bp, 9 predicted proteins | sample MAT03_FD_205741 | JGI IMG/M metagenome (GOLD analysis project Ga0335394, IMG submission 205741) | Freshwater microbial communities from Lake Fryxell liftoff mats and glacier meltwater in Antarctica - MAT-03 (spades assembly) (version 2) ... | reverse complement strand
CCGAACGCCAGCTGCACCGATTGCTTGGGAGTCGTAAATGGCACGGCGCTACCAGGTACGGCCTGCAATGACCAGAACGCTCTCACAGAGAATGACACCTGGACGGCTGGGTGCGCCTGTGTGGGTACACCGGTCGGTTTGGATTGCGCAGGTGTCCCGAACGGCACAGCCTCGGTCGATCAGTGTGGTGTGTGCTCCGGTGGCACGACTGGCCTGATACCGAACGCGAGCTGCACGGACTGCTTCGGTGTGGTTAACGGTACAGCCTCGGTGGACCAGTGTAACGTCTGCTCTGGTGGTACGACGGGCCTCATCCCCAATGCGAGTTGCACGGACTGTGCTGGTGTGGTGAACGGAACAGCGGCGATCGATCAGTGCAACGTCTGCTCTGGTGGAACTACAGGGTTGATCCCGAACGCGAGCTGCTTGGACTGCTTGGGAGTCGTAAATGGCACGGCGTTGCCTGGTACGGCCTGCAATGACCAGAACGTGCTCACGGAGAATGACACCTGGACGGCTGGGTGCGCCTGTGAGGGTACACCGGTCGGTTTGGATTGCGCAGGTATCCCGAACGGAACGGCGTCGGTCGATCAATGTGGTGTCTGCTCTGGTGGCACGACTGGCCTGATCCCGAACGCGAGCTGCACGGACTGCTTCGGTGTGGTCAACGGAACGGCTTCGATCGACCAATGCAATGTGTGCTCTGGCGGTACAACGGGCCTCATCCCCAATGCGAGTTGCACGGACTGCTTCGGTGTGGTGAACGGAACGGCCTCGATTGACCAGTGCAACGTCTGCTCTGGTGGAACGACAGGCTTGATCCCAAACGCGAGCTGCTCGGACTGCTTGGGAGTCGTAAATGGCACGGCGTTGCCTGGTACGGCCTGCAATGACCAGAACGCGCTCACGGAGAATGACACTTGGACGGCTGGGTGCGCCTGTGTCGGTACACCGGTCGGTTTGGATTGTGCGGGTATCCCGAACGGAACGGCCACGGTCGACCAGTGTGGTGTCTGCTCCGGTGGTACCACGGGTATCCCACCGAACAGCACCTGCCTGGACTGCAACGGCACGATCAATGGCACAGCATTCATCGACAACTGCGCAACATGCGTAGGCGGTAACACCGGTCTCACTGCTTGTGTAGCGGACTGTAACGGTGTCTTCGGTGGTTCTGCTTTGCCAGGAACACCTTGCGATGATGGCGACCTATTGACGACGGGCGATACGTGGACGAACAATTGTAGCTGTGTTGGTGTGCCGGTTGGCTGCCCTCAGTCGGTGATCCTCGTATTGAGCACGGATGACAACCCGGAGGAGACCACATGGGAGATCATTCCGCAGGGCGGCGGAACACCGCTATGTTCAGGTGGTCCTTTCAATGGCATTCCGAATGCAGCGATCGGTCAGCAATGTTGCTTGAACGATGGGTGCTACGAATTGCGGGTATTGGACAGTGCCGGAGACGGGATGACAACGGGCGGTTATGTTCTTAAGACCGGCGGTGCTGAGCAGCAGCGGATCATCGATAACTCAAATGATGGAGTCTTCGGTTCCGTTAGTCAGGTTTCCGGTGGACAAGGCTTCTGCCTGCCGATCGGGACGGATAGGTTGATCTTCGCTCATTGCGATCGTTTGTTCTGGGAGAATTACAAGTATGTGGTCGCAACCGCTAACCCGGCTGTGAGTGCGACATGGGTACCCAATGGTGCCAACAACGTGCAACCGGCCAACAGCGGTTACGAGTTCTGGTTCTTTGATCCAGATGGTACGTACACCTACCGTGTGTTCCGGAGCCACAACGTGAGCAATGGTTTCTCACCGGCCAGCGCTTTTAGGGCATGCCACCTGAAGATCAATGCTTGGTTTAATTCTGCTTTGACACCGTTGATCCCCATGAACAAGACCTTGAACGTACGGGTACGTGGTCGAGTGAATGGGGTTAATGCTGAATTCGGACCTGCGTGCCGTTTCCGGATCGATCCTGCACTTGCGGCATGTCAACCGACAGCATTGGTGAATCAGCCGAACTTGCCTCAGTACTCCTGTGGAGTGGTCAAACAATTTGGCGGAACGGATCGGATCTGGGCATGGGCACGTCCAGGGGCAACACGCTACCAGTTCGAGTTCACTTTGCCCGCTGAAGGGAATTTCTTGAAAGTGGTGACGAATACCTCCTACTTCGCTACCTTGAATTGGACCGTAGATCCCCTCATGCCTGGTGTTACCTACACAGTTCGTGTGCGGATCAGCAAGGACCAAGGAGCTACATGGTGCGCGTGGGGTGATGAATGCCTACTAACGATCAGTACGAACATGGCTGGTCCACAAGGCGGGTCAAGTATGATCACTGGTTCACCTGTTCTAACTGCCTTCCCGAACCCGAACAGCGGAGAACATCTTATGATCAACCTTACCCATGTGGGCCAAGGTGTCGATCGTGTTTGGGTGGAGTTCTTCGACCTCTATGGCAAGAAGGTGATCTCTAGCACCATTCCTGCGCAAGAAGGAGCCTTTACCACCGATCTGGACCTTTCCAGCGGAAGCCTTAGCAGCGGCATTTACCTGATGCGCGTAACTGCTGGGGACTACGTTACCACGGAAAGGATCGTGGTGCAGCGTTAAGTTGAAGTGCTACGAACCTGGGAAAGGCCGTCCAAATTGGGCGGCCTTTCTCGTATGTTGGCCCCGATATGAGCATTACCGGATCCTGAAAAATACCCATTTGTGGGTATTGCGGCCATGGACCCTTGACCGGACCTTTGGACCGTTATAAGGCTATTCAGCAAATGAGGTCCCTCTTCTCCCTGCCAAGTTCCGAAATGGTATCACGTACTGCGATCGTGATGGCCATCTCGACCTTGGTCATATTGCTATTGAGTTCATATGAGTTGATCTAAGGACTCGGATATTTGGTGGGTATTCGTTCGGAGCAAACGAGGCGCGGCCCACCATCCATCGGAACCCTGACTTTGGTCGGGGTTTCGACATTTTAGTGCCACTTCACTTCCGAAGTCATGTGCAAAGACCTGTGAAAAGTCCAAACTTCACTTGAGCATCGACGTCCTTTTCTATGCTGTATTCGGATGCATCGAACAAGGTGCCCACGGTCAAGAGCACACGAATGGAACCCAAGGCTGGAGCGAAATACCAGATCTTGGGTATGGTGTGAGGGAGATGGGTCAGAACATTTACGAACTGCAAGTGTTCTAGCCGCTTGGGTTCGGACTTTTGCACAGTCAATGGACATGGGGCATCTCCCTCTTGAAAGATAGCAAGTCGCGAACAGGATCCGCAATAAGCAAAGGGGCCGCCCTTGCTAGGACAGCCCCTTCACAACATGATCGCGGATCGGCTCAGTAATAGACCAACCTACGCACTTTGGTGACGTGCTTGGCCAATCGGATCACTTGTTTGGTGTAGCCGAATTCGTTGTCGTACCATGCATAGAGCACAACGCTCTTGCCATCCGCACTTACGATGGTGGCGTTGCTGTCGAATACGCTGCAACAGGTATCGCCAATGATATCGCTGCTCACGAGTTCCGGATCGACCTGATAGTGTATCTGGTTCACAAGTTCGCCGACCAGCGCCGCGTCACGGATCAAATCGTTCATGGCGGCGAGGTCCTTGATCGGCTTTTTCAAGGTCAGGCTCATGATCGCCAGTGAACCATTGGGTGTTGGCACCCGGACGGCATTGGCGGTCAGTTTGTCCTTCAGGCTGGGGATCGCCTTGCTCACGGCCGTTCCGGCGCCGGTGCTGGTGATCACCATATTGATGGCTGCACTACGACCACGCCGAGGTCCCTTATGATAATTGTCCAACAGGTTCTGGTCGTTGGTGTATGCGTGAACGGTCTCGATATGTCCTTTTTCAACTCCCAAGTTATCCTCAACGACTTTGAGGATCGGGCAAATGGCATTGGTGGTGCAACTAGCTGCGCTGAAGATCTTTTCATGCTCGATGTCAACATCCTTGTGGTTGATACCATAGACGATGTTGGGAACTTCCTTGCCCGGTGCGGTAAGCAGCACCTTGGAAACGCCTTTGGACTTCAGGTGTCTTTCGAGGTCGGCACGCTTGGTGAAGGCTCCGGTATTATCGATAACAAGTGCATTGTGGATGCCGTAAACGGTGTAATCAATATCCTCTGGACCACTTGCCGCGATCAATTGCACTTGTTGGCCATTGATGCTGATGATCTTGTTGGCGACATCTTCGATCACCGTTCCCTTGAAGGCGCCGTGAACGCTGTCATTTCTGAGCAAAGCCGCACGTTTAACGATCTCCTCATCGGTGAGGGTGCGTGTAACGATCGCGCGCAATCGGAGCTGCTGCCCTTTGCCGGCTTGTTTCACCAGTTCCCGCGCAGCAATGCGTCCAATACGTCCAAAGCCATACAACACCACGTCCTGTGGCTTGAAGGTATGCTTGTCCTGACCAATGAAGGCGCTCAAATGGGTAGTAAGGAATTCAGATACCGAAGTGCTTTTCGATGCCTTGAACTCATGCGTCAATCGACCAATATCGATCTTGCTCGGAGCGAGGTCCAAGTCAAGTAGTCCGCGGGCAACGTCGGCCGTGGAATACACATCGATCGGTTTCTTGACCACTTGTTCGGCGTAGTCAAAATGTTTGATCATCTCGGAAATACTGATATCCAAAAGATGATTGCGGAAGAATACGAGTTCCACACCACGGTCGTACATCAATCGACCAACGGAATTCATCAGGTCAACTGCGGCTTTTTCGCGGTCAACGTAATCTTGCAGGCCAGCTTCATAGCCCACTTTCGTGTCCACGGTCTCCATCGAGTTCAGTAAGAGTTAGGAACGTTGTACGTGAAAATGCTCAACCGAGATACGCCTTGAGCAATTTGCTTCGGCTGGTATGGCGCAGGCGGCGTATGGCCTTCTCCTTGATCTGGCGCACGCGTTCGCGGGTCAGGTCGAATTTGGCTCCGATCTCTTCCAGTGTGAGGCCGTGGTTGATGGCGATCCCGAAGAACAGCTTTACCACGTCCCGCTCACGTTCCGTAAGGGTACTTAGCGCACGATCGATCTCTTTGCTCAAAGATTCGTTCAGCAGTAGACGGTCCGCAGGGGCGCTGTCATTGTTGGGAAGTACATCCAACAAACTGTTGCTTTCACCTTCCACGAACGGTGCATCCATACTGATGTGGCGACCGCTCACCTTCATGGTGTCCGCCACCTTTTCTGCAGGGAGGTCCAAGAAAACAGCGAGTTCGTCAGCGCTGGGTGGACGTTCGTATTCCTGCTCTAGTCGTGCGAAGGCCTTGTTGATCTTGTTCAAGGAACCCACTTGGTTCAATGGAAGTCGAACGATACGGCTTTGCTCGGCCAGTGCTTGCAAAATGCTCTGGCGGATCCACCAAACCGCATAGGAGATGAATTTGAATCCCCGGGTCTCATCGAACCGTTGGGCGGCTTTGATCAAACCCAAGTTACCCTCATTGATCAGATCAGGTAGGCTAAGACCTTGGTTCTGGTATTGCTTAGCAACTGAAACCACGAATCGCAAGTTGGCCTTTACCAACTTCTCCAAGGCCAAATTGTCACCCTGTTTGATCTTTCGTGCCAACTCCACCTCGATATCGGCGGTGATCAAACCCTCCTTGCCTATCTCTTGGAGGTATTTATCCAAGGATTGGCTTTCACGGTTGGTGATCGACTTGGTGATCTTGAGCTGACGCATTCTTGATGCCATGCGGAGGGGTGATTTAGTAGTGGTTCCAAGTGAGAAAAGAGCAGGTTGATCGGATCTCTGGGATCGCGTTCAGGCTGCAAAGGTACGTACCCTACCCCGTACGGGACAAGGACCCTTCCCAACCGCATTTCTAAAACGGTCCGGATCTGGTTCGGTTTTGTTCAAAGACCCAATCCGTAGTAAGCACGTTTGCCGTTGGCGTAAACCCCTTCGACAAGCACTCCGCCTCGTTTATTGGCCAACATCTGTTCCAATTGGGCAGGGTCCTTTACCGGCACTTGATCAATGCTTATAATGATGAATCCTTCACGGATCCCGGTGCTCCGGAATTTACCGCCGTTCACTGCGGTCACCTTCACGCCATTGGTCAGGTTCAGGGCTTTCAGCTCTTGGGTGGAAGGCAGTTGGAATTCGGCTCCAAGCATTCCGGAGGTCGCGCTGCGTGTCTCTACGCTGGCCACGGTCGTCCCTTCCTTCCCACGCAAGGTCATATCGAATACCTGTTCATTTCCTTTCCGCACTACGGTTACAGGCACTTTGTTACCGGGTCGGAATTTTCCGACCTGTTCCTGTAGTTGGGTCACATTGTTCACTTCGATATTGCCCACCTTAACGATCACATCGCCGGGCATCATTCCTGCATCCTGCGCCGAACCACCATCGGTGATGCCGTTCACATACACCCCCCGGATCCTGCCAACCTTGGTCTCTTCGGCCAATTTCTGGTCCATGTCCCGGATGCTGACACCGATATAGGCCCTTTGTACAATGCCGAATTCCAATAGGTCCGCTGCAACCTTTTGGACGATGTTCACGGGCACGGCGAATGAATAACCGGTATACTGCCCGTTGTTACTGGCTATCGCGGTGTTGATACCGACAAGCTCGCCTTGTGCATTCACCAACGCCCCTCCGCTATTTCCGGGGTTCACCGCAGCATCGGTCTGGATGAACGATTCGATGGGGAAGACATCCCGCAAGGCATCATATTGCAGCAAATTTATGTTCCGGGCCTTGGCACTGACGATCCCTGCAGTAACGGTGCTGGTAAGGTTCATGGGGTTTCCCACTGCTAGGACCCATTCGCCCACCCGCACGGCATCACTGTTCCCGTAAGGTACGGTTGCAAGGTCCTCGGCATCGATCTTCAGTAGGGCGAGGTCCGTGCTGGGGTCGCGACCGATCACCTTTCCTTCGAATGCACGGTTGTCGTTCAGGTGGACCATGATCTTGTCCGCACCTTCAACTACGTGGTTGTTGGTCATGATGTATCCATCCCCGCTAACGATCACTCCACTTCCCGCACCTTGACGCAGCTGTTGCTGTTGCGGTGCGTGGTAGCCCCAGAAGAACTGGGCGAAGGGGTCCTGCACATTCACGGCCGTCTCGGTGGTAACGTGTACTACGGCGTTCACCGTGTTTTCCGCAGCGTAAGTGAAGTCCAGCGCTGTCGTGGTACCTCCGGACCCGTTCGGCAGGTTCACGAATTGTACAGGCGGCGCTCCGTTGGTATTGGTTGTTGCCAGTTCCTCTTTGGAAAGCAATTGGTCCCCTCCAAGTGCGATCAGCGCACCTGCGAGACCCATGGCGAAATATCCGAATGCTTGTTTCATGGTTGTCATTTTTGTGCTGTTCCGGGTCTCAAAGTTCGTGCCCGTTGCTTGGTGTTAACGTGCTGTCAGCCCTCAATTGCCTAGATGTCATGTTAAGATCTGTTGATCGGGATCGGTACCGCCGTTACCCCGAGGTCCTCAAATCCCCTTGATCCTTGGAGCGCGATATTTGTACGCAGGACCCAACGCTTGGAACGCATGGAAATTCAATTTGCCAAATGGCACGGTACGGGGAACGATTTCATTATGATCGACGACCGGAAGGGCACCTTTCCCCTTGATGACCGTGCATTTGTGCAGCATTTGTGCGATCGCCATACGGGCATCGGAAGTGATGGGGTGGTGCTGATCCAACGACCACGTGGATCCGACACGGAGTTCCATATGGAATTCTTCAATCCGGATGGAAGCAAGAGCTTCTGTGGCAACGGTAGCCGCTGTGCTTATGCATTCTGGTGCGAGATCCGGGGCAGCCGGGCGGAAGCGATGTTCACTGCCATAGATGGGAAGCACGCGGGTATGTGGAGTGATGAGCTGGTGTCGATCACTTTGTCCTTCCAAGGTGGTATACAACGAGGGACGGATGGACCTTCGGTCGATTTCATCAACACGGGTTCGCCGCATGAGCTGGTTTGGGTCGCTGATCCGGATAACGTTTCGATCATGGAAGAAGGCCAGCGCAGACGGAATGCGGAACGGCATGCTCCTGGCGGAACGAATGTCAACTTCGTGCGCGTGGAAAGCGGGGTGGTACACATGCGTACATACGAGCGAGGTGTTGAAGCGGAAACACTTAGCTGTGGCACAGGCGTTGTGGCTGCCGCACTGAGCGCAATGGACCGAAAGGAGGTAGGCTCTCCGGTCCAAGTACGAACGCGAGGTGGATCACTGCAGGTGGAAGCGGAGCAGAATGGGGTAGGGGAGTTCGGAGGTGTGCGGCTAGTAGGTCCGGTGAAAGCCGTGTTCACGGGCCGGATCACTGTCTGAAGATCAACGATCGACATGCAATTGATCAATTCAAATTGGAAGTAATGGATCAGGTATGTGCCCGGAGGAATGGCTCGGTTCGAGGCATGCGAACGGATGTGCCCGCTCGTGTTCCACCTTGTTCCAGTTGATGTCTATTGAACCCCATGAAACCTTGGAAGGTCGTTCTTTTGATACTTGTGGTGCTGGGCTTAGGAGCTGGTGCCATTGGCTGGCGCACATGGCGTGAAGTGTTCGGTGCCGGGCCCAAGTTCCCGGAAGGTGATCGGATCCTCCTGATACCCACGGGATCCACCTTCGATCAGGTGGTCGATAGCTTGAAGGCTGGAGGAATAATAGCCGACGATCGTGCTTTCCGTCTACTGTCAGAACGCAAGAACTATGTGGATAGGGTGAAGCCTGGTCGCTATCGGGTCGCGAGCAGTAGCAGCCTCAATGAATTGGTGAACACCTTACGCAGTGGTGAACAAGAACCCCTCGATCTTACTTTCACCAATGTTGATGATCTGCCTGAGTTGGCGGGCCGTGTATCCCGTTACCTAGAGGCGGATTCAATAGCATTCCTGCACGCTTTCATGGATCGTGGCCTTCAGCAGGAAGCGGGGTTGAATGAACGGAATTTCATCAGCTTGTTCATACCGAATACCTATGAAATGTGGTGGACCACCACACCGCAGCAATTCATTGTCCGCATGCGGAAGGAGCACGCTGCTTTTTGGTCGGACCAACGAAAAGCGAAGTCGAGCCATTATGGTTTGGAGCCGTGGGAAGTGTCCACATTGGCCTCCATCGTTCAGGCCGAAACCATGCGAAGCAGTGATGCACCCCGAATAGCTGGCGTCTATTTGAACCGGCTGCGGATAGGAATGCCCTTGCAGGCCGACCCCACATTGAAATTCGCCCTCGGTCGGGACAGCATCAACCGCGTATTGGATCGTGACAAATTGGTGCATTCGCCATACAATACATACTTGAACGTGGGGTTGCCACCCGGGCCGATCAACATGGCCGAACCACGGAACCTGGATGCCGTATTGAATGCGGAGAAGCACGACTTCTTGTACTTCTGCGCCAAGGAGGACCTTACCGGATATAGTAATTTCAGCCGCACGTACGAGCAACATATGGTCAATGCGCGTAGATATCAACGTGCATTGAATGCGCGAAAGATCTACAGGTAGGGAACCCAAGGATGGATCCACCGTAATAGAGGTCCTATTTTCGCACCCGGAAAGACAGTTGAAACATGACCAAGATCAAGTTCGGGACCGACGGATGGCGCGCTATCATAGCGCAAGATTTCACCGTGGACAATGTGGCACGCGTAAGCGTTGCCGTGGCGCTTTGGGTCAAGAAGAATTTCCCCAAGGATCCCAGCATTGTGTTGGGGCATGATTGCCGCTTTGCCGGTGAGTTGTTCGCCGAGACAGCAGCGAAGGTCTTCGTCCATCATGGCATCAAGGTCCATCTGGCCAAAGGGTTCGTGAGCACCCCCATGGTATCACTGGGCGCCTTCAACAAAAAGAGCGGTATGGGTGTGATCCTTACCGCAAGCCACAACCCGCCGAGCTACAACGGATATAAATTGAAAGGGATCCACGGCGGACCGCTTGTGCCAGAGGATGTGCAGACGGTTGAGGACATGATACCGGACCAACACGGGATCGACCTGGTCGGGATCGATCTGAAAAAGGCAAAGGCCGATGGCATGGTCCTGGACATTGATCTGGAAACCATGTACGTGGACCATGTGGAGAAGAACTTTGACATGAAGGCCATTCGTGAAAGTGGTTTGCGCTGGGGCTATGATGCCATGTACGGATCTGGACAGAATGTGATCAAGCGGATCCTTCCGCAGGCCACCATGCTGCACTGCGAGTACAACCCATCGTTCATGGGGCAGGCACCGGAGCCGATCCACAAGAACCTGATCGAATTCAGCGAACTGATCAAGAAGGGCGGCATCGATTGCGGACTGGCCACCGATGGGGATGCGGACCGTATCGGTCTGTACAACAGCACGGGCGACTTCATCGATAGCCACCACATCATCCTTCTACTGATCCATTACCTGGTGAAGTACAAGAAGTTCACAGGCAAGGTGGTAGTTGCCGTGAGCACCACACCCAAAGTGAAGAAGCTCTGTGAACATTACGGTTTGGAGTATCAGGTCACCAAGATCGGCTTCAAGTGGATCTGCGGGATCATGATCAATGAGGATGTGCTCCTGGGTGGAGAAGAGAGCGGTGGCATTGCGATCAAGGGGCACATTCCGGAGCGGGATGGTATTTGGATGGGCCTGACGATCTGGGAATTCATGGCCAAGAGCGGAAAAAGCTTGGATGACCTGATCGATGAGGTGTACGCGATCGTGGGACCGTTCAAGTATGAGCGGAACGACTTGCACATCAGTGAAGATCTGAAGCAGGAAGTGCTCAAGGCTTGCGAAAGTGGCAAGTACAAAGCCTTCGGCGACTATGTCGTGAGAAGCGTGGAAACCATTGATGGATACAAATTCCACTTGGACAAGGACCAGTGGATGATGATCCGCGCAAGTGGAACCGAGCCCGTACTCCGTTGCTATGCGGAAAGCGATACGCTGGAGAACGCAAGGAAGATCCTGGACGTAACGCAACGGACGATCGGAGCCTGATCCAAGAGGGCCGTCACTTCTCTTCGAGGTATTAAAGAGACGTGAACAGAAAGAACTGATCCGAGGTCAAGGTAGATCCACCTAGACCCGGATCTCCCTTATCGTTTCAGGAACCGCCCTCTATCAAGAATGCCCCCGTTCTGGTCCAAGAGCAGCAGCGTATAGCTACCTGACGAGAGAGTCCTCAAGGCTCCGGGTTGAATGGAGTTTCCGTTGGGTCGTTGATCCAGGACCAATCTTCCAGTCGCGTCCAACACACGCACGGATGCGGGTGTCTGGCCTGCGTAGCTCCAATTCAACACATTGTCCACGGGCATGGGGTAGATCACCAGTTGTTGGCCCTCCCGAAGTACGGTGATCACCTCGGACAGCATCGTGGCCCCGTCTACATCCACGGTGCTCAGGCGATAGTAGGAAAGTCCATCCGGAGCGCCCTTATCCAAGAATTCGTAAGCCAAGGACCGGCTGCTGAACCCGGCAGCTGCAACGGAACCGATGATGTCGAAATGGACAATGTCCAAACTGTGTTCGATGATAAAGTAGCTACTGTTCGTTTCGGAAGCGGTGTTCCAGTTGAGGAGGTTCCCATTGGTTTCAGCCGCTCCTGTGAAAGAAATGAGCTCGATCGGGAGAATGCCGATATCTCCGACAGCGGAAGCATATCCGTAGAACCAGCGGCTGAACCGTTGGCCGTCGATCATTTTGTGCATGGGGTACTCCACTCGGCAGCGCCATTTGTGCCTGCGGAAATTTGGTGCCTTGAACACTTGTTCCTTGATCTGCAACCCTGCCGTGCCCAGATCGGACCATACGGCACTGGTATTTGGCATAGCGACACTATTGGTAATGGGAACCCCGGAATACGGCTGTCCCTCGTGTACAACCTCCCATATCAAGCGCCCCGTGGTGCGCTGAATGGCGCTGCGTGATCGATGGCCTATACCGAAGAAGATGGTGCTGGCTGGATCGGTGCTGTTGGTGGAGATCGGGTTGACCAGATCGGCCAAGTACTGCCGGGATAACCTGTTCAGGCTTTCCGCATTATTCCCTCGGAACAGTGCAACGATACCTTGTCCTGAACTGCGCTGCGGCCCACCTCCCATAATGTCTGAATAGCCGTCGCCGTCGGTATCTCCACCCCCGGCCACAGAGAAGCCGAAATTGTCGCCTGCAGTGTTCAGTTCCACGCCCACAGGTGAAGAGAAAAGGATGCCTGTGGGTCCTCCGAGATACACCCACACGGTTCCTTCGTTGAGTTCGCCATTGTCAAAATTCGGGGCACCTATCACCACATCTGCGTAACCATCACCGTTCACATCACCGGCCTCTGCGACGCTTGTTCCCAAATTCGCTCCAACCTGATTGCGTTGCAACACACTGATGCCGAGGATGGTGATCCCGATCGGAGATCCATACAATACCCGCGCAATACCTTCATTCGCTTCAGGTGCAGTCGCATCATATTCTCCAATTATCACATCGAAATATCCATCACCGTTCACATCACCGGCACCTGCCACCGACCAACCAGCACGAAAGCCGATAATGTTGGGTTGGTAAAGAAAACTGTACGCTGCGGATAGGCCTGTCGCACTGCCATGGAAGATGAAAAATGCACCTTCATTCGAATGCCCAGCTGTAAAGGAGGGTGCTCCCACGATCACATCGGAGAACCCATCTCCGTTCACATCTCCAGCAGTACAGACGGCATGTCCGAATTCGCTACCGGGAAAGCCGGGTGCTAGGGTTACAGCGGGTATGGGGTCCAGACCAGTGCTGGAACCCATGTAGATGTATGCCTCTTCACTGCCAGGCGCACCGATCACTACGTCAGAGAATCCATCTCCGTTCACATCACCCGCCTTGAACACGGAAGAAGCAAAGCCGGATCCGGGACTTCCGTTCAATTGTAGGGCTACTGACGGTATCAGTCCAAACGGGGAACCGTGGAAAATGTAAGCGGCGCCACCGCCAGGTGCTCCCGGTGCCCCAACCACTACATCAGCATATCCATCCCCGTTCACGTCACCGGCACTAGCCACGCTTTTTCCGAAAGCGGCATTGTTCAGGTTCACTTGCAGGATCAGATTTGGACCTGCGGAAAGGCCGGTGGTGCTGCCGTAGTGAACGTATGCGAGTCCTTCGCCAGGTTGTCCAAATGCACCGTCCGGGGCACCGAATATCGCATCCGTATATCCGTCACCGTTCACATCACCCGCATTGGCCACCGACCAGCCCAAGTGCGCCCCGGCCAAGCCGGAGATCCTGGTAAAGCTGGGTGTGGTACTGACATTGGATGTGCCTCCCAAATAGATCCTTGCCCGACCGCCTGTTTGCGATGGTACGCCGACGATCATGTCGCTATAACCGTCACCGTTCACATCGCCCGCCGTATTGACGCTTTCGCCCATCCCGAAGTTGATGCCGTTCCCTTCATACCGGATATAAGCCGAAGATGACACCCCGCTCGCCGAGCCCAGATGGACGAATGCTGCACCTTCGTTGAGTTGACCATTGGAAAACCCTATTGCACCGATGATCACATCCGCATATCCATCCCCGTTCACATCACCAGCAGTGGATACACTTCGACCCATTTTTGCACCGGCCTGGTTCCCTTGGATGATCGTGACGGGAACGGTGTTCACCCCGGCTGGAGAACCATGGAAGATGAATGCTGAGCCTTCCGAAATTTCCGGACCTATCTCATCACGCCAGTCACCGACGATCACATCGCTATATCCATCCCCGTTCACATCGCCAGCCGTGGAAACGCTCCAGCCCGTATGGATGCTATATCCCGCTGTGTTGAAGATCGTTGCAGGAGCTGGGTTGGCACCGGCACCAAGCGCATTCGCACTGCCGTGGTATATGAAGATGGCACCATCATCACAGATATTGACGGCTGGGGGGGGGCATCCGGGTGTCAATTCGAACTTGTGCGCACCGATGATCACATCGTTGAACCCATCGCCGTTCACATCGCCGGCTGCCGAAATGCAACCACCGAACTGTGCAGCCCCTTGATTTCGTTCCAATCGATGCCGCAAAGCTGGATTCACACCTGAAGCCGAGCCGAGATAGATCCACGCAACACCTTCATTGATCTGCCCATACGCGGCCAGATAACCACCTGCACCCACATCACTGTATCCATCGCCATTGATATCCCCTAGACAGGACACACTGTAACCCATGTAGTTGTTCGTAGCGTTCGGTTGCAGGATCACTGCGGGCATGGTGGCAACACCGGCAGCCGATCCGTGGAAAACGAACATAGCACCTTCCTTGTCCGTAGCTGCGTTGTCCTCCCACGTGGGAGCCCCAACAAGAAGGTCACTGTATCCATCATTGTTCACGTCCCCGGCCCCATCGACCGAGAAGCCGAATTGGGCTCCCGCCTGATTAATTTGTAGGATCAACGAAGGGGCAGCTGGAGTGCCGGTGACACTGCCGTAATAGACGTAGACCAATCCTTCACCGACTTCTCCCGAAAAGGCTTGGGGTGCACCTACGACAACATCGCTATATCCATCGCCATTGAGATCACCCGCTGTTGATACGCTATAACCGAATTCGCCTCCTCCAATGGTCGGGGTCAAGACACGATCTTCTGTTGTCGAGACGGGATCGACCACGATGGGGTAGATGGCATTCTTGTCATCCACAGTTATGATCAATCTGCTATTCCCGTGGGACAAGGCCATCGACGCTGCAAGTACTTCACCACAGGCATCCCAAACAAGTAGGTCGCGGTAAGCGTGTCCGAGATGACCATCTGTTGTCCGGAAGGCAATCCCATTCGTACTTTCTGCTTCTGGGCAAAGTCCGGAATTGAGGTCCAGGACTATCTCCAAGTTCCCCATACCGCTCGGCCTATCGTTCACCAGGAAGTTCTGCCGTATCCCCTCCGTTCCAAGCAGGAACTCCACGTCCATGCCGGTGCCATTCCACAGCATTCTATGGTCCCCGGACTCCGTGGTCATTGGCTTCCATTGGTGGTGGTCCCCGCTGCGCCCATAACTTCGCACGCCTATGTGTGTTTCCCAAGCAGGCTCGCCAATGGGTCCACGTACAACTAGTTCGTTGCATCCGAGTTGCGCGGTCATGTTCAGGTCCCGGAATGTTGCAATGGACCCAATTCTGGAAATATCACGGTCGAACGTCGGTTTTTCGCCCAAGGCTGCCCGAACAGGACCCGGACCGAGGAACCCGCAGGTAAGGATCAATGCAAAGAGCACGTGTTTGATCAAAATTGAAATGCGTTTTGCCTTGGTACTGTGGACGTTATGTTGCAAAGATAGCCCATTTCAAATTCCATGCTCAAGATATTCGGGTCTTGACGGCTCGGGTCGGATGTACAAGACGTTCAACTTTGGAAAGAGTTGCATCATGCTATTGGTCTTTTGCACTCTTATGACCATTCCGGTACACGGTCAACCGGCTGTAAATGGGGTGCGAACGGATTCCACTTCCCAACGAACGCCAATTCCAGGATGCCGGGTCGCGGTGGCAGCAGTGTCGGGTGGGGTCATGCTGGGGACCTATTTGGCGTTGGACAAGGTTTGGTATGCGCAATACGAACGTGAAGAATTGCATGTTTTCGATGATTCGGGTGAATGGGAACAGTTGGACAAGGCGGGGCATCTGTTCAGTGCTTATACGTTGGGCCGGTGGGGACATGCAGGTTGGCGGATGTGCGGGACCAAGAAGAAGGGATCCATCCTGGTCGGTGGCAGCTTTGGATTTCTATTCTTGACCGGAATTGAATTATTGGATGGTACTTCAGCCGGTTGGGGCTTCTCTTGGAGTGACATGGCAGCCAATGCCTTGGGTACGGGGCTCTTCATGGGGCAACAACTGGGTTGGAACGAACAACGGTTCCAAATGAAATTGTCGGCTCACCTTACGGAATACGCAAAACAGCGTCCGGATGTTCTAGGAGAAGGGTTGGGAGAACGGGTGTTGAAGGACTACAACGGCCAAACGATCTGGCTCAGTGCCAACCCATGGAGTTTTGCGAAGCAGGGGTCCTTCCCCAAATGGTTGAACATCGCCTTTGGATATGGAGCCGAAGGCATGATATCAGCATTCCGATCGGAGCACGACCTGATGCCCGGAGCCGGTCGCCGTTACCGCCAGTTCTACTTATCACCGGACCTCGACCTTACGAAGATCAGGACACGGTCGAAACTGTTACGTTCCGTTTTGTTCGTGCTTAATGGGATCAAGATCCCCATGCCCGCACTGGAGGTCCGTTCAACTGGAAAGGTGGTGGGCCACTGGTTGTACTTCTAAGGGAACAGTGTTCCGTCGAGCAACATGATTTTAACCTTGAGCACGGCAGCCACGGTCAGGCTATCGGTCACTTCTTGCCGCATGACCATTTGGAAGAGTTCCTCGAAGGGCAATTTTCTGACCACCAATTCTTCGTTGTGATCCGGCTCCGGCTCGAAGAAGGTAAGTCCTTGCGCCACATAAAGAAGCGCTTCTTCGTCACTGGCGGAATTGCTCAGGTGCATGTGCAGGATCGGGGTCCATTTCGTGGCTACGATGCCCACTTCTTCGCGAAGCTCTCTTCCAGCGCTTTCCTGGGGCGGTCTGGATCTATCGCCTCCGCCTTCGGGGATCTCCCAGCTATAGGCTTGAATAGGGTACCTGTATTGGCCAACGATCCACGTGTTCAAGTCGCTGTCCAAGGGCACTACACCAACTGCCAAGTTCTTGAAATGGACTACTCCGTAAATACCTGGTGTCCCACTGGGGTCGATCACATCATGGTGGCTCACCGATATCCAGGGCGTGCTGTACTTCTCTTCTTCAGTAATGGTCTTCCACGGGCCTCTTTCCTTCATTTCCGGTCGGTTGGTGGCCGAAGGTAGAGGCGTTGGTGTCGTGTGGATAGTGTTCCGGCAGGGCAAACGCATCTAATACCGTGAAGCGGCGACGAGAGGTGCCTTCTGCG
>Ga0335394_10003908_pt1 | contig 16952 bp, 17 predicted proteins | sample MAT03_FD_205741 | JGI IMG/M metagenome (GOLD analysis project Ga0335394, IMG submission 205741) | Freshwater microbial communities from Lake Fryxell liftoff mats and glacier meltwater in Antarctica - MAT-03 (spades assembly) (version 2) ... | reverse complement strand
TCCCATTTTGCTTTCCTGATTCTAAAGTCTGTTTTTCTTCCAAAGGAAGATCTGATATATGTAACATGAAGCAAAATTAGCCATATTTCTAAAAAAAGTGTCGTTTATTTATACTTAACTACTTATAAAACCCGTAGCTCTTAGCTTTCGAGAAATAAAAAAGATAAAAAGGCGCAGTTATTTGTTTATTATTCCCAACCGACTGTTTATTGTTACCAAAAATAATGATGGTTATTTATTCGTTACTTATCATCGTAGAAAAGTTAAAAAAGCCTACCAAGAATTTTTGGCCAACAGTAACTAACTTCACAAAGACACACAAGTAGCCAACGCTGATACATCTCACTAATTCAAAAACGGATTGGTGCGCCGCTCGTGGCCAATGGTAGTAGGCTCGTTGTGGCCGGGATAGACGGTGTAGTCGTCGGGAAGCGCGAAAAACTGGGTACGAATGCTATTGAGCAAGTCGGTGTGGTTGCACATCGGGAAATCGGTGCGGCCAATACTACCCCTAAAAAGTACGTCGCCGCCAATGACAAATTTTTGCGCGTGATTGACAAATGCCACGTGGCCAGGGGCGTGGCCAGGCACAAAAAGTACGCTCAACTCGGAATTGCCAAATTTAATAAGACTGTTTTCGTCAATAAATTCGTCGGCTTCTACGGGTTCGTAGCCCGGAATTCCCCATACTTTCGCCCTGCTTTCTACATTGTCCAAAACGGGAATCTCGTTGCGGTGCATTGACATCTTCACGCCGTATTTCCGTTTTACAAATGCACTCCCAAACACGTGGTCAATGTGCGCGTGGGTTTGGAGTAATGCTTTGATTATCAATCCTTTTGATAAAATAAAATGGACCAACTCCTCTTTTTCTTGTTGCGCAAGGCAGCCTGGGTCAATGATGACTGCTTCGTTGGTTTCGTCCCAAAGTACGTAGGTATTTTCGGAAAAAGGCGAAAAAACAAAAGAGTGAATCTGAATCATTTTTGGGGGTTTTGTGCGCGATTTACCAGATATTTTCCAAATCTTTGGGCGTATAAGTATGATTGCGCTCGTGATAGACGCTATTGCCGTCGGGGCGGTTGATGCCCATGGGGTTTTTGGTGGCGAGGCGATAAAGCGTGGCAATGGGCCACAAAAACACAAAAAACAGCACCGACAAAATAACGCGTGAATTGACCCAGCCCAAACCTTCGGCAATTTTGTACCAAATTTTAACGATAAAATTGCCCGCTACTGGAACCGCAATAGAAACCGCGCCCACCGCGCCGGCGGCGTACAAGAAATAAGGCGACTTGAAAATAAAGTGTAAAATTACGAGCCCCGTAACGATTACCAACTGGGCTTTTACTTTGTCTGCTTCGGTCATTTTTGGATGTTGGATTTTGGGTTTTGAGTAGCCCGAAATAGCCACTCAAAACCCTACATTTGACATTAAAATAAAGTGTAAATAAACGGAGCTACTGCCGAGCCGCCGCCGATAACGATGATGACACCAATGAGCAGCAGCAAGATAATCATCGGAGCAAGCCACCATTTTTTGCGCTCTTTCAAAAATGAAAACAAATCATTGAGGAAGTCCATAGCTATTTTTTGTTTGTGGTTTTGTAATTTTAAACAACTAAGTTAAGTACAAATTTAGCTGTTTTTGTATTAAGCCAACGTAAATTTCGCGGGTTACTTATTTATCATTTTTTATTAAATCGTATAACTTATTGGCAATCAAGGTGTTTACGCTGGCACTGGCGTGGCCGTCGTTTTTGCCTACGATGCGTTCCTTGGCGGGAATTTGCCCAATAAACGCGCTTACTCGCACCATTGGCACGTTGTTTTGTTTGAAAAAATCTTCGATGGGTTTGGTATAGGCATTGCTATTGTCCAGGTTTTGCAAAAAAGGAATCATCACCACATACAGCTTGGCGTTGTTGGTTTTGGCGTAATTTATAAACTGTTTCAGGTCGCGTAGGTGTGGGTTTAAGATGGTGGTGTCGGTGTACGATTTTTTTACAAAATCAACAATAGAAGCGGGTGGTGTGTGTGGAAATTGCCAATAAATAAAATTCGGAAAATAAAATCGCATGACCAGCGACCCCAGCACGGGCGTTTTGATGTCGTTGTAAGGTTGCAGCTCAGACAGCGTTAGTTTGCCTTCTTGGGCTGCGCCTGCTACGTCGTTCAAAAAATATTGCAGCACCACAATATTGGGTTTAGCTGGAAATTTTTGGAGACGCTTGAACTCATCGCGCGTGTCTGACCCCGAAATGCCCAGATTATAAGCCACTGCTTTATCGGTTCCTATTTTTTGCGCTACTTGGTCCGAAAAACGCTCTTCAACGTTTTTGAGGCCATGCCCTGCGGTGAAAGAGTCGCCGATGAACAAGATTTTGATTTTGCCAGTGGTGTCGGTTTTGGGTTTGTCGCGGTAGCCCTGGGTAGTCATGGGGGGCCAATATTTATTAAACCAAATCTGCGAAGCCTTGCTCAGCGCGCCCTCGTGGCTTTGTGGTACGTACATAAAAACGATTTCGAGCAGTGCCAAAACCCACACCACCATAATAGCCAGCGTGCTTAGATTGGCTACCAATTTGTTGCTTTTGGGGTTTTTGATAATGCCGTAATAAAACATGCGCAACAATTCGAGCAAAATCAGCAAGAGCAAAAACGTTTTGGCCACGCGCACCCACAGATTGTCGAGCAGCCCAGCATAAGGGTACTTGATTTCGAGGTGTAGTTTGTCTGGATAAAACACAAAGACAAACAAAAAAGCCAATAGAGCAAGCCTTACGAGGCTGGAAACAATTTTTGAGGCCATTTTTAGTAGTTGTGTCGGACAAAAGTTGGAACGCTTAGCCTTTCACACTTTAAATCAATCAATCAATCAATCGTAAATTCTTCTTTCCAGTTGTCAATATCTTCCCAGTGCGGCTGTTGGCGTTTGTCAAAAACATAATTACCCAACACCAAATAGTCCATTTCGGTGCGCATAAAGCAGCGATAAGCGTCGTTTGGAGTGCTTACGATGGGTTCGCCGCGCACGTTAAAACTCGTATTGACAATTACGCCGTAGCCAGTCAGTTTTTCAAAATCGCTGATGAGTTGGTGGTAGCGGGGGTTGGTTTCGGGGTGTACAGTTTGGATACGTGCCGAAAAATCAATGTGCGTAATTGAAGGCAAATCGGAGCGCAGGTAGTAGAGTTTTTCGCGCAGTTCGAGCGCATCAAAGTTGTCGGGCAGTGCCTTGCGGCGTTCTTCTTTGACGGGGTGCACCAGCAACATATAAGGAGAAATGCCTTTGTAATCGAAATATTCTTCGACTTTTTCGGCCAAAACCGACGGGGCAAACGGGCGAAAAGACTCGCGGTATTTGATTTTTACGTTGAGTTTCTTTTGCATTTCGGCGTTGCGTGGGTCGCCCAAGATAGAGCGTGCGCCCAGTGCGCGTGGCCCAAACTCCATGCGTCCCTGCACCCACCCTACTACGTTGCCGTCGGCCAAAACCTGCGCAACATTTTTGGTTAATTCGCCAAAGTTTTCAAATTTTTGATAAACAGCTTTGTATTTTTTGGATACCAGCTCCACGTCTAAGTCTGAGAAAGTAGGCCCCAAGTACGAGCCTTGCATGGCATCTTGCTGGTAATTGATAACGCGCTTTTGGTCAAAATAAATATAGTAGGCGGCCAAGGCCGCTCCCAATGCACCGCCTGCATCGCCGGCGGCGGGTTGAATAAATACTTCTTTAAAAATCCCTTCTTTTTGTACTTTTCCGTTGGCTACGCAGTTGAGGGCCGTACCGCCGGCCATGCAGAGGTAGTGGGCACCCGTGAGGCGTTTGGCTTCTTTGGCCATTTTGATAACGGCCTCTTCTGTTACGCGCTGAATGGCCAAGCCCAGGTTGCAGTGGTGAGCTTCGAGGGGATCTTCGGAATTGCGTTTTTTCATGCCAAAGAGGCGTTCCCAGTCGGCTTCACGCACCATTTTTAGGCCCGTGGCGTAGTCAAAATATTGTTGATTGAGCCAAATAGAACCATCTTCTTTCAAATCAACGATTTCTTTTTTGATGGTTTCGACGTATTTGTCCACATCAGGCGACTGCGGGTTGCCGTAGGGCGCAAGGCCCATGAGTTTGTACTCGCCCGAATTGACCTTAAACCCCAAGAAAAAAGTAAAAGCCGAATACAACAGCCCCAAAGAGTGGGGAAATCGAAGTTCTTTCAAGATGGTCATTTTGTTGCCTTCGCCCAAACAAATAGAAGCCGTGGCCCACTCGCCCACGCCATCTACGGTAAGTACGGCGGCTTTTTCGTAGACCGACGGATAAAAAGCACTTGCCGCGTGCGAAAGGTGGTGCTCGGGAAACAACAGCTTGACTTTCTTGGACTTATCGTATCCTATCTTTTCTAATTCTTCGTTGATGAGTCTTTTCAAAAACATCTTCTCCTTTATCCAGATGGGCATGGCCGTAATAAACGACTGCAAGCCGCGCGGCGCAAAGGTGTAGTAGGTTTCGAGCAAACGCTCAAATTTGAGCAGTGGTTTGTCGTAAAATACGATTGCGTCCAGTTCGTTGATGGTAGTGCCACCGTACTCCAAACAGTATTTTACGGCGTTGGCAGGAAAACTGGGGTCATGCTTTTTGCGCGTGAATCGTTCTTCTTGGGCCGCTGCCACAATCTCGCCGTTTTCGATGAGTGCTGCTGCTGAGTCGTGGTAAAAAGCAGAAATACCGAGTATTTTCATTCAATATGTACTATAGGTGGTTGAAAGCGAACGTGCAAAACTAACTACTTATGCGCTACTTTTCAAATTTCTTGCCTATCTTGCCAGACCAACACCCACTGATTTAACCAAACCAAAAAATGCCCAACACTTATCAAGATGCCGTTGTTACCCGTTACAATATCTACAATAGTTTGTTTTTGGGTTTGCCGTTTCAGGATATATACCGCACCGGCACCCTGCTGCCTTTGCTGGTGCAAGAGAGCGAAGAAGGCTTCAAGAAAGGGCATAGTCCACAGCAAATCATTGAACAGTTTTTTGACGAATACATCGAACATACCAACGAAGACCAGCGCAAAAATCTGTTGTTTAATTTTATCAAATTTATTGAACGTCAGGTAGTTTTGTTTGATTCGGTAGAAGATGCCGCCTTTGACCAAACCCACGACCTGAACGGGGCGGGCTCGGTAGCCCAACTCATAAACCGCGTCAATACCGACGATGTAAAGAAAAAACTGGTAACTAAACTCGAAGATTTTTGCGTTCGTATTGTACTTACGGCCCACCCCACGCAGTTTTATCCAGGCAAAGTATTGGGTATTATCACCGACTTGGAGCAGGCCATTAAGGCCAATGATTTTGTGCAAGTCAATGCCCTGCTGCTGCAATTGGGCAAAACGGCGTTTATCAACCAAACCAAACCCACCCCTTTTGACGAGGCAGTAACGCTGTGCTGGTTTTTAGAAAATGTATTTTACGAGGCCATTCCGGCCATCTTGATTAAACTCGTCAACGGCTTAAATATTCCGCTCAATGAGTGGCCGCATTTTCAGCTTTTTCGACTGGGTTTTTGGCCAGGCGGCGACCGCGACGGCAACCCGTTTGTTACCACCAACGTAACCCTTGACGTAGCCGACCGCCTGCGACAAATTTTGCTCAAATGCTATTGGCGCGACATCAAAAGCCTCAAACGGCGGCTTACTTTTAGCGGAGTAGAAGATTATATTGCCACCGCCGAGCGCAAAATTAACAACGCCATCTATTATCCAGACCAAGAACATTACCCGCAAGTAGATGAGCTACTAATTGACCTCAACCATGCCCGCGAAGAACTTGTGAAGCATCACAATGGCTTTTTTGTGGAGCAATTAGACGAGTTCATGGTAAAGGTAAAATTATTCGGGTTTTTCTTTGCCAGCTTGGATATTAGGCAAGTAAGCACCAAGCACGGCGAGGCTTGGCAGCAGATTTTGGCCAAAATTGAAAAACAAATTCCTGTTTTTAGCTACCAAGACTACCAAAGCTGGGACGAGCGCAAAAAGATTGATTTTTTGCTTTCATTGCAAATTGACATCAACGAAGCCGATTTTACCGACCCAATTTTGCAAGATATTGTGGGGTCAATCAAGGCCATCAAAGAAATCCAAAAGCGCAATGGCCTCGAAAGCGCGCACCGGTATGTTATCAGCAATTGTGCCAGTACACTCAACGTGATGGAGGTTTTGGCACTCATCAAACACGTCTGGAAAGCCAACGAGGTGCCACCTGTGGACATTGTGCCGCTCTTTGAAACAGTCGAAGACTTGGCCGCCGCCGCTACTGTCATGAAAAACCTGTACGACCACCCCGTCTATCGCCAGCACTTGGCGCAGCGTGGCAACCAGCAAACAATCATGGTAGGTTTCTCGGACGGCACCAAAGATGGTGGCTATTTGCGGGCCAACTGGTCTATTTTTAGTGCCAAAGAGCAACTGACGCTGCTCTCGCGGGAGTATGGCATCAAAATAACTTTCTTTGATGGGCGCGGCGGCCCGCCTGGGCGCGGAGGGGGCAACAACCACGCTTTTTATGCTTCGCTGGGCAAAGATGTGGAAGACAAAGAAGTGCAACTCACCGTGCAAGGGCAAACCATCAGCTCCAACTACGGAACCGTACCAACGGCCATGTATAATTTGGAGCGACTCTTTACGGCAGGCTTAGAGAATCACCTGTTTGCGGCCAAAAACACCAAAGAGCAGCTCTCTCAGGCCGACAAAGCACTCATGGAAGAACTGGCTCAGGCAGCTTACCTGTCCTATCTGAAACTCAAAAATCACCCTACTTTTGTGCCCTATTTAGAAAAAATAACACCATTGCGGTTTTATGGGCAAACCAAGATTGGCAGTCGCCCCGATAAGCGCAATGCAGGCGGAGGGTTGCGGTTTGAAGACTTGCGGGCTATTCCGTTTGTGGGGTCGTGGGCGCAAATGAAACAAAACGTGCCTGGGTTTTACGGCTTTGGCTCGGCACTCGAAACCCTGCAAGAAGCGGGCAAAATGAACGACTTGACCAAACTCTACAAAAAATCGCTGTTTGTACGGACATTGGTAGAAAACTCCATGCAATCGCTAATGAAAGCCTATTATCCCGCCACGCAGTATCTCGAAAGCAATCCTGAATTTGGGACACTCTGGAAAATGATGAACGACGAATGTGAGCGCAGCAAAGCATTGATGTTGCAGCTTTCGGGCGAGGCCGAACTCATGAACCAAAACGTAGTAACCAAAGACTCTATTAAAATTCGGGAACGCATTGTGTTGCCGCTCATTACGATTCAGCAGTACGCTTTGCAAAAACTGAACGGCGGCGAGTTGGCCACTACCGACGTAGAAACTTACAGCAAACTGGTGATGCGGGCCATGTTTGGCATCATCAATGCCGCCCGAAACTCAGCGTAGATAGCCAGACCAGCATCAATTGCGTTTGCCCATTTCGTCCCTAATTTTGGCTGCGCGCTCGTACTCTTCGTTACTAAGTGCCTGATTAAGTGCTTTTTGCAATTCGTCGAAGCTCATGTTTTTGATTTGCTCGCTAAACGGGCGATTCTTACTGGCGGGTACCAGCTCCTCAATGCTATCGTCGGGCTCATTGGGTGAGTTGGACACAATGCCCGCCTCCGATAAAATGGTTTCGTAGGTATAAATAGGTACACTGAAGCGCAAAGCAATGGCAATGGCATCAGAGGGGCGGGCATCTACTACTGTTTCGCGCAGGCCGTCGGTGCATTGAAGCCGCGCAAAAAATATGCCCTCTCGGAGGTCAGAAATGATGATTTCGGTGATAAAATAATTAAAAGCATTGGCAAACGACTTAAACAGGTCGTGGGTCATGGGCCGATTGGGCTGGATTTTTTCAATCTCAATGGCAATGGCTTGGGCCTCAAACATACCTATGATAATGGGTAAGCGTCGGTTGCCGTATTCTTCACCCAATACCAACGCAAAAGAACCCGTTTGCGACTGGCTGGGCGATAAACCCAATATTTCTAATTTGATTTTCTCCACGTAGCTATTTTTTGGTCGGTTGCTTGTCTTATTCCAGAACGGTTTTTTTTCAAATAAGGTGCAAAAATAAGAAACCTGCCGCAAATTTTTGTTGTGCGAGCAGGTTTCTTTATAAAATATTTGCCAAAACTATTTGCTGGCCGCCACGGCTTTGGTCAAGCGAGGCAAAATGTCAAACACATCTCCCACGATGCCGTAGTCAGCAGCTTTGAAAAAAGGAGCGTCGGCATCTTTGTTGATAACCACAATGCACTTCGACGAATTGACCCCCGCCAAATGCTGGATAGCTCCCGAAATACCGCACGCAATGTACAAATTAGGAGCTACTTTAATGCCCGTTTGGCCAATGTGCTCGTGGTGGGGCCGCCAGTCAAGGTCAGAAACGGGCTTAGAGCAACCCGTAGCGGCGTTGAGTTCGTGCGCCAAGTCGAGCAAAGGCTGCCAGTTTTCGGGGCCTTTCATACCCCGTCCCCCCGACACAATGATGTCGGCTTCGGTAAGCGACAACTCGCCACTGGCTTTTTCTTGCGAAATGATTTTGGCCGAAAAATCACCCGCGTTTGGTAAAACATCGAAGGCCACTACTTCGGCGGGTGCGTTGCTTTCTATGGGCGCAACGGCGTTTTTCTTAACGCCCAAAATCTTGATGCTGCCGCTCATGGCCACAGTAGCAAACGCTTTACCCGTGTAGATGGCTCGTTTTACTGTGAAGCCATTCGACAAGTCGGGTAGCTCTACTGCGCCAGATACCACGCTGGCTTTGAGCTTAGCCGCCGCGCGGGCACTCATGGCATCGCACAAGCCCGATTTTGGCAATATGACTACGTCGGCTTTTTCTTGAAGCACCGCTTGAGCCAATACGCTGGCGTAGGCCATGGCGTTTTCGGTGTGAAATTCGGACGCGCCCACGTGCAGCACTTTGCCTGCGCCAAAGTTGCCCGCCACGGCAAGACTGGCCGCATCGGCGGCACCAATGGCCAGTACGGTGGCTGATGCACCTTGCATTTTGGCTACTTCTGAGCCGTAATAGACGGCTTCCAGAGAAGTTTTTTTGATTTGTCCGTTATCGAGTTCTACAAATATTAAGACTGCCATTTTTTTGCGTTTTGGGTTAATAAATTATTCATCGTTAGTTACAATACTTTTGCTTCGGTTTTTAGGAGCTTGATAAGCTGCTCTATGTCGTCGGCGGGTATCATCTTTACGGCACCTTTGGGAGCGGGCAGGATATATTTTTCAAGCGTGGCAGCTTCGGCCACTGCCACAGGCGCTACCACCTTCAAGGGCTTGGTACGGGCGGTCATGATGCCGCGCATGTTGGGTATTTTCCACTCGGCAATGGGTTCTTGACACCCCAGCACCAGCGGCAGATGGGCTTCCAAATATTCTTTTCCGCCTTCAATTTCGCGGGCAAAAGTGGCTACGTTGCCCGCTACGTCAAGTTTCATTACGGGCGAAAAAGACGGAATGTTGAGCATTTCGCCCACCAGGCCATGCACCACGCCCGAGTTGAAATCAATGGATTCGCGGCCCATCAAAATGAGGTCGTAGCCGCCTTCTTTGGCGCAATGGGCTATTTGAGCAGCCACAAAATACGAATCGCTGGGTTCGCAATTGACCCTGATGGCATCGTCGGCGCCAATGGCCAAGGCCTTGCGAATTTGCGGCTCGCTGTCGGCTTCGCCGACGTTCAACACGGTGATACTACCGCCTTGTTGTTCTTTGAGCTCTACGGCTCGGGCCAGGGCGTAGTCGTCGTAAGGCCCGATGATGTACTGCACACCTGCCTTGTTGAACTTGGTGTCGTTGTCAGTGAACGAAATTTTGGCCGTTGTGTCGGGTACGTTAGAAATGCAAACTAAAATTTTCATGGATAAACCGGTTTATGTGCAGGTTTTTAGATACAACTGATTTTGGCTTTGCTTTGTTGCGGCGAAGATACAACCGAATTTTAAAAATAGTATGCTTGCATACTATTTTTTGTTTTTTGTCATTTCGCCAATCTTTTACCAAATACGCGACGTTTTTCATTTGGCTGACTGATTGTTCTATATTTTGCGCAATTTATTTTTCTTAAAAAGTATAAAAACAATGGCTTTGCCTTTATAGTGCAAACACATTTGATAGAAAGATGATGCACAATAAAAAATGGGTCGTTTTGGCCTTTTTGGTAGTTGGTAAATTGACAGCACAAGAACCATTTGAGAATTACACCCAAAAAATTGGCGGCAGCAAAGTAACTTACGACTTAGTAGCCATCAAGGGCGGAGAATATATGATGGGTAGCCCCGCCAAAGAAAAAGCCCGAAAAGACGACGAAGGCCCGCAGCACAGCGTCAAAATAGAGCCATTTTGGATGGGCAAGTACGAAGTAATCTGGGATTTTTATGACTTGTTTACGACCAAAAACATTGAAATAGAAATGGCCAAACGCCACCCCGACCCCGACAACACCCTATCCAAAACCGATGCCAGCACCCGCCCAAGTCCGTCTTACGTAGATATGTCGTTTGGAATGGGGCGCGAGGGCTACCCCGCTATCAACATGACGCAGTATGCCGCCATTAAGTTTTGTAAGTGGCTTTACGAAAAAACGGGCCTGTTTTACCGCCTACCCACCGAAGCCGAATGGGAGTATGCTTGCCGCGCTGGCACCAACACGCCTTATTCGTTTGGCGACCTAAAACAGCTCAACGACCACGCTTGGCACAAAGGTAATAGTGGCGATGCGTACAAAAAAATTGGTTTGAAAAAGCCAAACCCTTGGGGCCTACACGACATGCACGGCAACGTAATGGAATGGACACTCGACCAATACGTTGCCGACTACTACGCCAAAAAAGGGGCCGAACCCCACGCAAAAGTAATTGAATTGTACCCAACTTCGGTGCGGGGTGGCTCGTGGGACGACGACGCATCGGTTTTGCGGTCGGCGGCGCGTACGCCCTCCTCGCCCGACTGGAAAATCCTCGACCCCCAAAGCCCCAAAAGCGAATGGTGGATGACAAGCGCGTCTTTTGTGGGGTTTAGGGTGGTGCGCCCCCTGAAAATACCCACCAAACAAGAAATAGAAGTGTATTACAACCCACCTCTAATAGAAGATTACTGAAAACAGACTTTATCCCCGATGAGGTCTCAACATAAACACAAACTCCCCCATCGGGGATTGGGGGGCTACTAAAATGGAAACTACACGCAGAGATTTTCTCAAAAGTACGGGCCTTATCGCGGGCGGAACGCTCATCAGTGGCCTATCGTACGGACACCACTCGGTGGACGATACCATCAAGATAGCGCTCATTGGTTGCGGTGGGCGCGGCACGGGAGCAGCGCAACAAGCCCTTAGCACCAAGCAAAACGTGAAGCTGGTAGCCATGGCCGATGCTTTTCAAGATCGTTTGGAAGAATCCTACAAAAACATCACTTCCAAAAAATACAAAGATTGGTCGGGGGCATCGGTGGACGTAAGCAGCAAGGTGGACGTACCCAAAGAGCGCATGTTTGCAGGTTTTGATGGCTACAAGCAAGCCATTGCGCTGGCCGATGTGGTGATTTTGGCCACCCCGCCCGGATTTCGGCCCATGCACTTTGAAGAGGCCATCAGGCAAAATAAGCACGTCTTCATGGAAAAACCAGTGGCCACCGACGGCCCAGGGGTGCGTCGCGTGCTGGAAGCAGCCGAACAAGCCAAACAAAAGAAACTCAACGTGGTAGTGGGCCTACAACGCCACTATCAGCACAATTACCGCGAGGCCATCAGCCGTATTCACGATGGCAAGATTGGCGACATTGTGGGTGGTAGTGTTTATTGGGTGTCGGGTGGTGTTTGGAACAATCCCCGCCAAGCTGGCCAAACCGAAATGGAATATCAAATGCGCAACTGGTATTACTTCAACTGGCTCTGCGGCGACCACATTACCGAGCAGCACATTCACAACATTGACGTAGCCAACTGGGTAAAACGCGGCTATCCTGTAGAAGCACAAGGAACGGGGGGCCGCCAAGTACGCACTGGAAAAGAGTTTGGCGAAATTTTTGACCACCACATTGTGGACTTTACCTATGCCGATGGCACGCTCATCAACAGCCAATGCCGCCACTACGAAGGTACGTACAGCAAAGTAGATGAGCAGTTTTTGGGAACAAAAGGCCGTATTGATAGTTTTGGCAAAAATACCGCCCTCAAAGCCTACAACGGCAAGGTGATATACGGCCACGAAGGCAAAAGCGACCCCAACCCATATCAAGTAGAACACGACGAACTCTTTGCGGCCATTGCCAAAGGCGAATACAAATTTGCCGATGCCGAAAACGGCGCAAAAAGCAGCCTCACCTCCATAATGGGGCGTATGGCAACGTATTCGGGTAAAGTGGTGAAGTGGGACGAAGCCCTCAATTCTAACATCAACTTGTTTCCAGAACGTTTGGCATGGGACGCACTTCCTAAATTATTGCCCCAAGCCGACGGCTTTTATCCAGTAGCTGTTCCAGGCAAAACCATTACCGTTTAAAACCCACAACAAAGCATGGCCTCACGTCGCGGTTTTCTTCGTCAAGTAGGTGGTAGTGTCGCTGGTGTAAGAAATGGCCGAGGCCAACCATGAAATCATAGCAAGCTACCCAGTCCAACCATTGCTACGCGCAATGGTTGGACTGGGTATAAACTCAACAAAAAAGATTTTTATACTTACCAAAACTTTGAACAAATACGCGATAACCCCAACGTGGACGCGGTCTATGTGTACGTAAATAACTTGAAAGCTATCCCTCTGTCGTTGAACACTTTATGACAACAAACAAAGCATCGAAACCTACGAGAGTTATACGAAACGTAATTGCTCATAAAAAGACACCTGCTGATACAATGTCAATCGTGTAACCTTCGCTTGAAGCGCAAAACATGAATTACTAAAAATGAAAAAAATACTCACAACGCTTTTCATTACAGTTTGCCTCACTTTTAAGCTGGTAGCACAAGAATCACCAAAGTCAAAGGTCGTTCTTTTTAGGACTTTTAGTATCTGGGGCGGAATTATTGGTTATGATGTTTTCGCAGACACAACTAAAATTAGTAGGTTTAAACCTCAGACTTTCAAAGTTTTAGAAATTGATGCGAAACCGATTAGGATTTCGGCAAAAACAGAAGTTGAAAGGCATCTTGATATTGACTTTAAGCCAAACCATATCTATTTTATAAGAGGAAAAGTAGGCATAGGACTTTTAATAGGTCGTCCACAATTCGAAACATTAACAGTAAACGAATTTAAAAGCTTGGTTGCACGGAAAAAATATTTACGGCGACAATTGAGAGAATCAGGTTATAAAAGTGTAGATGATCTTATCAAGCCTCATGAAGTGTTGAACTTTACCAGTTTGTAATCGTTACAAAAAACACTTTTAGGCTCAGACGATAATTATTTAGGGTCTGCTAAAAAACTATTCTTTTTTATAATTCTCAAACAGAAAGTGTATTCTAATCAAGTCAATTGTTTCCTGATTGGCTTCAAATAGGCCGTCAATTGGCCGTTGGGCAACGCAAACGGCTCGTCAAAAAGGCGATTCCAAGTGCGTTCGTAACAATGTGCTGCATCAGCAAAAGAGGTGCTGATGGCCAGGGCGTGCCGATAAAAAGCCAGCGAACGCCGCCGTATAACCGACTGGTGTACCACAAACTGCGCCCCCAATGCAAACGTGTACAACGCGGGGCCGTCGGTTTGGAATAGCGCCCGATGAAACCCGTTTAAATCTAAACCGCGCCCGTCCTGGTTTTTGCTCCAAGATTTGAAGAGCCGCTCCCCCTGGGCATCGTCGCTATCAATGACATGGCCGAGCCACTCAAAATGGTGGGGTATTTCTACGCTATTGGCAAGCGTTTTGAGTCGTTTCTTAAAATCGTAGGCGTGGTCAAAGGGTTTGCCTTGGCAGAAAATCGTCCATTCGCTCAGCGTATCGTAGCGCGTGGCGATGTGTGTCAAATAAGTGTGTGCCTCGCGACCTACGTTGGGCAGGCGGTGCGCATTGGGGTGTGGCGTTTGTGGGTGCTTGTCATAAACGGTTTGCCGAATGTTATCGGGGATATTGCGTAGCCAGTTAAGGTCTTCGGCGTAGCGGGCCACCACCAACTCAAAACTGGGCATATTCATCTGGTTATTCGTTTTTTTGTCCAACAAACACGCGCCGTTTTCTGCTTATATTGACACTGTATTTACACCAAAAACTGCGGGAAGTCAGTTGTTTTTTGGCAGCAAATTTGATCCATGACTTGTTTCAATTGGGTCTTCAACAAGCCAATGGTCTGGTCGCCACCTTCGTTGCCAAGTGCAGCCACGCCGTACATAAAAGTACGCCCCAAAAACGTAAATTCGGCTCCACTTGCCAACGCCCGCGCCACATCAGGGCCTGAGCGCAAGCCGCTATCGAGCATAATTTTGATTTGACCCTTGTATTTATCTACGATGGTTTCAAGCGATTTGATGGACGACTGGCCCGCGTCCAATTGCCGCCCGCCGTGGTTTGACACAATGATACCGTCCAGGCCCAAACGAATGGCTTTTTCGGTATCTTCTGGGGTAGCTACGCCCTTCAATACCAGTTTTCCTTTCCAACGTTCGCGGATAGGAGCTATTTTTTCCTCGTTGAGTCGTCCCGAAAAAGTTTGGTTCATGTACAAGCCCAATTGCTTCATGTTCAGTCCTTTGGGCATGTATTTTTTCATATTTGCAAACCCAGGCTGGCCGTGATAGAGGGTATTCAGCGCCCAAGTAGGGCAGCCCAAAATCTGAATCATGTTTTGGAGGCTCATGCTTGGAGGCATTGCCAAGCCGTTGCGAATATCGCGCGGGCGGAAACCAAAACTTGGCACGTCGCACAAGATGACCAGTACATCACAACCCGCTGCCTCGGCGCGGTCGAGAATGTCGTCGCGGAGGCTGTTTTCGGCGGGGTGGTAGAGTTGAAACCAAAACTTGCCTTCGGTAATCTCGCCAATGCGCTCCATGCTCGAAGTACTTACGGTGCTAAGTACAAACGGCACGTTGTGAGCTACGGCAGCCTTGGCCAAAATTTCGGGTGCGTTGGGCCACACCAGTCCCTGTAAACCAATGGGCGAAATACCGAAGGGTGCGTCATAGACGTGCCCAAAAAGTTCAGTTTTCATGTCAGAAGCCACGTGCTTATTGAGGTAGTAGGGTTTTAGCTCTACCTGGCGCAGTTCGGCGGTATTTTTGTGGAGGGTTACGTCTTCGTTGCAGCCACCGTCCAAATACTCAAAAGCAAAACGTGGAATCCGCCAACGGGCTTTGTCGCGTAGGTCGTCAATGGCGGGATAATTGGGGTTGTAAGGTAATTTCATTGGGGCATTTTTTGTTATAAAATCAAAATCTAATGAGTTCAATCAAGTTATTTTGCAGCGACTTGGTGTTCCAACTGTCGTGCAGTACGAGTGCTGCCCCCAAAGCACTTGCTTGGGCCATTGAAGCGGCATATACTTCACAATCAACAAATTGACTGGCCAGCAATTTCATATAAATCGTATTTTTGCTAAACCCTCCGTCCACAAACAACTTTTGTATTGTGGTGTTTCCTTTGGCCAGATAAACGGCCTGCACTTGTTTTTGAACCAACTGAGCTACCAATTGATGATAGGCTTCTTCAAAGGTTGAAGGGGCATTTTGGGTCAAAAATACGACATTAAAAGCTACATTTTTAAAATAATCGTTGCCTTTATTAAACATTTTTGACAGCTTTTCTACGCCTTCTTCGTGTTCTTTACCCAAAAACAACCGCGACGCTTTGACGGGTTTACCCTGGAAAGTAAGGAAATTGAGGCAATCTTGGCGAAGCGCATCAATGGTAAGCGGGGTGCTGCTAAATGGGTTGAGGGTGATGCTCCAAGTACCCGTTGAAATCAATAAAAATGGCTCAGAAAAAGTGGCCAAATAAGGAACAAGTGCTGCCGAACTATCGTGAAGCCCCCCCCCCGTGGTGATTTGTTGATTGTCTAATTTGTCGATTAAATAACTGGGAGTGTAAACAATTGGGGGAAATTTGGACATAATGCCCTCTTTCTCAACCCAATCGTGGTACTGGTTTTTTTGAAAATCCCAGAGATTGGTATGAGAACCAATACTCGTAATGTCGGAGGTAAGTTGCCCCGAAATCAAAAAACTGAGGTATTGCGGCAGGTGCAGGCTGTACTTTATTTGGGCAAACACGGCGGGCTGTTCGTATTTTAGACGGTATAGCTGCATGCCCGAATTGAGGTTTCCCAGCACCGGCGAGGCCGTAGTTACCGCAAAAGCATCTTGGCCACCGTAGGTGTCATAAAATTGTTTTTGAAGAGCTTCGGAGTATGGCTTCAAGTAGCTGTAAAGCGGCGTAACGGGCTGTAAGTCAGCATCTAAATGCACAAAACTGGCACCATAACCGCTAAAATTGACCGCTTTGACCACGAACTCAGGCAGCTCCTTGACCGCCTGCCACGCGCTTTTTACCCACGCGTTCAACAAATCAAGGTCTTCGCAAGGGTAGCCGTCTTCGTCGGCGGTTTCGGGAAGCGTATCGTTTTGCTCGAAAACAATGCGGTAGTCTTCGTCAAAAAGAAACAATTTTTTGTTGGTTTTGCCAACGTCAAAAATGGCTACAACGGGAGTTTTCATTCGACAATAAAAAGGTTTACAATAATTGATGTAGTCTTGGGTCGGGTGCAATTCAAAACTACAGATAAATTTTCATAACTAAGCAACTTGATAAAAAAACACGTAATATGACCAAGCAAGAATTTTTGGCTTTAGCCGCAGATAAATACGAATCACTTCAAAAATTGAATGATAATCTTTTCAGACGTACACTTTTTAAATGAGGCAATTAAATGTTAAATGCTTTTTGATATTTTTTTGCAAATTTACTTGACAA
>Ga0335394_10003904_pt1 | contig 16959 bp, 16 predicted proteins | sample MAT03_FD_205741 | JGI IMG/M metagenome (GOLD analysis project Ga0335394, IMG submission 205741) | Freshwater microbial communities from Lake Fryxell liftoff mats and glacier meltwater in Antarctica - MAT-03 (spades assembly) (version 2) ... | reverse complement strand
TGCTCTGGATCGAAGCCCTTCGCCTCGCCGGCGATGTGGCAGGTGTACTCCGTCGTATCGAAGTGCGTGATGCGCGCGATGCCGCTCTCGGCCGCGACGACGCTCTTCCAGGTGGTCTCGGCGCTCGGTCCACAAGGACTGGTCACGCCCAAGCCAGTGATGACGACTCGACGATCCATATGCATGTCCGGCCTTTTGCCACAAAACGCGCAAATGACACTGCGCGCCAGCCCGTTGCCAGCACGCCGTGCCGGAAGCGCGAACGACGAGAGGCACGACACAACGCGTCGCGGTGTGCGTGCCTCGCCTCGAGCGCGCCGTTGCCCTGCTCAGCGAAGGTCAGGTCAGCGGCGGACGCTCACGTCAGCCCTTCACTTGACGGTGCTGCGACCGGAAATGTACGTGACCGCATCGCCGACGGTGCGGATCTTCTCCGTGTCCTCGTCGGGGATGTCGATCTCGAATTGCTCTTCGAATGCGAGCACGAGCTCGACGATGGCGAGCGAGTCGGCGCCGAGATCGTCGATGAAGGCTGACGTCTCCTTGATCTCGTTCACGTCCACGTCGAGCTGCTGGGAGACGATCTCCTTGACCTTCTGTCCGATGTCCATCCGAGTCTCTCCGGGAGTGGGCGCAATGGGCGCGCCCGCTGGTCAAACGTACATTCCGCCGTTTACACGCAAGACCTGTCCGGTCACGTAGCTCGCCTCGTCACTCGCGAGGTAGAGCACGGCAGCCGCGATTTCCTCGGGGCGCCCGATGCGTCCCGCAGGCGTCTGCGCAAGAATCGCCTTCTTCGCTTCGTCGGGCAGGCCCGACGTCATATCCGTCTCGATGAACCCCGGCGCCACGACGTTCACCGTCACGCCGCGCGATGCGTACTCCCGCGCGAGGGTTTTCGTCAACCCGATCAGCGCCGCCTTCGACGCCGAATACACCGCCTGTCCGGGATTGCCGGACTCGGCGACGACGCTCGAGAGGTGGATGATCCGCCCGGTGCGCTGCCGCATCATGATGCGCATCGCGCTCTTGGCGCACCAGATCGCGCCGTTCACGTTGACCGCGAAGGTGCGCTCCACTTCCTCCGGTTTCACCCGGAGGAGCAGCTGGTCCATCGCGATCCCCGCGTTGTTGACGAGGATGTCGAGCCGCCCGAGGCGCTTGTGCACCTCGCTTATCGCGGCATCGACGGCAGCGGCATCGGAGACGTCGAACTGCTTCGCGTCCGCCTTGCCGCCGGCCGCGACGATCGACTCGACCGTCTCACGCGCCGCGGCCTCGTTGCCGGCGTAGTTGACGACGACGTGTGCGCCCGATCGCGCGAGCATCTCCGAGACCGCGCGGCCAATGCCACGCGAGCCTCCAGTGACGATCGCGACCTTGCCGGTCAGATCGAACATGCGCATCGCCTCCACGCCGAACATGCGCATCGCCTCCACGCCGAACATGCGCATCGCCTCCACACCGAACATACGCATCGCCTCCACACCGAACATACGCATCGCCTCCCCACGACGGCTTCGCTCAGCTCTCGGTCGCGCCGGCGATCGCCTTCTTCGTGATCGCGCGTCCCTTGTAATAGCCACATGCCGGGCAGACGCGATGGGACACCATCACCTCGCTGCAGTGCGGGCATGGGATCAGGTTCGGCGCGACCACTTTGTCATGGTTCGCTCGGCGCATGTTGCGCTTGCTTCGGGTCGTTCTGCGCTTGGGTACCGCCACGGGGACACTCCTTCTTACTTCTTCGTCTCGAGCTTCGAGAGCGCCGCACGGAGCGCGCCGCCCTTCGCCTCTTCTTCACCGAAGTTGGCCGGCCCGCGGATGTGCTCGGGGATCGCGATCCCCGGGCAGTCTTCGCGACACAGCGGCTGCATCGGCACTTCCAGAATCACGTGCTCGCGCGCGAGCGCATCGAGCACGAGCTTGTCGCCAGAGAACGTCTCGTTCTCCGCTTCATCGACGCCGGCGTCTTCTTCGTCGTCGTCCGCCTTTGCGGATTTCGTCGGAGCGCTCTTCGCATCGCTCTTCGGCTGAGCCTTCGCATCGCTCTTCGGCTGAGCCTTCGCATCGACCTTCGGCTGAGCCTTCGCATCGCTCTTCGGCTGAGCCTTCGCATCAGCCTTCGAATACGCCTTCGCGGCAGGAGCCGGGACGTATAGCGCCGTGAGCTCGGCGGTCACCGTGCAGGTGACGTCTTCGAGGCAGCGATAACACTCGGCGACCACCGTCGCCGTCACGTGACCGCGCACGAGGTAGTCAGTGCCGGACTTCTGCGCGTGAATCGCGAGCACGCCGTCCGCCGTGTCCGCTCCGGGGCCGCGCATCCCAGGGCAGCCATCGAGCTCGCGGACGAGCCACGACGCTGTAACCGGGAAGGAGTAATCCTTCCCGATCTCGTCGAGCTCGTTCACATCGAGACTGAACTCAGCCATGGCAGTTTCGCGACGGGTGTTTCACGACGGACCAGGGCTCCGAAGGGCGCGAAATATAGAAGACGCTCACGGGGTGTCAAGGCGCGATTTCCGCCCTGTTTTCTTGGGTTTCGTGCAGCTCGGCGAGGCCGGATGCAGCCAACGAGAAGAAGCTCGCGCCCGGCGGGACGCGGCCGCCTTCGGGTCCCAGCGCCGCCACTCCTCCCGCCGATGGCGCAATTCGCCGCAGTCCCGCGCCGGGCAGTGGACGGCCGGCGAGCTCGCGCGGCCAGCCGGCGAGCGCGTCCTCTGCGCCGATGCGCACGGCAAAACGCGCGAGCTCGGCGTCACCAGCTTCCGCGCGCTCGATGCCGGGCGCGGGCGACGCAGCGGCCCAGCTGAGCAGCACGCGACGCGTCTGAGCAGAGGCGGCACCGAGAGCTGCGGCGCGCGCGTCGAGGTCGCTCGCCGTGTAGCCGCATGCGCCAGCGCTGCGCGCGTATCGGCCGGCGGGCGCGCCGCCGATCGGCACGAGCTCGTTCCCTCCGATGACGATGCGCTCGAGCGCCGTCACCTCGAGCACGCGGTCGCGCGCGTCTTCGTCGAGCGCTGCGAGCGCCGCGCTGACGACCTCGGGCTCGTCGCGCCCGCCCGCGACGAACAGCGTGACGATGCCAGTCGCCGCGAGCGCCTGCGCGGTGCGCGTCGCATGCGCGCGATCGTCGCCGAGCCCACCGAGCACGAGCACCAGCTGCGCGCGGCGCGCCTTCACTGCGCGCAACACGCGCGCGCCATCGTCGTTGGTCGGTGCGGGCCCAGTGAGCACCGCGACACGCTGCGTCGCGCCGGCGCCAGTGAGCGTGAGCACGCGATCGGCGAGCGCGAACGAAAGCGCACCGACGCGCCACTCGCGCGCACGGGGCGGCTCGAGCGCGAGACAGCGCACGAAGCCGCTCGGACCGCTGACGCGCAGCTCGCTCGGCACCGATTCGCCGCAGCCTGCGCCAGCGAGCTGAGTCGTCGCTACGATCAGTGCGAACACGAGTCCCTGGAGGCGCATCGCTCTGCGAACGTAGCAGAGCACTACAGCGTGCGCGTGAGGCGCGCGGTGATAGATTCGCCCGCCATGAGCGACTTCAAGCGGTTTCACGGCACCGACAGCTACCTCACCAGCGAGGCGCTCGAGTCCGCCGTGAACTGCGCGCTCGTGCTCGAGCGGCCGCTGCTCGTCAAAGGCGAGCCTGGCACCGGCAAGACGCTGCTCGCCGAGGCCGTCGCCAAGGCGCTCGGCGCAAAGCTGCTGCGCTGGCACGTGAAGTCGACGACGCGCGCGCAAGACGGCCTCTACGTCTACGACACGGTGCAGCGCCTCTATGATTCGCGCTTCAACGACGGCGACGTGAAGGACATCCGCCGCTACATCAAGCTCGGCCCGCTCGGCGAGGCGATGGCGAGCCCCGAGCGCGTCGTGCTGCTCATCGACGAGGTCGACAAGGCCGACATCGAGTTCCCGAATGATCTGCTGCACGAGCTCGATCGGATGCGCTTCGTCATCGGCGAGACCGGAGACGAGATCGTCGCGAAGCAGCGCCCGGTGGTCATCATCACCAGCAACAACGAGAAGGAGCTGCCCGACGCCTTCTTGCGCCGCTGCGTGTTCCACTTCATCGACTTCCCCGAGCCCGAGCTGATGAAGCGCATCGTCGGCGTGCATCACCCGGCGCTCGACGAGGCGCTGCTCGATCAGTCGCTGAGCGCGTTCTACGAGCTGCGCGAGATGAAGCGGCTGCGAAAGCGCCCGAGCACGAGCGAGCTCATCGACTGGATCGCGGTGCTCAAGGCCGCGGGCCTGCAGACGGTGAAGCTCGACAGCAACGTGCCGTTCCTCGGCGCGCTGCTGAAGAAAGAGCAAGACCTGGCGTCGCTGGCGGACCAGCTCTCGGGCGGGCGCAAGTACCGGAGCTGAGGCTCGGCGGCGATGCGCCGTCAGCCGTCGGATGAGCGAGCCAGCCAGCCGAGAATGGCCGCGCGCATCGCCTGGTGAACGTTGACATCCTTGGAGCGCGCCTTCTTCTCCACCTCTTTCCACACGGAGGCTGGTAGGCGAACGGAGCGAGCGATGGTCTTGCGCGACTCACCCTTCCCGGGATGACCACGGCGAATCAGCACCGCGCCGGGCGCGAGCTCCGGCATCTCCCACAGCGCGAGGAGGGACGGGCCGCCGCGCTCGCCCGCACCAGCAAACGCGTTGCGTCGCGGCGGACCGAAACGGCCAAAGTCGACCTCGGCGTCGAGGACGTCAGTCGCTCTCGTAGTGCGCGTGCTCATTCTTCGTGGCCTTTCGTGCGCTGATGATTCGGATGGCGTCGCGCCCCACCTCGGCGTGAACGACGTAGAGCAGCCGCTGCGATCCGGAGTAGCCGATCAGCACGAACCGCTGCTCGTGCAGCGAGTCCGGATAATACGCACCGAGCGGATCATCGAAAGCCGTCTGGGCCTCCGTGAAGGACACCCCGTGCTTCTTGAGGTTGGCGGCGGCCTTCTTCGCGTCCCATCCGAACCGCATCGAACTAATGTATGACAATAGCTGCCCATCGCCAATTCACGCCGGTGCGTGCTTGGACGGCGCACGCGCCGCGCCAGTGGCAACTCGATGCGCCACCGAGTCCCCGCGCGACCGGCTACCGCCGCCGCCATCACTTCGTTTAGCGGCCAATTTGGCCCTCTTCTCGCCCGGCACGGTTGCTGCTCTGGCACCCTTCATGCGCAACACTCTCTCGCTCGGGATGTGGATGGCGGCGGCGGTGCTCGCCGGCTGTGCGGCTGAAGAGCTTCCGGTCGAAGCCGGGGCGGAGACGAACTTCGAGGACCTCGAAGAGGCGTTCGTCGTGCCGGACGGCAAGGCCGACGACTTTCTCTCGCTGAGCGCCCGCGAGTTCGTCGTCGAGGGCACCGACACGGTGACGATCGAGCCAGAACTCGCGACGGCGAGCAGCACGCGGAAGATGACGAGGGTGCGCCAGCTGATCGGCCTGCGTCACATCGCGAACGCGTGGTTCCTCAACCAGTACCTCGTCGACAAAGAGAGCGAAGAGGCGAACGCGCAATACGGCGGCTTCGGCGCGATGGCGAAGGCCGGCTCGTACGAGCAGATGGACATCCGCGCGGTCGACGCGCGCACGTATAGCTTCCGCTTCACGCAGCTGCTCGCCGGCCGCACGAACCTGATGACGCTGCTGCCGGTGCGCACCGCGGCGGACGGCACGAAGAGCTTTCCGCTCACTGTCGGGCTGCCGACGAACGTGGAGCTCGCGCGGCTCGACACCAACAGCGAGTGGTATCGCGGCGCACCGTGGAGCGGCTGGAACCCGGCGACGGTGCCGGCCGCGCAGAAGCGCGATCTGACGCTGACGATTCGCCCCGAGATCGCGTCGCAAGATGCGTGGCTCGACTTCGCGAAGATGCTCTCGGACGGTGTGCTCGACATCGACGTGCACTTCGGCTGGGACTACCACGACGCCTATCACGTGCAGCACGCGCGCGAGATGTTCAGCTGGCTCAAGTCGAAGGGCTTCAGCGCGCCGGTCGCGAGCTTCGATCTGCTGACGCGCACGAGCGGCGCCTTCACCCGCACGATGAGCGCGAACGGCCGCACCGTGCGCATCGACGTGCGGCTGTTCTACGGGAAGACCGGCACCGACACGGATCCCGACACGGACGCGGGCGGTCGCGTGCTCGAGAACGACATGCGCGCGAGCCTGCGGACGCGCGACGTGATCGTCTACAGCGGCCACAGCGGCCCGTTCTACGGCTTCGCGCTCGCCAACTGGCGCAGGACGTCGGAGGGCGACCTCGACGACGCCGACATGCAGGCCGTCGAGATGCCCGCCGATCGCTATCAGGTCGTCGTCGCCGAGGGCTGCGACACGTACATGCTCGGCGCCGCGTTCGGGCGGAACCCGAACAAGCCGATGTTGCGCAACGTCGACGTGCTCACCACCACCTCGTTCTCGAACGCGTCGACGCCGGCCTCGGTGCAGACGCTGATCACGCATCTGATCGAGCGCGACTCACGCGGCCGTCATCGCCCGCGCACCGTCAAGACGCTGCTCGCGAACCTCGACGTGGGCTCGAGCGGCGGCTTTCACACGATGTACGGCATGCACGGGATCGACGACGATCCGCGCCTTCACCCGTACGCCGCGCTCGACATGATCGGTCAGGAGTGCGCGGCCAACGCCGACTGCGGCGGGCTCGGCAATCTCTGCGTGCGCCGCGCGGCGCGTCAGCCGAAGATCTGCACCGCCGCGTGCACCGACGACAGCGGCTGCCCGACGAACTACGCGTGCAAGTCGGTCGCGTCCGGCTCGACGATCTACGGCAACGCTTGCATCCCGCGCTGACAGCGCGCTTCCGCCTCGGATACGCTCGCGCGCATGAGCCGCCCTTCCTTCCGCTCGTTCGTGATGGTGTCGTGCTGCATCGCGCTCGCCCTGAGCGCCGCGTGCACCAAACGGTCTGAACCAGAGATCGACCTCGGGCGTGACGCGCGGATCCCGCCGTCGCCCGATCTCGGCGCGCGCGATTTCGGCGCGGACCTCGCGAGCGTCGACCTCGGCAGCAGCGATCTCGGATCGCAGGATCTCGGGGCGAGCGATCTCGGCGCGACGGATCTGGGCGGCGTTGATCTCGGTGGCAGTGATCTCGGCGGCCGCGATCTGGGATCCGTCGATCTCGGAGCCGGCGCCGATCTGGGCGCGGGCGGCAGCTACCGACACACGATCACGATCGATGGCGTCAACGACTTCGACGTCGCGCGCGAGCAGCTCGGCACGACGACGGCGGGCTACACCGCGTATCTCAGCTGGGACGATGAGGCGCTCTACTTCGGCGTCGACGGAGCCGACATCGCCGGCGGCAGCGCGACGAAGTGGGTGCTCGTCTATCTGGATACCAACGGTTCGGGCAGCGGTACGGAGTTTGGGCAGCGCTATCGAACGCAGACCCCGACTCTGCCGCCGGGCCTCGTCGCGGACTTCTACTTCCGCTGGCGCACGGACAACCTGCTGACGAGCGTGCAGCGCTGGGACACGGTCAGCTCGATGTGGGTCGACACCGCGATCGCCGCGACGACGTCCCAAATGGGCACGTTCGTCGAGACGCGCATCGCGGTCGCGGATCTCTCGTCGCCCGGCACGATCGGCGTGGCGGCGCTGATGCTCAACGAGGCGGATCTGGCTGAATATTCGTACGCTGGCGTCCCAACTGGGACATTCACCGACGGCTACTATCCGATCATCCCGATGACGCGCTGGGTGTCCGCCGATCGCAGGCTCGCGACGAATCCGAACGACGCGGCGCGGCGACGCCCGTGAGATAGTCGCAGCCTGATGAGGACCCATCGGCCGACTCGCACGCGTCTCGCTGCCGTTCTCGCCCTGCTGCTCGCGGTGCTGCTCGCGATGCTGTCGCCCGTCGCGTGCGCCCTGCCCGCCGCGGCGCAGTCGACCGGCGGGAGCTTTGGTGGTGGCGATTTCTCCTCTGGTGGCGGATCGAGTGGCGGCTCTTCTGGCGGCGCGGGTGGCGGCTATTCGGGTGGTGGCGGGTCGAGCTACTCGAGCGGCGGCAGCGGGACGAATCCAGGCATCGGCGGCGCGTTCTGCCTCTGCGTGATGGTGCTCGGCTTCCTCGCGGTCGCGATGTTCGTCGAGCGCCTTAGAAAGCGCGGCAAGGGCGCTGGCGCTGAGGGGATGTTCCTCAGCCAAGTGACGCTCGGCATCGACTGGCGCGCGCGTAAAGCGCTGCAGGAGCAGCTCGCGCGGCTCGCGGCGAGCGGCCAGACGGGCACGAAGGAAGGCCGCGCCACGCTGCTACGCGAGACGGCGCTGGCGCTGCGACGGGCGGAGCTCGCCTGGCTCTACGCTGCGTTTCGCGATGGCGAATCGCCGATGAGCGGCCCACAGGCGCAGAGCGCATTTCAGGCCGCCGCGAGCGAGGCGCGCGCGAGATTCCGTGAAGAGATCGTGCGCAACGCGGACGGGACCCTCGTGCAGAATCCGACGCCGGAGCTGCGCGCGAGCGCGACCGAGGGCCAAGGCACCGTCGTCGTCTCGCTCATCACCGTCGCGCGGCGGAGGCTCACGCCGGTGACGAACCTCGGCGATGCGGGCCAGCTCCGCGCAGCCCTGCAGGACCGCGGCGCGCTCGACGCGAGCTCGCTGGTCGCGCTCGAGGTCGTGTGGTCGCCCGCCGCGGAGAACGATCGGATGAGCACCGCGGAGCTCGAGCAGAACTATCCCGAGCTGCGCCTGATCGATCCACGCAGCATCGCGGGCCGGCTGTTCTGCGCGTATTGCAACGGGCCGTTCGCGATGGAGCTGCTCAACTGTCCGCACTGCGGCGCGCCGGCGCCGAAGGTCGAGCAAGGGCAGGCGCAAGGCCCAGGTCCTGCGCCGCTCGGGCCTCGCTGAGCGTCGATCCAAACCGATGTTCCAACGCGTCCGATTTCTCTCCAGGTGTGTAGCGTTCCCCTGCGCGCGCGCCGCGTATTTGCTCGTGGTGATGGCGAGCGCCGGCTGGGGCGCTGGCTGCGCCGATGGCGGCCGCGCGAGCGACCACGCAGCTGTGCCTCGCGTCGACGCGGGCCGCGACGCGGCGCTCGGCGATGGTGGCGCCGCAGACTCCGATTCCATCGACGACGCGGCGCTCGACGGCGCTGACGAGGTCGACGCGGGAGCGCTGCCCTACCCCCCGCGTGATCCGATGCGGCTGAAGGAGCTTCAGCCGGACTTCTGGCCGAACATGGACGAGATCGCGGGGAACAACACGGGCGGCGTCGCGATGAACTTGGTGTGGGCGCACTGGCAGCCCGAGCGGCGCGTCGCGCCATGCGCCGCGGGCGAGGTGACCTACGACGGGCACTGCTTCGTCATCTCGGCGGCGGTCGACGACGCGATCGCCGCGTGGTCGGCGCGCGGGCTCGCCGTGACTGCCATCGTCTACGGCGTACCGGCGTGGGCGCGCGTCGGCAATACCGGATGTTCGCCGGTCGCGCCGGGCTTCGACATCTTCTGCTCGCCCGACGACGCCGCCGACTACGGGCGCTTCGCAGGCATGCTCGCGCAGCGCTACGACGGGCGGCACGATCGGGGTCGCGTCGCCGACTTCGTCATTCACAACGAGGTCAACGCGAACGACTGGTTCGACATCGGCTGCGGCCAAGGCGTCGCATGTGACGCCGCTCGATGGGTGCGCGTTTACGCCGACAGCTACGCGGCTGCGTACGACGCGATCGTCCGCGAGCAATCGACGGCGCGCGCATACATCAGCTTCGAGCATCACTTCGCGAGCAGCTTCGACGCACCCGCGGGAACGCCGACGCGCGTCTCGGTGCAGACGTTCCTCACGCAGCTCGCGCCGATGCTGGGCGAGCGCGAGTGGCGCGTCGCGTATCACCCCTATGCGCCGAATTTGCTCTCGCCCGATTTCTCCGCGGACGACTGGCCGCGCGTGACGTACGGCAACATCGGCGCGCTGCTCGGCTGGCTGCATGCGCAGTTCCCTGCCGATCCTCACGCCTGGCAGGTGCAGCTCACCGAGAGCGGCATCAACTCGAGCGCGCCGCAGTCGTCGGAAGCGCGTCAGGCGACCGCTGTCTGTGACTCGCTGCGCAACGTCCTCGGCACGCCGGGCATCGACGCGTACGTCTACCATCGCATGCAGGACAATCCGGCCGAGGGCGGCCTGCAGCTCGGCCTCGCGCGCGCCGACGGAACGCTGAAGCCGGCGTGGTCAATGTGGGCTCTGGCGAATCGCGCGGATCTCACGCCGCCGCAGCTCTCGTGCGGCTTCGAGCAGCTGCCTTACACGCGGCTCGTGCGCAGCGCGCATAAAGCGCGTGGACACTGGGCGTCCTCGCGCATCGCGCCGCCTGGCTTCGTCGAAGAGAGCGCGTGGCGCCTGCTGCGCGCGCCGACACCGGGCACCTCGCTCCTCTTCTCGTGCATCATCGGACAACACGCGTTTCTCAGCCGCGCTCCGAGCTGCGAAGGACAGCGCCCCGAGGGGCCGGTGGGCTACATCTACGACGACGACGCGCCAGGCCGCGTCGCGCTGCACCGCTGCACCGTCGCAGCGGGCGCCGATCACTTCGTCTCGCCGAGCGCCGCCTGCGAGGGCCAGACGTTCGAGAGCTTGCTCGGCTACGCGCTCCCGCCCGACTGAGCCTCTCGACGCCGAGGCATCGCGCGACCGCGAACAGCGGTTCCTGAGCGATCGGCGCGCGCCGTTTCCGCTGCGTGCGGAGAATGTCGTTGTGTGCGCCCGCGACACGCGCGGCGGCTCGATGAACGATCCGCGCTTTGGCGCACGCCACGACGGGACCCCCGAATACATGCTGCAGCCGAGGTTCCTCGACGCGTCTTCATCCTACTGACAAACGACCGTTGTGCGATCGTCGGGCCGAGCGCACGCTGCGTGGGACATTTTCCGACGCGTGGCGGTCCGCCCGGCGTCTCGAGGGTCCTTGACGATATCCACCACGGCGGACCAGCACAGCTTCGCGAGCTCAGCCGACTTCTTCCGTCAGGCGATCGAGGCTGCGCCGACGGGCATGATGATGATCGATGACAGGGGGGACATCGTGTTGATCAACCAGCAGGTCGAGACGATGCTCGGCTACAGCCGCGACGAGCTGATCGGCCAGCCCGTCGAGATGCTGGTACCGGAGCGGTTTCGCGCACGTCACCCCGGCTTCCGCAACGGCTTCTTCGCCGATCCGCGCGCGCGCCCGATGGGCGGCGGGCGCGACTTGTTCGGCCTGCGCAAAGACGGGACGGAGGTGCCGATCGAGATCGGCCTCAACCCGCTGAGCACGCCTGATGGCGCGTTCGTACTCAGCTCCATCGTCGACATCACCGAGCGCAAGCGCGCAGCTGGTCAGATCCAAGCCTCGCTGCGCGAGAAAGAGACGCTGCTCAAGGAGGTACACCATCGGGTGAAGAACAACCTCCAGGTGATCTCCAGCCTCATCAACATGCAGGTGCGCCAAGTCACGGATGCGTCCGCGCGCGCGGCGCTGCAGGAGTGCCAGAGTCGCGTGCAGGCGATCGGCCTCATCCACGAGAAGCTCTATCAGTTCGAGGATTACTCGCGCGTCCCCTTCTCGGAGTACGTGCGCAGCCTCGCGTCGACGATCTTCCAAGCCACCGGCCTCGCGCCTTCGGCCGTCGCGCTCGACCTGCAGGTCGAGACGTCGTCGCTGGCGATCGACAAGGCCATTCCCTGCGCGCTCATCCTCAACGAGCTCATCACGAACGCACTCAAGCACGCGTTCCGGGGCGAGCGGGGGGGCGTGATCCACGTCGCGCTGCGACGCGATTCGGACGCAGATTTGACGCTGAGCGTGACCGACGATGGGGTCGGCATGCCCATCGACTTCGACATCGAGAAGTCGAACACTCTCGGCATGCAGCTGGTGTCCACGCTCGTCGAGCAGCTCGAGGGGCGCCTCGAGATCTCGCGCGAAGATTCGGGTACGACGTTCCGCATCACCTTCCCGACCGAGGCGCACTCATGAAAGCGCGCGCACAGCAGTCGATCCTCGTGGTCGAAGACGAGCGCATCGTCGCCACGGATATTCAGCAGATGTTGCGCGAGCTCGGCTACGACGCGTTCGCGATCGCCGCTTCCGCGGAAGAAGCGCTCGCGCGCGCGAGCGAGCGCTGCCCCGATCTCGTGCTGATGGACATCCGCATCAAAGGCACGCGCGACGGCATCACGACGGCGGAGTTGCTCAAGGCGCAGTTCGGCGTCTCGGTGGTCTATCTAACCGCGCATGCGGACGATGGAACGCTGGATCGGGCGAAGCGAACCGAGCCGCATGCCTACCTCCTCAAGCCCGTTCGATCGGCAGAGCTGCGCATCGCGGTCGAGGTCTCCATCTACAAACACGAGGCAGAGAAGCAGCTACGCAAGCGCGAGCGCTGGTTCTCGACGACGCTGCGCTCGATCGCCGACGCGGTGATCGCGGTCGACGTCACCGGCAAAGTGACGTTCATGAACGCCACCGCTGAGCTGCTCACCGGCGCGGAGGCCGGCGCATCGTCAGGCAAGTCCGTGGGCGAGGTGCTCCGCCTGGTCGATCACGAGGCCTCCGGTCAGGAGACTCCGGTGCTCGAGGCGCTGCGCCTCGGTCGCTCGATCGAGCTGCGCGAGGGCAACCTGATGAACGTCGCCAGCGGCGCGCTGCGGCTCATCAACGACAGCGCCGCGCCGGTGATCGACCATGACGAGACGCTCGGCGCGGTGATGGTGTTTCGCGACGTGACCGAGCAGAAGCAGCTGCAGGCGCAGCTCGAGAGCGCCCAGCGTCTCGCTTCGCTCGGCACGATGGCCGCCGGACTCGCGCACGAGGTGAACAACCCGCTCGCCGTGGTCTCCGCGAACACGGAGTTCCTCCTCGATGAGCTGCATGAGCTGCAACCCCAGCTTCAAGCGACCTTCGCGCAGTTCCCGGCGATCGAGGAGCGGCTCGAGGGCCTCGGCCACGCGCTCAGCGACGTGCAATCGGCTGCGTCCCGTATCGCCCGCATCATCGCCGACGTGCGCGCCTTCTCGGGGCCGGCCAGCCACGCCGGCGGGAGCATCCACATCACGCGCTGCGTCGAGTGGGCCGTGCGCTCGACGGCACACGAGCTGCGTCATCGCGCCGCGCTCGTCACGGAGCTCGGCGAGGTCCCGCTCGTCGAAGGCGACGAGGCGCGGATGGGTCAAGTGCTCATCAACCTGATCGTGAACGCCGCACACGCGATCGCACCGGGCAACGCCGATGCGAATCGCGTGACCATCCGCACGCATGTCAGCGCGATCGGAGAGGTCGTCCTCGAGGTCGCCGACACTGGCCAAGGCATCTCGTCGGCCACATTAGTCAGCGTGTTCGAGCCGTTCTTCACGACGAAAGCGCAGGGCGTCGGGACCGGTCTCGGCTTGTGGATTTGCCGCGGAATCGTGACGTCGATGAACGGCACCATCGCCGTCGAGAGCACGGTCGGTCGCGGCACGCTCGTAAGGATCACGCTGCCCGCCGCGCCGGCGGACCAGCTGTCCGTTGCCGCTCCGGCGACCGTGCCCGAGGTCGCTCGGCTACGCGGCCGCGTGCTGATCGTCGATGACGAAGCGATGATGCTTCGCGCGATGAAGCGCGTGCTCGCGATGCACGAGCTCACCTGCGTGTCGGCGGCACAGGAGGCGCTCGAGCTGATCGCACGAGGCGACGACTTCGACGTCATCCTCTGTGATCTGACCATGCCCGTGATGACGGGCCCCGAGTTCTACGCCGAACTCCAGCGCCATCACCCGCGCCTCGCCGCGCGCGTGGTGTTCCTGACGGGCGGCGCCATCAGCCAACGCTTCGAGGATTTTCTCCGCGCGACGCCCAACGAGCACCTCCAGAAGCCGTTCCGCGCGCAGGTATTGCAGGACGTCGTGCAGGGCCGGCTCGCGAGCCCGGACCGGTGAGCTGCGGCAGCAACTGACCGCGCGCCTGGCCTCCTTGGCGCGAACGGGCGCCTGTCCGCAGCCTGCTACGCTCCGCCTATGTTCGTCCCGTTTCTCTACGAGCTGAGGAAGCGCAAAGTGCCGGTCGGCACGACCGAAGCGGTGCAGCTCGCGCGTGCGCTCTCCGCTGGCCTGCACGAGTCGTCGCTCGACGGCTTCTATCACGTGGCGCGCGCGGTGCTGATTCACTCCGAGGCACACCTCGACGCGTTCGACGAGGCGTTTGCGTCGCACTTTCGCGGTGTCGAGAGCGCGGCGCTGAAGCTGCACGAAGAGCTGCTCGACTGGCTGCGTGAGGCGCGCGAAAGCGGCCGTGCGCTCACCGAAGAAGAGGCCGCGCTGAGCGAAGCGCTCGACCTCGACGAGCTGCGCAAGCTGTTCGAGCAGCGCCTGCGCGAGCAGAAAGAGCGCCACGACGGCGGCAACAAGTGGATCGGCACGGATGGCACCTCGCCGTTCGGTCACTCGGGCCGCGCGCATCAGCCGGGCATTCGTGTCGGCGGGCCCGGTGGCGGGCGCAGCGCCGTGCAGATCGCCGATGCGCGAAAGTATCGGCCGTATCGCAACGACCTCTCGCTCGACGTTCGGCAGATGCAGGTCGCGCTGCGCAAGCTGCGCGCGTTCGAGCGCGAGGGCGGCGAAGAAGAGCTCGACCTCGAAGGCACCATCGACGCGACGGCGAAGAACGCGGGCGAGCTCGACATCGTGACGCGTCCACCGCGCCGCCCGAGCACGCGGCTGATCCTGCTGATGGACGTCGGCGGCTCGATGGATCCGTACATCCACATCGTCTCGCGGCTGTTCAGCGCGGCGAGCAAGGCGTCGCACTTCAAGGATTTCCGCCCGTATTACTTTCACAACTGCGTCTATGGTCGCGTGTACCGCACTGACAAGTTCGACGACCCGGTGCCGGTGCGAGACTTGATGGCGGAGTGCGGCAAGCACTACAAGCTGATTGTCGTCGGTGATGCGCTGATGGCGCCGTACGAGCTGATGTCGCCGGGCGGAACCATCGATCCGTCCGAGGGTGAGCGCCTCGAGGGCATTCGCTGGCTGCAGCTGCTCGCCGATCACTTCGAGAAGAGCGCGTGGCTCAACCCCGAGCCGCCGCAATATTGGGCCGGCAACACCATCGAATATGTGCGCCAGGTGTTCTCGATGTTCCCGCTGACCATCGAGGGGCTCGGCGAGGCGGTCAACCATCTGGTGCGCGGCCGCAGCGCGCGGCGGGCAGCGTGATCGCGCACGTTTTGCATCGCAGCCTGCGACGAATCGGCCTCGCGTGATGTTCGCCGAAGGTGGACCGACGCTGCGCGAGCTCGCGAGACAGGCACTCTCGTCGACGGACCGCGGCTACGATCTGCTCGCGCCGAAGTTCGATTTGACGCCATTTCGCACGCCAGACGCGCTGCTACGCGTCGCTGCGGAGCAGACGCGCGCCGGTGGACCGATCGATCGCGCGCTCGATCTCGGCTGTGGCACGGGCGCGGCGATGCGGTGGTTCCGTCCGCTCTGTGCGCGCGGGATCGTCGGCCTCGATCGCAGCGGCGGCATGCTCGAGGAAGCGCGGCAGCGACTCGGACAGATCGGCGGCGCACGCGCGGACTTCGTGCGCGGCGACATGCTCGCGCCGCCCTTCGACGCAGTGTTCGACGTCGTCACGTGCTTCGGCGCGTTTGGTCATGTGCTGCCGCGCGACGAGCCGCGCTTGGTTCGCGCCGTGCGCGCTGTGCTGCGTCCGGGTGGCCGATTCGTCTTCGCGACCGGCGACCCGCCGCCGCCGAGATCGCCCGCGCTCTGGGCCGCGCGCGGCTTCAACGCGGTCATGCACGTCCGCAACGCGCTGCTGAAGCCGGAGTTCGTGATGTATTACCTGACGTTCCTCCGCGAGCGGGCGACGGCGCTGCTCGAGACGCACGGCTTCGACGTCGACGTGCGCCGCGCAGTCTTCGCGCCGCCCTTCGATCCGCTGTGCTTGATCGTCGCGACGAAGCGCTGAGCCGCTATCAGGCGAAGCGCGCCGCCATTGCCGCGCTCGACCTGCGCGCCCAGACTCTGCGCGCCGATGATCACCGTACGCGAGCTCGCCAAGCACTATCGCGTGCATGAACGCGCACCGGGGATGCGCAGCGCGCTGCGGTCGCTGTTCCGGCGCACATACAAGACGGTTCGCGCGGTCGACGGTGTCTCGTTCGAGATCGCCGCGGGCGAGCGCGTTGGCTTCCTCGGGCCGAACGGCGCGGGCAAGACGACGACGCTGAAGGTGTTGTCCGGCCTGCTGCATCCGACCAGCGGCGCGGTCACCGTCGATGGGCACGTGCCGCAGCGGCGCGAGCGCGCCTTCCTCGAGAAGATCACGCTGGTGATGGGCCAGAAGCAGCAGCTCATCTGGGATCTGCCGCCGGCCGAGACCTTCGAGCTGAACCGCGCGATCTACGGCGTGCCGCGCGCGCGCTTCGACGAGACGATGAGCGAGCTGACGGCGCTGCTCGAGCTCGGCGAGCTGGTGAAGAAGCCGACGCGCGAGCTCTCGCTCGGCGAGCGGATGAAGTGCGAGCTCGCGGCGGCGCTGATCCATCGCCCGCGCGTGTTGTTCCTCGACGAGCCGACCATCGGGCTCGACGTGTCGATGCAGGTGATCATTCGCGACTTCATCAAGCGCTACAACGAGCGCTGGAATGCGACGCTAATCCTGACGTCGCATTACATGGACGACGTCGCCGCGCTCTGCCCGCGCGTCATCGTGATCGACAAGGGCACGCTCTCCTTCGACGGCTCGCTCGAGACGTTGGTGCAGCGAATTCGCCCGGAGAAGCGCGTCGTCCTGCGCTTCGAGCGCAGCGTCGCGGCGGCCGACGTCGCGGCGCTCGGCATGGTGGTCTCGCACGCGGATCTCGTCGCCACGCTGCGCGTCCCGCAAGACGCCGTCCGCGATCTAGTCAGCCGCGCGCTGGCGACGTTGCCAGTCGCCGATCTCACCGTGGAGAGC
>Ga0335394_10003903_pt1 | contig 16964 bp, 13 predicted proteins | sample MAT03_FD_205741 | JGI IMG/M metagenome (GOLD analysis project Ga0335394, IMG submission 205741) | Freshwater microbial communities from Lake Fryxell liftoff mats and glacier meltwater in Antarctica - MAT-03 (spades assembly) (version 2) ... | reverse complement strand
TTTGCTACAGTGCCCTTTCCAAGAGCCTTTTGAGGAATGCTCAAAGTATCCAGGTGCAAAAGCGAGATCAAATTTAGTCCAAACTAGAGTATCTCAGCCATATCCGACAAAAACCTCACGTTCTAAGTAAATGGACGAAGCTGTTATACAAATCTTTACTGAAAGCTCACACAGGCTTTGTTGCCATATCCTCGATACGCAGTTATAGAGAGCATTGAGAATCTAAGCAATTTGAAAAAGCCTCATGCAACGGAGAGGCGTATAACAATTAATTACACTGCAACGAATTAAACAACTGTTCGGCTGTGCCTTGAGCATTACGCCCAATCGCCATCAAAATGATCGAATAGTATCTGTCGTCCAAGATGCTGCTAGATTCATACCGGACTGCGGGGTAGGATGTCCCATCTAACAGCGTTGCTATGCCATCGCGAATAGTAACAGTGGTAACTACTCCACAGAGCGCACTGCGTCGATTGAGCGATCGCGTCTCTTGAAAATCTCCTTGGATATCGTAGGAAATTGAAAGGCCGGGAAGAGACAGCAAATCAAAGTCTGAACCACTGTTGGGGGTGCTGGCGCTGGTGCGAGTGCCCAAGGGCGTGCGGGCAACTAGCAGTTCCACACGAGTTTTCAGATAAGGATCGGTGTTGCTGTCTGGGTTTCCTGGGGCAGGTGCATTACTAACCACGGCTAGCTTAACGCTGCCAATATTCAGACCAAAGGTGCCCATTACTTTGCCAGGAATCCGATAGTCCATGATGCTTTGGGCGATCGCAACTGCTCGGTCTGAATCGGTGGCGTTGCGTGCGGCTTTGTTGCTCAATCCACCTAACCCGGCTACGACCAACAACAAGGCTCCGGTGGCGATCGCCATCCCTTCCCATACGCTGACCCGGTGCTGAGAAATAGAAGGGTTAGAGTCCATAAAAATGACTTAAAAATGAATGGAGTACAACATGAATGGAGCGGAGATAGCTTGAGGATGCTGAGCAAAGCCCAGCATCATTAGAGGATGTTTTAAAAGTCCCGTCGCTGGTATAAAAACGGTATCGATCCCCCTATATCCCCGCGCTGGCGCGCCGCTGCGCTAGAAAAAAGGGGGACTTTGAATCCAGTTCCCCCTTTTTTGTAGACGCGAAGCGGCTTCCCGAAGGGTAGGAGGGCTAGGGGGGATCACCATGTACCTAAAATCACAACCGATCACTTTTAAAACATCCTCTTAATTCTTTTCATTCTTTTCTAAATTTGATTTCTTGCTTTCAATTGCAGATATCGATCGACAAGCTGATCAGAAATTTGGTTGGCAGGAGCGTCTAAAATCAGCACACCTTTTTCTTTTAGTTTGGCGAGGGCAAGCTGGCGCTGAGCCAGTAGGTCAATGGCGACGGCGCGGCTGTAGGCGTTGGGAATGTCTGGAATAGGGGTGTGGGCGCGGGTGTCTACCTGGGGGTCGCGCAGGGCGACGCAAAAGGGTAGGTAGCGGGGGGCAAGTCGGCTCAGGGCGGCTAATAGTTCAGCGGAAGCGGTTTCATCGATCAGATCAGTTAACAGAATCACGAGCGCACGACGGCTTTGTTGCTGGGTCAGCAGGGTCACTGCACCAGGATAATCGGGTTCGAGCATCATGGGTTCGAGAGGGGTGAGCCGTTCAATCAGTTTGGGCAGTTGGTGTGCTCCTCGCTCCGGTGGAATCCAGGTGTGCATCTGTCGATCAAATACGCCCATGCCGACGCGATCGCCCCGATTAAGTGCCGTTAGCGCCAGTGCCAGCGCGGCGTTTAGCCCCCAGTCAAAGCGGCTCAGCCCGCGTACCTGCGCCGTCATCAGTCGTCCGCCATCTAGCAAAATAATTAAGGGTTGCTCTTGCTCTGGCTCTAGCACCCGTACCAGTAAGCGGCTTTTGCGAGCGGTGGCTTTCCAGTCAACAAAGCGGAGATCATCTCCTGTACTGTAGTCGCGCAGTTCAGTAAATTCGGTGCCCGTGCCCATCCGCCGTGCTTTACGGATGTTGCCCGTGGTTTGTAGTGCCAAACGCACCGAGAGCGATCGCAGCCCAATCAAATCGGGATAGACCGCCACCGTTGCCGCCTGAGGAATCTGCCAGTCATGCCAAGCTAATCCCCACGCCCCAAGCTGCCGCACCTGAATGTTACCCCAGCGGTACTCGCCGCGTTTGCTAGGCAAAACGGTATAGGTTAACGTTTCAGTTTGGTTAGACGGCAACGCGATCTGAAGACTATCTGTAGAGCCTTTAAATGCAGCCGGGTAATCATCTCGAATCTGCAACTGGACTGGCCGTTGGTTTGCTTGCGTAGAGCGCGTATCGCCTGTTTGCACCGTCAGTTGCACAGGATTCTCTCGCCCAATCGACAGCTTTTGCAAAGGCTGACGGCTCACCTGTACCCGATGCGTCTTCACATCTCGCCCATCCAAAACTCCCAAACCTATTACCACCAAGTCATATAGCGCCGTCACGACAAGGGCGATCGCCAGCATTGGTGGATTCGTCCGCTCACCCCCTATGAGGGCGATCGCCAGCCCAGCAGCGGTACCCAGCAGCAACAGTTGGTAAAGACGGAGAGAGGGAATCATGGACAAACGGTAAAGAGAAAGGAACTATAGGTCTGGGTCAGGATGTTGTGGCTTGCTGTGCACCGCAGCGAGCCACAACATCCTATCGTGGTACTGAAACGCTGCCCAATAACGCCATAATCACACTGTCCATTTGCAGGCCGTCGAGTTGGGCTTCGGGGCGAAGCTTGAGGCGGTGGCGCAGCAGAGGCAAGGCGATCGCCTTAATGTCGTCGGGGGTAACGTAGTCGCGACCATTCAGCCATGCGTGGGCTTTGCTAGCCTGTAGCCAAGCGACAGCGCAGCGGGGCGAGGCACCGAGCGACAGGTCGGGATGTTGACGGGTGCGGTGGGCGATCGCCAATAGATAGTCGAGTAACGCGTCGGTGAGTTGGATGGCGCGCACCTGCTGACGAGCGTGTAGAACTTCGGCAACGCTCATGATTGGTTTGAGGCTGGCTAAGTCTAGCCGTCGAGTTTGCTGTCCAGTTTGGGCATTCAGCAGCATTTGCTTTTCGGCTTGGGCATCGGGATAGCCCACAACCAGTTTGAATAAAAAGCGATCGAGCTGCGCTTCGGGGAGGGGGTAAGTCCCTTCAAACTCTAAGGAATTTTGGGTAGCAATGACCCAAAATAAATCCGGCAGAGGCAAGCTTTCGCCATCTAGCGTTACCTGCTGCTCTTCCATCGCTTCGAGCAGGGCGGCTTGGGTTTTGGGTGGGGTGCGGTTAATTTCGTCTGCCAGCAGCACTTCGGTGAAAATAGGGCCGGGTTTGAGCGAAAAGTTGCGGGTGTTGAGGTCAAAAATGTTGGTGCCCAAAATGTCGGAGGGCAGAATATCGGGGGTAAGCTGAATGCGCCGAAAGTCTGCCTTAACCAACTGCGCCATTACCTTCACCAGTAAGGTTTTTCCGGTTCCCGGTACGCCTTCTAAAATGACATGGCCGCCGCAGAGCAGAGCTACCAGTAGCTGCTGCACTAGGGCGGCTTGCCCTACCACAATGGTGCCCAGCGATTGGGAAAGGCGGGCGAAGTTGGCAGTGGCATCGGTCATGGGCAAGTCTTCTCCGACAGTATTTTTAGTGCAGCAGTGCCAGCTTAGGGCAAGTGCTGACGCATGGCTTGCACCTTCCCCAACCAGGTTAGCAAGTCTCGTTCGCTAATTCGGCGTTTGCGGGCAGCAGGACGCAGAATCTCGTAGAGTTCGGCGGCGGGACGTTGGGTTTGTTGAGTCCAGGCTGTGGCGATCGCCTCCACCTCTAACGGCACATTGCCCAACCCTAGCGATCGCTGTATGTGGATCTGCTCAGCCTTACCCACCGTCTCCAGCACAAATTCGCTACATTCAGCCTTGTTGAGCACCGTACCCAGAGCTTGAATGTAGGCCTCACTGTTATCGATCTGGGGCGCTTCTAATTTTATGGGAGAGCCAAACCGCTGATTTTTCGCCACAATTAACACCAGCAGAATTACCACTGTCTGCATTGCTACCAGCGCGATTGGGGTGTTTGCCAGATAGCTAAAAATGTTGCCAGCGACTTTTTCTTGAGCGATCGCCTCTTGATCTTTGTAGCCATGAATGTATTCATTGACGTACACAGGGTACCCCGGTTGCACTAGGCTGGCCAAAAACTTAAAGTTGCCCGCTACATCTTGATACGCATTGGCGGCGAGGTGGGGCGTAACGGCATAAATTACCTTGCCGTTACCTTTGGCTTCTTCCCAAACGACCGCACCATAACGATCTTCCAGCCGAGCTGTAGCGCGTTCAGATGTGGACTGGGAGCGATCGCGCCGCCGCGCCGTTTCGACTCGAATTACTCCCAGGGGACTGTTTAAAAAAGCGCTAAAGGGAGCCGCAGAAACAGGCTGCTTCACCCCCAGCAGCACCAGCACATTGCCCTGCCGAATCCACTCTTCATTGAAAGGTAGTACCCGATCGACCTGATCGGCAATACCAATCATGGTAATGAGCTGGGTGGGAATGCCGTCGGGCGGGGTAGAGGAGGGTTTGGGCGTGAGTTTGGGAGGGTTAGAGATTGGCACAACCTCCTCTTCGGGTACTGCCGAAGGCGCAAACAGGCCATCCATCGAACGCTGCCAGCGCCGGACGGGGGTTCCCTGTTGCTGCATGTAGGCAAACCAGGCTCCATAGCCGTCGGGGGCGCGGCTGTAGGTTGACCCTCGTTGCAGGTTTGTTGTTCCCGGTGCAGCGAACAGACTCAGCACGCTCAACGTCCCCACCACTAGAGCCGTAATCAGCCAAACGCGACGGTTTTTCCACGGAAGTGTCGGAGTGAGCGTCATTGTGGGGCGATCTCCTGGTAGGCTCGCTGACACTGCTCAAACTCGGAGGCAGACACGCTGATGGGGCTAAAGCACAGCCGCTCGTGGGTGTGAATGAGCACCTGATAGGGTGAGGGGTTGGGCAGCGTTTGCAGCAACTGCAAATATTCGCCATCGGTGCGGCTGGGCTGATGGCGAATCAGGTCGTTGGCGTGGAGGTGATGCAAGGTTGCCATGTAGAGGGCGCGGCAAGCTTCGCGGTAGTTGCCTTGGCGTTGAGCCAAACGCGATCGCCCCAGCCATGCCGCCGCTGTCAGCTCAGGTTCTGCCGCTGCCTCCTGTGCAACCCGTTGCCCCGGCACTGGATTGACGCGCACGAGGTAAGGACGCAGCAGGCGATACACCTGCCATCCTCCCCACCCCAGCAGCGATAGCAGCACGATCCAAAATATCCCCTGGAGCCACCAATCCGGCAGTGTCCAATCATCAGGTATGGGTGAATTGTCTCCAAACAAATTAGCGAACAGCCGTTCTACCGCTTCGCTGACTCGCCCAGAGAGTTTTTGTAGCTCCCAGTCGGGGCTGATTTTCTGAAAACTGCCGGATGACACTGGCTTAAGACTCCTGCCGAATCAGTGAGTGCTTCTAGATTAACCCGTAGCCAGATGCTGCTGTAAGAAACCCACGGTGCGAGTCCAGGCATCGGCGGCGGCGGCGGCATTGTAGACATCTAGGCGAGAGTCATTGAAGAAAGCATGACCCACTTCGGGGTAAATGTGGGCTTCAATGGTGGCACCTGCGGCTTGAATGGCAGATTCAAGCGATCGCACCGCATCGGGAGGCACAAAATCATCCTTCTCGCCAAACAGCCCCAAAACGGGCGCGCTGAGTTTAGAAAAATCGGGATGCACATTGGGGTGAATGCCGTAAAAATCAACTACTGCGCCAATTTTGTGGCTCAGGGTTGCCGCCAGCAGCGCCAGTTGACCACCCATACAAAAACCAACAACGCCTAGCTTTTCTTGCGTTACGGCCTCATGATTCAATAAAAAATCAACTGTAGATTGCAGCGCCTGTGCCGTTTGTTCAATATTCAGCGCCATAAACAGCCGTCCGGCTTCATCCGGTTCGTGGGTTGTGGTGCCCTGGTAGAGGTCAGGGGCGATCGCCACAAACCCTGCTGCCGCGACTCGATCGGCCACTGTTTTAATGTGGGGCACCAACCCCCACCACTCTTGCAGCACCATCACACCTGGCCCAGATCCGCCGGGGGGCAGTGCTAAGTAGCCAATTCCCTGAATATCAGTTCCCATATGTTTTTCTCAGCCATCAACACTCACAATAATAAAGTGTAGTGGGTCGTTCCCTATTCAAGCGATAGATAGAACACGTTGCCCCTGCCTTCTCAATAGACTTTGACTGCCCAAGGAGCATGAATCGCGTCTTGGCGATGCCGAGACGCGATTCATGCCGAAGGTCTGCATCCTTTACCCTTCTCTCTTACTCGTTTTGGTCAAACAACGACTCGATACCTTATTAGTAGAGCGCAGCCTGTGTCCTTCGCGGCAGCAGGCTCAGCGGTGGATTCAGGCGGGAGAGGTACGGGTTAACCAGCAGGTGGTGGATAAGCCCGGAACCGAGGTAGACATCGCGGCGCAGATTGACGTAAAGGCGCGATCGCCCTACGTGTCGCGGGGGGGTGAAAAGTTAGCCAAAGCCTTGAGCGAATTTGACCTCACCGTTCAAGGTCGCTTTTGCTTAGATGGCGGCATTTCCACGGGCGGCTTTACAGACTGCCTGCTGCAAGCCGGAGCCGAGCGCATCTATGGTGTAGACGTGGGCTACGGGCAGGTTGCCTGGGCGTTACGACAAGACCCCCGTGTGGCGCTCAAAGAGCGTACCAACCTGCGCTATTTGACCCCCGCAGACCTGTATCCTGCCGATGCTGTCCACCCCGATTTGGGCGTAGTAGACGTGTCGTTTATTTCACTAACGAAGGTTCTGCCTGCTCTGTGGACGCTATTACAACCCCCCCGCGAACTGGTGCTGCTGGTGAAACCTCAGTTTGAGGTGGGGCGCGAAAAAATTGGCAAAAAGGGTGTCGTCCGCGATGCCAAAGACCAAAGCTGGGCGATCGCCCATGTCCTTCAAGCTGCCCAAACCCAGGGCTGGCACTATGCCGGATTAACCTGGTCGCCGCTGGTGGGGCCTGCGGGCAACATTGAATACCTGCTGTGGCTACGAATGAATGGTGTTGAGCCAAGTCCCGATCTGGCCACCATTCAACAGTTGACCCAATCGGCTCAGCAAGCGCTGCGCTAGGTGTCTAGTGTCTAAGAGGATGTTTTAAAAGTCTGATTGTTAGTAGCAAAACGTTTTAGATTCCCCTTAAAAAGGGGGACTTTGAATCCAGTCCCCCCTTTTTATAGACGCGAAGCGGCTTCCCGAAGGGTAGGGGGCTAGGGGGATCAACAGGTGCCTAAAATCACAGCAGACCACTTTTCAAACATCCTCTAATATTTCTGGTAGCGCTGTTGAGGTAAGGATTTTCAGATGGGCGGACTTCGCCTGCCCATCTCAAAATCCTTACACGTTTAGGACTGCCATCTTTCTTGCACACGTCTCCCTATTTCAGCAGCAGGTCGTCTAATTCAGCATAGTCAGGCGGGGTAGTGTCAATCGGCTTGCCTTGGCGCAGCACAATGCGATCGCTCTGAGGCCGCGACAACAACTCACTAAAACGGCGCGCCTTAAACAACACCAAATCTGCCGACAGACCTACCCCAATTCGCCCCACCTGCGGTAATCCCATCAGGTCAGCCGGGGTGGTTGTAATTACCCGGCACCAGTCGCCATAGGGTGCATCTAACTGGGCAATCCGCACACCCTGCGTAAACACTTCCAGCCCATCGTGATCGCCAAACCCAAAGAACGGATCGCGGCAATTGTCACTGGCGATCGCCACTTGCACCCCGGCATGTTTTAACTCATGCAGCAGTGTCACACCGCGCCAACGAGGGGTAGACGAAGGGGAAGACGGATAAATAGCGGAGCTTGCTGTGCCTGTCGCTAGTGCCCAAGTGCCCGACGTTTGCTGGTTGCGGTCTTGCAGGAATAGGTTACACATGGGGAGGCTAACGATGCCGAGGTTAGCCTGTTTGACGAGGGCGATCGTCTTGTTGACTTCGTTGGGAGATTGGACGGCTAGGCTACAGCAGTGACCACACACGACCTGGCCAGAAAATTCGTGACGAATGGCGGCGGCAGCGACGTGGCGTAGGGCAATATCACCAGGGTCGCCGCTTTCGTCAGTATGGAAGTCCAGATTCAAGTTGCGTTCTGTAGCTAGGGCAAAGATGCGATCGAGTTGGGCATCAATGTCGTCTGCCATAAACACAACGCCGCCTAAAACGCCGCCTACAGAGGCCACCAAATCAGCTAGCGCTTCGCCATCGGCAGTTAAAAAGTAGTCGGCTGGCACCAAAGAAACACCTTGGAGTGTCAGCCGTCCGGCCCAGTCATCTTGGGCGGCCTTGAGTGCCTCAAAGCTAATTTGAGCCTGTTTGCCGTAGGAGTCAATGTGGGTGCGGATAGCGGTGGTACCGTGAGCGTAGCTGCACTTCAGCCCAAAGCTCATCCGCCGATAGACATCTTCAGCATCCCAATTTTTTTCGGAGTCGGCTTTGACAGTGGCTAGGGCATCGTCAAAGTTGCCGCTCTGGTTAATGGCGCGTTCCCAGATATGTCCCTTATCCAGGTGAGTGTGCATGTCTATAAAGCCACACCACACCATACCCTGCTGCAAATCGACAGTGGGCGTGTCGCTTGGGGGGCGATCGCCCCACGGCACAATTTGGCAAATGACTCCATCTCGAATTTCTACATCCACATGAGCCATGTCTCCTGTGCTTGCAGCCTCATACCCCACCAGTAGCGGTGCGGGAATGTGAGCATTGGTTAGCCAGTAGTGGGCAGCGGTGAACGGGGTCGGGTCTATAGATGTCATCGGTTGAGCCAAGCGCGTGGAGTTACTGGATTACCTATTCAACAAAGTTAGCAGTAATTCTGATTTCTAAGGGTTTGCCGTGCAGAGTCGAATCGACAGACATTGTGGGGATGACGGAGGTTGTCGGTGGGAGTTAAAAATTATAAGTAGAGCAAGTGCCCTACTATTTACTCAATCTAGTTTGCACCAATGACAGCATCACGACATAATACTCAACTGCTTGGCACGTTTTTATTGGGACTACTATTCGGTTCTATTGGAATGTTTTGGTACTTTAATATCTTTAAACCACAGCCAACCATTCGTTTTTCTGGAATAGCCGTATTGGATACTGCATCATACAAAAATCTTTATTTCAACAACTCAATTTATTTTCAAGATTCGACAATTGTTGTAGACAAGATATATTTACGCTTTCAAGACGACGTAGCAATGAATGCCGTCATTGACAAAAAGGTTGTGGTCAGTGGCCGTCTCAAAACCGTTGACATTGGTGATGGAGAGAGCGTGACGGAGCTACAGGTTTTGAATGTAGAAAGTATTGAACCCTGATCGTTTTGGGGTAGTGGTATTGGTATTAATGTAAGGATTTTTTGATGGGCGGGCTTCGCCCGCCCATCAAAAAATCCTTACCAATTTAGGACTACCCGGGTTTCTACAAAATTTCTTCAATCACCAGGGCGTTGTAAAAAAAGGCTTTGTCTTGGGCGTGTAGCGATCGCGCCAAATCATCCAATGGCTGAAGCTGGTGAGCCAGTTCTGGGGGACGGCTGCGGGGGGCAAGCATGTTCCAATAGACCAGGCGACCGCCGGGAGTGCCAGCGGCAGCCAGCTTTTGTAGAAGCTGGTGGTACTGTGTGGGGGAAAGGTATTCAAAAATGTCGCTGAGGTTGAAGCGGTCGATGGTGAGGGGGGTGTTCGGCTTTGCCGTCTCGCAGAGAATCGCGTCTTGCGGATTCAGCTTTTGCCGATCCAGATAATCCTCAACAGAGCAGGCGTGCCATTCCAGGCGATCGAGGTTGGTGCGGATGGCGGCGAAGTGTTCGGGACGCAGGGCATAGGGTAGTGCAGTCGTATGTCGTCCCGTCAGGATCCACTGCAAGTATGGATTGTCTGCTGGGTCGAGTTGGGTCAGCGCATAGCGGGTGCGCGCCAAAATTCCACTGGCGACGCTGCCGTTGACGTACTTAAAGAAACTGGGGTCGCGTCCGGCTCTACCCATAAAGAAGCGCGAGAAAAATAGCCGAAACATCAGCCGCCAGCGCCAGGTATTCCACTCTTGTTCATAAAAAAACTCACGCTGTTCTAAGATGCCTCCCTTGAGCAGGCGATCGCTTGTGGCAGGAGGGTGTACGAGGGGCAGCGCATAGCGGCGAAACAGCGTAAAGTAACGCTCAAATTTGCCCGCGTGCCCAATCCCCTGGTCAATGTTGGCGGGATGGGTGTCCCAAAACTGACGCGCCTCGGCAGCCAAATGAGGGCGGCAACGCCGATATAGCGCCATTCGGTTTTTGCCCGGTCTAGAACCCATTAGCACCAGCAACTCGTCGTGTTCCAATTCGCGGTAGGCAGCCACCCGCAGCTCCAAACAGGCCAACTGTACCGGACTCAGATCTAGCGCAATTACCCGCGCCGGGTTGCGCGTTAGCATGGCTAGCGAGTTGTCTCCCGCCGAGGCGATCGAGAGGCAGGTGTCGCCGGGTTGAATATCCAGTGCCGTCAGCAGCACATCGGCATCCTCCCAACATTGGGCGTAGCGAATTTTGGAAAAATCGGCTGTTACGTTGCTGGGCATGGCGCATACTCCATCAGATGAGTTAGGGTTCAATCCCTCTCAGCTAAAAGTGACTTGGGAGCAGATGACTCAATTCACTCTTAAACCAAGCTAAAACAATGATTCTAGGACTTATAGCCATAGTCATAAAGTTTAGGACATGCCAGCGTCATTCGCGCGCAGGCGGGAATCCACCCCCACACCTATCGAGCAGATGGATTCCCGCCTGCGCGGGAATGACAGGGAGGCGTCCTATTGATCATGGCTACTGCTATATGTCTCACACGAAAAACCAAGAGAGTTGAATGATATTGCAGGCGCTCCACACCTGCAATATCATTCAATTGCGCCAGTGCTAGATTCTACAAAGGGAATTTCAGGGTCGATCAACCGTATCGTACCTGTGCTGCCATCCATTTCAACCCAATCGCCATCGTTCAACTGCTGGGTAATGCCAGAAATCGAGACGATCGCCGGAATTCTCATTTCCCTCGCTACGATCGCCGCATGGGACAGCAAACTGCCGCGTTCGACTAATAGCCCCGCTGCCGCCGGAAATAGCAAAATCCAGCCTGGATCGGTGCGTTCGGCAACCAAAATTGTGCCCGGTTGCAGCACAGCCGTCTTGGGATTGGTGATTACCTGCACAGGTGCGCGCACAATTCCAGGACAGCAACCGAGGCCAATCCACGCCGGATTCACGATAGAAAAAGCGGACTGTGGTGCCGTAGCAAGCTGATTGGACGATTTCGCATCAGTCATGTTAGAGCTTACATCTAGCGTGCCGAGGGTGGCGATGCCGTGGGTTTGGAGGCGATCGCCCGGTGTGGGCAGGTGGCGGTATTGCTCAAACTCAGTTTGGCGCAGGGCGGCGAGTCCTTTGAGGTTGGTGCTGGTGGCGGTGCCGTCAAGGGTGCCAAGAATTTCGGGCAGTTCTAAGTAAAAGATATCGCGGGGATGGGTCAGCAGATCGTGGGCATAGAAGCGGCGACCCAGCTCTACCATAATGCGACGGACGCGGCCAAAGACGCGAGTACGCTCAAACCGCAGATTTTCGCGATCGCGCACCCGTGCCCTAGCATTTTGCAAGACCCAATTGAATAGGATGCGCTTGATCGGATTCGGCTTGAGCACTGTCTGTACTTGCATTTCAGCCAGATACCGTACATCTTGTCTGTCTTCTGCTGCACTGTGCCCTCGTGCTGGAGCACCCATAAGCCTAGACCCTACATTTCCCACCGCTCGCAGCAGCATCAAAGGCTCATCATCGAGGGTGGCGCTTTCGAGCTTGAGTTCTTCGAGGCAGCGATCGCCAAATTTCGTCAGATAGTCATCATACTGAGCCTTGAAGTCGGTTTCTGAGTCCATCCGCGCCATGATTTGCGGCAGAGACCCCGTACAAAGCAGCGCTATGAAGGTAGGGTCATCAATCGCTTCGGCCATCTGCTGCACTCGAATCGCAGGTTCAGCGCTGATCATGCCGCCTTCGCCGCTAATCAAATCGTTTTGCAGCGTGCCAGCGGTGTCTCCGCACCAGTTCACCGTCAGTTTTCGCAGCACGCCGTAGAAAATCATCGCGAAAAAGTCGTTGACCAAGGGCGCATCCCAACGGGTAAGGAGCTGCTGCTCTAGGTCATGGTAGTGAGCAACCAGTTCGTCGGGGCGCATGGTCGCCAGTTCTGCCACGGGCAACTGGAGGGCGCGATCGAGCCGCTGGTAAAACTGCCGAATGTGACGAGGCAGGGTGGCATAGTTTTGCACCAGTCCCAGCAGGGTGCGCCCCAGTCGCAGGCTATCGCGAATTTTGTCGCCACGGGTTGCCTGGTTCAGTGTCGCCAGCACATCGGCAGGCAGTTCTTCCCGCACCCCCATCATCTGTTCCATAAAGTGACGGTTGATGGTGAAACCTGGCAGCAGCGCCAAAATGCGATACCAGTTCAGCAGGTTGTAATACATGCGTCCGCGTACCAAACCCAACATGCGACGAAAGGTGGTGTCGTGTTGGGCGATCGCCCCGTCCGCAACGCCCATCATGCGGCAGAACTGGCGATAGACCTGCTCGTAGACGTGACGGGCAAAGGAGAACGTCAGCGGGGTGGTAATGCCGCCGTAGCTTTCGGCAATGTTGCTATTGTCCCAAATGTTGAGCACGCCATCGGGATCGGGCGTTTGACTCAGCGTGGTAATGGGGCGCGATTGCAGCAGATAAAGGGTGCCCTGAGCGATCGCCCATTCAATATCCTGCGGGCGGCCAAAATGGCGCTCGGCGCGTCGCGCCAGTTGAGCCACGGCGATGATTTGCTTATCCGTCAGCAGGGGTCGATCGGGGGTGATGAGCTGGCGATCGCCAATCGCCCCGCCCCGGTTGACCGTCCAGGTATCGGCATCGGCATCACCCGCGACTAGGCTGGTGCCCAGTCCCGCTACAGCCGACACCACCGAAACGCCGCGCTGCCCTGTGACCGGATTGGCGCTAAATGCCACACCCGCCACATCTGCCGCCACCATCTGCTGAATCAGCACGGCAGGCGGCTGGGGCAGTCCCTCTAACTGATGCTCTTGGCGGTAGGTCAGCAGGCGATCGCTAAACCCTGACTGCCAAACTTGTTGAATGCGATCGCCCACTTCCTCTAGCGGTACGTTCAGAAAACTCTCTAACTGACCTGCAAACGAATGGCTCACGCCATCTTCCTCTAGTGCTGACGAGCGTACCGCTACCAGTTCGCCGTGGGGGCAAAGTTGGGCAAGGGCATTTTTCAGAGCCGTTTGAACAGTTGGGCTGAGCAGGGGCACGGGCTGTAGGGGCAAAGCATTCGGTCGATCTGTGTCGGCACTCCTACTGAGCGTACTGGCCGAATGCTTTGCCCCCACGAGCGGGTAATTTGTGTCGGCACTCCTACTGAGCGTACTGGCCGAATGCTTTGCCCCTACGGACGGGTAATTTGTGTCGGCACTCCTACTGAGCCTACTGGCCGAATGCTTTGCCCCCACGGGCGGCTGAACCGCTACCGATTGGGGTGAGCCATTCAGGTCGTCTGTTGTCGAATTTCGGGCGATGGAGGATAGGTGCTGTCCGAGCAAAGTAGTTGGGCTGTTCGTCTCAGCATGACCAGTTACCGTACTGACCCACTGCGTTGCCTCTACAAAGGCGGCGGGGGTAAGCACAAACCAGGCAGGGATTGGGAAATCGTGTGGAGCCAGTACTGCCAAAGCGCCAGCCTTGCCGCCCAGTTGATCGGCAAACTTGAGTGCGTCTTCAGGAAACAAAATAAAGGTCATCGGATTAATCCGTAATGTATTGAATTTAAGAGGCAATGCTTGGGGTAGAGGCATAGCCTGCTAAGCCCCTAACCCCTACTGCGAACCCACAGCGGCACCACACCCACCGCCAAATACACACCCAGCGTCCACAGCCCTGTAGCTACCTCAAACCCCTTTGACCAGTAGGCGTTGGGACGAGCCAGAAAGCGCCATGTCACCACCATCGCTAGAGTCAGTAGTGGTAGCAGCAGCAGTGCTGTGGGAGCCACCAACTCTACCTGTGCTGCCGCCAAGAGCGCGGCGATCGCCACTAGCCACATGACGGTTAACCAGGCGATCGCCGCCCGCTGAACGCCCCATAGAGCAGAGTAGGTTTCCACGCCCGTCTCTTCATCTTGCGGTGCCCGAATTTTGCGTCCCAGCTCGATTGCCAGACTAATCAAAAAACTGAGCAGCAAAAACCAGCCTAAACCGGACGGTGGTGTGCCCGTCGCCGTCACCCACTCACAGGCGGTTGCATACAGCGCCAACAGCGGCATAATCACCGCATGAGACAGTAAATAGGCCACAGGTTTTGTCTTGAGCCAATCGCGGACAAAAAACTCCTGACCCATCAGCAGCATGTAGCCCCACACTAGTGCCAGCAGCAGCACGAGCTTAAACCCGACCGAAACCGCCAGTCCCAGTTGAATTGCTGCCACCGCGATCGCCAGTATTCCCAGTTCCCGCAGCGTTACCAACCCCCTCGGCACCGGACGGTATGGTCGATAGCGTGCATCGTCGGCAAAATCCTTAAACTCGTCGGCAATGCGTAATTGCAGAAAGCAGAGAAACAAACTGATGAAGGCAATGGCGATCGCCCCCACAGGTAAACGTCCCATCGTTACAGCCGTCTCTGCTCCGTCGCGCAGCAAAATGGAATAACAGACTGCCGCCGCCGCAAACACAGCAATCAGTACCCCATGCTTAAAAATGGGAAACCGTTCTTGCTGATATATCCACCATCGATCCATAAAATAGTGAACTCTAAACGTTGAATCTTAAACGCATCTCAATTGAAATGATTTGCCAACACATCAGTTTCAGGGAGGTGAGCATTGCCCCTGGTTGACTGACAAAAGTCTATAGCCCTCACCCCCAACCCCTCTCCCAGAGGGCGAGGGAAGTTGATCTACCCTTCCGGTTCCCTCTCCCCTCGGGAGAGGGCTAGGGTGAGGGCTTTCGGGGATCTGACTAACAAGTTTTGTCAGTCAATCAGGTTCCGACCTTTTTACTCGAAGTCCCGACCTTTTTGCTCGAAGTCCCGACCTTTGAACTCGGAGTCCCGACCTTTGAACTCGGAGTCCCGACCTTTTTACTCGAAGTCTCGACCTTTTTGCTCGGAGTCCCGACCTTTGAACTCGGAGTCTCGACCTTTAAACTCGAAGTCCCGACCTTTGAACTCGAAGTCTCGACCTTTTTACTCGAAGTCTCGACCTTCAACCTTCATCCCTCATTCTTTGCTCTTCTCCCTTCCTCTGGCTCGCCGCTGATGTGCTTTGGTAAATTCGCCCGATGACAGTGCCCCAATAATCGACAGTTCCCCCGCAAGCAACAATCCAGCGCAGACTTCGGCAAAGGCGCGGGCATGGCCGCTGCCTGCTAGGTTTAAAATCTCCAGACAGGCGTGTTGACTGGGGAGGTGGGTGCCGCCGCCTACGGTGCCGACGATTAAGTTAGGCAAGGTAACGGCGGCATAGAGCGCCCCGGACTCTGTCAGTTCAAATCGGGTAACGCCGACTGCCGACTCTGCTACGCAGGCCACGTCTTGCCCACAGGCCAAGTAGATCGCCGCCAAGCCGTTGGCGTAGTGCCCCTGGATGCCGATAGTGCCTGTCAAGGTGCCGCCGATCGCCGACATTTGCCAGTACTGCACCATTGCAGTGGGGGTAGTATGCAGATACTTCTGCACTAGCTCCGCCGTTAGGGTTACCTCTGCGGTTACTTTTTTGCCCCGCACTGAGAGAAATGACTGAGCGCTGGCTTTTTTGTCGCCCGATAGGTTCGATTCGACAAATGAGTATTGGGGGATGACTGGCGAATGGATTTGAATATAATCGCAGATCGCTTGGGTGGCGATCGTCACCATGTTTTGACCCGCTGCATCGCCTGTAGTGTATTGAAAATCGAGGTAGACGTGGTTGCCTTCAACCGTAATTCGCATGTCGATCAGCTTGCCGTGCTGGGTAGTGGCTTCGGCAACGTGGCGAAATTCATCTTGCTGGGCGATCGCCCACATGACAAATTTCCCGGCCTCTTGTAAGTTGCGGAAGGCAAATCCGGGTGCTCGACTAACACCTTCACTCAGCAGTAGGGCGGTGCAGCCTCCGGCGGCGGTGAGCAGTTGCGCGCCCCGGCTGTAAGAGGCAACCAGCGCCGCTTCGGTAGTCGCTAGGGGGACGTAATAATCGCCTTGGGCAAACAGCCCATTGATCCGCAGTGGGCCTGCCACGCCCACGGGCACTTTTACGGTGCCGATAAAGTTTTCGATGTTGTGCCGATAGCAGTCCATTTGGGCGATCGCGTCGGCATCTGCCAGGGCGGCTTGGACGGCGGCAGAGGTGTGTAGGTGTTGCCAGCGACGGTTCAGCGCTTCGGGAGTCAGACGAGCACTGGCGGGAATTTTGGTAAACGATTTCTCCGGCTTGGGGCTGAGATCGGCTTCTAGTTGTTGAAGCGATCGCGATTTTAGAATGTGTTCTAGGTGTTGGCTGGCGTGGCGATGGTGAGTGGACATCGGTGGCTGCTCCGTGATCCCGATCAAGGTATGCTCAATCTATGATTCAGATTGCCCTGTTGGATCGGAGTTTGTACCAATTCATTCATCTGGAACACGGCAGCTTGGAACCCATTTGACTTGCACCCCTATGCAAATGCCCTTTTGCAGGATCTGAAGTGCAGTATAGAGTAGCTTGGGTTGTGCAATGTTTGGCAGTGTCACTAGGCTGGGGTGCCCCGGTGATTGGGGAAGGGCGGGGTTAGAACAGGGGTTGGAACAATTGCTGAACAAGTGAGATGAAATCA
>Ga0335394_10003896_pt1 | contig 16973 bp, 11 predicted proteins | sample MAT03_FD_205741 | JGI IMG/M metagenome (GOLD analysis project Ga0335394, IMG submission 205741) | Freshwater microbial communities from Lake Fryxell liftoff mats and glacier meltwater in Antarctica - MAT-03 (spades assembly) (version 2) ... | reverse complement strand
CACCCAGGTATCTGCTGTCACACAAGGATTTAAACCATAGCGCCCCTCACCCTGCGCCCGACGCTCGGCTTCCCCAGCCCATTGAATGGCACCCTCACCCGAATAAAACTGCTTACGAACTGCGTCGGTGCATTCTTCTAGGGTTGGTTTGCGGTGAAACACCCGCGTGTGGTTTGCCATCCGCAGGGCATCGCGCTCTGGATCGATGCTCCAGTTACCCGCTGCGTCTTGCATCCACAGGTTATCTTTTGCCGTGGCAGCGGAGGTATCCTCGCTGTCGAACTGACGCATCCCAGCGGATCGGCGGATGTTTCCAGCTACCACACAGGCAGCGGCTTCGTCGATTAACAAGCAGCATTCAATCGAGGTCAACTGTCGCCCGATCGCCTGGTTCAAAATCGTGGCGCAGCGGCCATACAGCGACGGTAGCCGAATCGGATTCGCCACGCCGCCAAATCCCTTTAGTCGCTCTCCAGCCGGACGTACATAGCTGAGATCGATGGTGACGTTGACTGCGCCGCTAAACCGCTCGTCGGTCGAAAGCTCCAGCAGGGATTGGTACGATGCTACCCAGCCCTGACGACTATCTCCCACTACGATAGAGGCGCGATCGCCCTCCACAGTCACCTCAGTTTTGGCGCTGCGCCCCTCAGCGGGAACGGTGCCAATTTCACCCTGCATGATTACGTTGAGATGATTACGAATCGGGTGCAGTTGATTAATGTATTTGGGTTCTAACACTGCTCCTGTGCCACAGCCCATCATGGCCAGATCCATCATTAGCCCAAAGGCGCGCCAATCGACCACGTTTGTACTGGTGCAGTTATAAGCGCCCGAATAGTTTTCAGGCTTAGCGGCCCAAGCGGTGCCCCCCACCCAGAGCCACCGTCCCGACGGCAGGCTTTTCACCTGACGCTGCATTCTATTCAACAGGTCGGCTTCGGCAGAGGTCAGTTCACCCAGTTCAATCATGCCGAGCAGGGTGCGATCGCAGACTTCGTCCCAGGTTTCGCGCAGCCCCTCTGCCTTCTCGCCTCGACGGCTATAGGTACGATAAAACACTGGGTCAGCCGCTGGGGCAGATTCGGGAAACGGGCTGGTTTGGCGGGAGCGTTCAATATTTTGAACCATAGGACTATCGCTTGTGTAGGTAGGGATAGAAAAATCTTGGGGCAGACAGATATCCAGTGTTCGAGGCGACAGCCGCACCCTTACATCTAGCGCTTTAACAGCAATCTGCTTCTAGGCTTTACACTATATACGTTCAAGCTTGAAATAACAAGCGATCGCAGCCCTGCCCCAGGTTGAACAAGCGATCGCCCGCTATATCCTCAAATCGATGTCCTCAAATCAATGACAGAAAGACACCCCGCGCAGCGAAGTGCCTTTCGTGCTCTATTGCTCTATTGCTCTATTATTTTTTAGAAAAAAGGGTAGTGGTATTGATGTATAGCGGTAGCCATGATCAATAGGACGCCTCCCTGTCATTCCCGCGCAGGCGGGAATCCATCTGCTCGATAGGTGCCAGCGTCATTCCCGCGCAGGCGGGAATGACGCTGGCATGTCCTAAGCTTTATGACTATGGCTATAAGGATTTTTTGATGGGTGGGCTTCGCCCGCCCATCAAAAAATCCTTACCAATTTAGGACTACCGAAAAAAGTTGAAGGGAGTGGGGGCGATCGCCCCCACTCCCTTCAACAAAACCCATAGCCAACTGCACCTAAAGCCCCGTGCTACAAAACAAAGTTGCAAGATGTGAGCTGACTAATCGAAACACCTTCCAGCACCGCTAGGGTATTAAAGGGTTGTCCAGCCCCTCTACCGTTTGCATCAATTTGTACCTGAGTATTGCCGCCTGTTTCCACCAAGCGCACAAACCGATTCAGCCGTTGATAAAACGACTGCCCCCCCACCTGAAAGGGTGCTCTGTTAAAAATAGTACGCAGGTCAATTACATCCAAAGCAGGGGTAAAGTCCTTAATTAAGTCTGTCCCTTCTCTAACCGTATTGTAGACAAACATGTCTCGACCAGATTCACCCGTCAGTGTATCGTTACCGCCACCACCGACAATAATGTCTCGACCAATGTTGCCGTTCAAAATATCGCCTCCAGGGCCGCCGTACAGAACATCCCGACGCACACCACCCGTCAGCGTATCAATGCCTTTATTGCCATAAAGTACATTTTGTCGCTGCTTAACCTCCAGCACATCATTGCCCTGACGGCCAAACACCCGATACCCCGCCCGCGAGTTGTGTGGTTGGCGATTAAACTGCCGCACAAATTTGGGATTATTGCTCTGATCAATCCGCCAAGCTTGGAGCCGTCCTGGCACCGCTGCGAGTTGCAGCCCCAGCGTGTTGGGCGCATTATCCAGCCTGATCACTTCTTGTCGATTAAAAAACTTAGCGGGGAAAGGAGGCAAAGGTCTACCATTCCTGCATTTCCTAGTAATTGCAGACGCGCCCGTCCCGCCGCCGCCCGCAATAATATCGCCAGGATTGCCACCTGGATTGCCAGGACCGACAGGACCGACTACCGGACTGATGCCTGTCGCCCCAAACACATTTAGGGTGCCTGCTCCACCTGTTTTGGTTAACGTTACGCTTTGCACCGTCCGCGTCGCGTCGGGCGTAAAGCGGAAGCCAAACAAAGCCGGGTCATTAGCCTGCTCAAACGTACCGTTGGGCTGCGCTTGATCCAGTGTATCGATCAGGTAATAAGCAGAGGGTGACTGAGTAATCTCATCTAGCCAATCGGGTACATTCGCCGTTGCGCTAGACTGCGTACCGTCTGTGTAGTTAAACGTGGCCTGTAGCGTAGCAGGCCCATCCGTAGCTACAGCCGCCACGTGAACCGCCGAATATTGGGCATCGGGAATGTCAACGGTTACACCTTGCCCATTAGTGGGTGCTACCCAGGCGTTGTTACCGTTATCGGTGTCTCGGTAGGGCAGTTGAATGTCGGGGTGGAGGGAATTGGCTGGGAAAAACCCATTGGCAGGCAGCCCTTTGCCAGCAAACCCCGCCGCCGCCGTTGCTACCGGCTGAGTCACTAGACTATTTTGTTGACTGTCGATTGGGTCTTGAGTCGTATCACCCGTGTTAACAATCACATCTCGGTTGACCGCAGGTGTGAAATTGAACTGAACCGTTGTATCGGTGATATTGTCGTCAGTATCGTTGGGGACGATATCGCCATTGGGACCACCAGAAATGGCGCTACTATCTAATCCTTCCCGAAAGTCACGAAAGTTGTCACCGGGGTCGGTATCTCGCAGTTTGTAAACCACCTGACCAGTAGACACCAGAGAATTGTAAAAACTGGTTAGTAGCGCTGGATCTTCTGTGAAAAACCAGCCAGTATCTAGCTCTTCATTAAAGAAGCCGATGTTGCTAGTTGCACTGGGGATGACATTGCCAATGCTGTCGGTGGTAGCCGTTTCAATCGGACTCCAACTGCCAAAACTCAGATCGTTCAGCAGCAGAGTGTTTTCGTTGAAGTCCTGATTGACGTTACTAACAGGGGGAACGCCTGGTTGGCTAGTATCGCCGTCAAATAGCGTCACGCGGATTGCAGCTTTGCTAATACCGCCGCCTAAAGCCGCGAGAACCGCAGGCGTTAAGCCAGCCTGAGTACCAATTACAATCTCTGTCTCCGCAGGGCCAGCTACACCCTGGTAGAGGTTTGCCCCTGCTCCTAACTGTGCTACGACTCTCTGCCCATTGGTGCCAATAAGATCTAAAACAAGACCCCCAACCACTGAGGCTCCAGTCGGGAGTCTTCCACCAGCGGGGGAGACGGTTGTCACAATTGCCATATTTTTTAAGCCCTGATTCTGTTGACGACATTTAGGAACAAGTTATCAGGATAATTACTCAACTACATCTAAAAGCTACAACCAAATTTAACCAGCCCTTCTGGCTCATAGTTTCGCCAGTTACAAATACCGTTAAGGATCGTAAATTCAATAAGTAGTTCAACCTAAATAAAAACCAAATTCTAAAACCCTGCGCCGCCCGCTGTGCGGGCAGCGCAGGGTTTTAGAATCTTATATTTAATTAAGCCTACCTACTTAAGACCTAAAAGTTGTGGATGAAAGAACGGCTAAATCGTCTTTTCATCTACCCCGATACAGGCATTGGTAGTGGTATTGATGTAGGGATTTTTAGATGGGCGGGCGAAGTCCGCCCATCTAAAAATCCCTACCAATTTAGGACTACCTAGGCATTAATTGATTCACGATTTTGAGGAAACTTTTAGAGGAGAAGGACAGAAATATCTCTGTAATGTATACCCTTGTAGACTAGTCGAATTTTAAACCCTTAATAACTTACTGTTAGATAATATACCAATCTGCGTAGGATGCGTAGACGATCGCCACACTGCATCAAACCTTTAAGGATGCTGCGGTATGGCGATCGCCTCCCCACTAAGTAGTTCAACCTAAATAAAAACAAGATTCTAAAAGTCTGCGCCGCTCGCTGCGCGGGCGGCGCAGACTTTTAAGGTTTTATATTTAATTACGCCTATCTACTTATCCCCACTAATCTACTTATCCCCACTAATTGAAGTAGGATGCTACGGCTAATCTCTTAATGATTCAAGAGCGACCTATTATCTCTACTATTTATCTCTACTATTCAGCCGTGACATAGGCTGCCGTAATTCCGCCATCGACCAAGAAGGTAGAGCCGTTCACAAAGGACGATTCTTCGGTAGCCAAGAATAACGCTGCCTGAGCAATTTCCTGAGCCTTGGCAAAGCGACCGGGGGGAATATGTACCAAGCGACGCTGCCGTCGGGCTGGGTCTGCCAGCAGTTCTTCAAGTAGCGGCGTTTCGACAGGGCCAGGACAGAGCGCGTTAACACGAATGTTTTGGCGAGCAAACTCTACGGCAATTTCTCGCGTTAGCGACAGGACACCACCTTTACTGGCGGTATAGGCAATCTGAGCGGTCGCTGCACCGACTACAGCCACAAACGAGGCCGTATTAATAATCGACCCACCACCTGATCGCAGCAGCGCCGGGATACCGTATTTGCAGCCCAAAAACACGCCTTTGAGATTGATGTTGATGGTCAAATCCCATATGGCTTCCTCGGTGTCTAATACAGAGCCATCATCCGGATGAAAGATGCCCGCATTGTTGAACAGCACATGCAGCCCGCCAAACTCAGATTCGGTAGCGGCAATCATAGCTTCTACATCAGCCGCCTTAGACACATCAGCCCGAATGAAGGTCGCTCTACCGCCTATCGCCTCTACTAACGCAACGGTTTCTTGACCTGCCGCTTCGTTTAGATCAACCACAGCGATCGCCGCTCCTTCTTTGGCAAACAGCACCGCCGATTCTCGGCCAATACCACTGCCAGCGCCCGTAATCAGTGCAACTTTATTCGCTAAACGCATAGGTTAAGTTCCTAAATAAATGGCAACAATAAAATGACAACTTTTTGTTAGGGATTAGCTGGGACACGCAGCGTGCCTCACCCATCCCTGAGCGAAATTACTGCATTGATAAATTCCCGAAAGAACTGTTGATGCACTGGCGCAGCCAACGACAATTCAGGATGCCATTGAACGGCTAGTAGCCACGGGTGCTGCTGGTATTCCATAGCTTCTACGAGGCCATCTTCAGCGTGGGCAACGACAGTCCATGCAGGGGCGATCGCCTGTACAGCTTGGTGATGCCAGGAGACAACGTTAATGCTGGGAGCGATCGCGCTAGTTCCCAATAGCTGCGCCAGACGGCTATCAGGGGCAATTTGAACAGTATGCTCGACCGGGCGACGGGGGTGGTCGAGGCGGTGTAAGGTGCGATCGCCATACACATCGGGCACATGTAGCACCAAATCGCCGCCTGTAGCCACATTCAGCAGTTGCATTCCTCGACAAATACCCAACACGGGAATCGTTGTTGTTAAAGCCGCTTTGGCTAAGGCCAGTTCAAACGTATCCCGTTCTGCATTCACCAAATACACGGTAGGGTCAGACTCTCCACCGTAGAGCACCGGGTTAATATCCCCACCACCTGACAAAATCAACCCATCCAGCCTCGTTAACAGATGGCTGGAGTCGGCAGCCTGGGGCGGCAACAAAACCGGAATGCCCCCTGCGAGGGCGATCGCATCCACATAGGCTCCCGGCAGCGCAAACTCTCCAGTTTCCGTGCGGTGGTACGTGGTAATACCAATAATGGGTAAGGGTTGATTAGGCACGTTCAAAATAGCGGGCGCGCTCCCAGCTTGTTACCACTTGATCAAACTTGCGCTGCTCGGTGCGGAAGAAGTGTAGGTAATGATCCACCACCTCCGTCCCCAGAGCCGTCCGCGCCCACTCGCTGGTATCAAGTGCATGAATCGCCTCATTTAAGCTGTGGGGCACCTGGGGCAAATCGCGCGCTTCATAGACATCGCCTTCAAACATGGCGGGCGGCTCAATCTGGTTCTGGATGCCGTCTAGCCCTGCCGCCAGCGTCACCGCAAAGGCCAGGTAGGCATTGGCATCAGCCCCAGGAGCGCGGCATTCTAACCGCAGCGACAAGCCGTGTCCCAAAATGCGAAACCCTGCTGTGCGGTTGTCGTATGACCAGGCAATGCCCGTGGGCGCAAACGAGCCAGCGACGTAGCGCTTATAGGACGTAGGATAGGGCGCATAGAACGGAAAAATTTCGCGAATGTGAGCCATCCAACCGCCCAAGAACCAGCGGAACAGCGGTGAGCTATGAACCGGGCCAAAGGGTTCCTCACCGGGAAACAGCGCTTCTCCTGCCGCGTTCCACAGGCTGGCATGGAGGTGCATACTAGAACCCGCAAACCGCTCATCCCACTTGGACATAAAGGTAATGGCGACGTTGTTTTGCCACGCAATTTCTTTGGCGGCGTGCTTATACAGCGTGTGGCGATCGGCCATCTCCAAAAAATCGCAGTAGCGCAGGTTGATTTCTTGCTGTCCGGGCCCCCATTCGCCCTTTGAGAACTCCACCGGAATCCCAGAGCGATCGAGATGTTTGCGGATGGCTCCAATCAAAAATTCTTCCTTGGTGCCCTGAAAGATGTGGTAATCCTCAATGTAGCTGCCGATCGGCTGGAGGTCGTGGTAGTTTTTGCGGCGAGCCTCTTCGTAGGAATCGGAGAACACATACAGCTCTAGCTCAGATGCGCCCATGGCAGTGTAGCCCAGTGCCTTGACGCGATCGAGCTGTTGACGCAGAATATTGCGCGGCGCAATCTCGACGAGTTCGTCCTTTTCTTCGTTGTACACGTCGCAAATGACGATCGCCGTTTTTTCTAGCCAGGACGCATGGCGCAGGGTGGTTAAGTCAGGCACCAACCGAAAATCGCCGTAGCCCGTCGCCCAACTGGTGAACTTGTAACCGGGCACTGGCTCCATCTCCATATCGCAGGCCAGCAAATAATCGCAGGCGTGAAATCCATCTTTCAACACGTCGTTGACAAAAAAGTCGCCCGTAATTCGTTTGCCCACCAGCCGCCCATACAGGTCAGGGAAAACGGTCAAGATGGTTTCAATTTGCTCGTCGGCCACCAGTTGCTTTAAGGTCTCGACAGAGAGCATTCCGCGTACGTTGGGTTTATTCATGCGTAAAGGCTGAAAATTGGGATGAGTTGGGATGAGTTGGGGAAAATGATTTGTTGAGTGCGGAAGGGCAGGTTTTGTGGGTCAGTTACTCACGACCACCCGGAAACTCACAAGGAATCGAAAAGCCGGAAGGGCAGGTTTTGTGGGTCAGTTACTCACAACCACCCGGAAACTCACAAGGAATCGAAAAGCCGGAAGGGCAGGTTTTGTGGGTCAGTTACTCACCACAGAGGCTACAAACTAGCTGAACCTGCCCCTACGAGCGGCTGGGTGTGGTGTGGGGCCTTTTTAGGCATCTAAAACTAATTCACGATCCTTTTTACTCAGCGATGAAGACCGTTTTCATTTCGCTGTAGTGATCAAGAGCGGCCAGACCCAGTTCGCGTCCCAATCCGCTGCGTTTGACGCCGCCAAAAGGAGCTTCGAGATGGACGCTGTGCCCGGTGTTGATTGAAATTACGCCCGTTTCGATCGCCTTTGCCACGCGCAGCGCTCGACTAATATCCTTCGTCCAGATGGAACCCGATAGGCCGTAGACGCTGTTATTGGCGATCGCCACGGCTTCCTCCTCGGTATCAAACGGAATTACGGACAGTACAGGGCCAAAAATTTCTTCGCGGGCAATCCGCATATCGGGATGGACATTGGCAAAAATGGCGGGCTGCAAGTAGGCTCCGGTTTCGGTGGGAATAGTACCGCCACAGGCTAAGGTAGCTCCTTCCTGCTGACCAATGGTGATGTAGTCGAGCACGCGATCGCGCTGTTGGATGGAGACGAGACAGGCAATTTCGGTCTGTTCATCCAGCGGCTGCCCCAGTTTGAGCGCCTGAAATTGCTGGATCAGCCGTTGCAGAAATTCGGCGTAGATTGGGCGCTGCACTAGAAGACGCGATCGCGCACAGCAGTCTTGTCCGGCATTGCCCAACACGCTCCACATCGCTTTGGGCGCGGCTTTGTCCAAATCGGCATCGGCAAACACCAGATTGGCCGACTTACCGCCCAGTTCCAGCGTTACCCGCTTGATGTCGTCTGCCGCCAGCCGCATCACCTGCGCCCCAATTTCGGTAGAACCCGTAAACGAAATTTTGCGTACCAGCGGATGTCGAATCAGGGCATCGCCCACCACGCTACCCGCACCGGGCACCACGTTGAATACCCCCGGCGGCACGCCTGCTTCTGAGGCCAGCTCGGCCAGCCGCAGCGCCGAGAGCGGTGTCAGCGAGGCAGGTTTGAGCACGATCGTATTGCCCATCGCTAGGGCTGGAGCCACTTTCCAGGCTGTAATGGCCAGAGGAAAATTCCACGGAGCAATCATGCCGCAGACTCCAAGCGGTTCGCGGAAGGTCAGCCCGGTGCCTGCTGCCGCCACGGGAATTGTTTGCCCACCCACCTTATTGATCGCGCCCGCATAATATTCAAAGCAGTCGGCGGCGAGTTCTACCTCTTCGCGCGCTTCCCGAATCGGCTTGCCCACGTTGCGGCTTTCGAGCTGGGCCAACTCTTCGAGGTGCGATCGCAACAGAGCCGACAGGTTCAGCAAAATCCGCGTTCGCTCGCGACTGTTGACTTTACGCCAGGGCGATCGCATCTGCTCTGCCAGCTTTACAGCCCGGTCGATATCCTCCACACCGCCCGCCGCTACCTCCATCCAGGCTTCCCCAGTCGCGGGGTCGGTGAGCGGATACGCGTCCCCCGATATGGCAGAACGGCGATCGCCCCCAATGAATAGCAATTCCATCCGCAACTTACCCTGTAATTTGCTAAATACGCTTGAGGCTTAAATGGTATGACTCCAAGCCATTAAAGTAGGCGGTTTGCGATCGCCAATGGGTAGCCAATTATACAAAGTCTCATCCCGCCTTAACGCATAACGATTTATAGCGGTAGCCATGATCAATAGGACGCCTCCCTGTCATTCCCGCGCAGGCGGGAATCCATCTGCTCGATAGGTGCGCGGGTGGATTCCCGCCTGCGCGGGAATGACGCTGGCATGTCCTAAGCTTTATGACTATGGCTATAACTTGCTTTTGTGTCAGATGATTTTGAGAACCACACGGCGCGCGGTTCTCAAAATCATCTGACGCGTTTGGTTGTTAAGCTCCTGTTAAAGTAAGCCCTTGAGAAAACTGGAGGTAGCCAGGATGTGTTCTTGCATGAGCTGACGGGCGCGATCGCCATCTTTCTGGCGGATGGCATCAACAATATCTTGATGCTGCTGAGTGGAGTGGATGCGCTGGGCGTTGCTATAGGGTGCAGTTTGCAGCAGATCAGTGAGTTCGGCATGAATGTCAACTACAATCGCCGGGAGCCGATTAGTTTGGGTGGTTTTGGCGATCAGCAAATGAAACTGAGTGTCCAGCTTGCGATACTCGCTGAAAACATCTATTTGCCGCATCCGATCTACCAAATCCTGCAACTCGTCTACTTGAGTTTCCTCCGCCCGTTGCGCTGCTAACTCCGCAATACCAGCTTCTACAATCAGCCGATGATCGAGAATTTCTGCCAGGGTTGCACCGTTGGCATTGAGCCTGTGCCGCACCTCCAACACCGTCGGCAACGGTGGCTGGTTCGACACAAACGTGCCGCCTGTGCGCCCCCGTTTCACCACCAAAATTCCCTGTGTCACCAATAGCCCGATCGCTTCGCGTACCGTCGTGCGGCTAATTCCCATCATTTGGGCAATGTCGCGCTCGCTCGGTAGCTGATCGCCTGGTTCATACAGCCCCATTTTGATCGCCGCTCCCAAGCGCTCAAGCGTTACCTCAAACGGGTTAACTGTCGGCTTCGAGCCTCGCAGCAATGCATCCGCTGGCCGCGCTGGTTGCACTGGTTGAAGGGGCGATCGCTGAGTTGAAGCCTTGCTGCGATGAGACATGAAGCGTGATTAGACCAAGGGAACTGGTGCTTTAAGCTGAAGAAATTCTTGCATAAATTGATTGGCGATCGGTGCTACCGCTGGCGAATGGTGCGTAGCTGCGGCCAATCATACGATTGCTAATTGTGTGGGGTGCGATCGCGATCGGCGAGCGATTTTACCTACCAGCGCTCAACACTTGTTCAGCCGTCAGTTTTAAATCTGGGAAGGTGAAAGAGACGATCGGCTGATTGCCCCGAAGCTGCTGAATTTCATACTCCCCATTCACTAACGTACAGATAGAGAGAGTGGGTTGTTTGGGCTTGCCAATGTGTCGCGTCCCCCCTAGTCCTGCGTAGTCTGCGATCCAGTATTCAGGAATGCCTAAAACCGCGTAATCTTCAACCTTACGGGCATAATCATTTTGCCAGTTGCTACTCACAACCTCCGCCACAAATTTAATCGAACTGCCCAGCGTCAGAATCGACTGGTCAGGCCAAAGCAATTCTTTGGTCAATTCATCTCGATTGACAACTGCAACATCCGGTCGAAATGCTGTCATGCCCATGCTAGAAGGGCGCAGTAGTCCCCGCTGAAGGACAAACCAAGGCAATCCTATTCCGTCGATCTGGACACAGATTTTTGCAGTAATGAAGGCTGCAACCTCCTCATGCAAACCTGTTGGCTCCAAATCAAACACCTCTCCATCAATCAGTTCGTAGCGGTTGTCGCCACCATAGCGGGTGAGAAACTCGTCAAAGCTAAGTGATTTTTGTTGTATGGGTTGGTCGTTTGCTTGAGTGCCCGCAGGGTGTGTCGCAATGGTCATAGGTCGCTTATGCCCAATCAATGCCTTCAGTTTACCAAATCGAATATGTGACAGATGCGTGACGGATCAAACTGATGTTGAGGGATATTCGGCATCACGGCTAGCATGAGCTGATATGGCGGCGATCGCACTCCTCACTGTGCCATGCAATTGCCCCTTAAGTCTCAATCATTCAGTTTTGGAGGGGACACTGCGACGAAAACCGCAAGATAGGCGATCGCTTCCCAAGTACGTCCTGAGCCTTCCAACTCTGACCCAAACCGCCAAATACTCAGCCTCTCCAACTCACCCAAAACCGCTTGGGACTTTCCACTCTGACCCAGATTTTGAAGCACTCAACTTTCGCAATCTGGGGGCGATCGCCCACTCACAGATTACTGAACAACACCGGGAATTCTCGGCGATCTCCCCTAACGCTCTGGGACGTTCAACGCTCACCAATAATCTGAAAACACCTAACTTTTGCGACTCACCAATAACCGCTTGGGACGGTTCACTCTGACCCAAATTTTGCGGTACTTAACCTTCGCAATTGAGGGGCGATTCGCCCACCCACAGACAACTCAAAAACACAGGAGCGTTGCAGGCTAACGGTTCAAATCAGCGGCGGCTAGTAACCTTGAACTCGGCACCATTGGCTTTCAACCATCCGCTGTATTTGAATTGTTATACGGCTGGCAATATAGTACTCTCTGTCGGTTCGCTAACTCTCATGAGAGAAAAGTATTTTATCAACGAAAGAATGAGGCTTCCAAGCTCTGTAAATTTTTGAGAACTCATTTACTTTTCTAGGCGATTTGTGTGTATGCCTTCCTTGACAAGATTTATTGAGAATAATCTCAGTAAGGTAAGAAGAAATAGTACAAAAAATTACTTTTTGCCTCAAAAATTAAGCTAATGGACAGTACTCTCTTACACCCCAAAGAAAAGAGCTTTCTAGTTTGAATTAGTAGGAGAAGCGGAATTAGGAGGAGAGGTTGGATTAGCTGGGTCTGGTTGTTCTTCTAATAAGATTCTTATGATTTGTGAAAATTTAGTGTTAGGCACAGCAGCGGTAGCTGTAAATACGATGACTGCCACAACAAACGAATACACAACCGCTGCCACTAAATTAGCCCATATAGAAGACAAGAAGTTTGTATGCTTCTTAACAATCTTCTCTATAGGCTCTAAAATTTCTTCACGCTTAGCATTTTCTAGATACTCTTTAGCGTACTCTCTTAATAAATTTTCTGATTGTTGCTTTAGCGACAATAAAGCTGCACTGTTTACGTCTTTAAAGGACATAACGATTGAACGTATATGAGCTTCTGTAGGTGGTTGCCCCTCCTCCTGTTGGTATTTTGTTACGAACTGATGCTTCTGCAGGGAATACTGGGCATATGCAATGAGACCTGATACTTCCTCAAACTTTGAAAGATATCTTTTCTTAGGAGGAACCAAAATAGCAAAAACCTTTGCATCTTCCTGAATTAGAAAAGGATCATCGCCAGGATTAAAGTTTCCGCCGGTGGGGTTATTTATCATCTTTTTTCGCCAACCTTTCCTCAGCCTCAAAAAAGATATTTCTATCACCAAGTATATTGATTCCTTTAGCATTCCCACCAATGTTTCCAATGGCAGCGTTCAAAGCAACAGAATATTTATCTTCAGGGCGAGCCTCTTCTTCCATTGCTGCATTAAAACTATCAGACAAGGAGTTATCTACTGCTTTAGAGAGCCTCATCAAGATTTCATTTTGCTTACTTTCTGACAGAACACTTAAGGGCTCAGAGAAAGAATTAACTAATTGATAGTGTTGAAGAAATTCCTTTAAATCAGAAGATGACAGCAATGCTGGTGATACAAGTAAAGGTAATATATGAAGCTTTCCTGCTTTAGATCTCTCAAGAATTAAAGACAATTCTTCGTCTATCAGCTTTGACGCTAGGTAGTCTGCACTAATCAGCAAGATAACGACTTGCGACCTATCTAGTGAGCTTTTTATTGCTTCATGCCAGTCCTCCCCAGGGCTAATCCTAGTGTCAGACCAGAACGATATATTCCTCTCTCTCAAAAGAGGCTTAAGAGTTTTTAGCAGCCGGTCAACCCATTTACGGTCTTTTCTGCTGTAGCTTAAGAAAACTTCAGGTCTTTCTGCCATTGTATCTATCTCTCTAGTGCCTAGTGTCGTTTATCCGGTATGTAGCGGTTCCTCTTAACATGAGGTACACGTTGGACAGGCAGGGCAATGGTTTCAGCTTGTTATTCGTACCGCACCAGATCGGTAACCGCTATAAACAAGCACTTAGAACATCAGAACGTGCTTTTACACAGATTGAATACTCTTCAACCTAAACTCAATTTTACTGTATGTATCTCCCTCACATGAAACCTTTCCAGTGGATTACAAGAAGGAATATATAGCGGTTCCTCGTAACATGAGGTACACATTAGACAGACAGGGCAAGGGTTTCAGCTTGTTATTCGTACCGCACCAGATCAGTAACTGCTATATAGCAGTTGCATTAAAAAACAATTTCCCCCAAGAGATTGACATGGGAATGCCCTACCAAGAATTGAAGCCGTACAACTTAATTATTAGACGGAAAGTTTCCGCATATCATCCCAAATTGGGTGGATAGGCCGATAGATTCTGCATATCACCCTAAGCTAGATGGATAAGAGGAATGTTTCTCTATGCTATGGCGATCGCCCATCTCAGTATTTTCCACCCGATAGTTTTGACACAATTTGCTAACTGGGTCTTGACGGTGTGACATCTATGCCCGTATTGTGTCTGGTTAAGGTTGTTGAACGATTCTGTAGTCGAGCAACCTAAATTCGCTCCAAAAATCTAGCACCGCCCAATGTTGCTGACAACAACACTGAGCGGCTAACCCCCAAACTGTATCTGGCAGTGTGGCGGCTAACCGAGAATCTTATCATTCTCCTAGCCACCCTGCTTTGTAGCGAGCGGGGTGGCTAGGTTTTTGGGGTTTCCCTCTTACCGCTTATGCAGGAGAACCTCGATGATTGAGATGTTTGATGCTTTAACAGCACGCAGTTTTTTGACGGGTAGTGAGGGCGAGGTTCGCCCTCAACCGTTGATTTTGCCGCTTTACGTAATGCCGCTGGCACCCGAACAAGAGCAGATCAGGATCTTGCTAATTAGCAGCCCTGGGTGGGTGCGCGAAACGATTCACGATTTGCATGGACGCGGTTTTGCCAACGTCAAAGACTGGAGCAGTTTGCAGCCCGGTGCTAATCCCGGTGAGGTGGTGAGCATTTTGACTCGACGGCGATCGCGACCGTAAACCGAAACGGGGCGGTGACGACAGCCTGTGCGTTAGCCCGCATCGCCCCTCAACTTTCAGGCACAACGTTGATTTTGCCCCGACAGGTGAGCACGCGATCGCCCAGCACCAGTTCTTGAATGTCTACATCGCTGCCCAAATCGAGCGGAAAGTCTTGTAAATCGTGCAGTGCCAGCCCGCGTTTAGCGTTGGGAGTGGGCAGCCATTCGGGATTCTGCAACAGCAGTTGCTGACCATTGACGGCACGCAGCCCGGTACGAAGCACAAATGGAGTGGCCGTGCCTTGGGTGGCGGAGATTAGATCGGCTCGGAGGGTCAGCACTCCGGGGGCAATTTTGGCACGTAGGTTATCTAATACAATTGCCTTTTTGCCAGAGGGATCAATTAAGTCTGGGGCAGCTCCGGCGCGCAGTAGGTTGATCAAGAAATCAATCACAGCAATCGATAAAAGAGGACTCTGAAGCGAGTCGTTGAGGTCTTCTTGGGTTAACTGCACTTCGGCCTGGACTGGAATTGTGCGCTCTAGCCGCAGCGGTTTACCCCGCAAAATTTGCCCAAAGTTGACCTTAATTCCCCGACCTACCAGCGTCATGCGGCTGAGGTACAAGCCCTGATAAATGGCGTTTTTAGCCGCAATGGTAACCCTTGGCACCAGCCCGGTTAGCAATTGGCGATCGCCCCCTTCAATTAGCAACGTCAGGTCGTCTACCTGTTCCACTTGCGATCGCAGCCACAGCCGAATTGCCGGAGTCAAAATAGTGCTGATAACATGACTCTGTCGCGGTACTGGCAAATTGCGATCGGGGTCGGGCAAGTTGGAGGGGACTTGGGCATCGAGCCGAGGTGACGCTGACTCACGGCTCTGTCGCGATCGCGCATCAGCCGTGCTGCTATCCGTATCGGGAACGTGGGGTTGGAAATTCGTCATGGTTTCAAACCGTCTATGTTTGTCCAGTTTAGTTGGTCTAGGAGATCTGCTGCGTGACAGTTGTCCGGTGTTGCTGTATGGCGTAAAAGTTTGCTGTACTGTATATGTACTAGACCTCCTGCGTAAATCGTTTTCTGGCTTCGTCGAGAAACGATTCACGCCCTCAAAAAAGCATTCATACAGGAGGTCTACTCTCCTTTTGGCCTGATTTGGCGATCGCCCCCATCCTAAAGCCGCCAGCCCAGAGCGGTAAGGAATGAGCTTTCCCGTCTACTCTAGTAAAAAGCACCCAGTTGCAAGAAGAAATAGCATCGCTTGACATCATGACCTCTTCTGTCTCCCTCACATCCTCCATCACAGCGGATCAAATCCTTACCCCTGAGCAAGCCCTCAAATTTTACTTCGGTTACGATTCGTTTCGTCCGGGGCAAAAGGAAATTGTTGAAGCGGCGATCGCCAACCAAGATTTATTGGTGATTATGCCCACGGGGGGCGGTAAATCGCTGTGTTACCAACTGCCAGCGCTGTTGAAACCGGGGGTAACGGTGGTGGTGTCGCCACTGATTGCCCTGATGCAAGATCAGGTACAGTCACTCCACGACAATGGCGTGGGAGCGACGTTTCTCAATAGCACCCTCAAGGGTGGTGAGGCGCGAGAGCGGGAATTGGCGGTATTGGCAGGTGAGACAAAGCTGCTGTATGTGGCACCAGAACGGTTGGCGGGCGAGGGGTTTCTGGCGTTTTTAGATCGAGTCAAGGCGACGGTGGGGATTGCGACGTTTGCGATCGACGAGGCGCACTGCGTTTCGGAATGGGGACACGATTTCCGTCCCGAATATCGCCAATTACGGCGGTTGCGGCAGCGCTACGCCGATGTGCCCGTGATGGCGCTAACGGCTACGGCAACGCAGCGGGTGCAAGAAGATATCCTGGCGCAGCTAGAGCTAGCGGCACCGTTTGTCCACATTGCCAGCTTTAATCGACCCAACCTGTATTACGACGTGCGCCCCAAACAGCGGACGGTGTATGCCGAGCTGCTGCAACTGATTCGGCAAACCCCTGGGTCGGGAATTGTCTACTGCCTCAGCCGCAAAAAGGTAGACGAACTCACGTTTCGGCTGAATCAAGACGGCGTGGAAACGCTGTCCTATCACGCGGGCTTAGGGGATACTGAGCGCAGTACTAACCAAACGCGGTTCATTCGGGATGATGTGCGGGTAATGGTAGCCACCGTGGCGTTTGGCATGGGCATTAACAAGCCAGACGTGCGCTTTGTGGTGCATTACGACCTGCCGCGCAACTTGGAGAGCTATTACCAAGAATCGGGACGCGCCGGACGCGACAGCGAACCCGCGAGCTGCACGCTGTTTTTTGGCTATGGCGATCTCAGAACGGTGGAGTATCTGATTGCTCAAAAAATTAACCCTGCGACGGGCGAAGCGCTGGAAGATGAGCAGCGAA
>Ga0335394_10003887_pt1 | contig 16988 bp, 6 predicted proteins | sample MAT03_FD_205741 | JGI IMG/M metagenome (GOLD analysis project Ga0335394, IMG submission 205741) | Freshwater microbial communities from Lake Fryxell liftoff mats and glacier meltwater in Antarctica - MAT-03 (spades assembly) (version 2) ... | reverse complement strand
GACCGCTCCCCCCCCGCTGCGGCCGGCGCAGGCCCGGCGGGGCTGTCCGGAGCCATGATCACCCGGTACATCATCACGAGCACACCCAGCACGATCACAACGATCGCGCCGATCACCACCTGGCGCGCCCGCTTCCCCTCCCACCACGGCGCACCCGGCCGGCGGCCGCCGGTCGGCGACAACTTCCCCTCCAACTCCTCGCGGACCTCATCGAGCAGGTCGGGGTTCTCGTCGAGGATTGGCTTGAGGAGGGCCGCCCCGCTGGTGCCGGTGAGCGGGATGCGGCCGGCGAACTCGCGCTGCCAGTCGGCCCGGTGCGCGGCCCGCTTCGTCACCCGCAGCCACTCCTTCAGCGGCCCGTTGTACCCGTTGAAGTTCACCGCCAGGACCGGGTAGCAGTGGTCGAGCAGGGCCACGAACCCCTTCGCCGCGGAAGGCTTCAGCCCGCCGCAGGTGCGCTGGAACAGCAGTTCCAGCCCGTCGGACGGCCCGCCGAGTTTGAACACCAGGAACGCGGCCCGCAGTTGGCCCGGCTTGAACTGCTTCCCGGCCGCCGGGTCGCGGCTGACCGCGCCGAGCACCCGGGCGGCGTCGAACCGCTCGAACGCCTCGCCCGTCACCCGGGCCAGGTCGAACCCAGCCTCGGCGAGCCGCGCCGCCGCCGCCTCCAACTCGCCGCAGACGGCCAACTGGACCGGCGCCTTGCCGCCGACGAGGTCGCGGTTCAGCTGCTTCAGGTAGAAGCCCCACGCCCGCGGGGCGTTGGCGTCGCTCCCGAGGCCGACGAGGACCGTCGCCAGCCGGCCGTGCTCGGCCAGGAACGGGGTCCACGCGGGGTTGAGGAGCTTGGTATTCTTCACGAGTGACACCCACTCGCGCGGCTTCAGCACGCCGTTCGCCGCGGCGATCAGCCGGCCGAGGAAGGCGCCGCGGTCGGGGCCGTCGGGGCCGCTGACGTACGGGACGACGAGGTCGACCGGCCCGGGCTTCCGCGCCTGGGCGTACGCCAGGAAGCCGGCCAGTTCGGCCGGGGGGAGCTGCGGCACGCGCTGGGCCGCGGCGGCGCGGAGGTCGCCGTCGGTCAGCAGCGCCGCGGCCAGCGCCTTGCCGCGGTCCGCCGCCGGGCAGTCCTGGTCGCCGAGGATGTCGGCGAGCTCGCCCGCGTCGAGCGGGGTGAACAGCGGCTCGGCCGGGAGGTCGCGCCGCAGCCGGGCGCGGACATCCCGCGACAGCCCGGCGGCGCGCGGGCCGATGGCGGCGGACACCGCGGCGGCCTCGGCGGCGAGCGCGGCCGGGTCGCCGGTCGTGGCGTCGCGCACCACCTCCCACCACGCCTCCCACCCGGGCAGGTCGCCGGCGAGGAGCCGGGCCGCGGCCGCCGCGCGGAGCTCCCCCACCCGCGCCCGCAGCCGCGGCCGGAACTCCTGCCGCACCTCCCGCCGGACCGCCTCGTCGCGGGCGTCGTCGCGCGCCCCCACGGCCGCGTCCCGGACCAGCCGCCACACCGCCTCGTCGAGCCCGGCCAGGGCGGCGGGGCCGTCCGGGTCGCGGACCACCCCCAGCACCTCGGCGACGCCCGCCTCGTCGCGGCCGACCCGCTCCGCGGTCCGCACCAGCCGGACGACCGCGGCCAGCCGGTCGGCGGTCGGCCGGCCGCAGCCGACGAGGCCGTGGACCTTCTTGACCGTGTCCCAGTCCCCGGCCGCGGCCAGGTCGAACAGGGCGTCGAACTCGTCGGACGCGGCGCGGAGTTCGTCCGAACTGCGGTCCGGCAGGAAGGTGTTGAGGGCGAGGCCGCGGGCGGCCAGCAGGTCGGGGTCGAGCGGCTTGGCGTCGTTCGCCAGGTAGGTGCCGACGACCTGGGCGTGCTTGTACTCGCGGAGCGCCCGGTGGGCCGGCTCGAAGGTGGTGAACGTCAGGTCGCCCGCCCACCCGGGCGGGAGGAGGCGGACGGCCCCGTACAGGAGCAGGGCCAGCAGCCCCGGCTCGGCGTGGACGTACAGCCGCGCCCGAGCCGGGTCGGGGCAGGCGACGGCCGCCACCACCCCGCGGAGGAACCGGCCGAGCAGGGCGCGGCGGGCGGTCGCGTCGGCGCGGAGGCGGTCGGGGGTCACGGCCACGGCCAGGTCGGCCGGGTCGCGCGGGAGTCGGCCGCGGCCCAGGAAGGCGGTCAGAGCCTCGTCGGAGACGGCGCCGCCCGGGTAGCGGTCGAGGTCGCCGGGGGTCGGCGGGTCGAGCAGCTGCGGGGCGCCGGGCGGGTAGTCGGTGACCCACCAGTCGGCCGCCCACGACCGGAGCACGGCGGCCGGGTCGGCCTCCTCGGCGGGGAGGTGGAGGAGGTGGGAGAACGAACTTCGGTCGCGGCCCATCGTGTCCTGTTCGAGGTACGCCGAGTGGAACACCCACACGCCGCCGGCCGGGTGCCGGGTGCGGGCCAGGCGGCGTGGCGCCTCGTGCCGCCCCGGCCGCCGCCCCCACAGGTCCATCGGTAGCTCGTACGGCGGCGGGTCGAGCGCCAGGCGCAGGACGCGCGGGTCGTCCGCCGAGGCCGCCCGCACGCTCCACCCGGGGGCGCGCAGGGCGCTGTCGTCGGTCGCGCAGTGCGTGACGTAGAACTGGTGCCGGGCCGGGGCGGCCGGGCGGGGGGCGTCCATCGCCGTCGTCCTCTTGCGCCTGCGGCGGGCCTACCGGCGGCGGGGCGGGGGCGGGCCGACCGGGCCGACGTGGAGCGGTGGCCCGACCAGCTCGGTCCACCCGAGCTGCACCATCGGCCAGACGGTCACGTACAGTTTCCCGGGCCACGGGAGGTACGCCCCCCCGCCGTTCCGCTTGAAGTCCTCGGGCCGGACCTCGCTCGTGGCGTATGGCCCCGCCTGGTCCGGGGTCGTCAGGTGCCGGGCCGGGTCGAATGCGAGCTTGCACGACGACACTAGCCCTTGCTCCGCCCAGTCCCACCGCACCATGAGAAGCGGGGCGGTGGCCGGCCCGGGCTGGTACGGCTCGTGCGGCGGCCGGCCGGGGGCCAGCCGGGCCCGCGTCTGCAGCCGCTGCTCGACCTCCTTCACCACCCGCGCCCGCGACTCCGGCCCGAACAGGTCGGCGTGGTCGCGGAGGAACGCCAGGTCGGTCGCGGCCAGCGGGGCGCCGCCGCCGCGCAGCTTCTGCAGGATCGCCTCCACCTGCGCGCCGCGGCGGACGAGCTCGTCGAGCTTCCCCTTGCACCGGACGAGCGGCGGGTACCCGGCCAGGTCGGGCTCGGCCGCGAGCTTCCGGACGACCGACAGGTCCTCCGTCTCCAGCGCCTTGCTCAGCTCCGACCACATCTTCAGCCGCCGGTACGCGAGCGTCGCCCGCGCCTTCGCCCACCCGGCGTCGTCGCACCCGGTCAGCGTCGACTGGTGGCGCTTCCACCCTTCGTACCAGCGGTGGTCCTGCCGCTCCACGGACTTGTCCGACTTGTCGATCACCCCCAACTCGCGGAGGGCGGCGGTTCGGCGGACGGCGAGGTCGCACCGGTCGATGGTGTCCCGTGGGGCGACGGTGGCGGCGATCGGGCGGGTGGTCTTCAACGCCGTCCAGGCGGCGGCGATCTTCAGGTCCGACTGCGGCGACTCGGCCAGCAGCCGCCGCAGCTCGCCGTCGTACTTGACGGCGTCGACGGCCACCCGGACGCGGTCCGAGTGGGCGTGGTCGTACCCGGCGGGAAGGGCGGCGGCGGCGGCCTTGACAGCCTCCTCGCTCCCGCCGCGGTCGGCCGCCTGCACCGCCCGCCCGACCGCCTCGACGGCCTTTAGCCGTGCCGCCGCCCCCGGCACCCGGTCGGCGAACGGCTTGGCTTCCCGACACCCGTCCAGCTTCACCGCCGCCCACGCCGCGGTGAGCGCCCGGTCGGCCGCCTCCGACACGCCGGTCGGCAACTTGCGGAGCTGGTTCAGTGCCGCGGCGCGGCGGCCGGCCTCCTCGCCGCGGACTCGGTCGGCCGGGGTCAGCGACGGGTGCGGCGGGCCGGCCTTCACCACCGCCTGCCAGGCGTCGGCGACGGCCTGCTCGGTCGCGGTCGCGGTGTCCGCCCGGCGGAAGTCGTCGGCCGCGCGGATGCGGCCGCGCCACCCGTCGGCGGCGCGCTTGTAGCCGTCGGCCTCGGGGACGCCGGCGAGCGCGGCTGCGGCCCGGTCCCACGCGGCCACGAGCGCCCGGCCGTCGCCGGGGGCGGCGGCAGCGGCCTTCAGGGCGTCGAGTTGGGTCACCTGTAGCCGGGCGCGGTCGGCGGCGTCGCGTAACGGGGCCGCCTCCGGCCATCCGGCCAGGGCCGTGGGGTCGTAGGCGGCGACGACGGCGCGCGGGTCGTTCTTCAACACCGCCGCCTGCACCCGGTCGCGGACGGCCACCCGCTTGCGGGCCTCGGCCACCCGCGCCGCCAAGTCCGCCGGGACCGGCTTGCCGGCCCGCTCCAGTCGGTCGGCCTCGGCCGCCACCGCGCCCCACTCCTTCGCGGCGCGCAGCCCGGCGGTCGGGTCGAGGGCGAACGGCGGGATCGACGAGAACGGCTTGTCCAGGCTGGCGCGCAGCTCCTTCGCCCACCCGGCCACGTCCGGGTCGTGCGGGAACGCCGTCAGCACCGGCCACAGCTCGGACGACGCCGGGTTCTGGAGGTCTTCGGGGGAGAACAGCAGGTTCTCGTTCTCGGTCCGCGTCACGAACCGGTCGTACAGCCCCGGGGCGGCGGCCGACGCCCGCAGGGCGATGAGGATGATCCACGCCGAGAAGTGGTCGATCCCTAGCGAGAGCAGCTGTTCCCCGCGCTTCGGGTGCTGGTACGCCGGCTTGCCGAACTCCAGCTGGTCGATCCCCTCCAGCGCCGGGGTCACCATCCCGTCGTAGTCGACGAGCACCGGGGTGTTGTTGACGACCATCACGTTGTCGTGCTGGAGGTCGCCGTGGGCGATCTTCGCGTCCTGGAGGCCGGCGACCAGTTTGGCCCACAGGCCGGCCATCACCCGGACGGCCTTGTGGTCCTTCTTCGCCATCGTCTCGCGGACCCACTCGCCGAGCGAGACGCCCTTCACCCAGTCCATCGTCTGGACCGGGAAGGCGAGCCGCTGGCCCCGGATCCGGACGTTGATCCCCTCGGCCTCGTAGTGGAACTTGACGAGCCCGGGGGGCGCCTTCGGGCCGAGCTTCTTCAGGTGGTCCACCACCGCCTGGTAGCGCCGCTGGCGGTCGGGGCTGGGGAAGTTGAAGAGCTTCAGGGCGGTCGCCCCGCCCCTCGGGCAGATCAGCTTGTAGACGCTGGCGAACGCCCCGGCCCGCGCCCGCGGCACCTTCATCTTGTTCCGCTCGACCTCCCCGTCGGCGCACACCCCGAGTACGTCGGTCCGCAGCGCGGTGGCGACGTTCTGGAGGGCGTCCCGGTAGTCGGCTTGGGCCGGCCAGTCGCTCATCGGGTGCCTCCGAGCACCTGGTATCCGTGCATGTGGAGCAGCCACAGCACCGGCTCGACGACGCCGAACGGGGCGAACTGCCGCCTCCGCAAGTCCTTCTCCCCCAGCTCCCGCTCGGCGAGGCTGACCGACGACATGGGGAAGAACATGACCTGCCCGCCGAAGAACTCCCGGAACCGCTTGCGCAGGTCGAACCCCGGGAACATCATCGGGATCATCTCCTCGACCACCGCCGACCGGCCCTCGATCACGTCCAGGGAGAGCGGCCCCGGGGGGTTCAGTTCGGCCAGGAGCTTGTGGATGTACGGCACCGACAGCCCGCGGATCGGGTTGTCCGACACGAGCAGGTCGAACTTGGTGACGCACACCGCGACCGGGAGCGGGATCGGGCGACCGACCTCGATGCCGCGGGCCTCGCGCATGTCCTGGTAGAAGTCGTTCATCGCCTTGATCTGGTCCTCGAGCCGGACCCCGCCCCGGCCGCCGTACAGCTGCGTCGGGTCGATGAACATCATGAACCCGTCCATGAGTACCGCGCGCTGGCGGAGGAGGTCCTCGTTCAGCGTCTTCTGCACCATCTCGCCGGAGTAGTCGAACAGGTTCACCAGGACGGTGCTCTCCCCGGCCGAGTCGGCGTCGCGGGCGTGGACGATGATGGGGTTCGGCAGCAGGTGCTGGGTGAACCCGGCCGACGCCTGGTCGCGCAGGACCAGGTTGATCAGTGCCTCGAACTCGTCGTCGCCCATCGACGGCGCCGGCTGGACGGCGGCGGCGGTGGGGGCGTTGCCGTTGCGCACCTTGTCGTAGGCGGTGACCAGCATGTGGGTCTTGCCGCTGGCCCGGATGCCGACGGTCGGGAAGCACAGCCGCGGCAGTCGGGCGTAGCTCTTGCGGAACCGGTACCCGCACTCCCCGCACTGGTAGGAGCCGGCCTCCTGGTAGCGGGCGTCGACGGCGTCCGGGCGGCGCTCGGTGAGGCGGTCGAGGGCCAGGCAGCGGGGGCACTTGCGGGCCTCGGCGGCCAGCCACTTCCGCCGCCGCCGCCGGGTCTTGTACAGCGGCGCGAAGGCGAGCCCGGCGAGGACGACGCCGGCGGCCACGCGCCCCCCGGTGTACACCCCCGCCCAGACCCGCGACGCGGCGACCAGCTCGGCCAGCCGAGCGCGGTCGGCCGGCAGTTTCTCGCGCTCGGCGGCCGCCTCGGCGGCCAGTCGCTCGGCCAGCCGGGCGTCGGTCAGGACGCCGCGGACGGTCTCGCGGGTGCCCGTCTCCTCGGCGGCGAACGCCTCCGCCCACTTGCGGGCCTCGGGCGTCCGGGTGCCGAGCACCTTCGCCCACCCGGCCACCGTCGCCGCCCGGTCGGCGTCGGCGGCGGTCCGCAACGCGGCGGTCTGCTCGGCGGCCTCGCGGGTCTCGCGGCCGAGCCGGTCGGCCTCCCGCACGTCCCACGGCGCCGCCGCGGGCGCCGGCCCGCCGCACCCGCCGGTGACGAGCAGCCCGGCCGCGGCCCCGGCCAGTGCCAGCCGGCCGCGGCGGCGGCGGCGGGTGTCCACCCGGTCCTCGTGGCGGGCGAGGCGGAGCCCGACGGCGAACACCAGTGCCGCCCAGACCACGGCCGCGGCGTCGAGGAGGGTTACGCGGAATTCGGGCGGCGCGTTGCGGGCGAAGTCGAACCCGTACCGGGCCTGTTCGGCCTCGACGTGCCGCTCGAACGCGGCCCGGTTGCGGAACGCGGCGGCCCAGTCCCCCTCGGCCCGGATGACTCGGGAGCGGGCCTTGTCGGCCAGGTCGGCGAGCGCCGGCCGGGGGTCGAGCTTCCGGTCCCCGAGGGCGGCCTGGAGTTCTTCGGACAGCGACCGGGGGTTGCCGAGGCGGTCGAGCGAGACGTCGGCGGCGCGGCCCGTCCCGGCGGCGGCGAGGGACCGCTCGAACTCGAGGGCGTCCTTCGTCGCCCGTTGGCGGTGCCACGCGAGCCGGGCGGCCCGGGTCGCGTCCGTGGCGGCCTCCTGCGCCGGGGCTGGACGCGGGGCGACGACGAGCAGGGCCAGCATAACCCCGAACCCGCGGGCCGCCGACGAACCGGGGTGTGAGAGGAGCAGGGCAGCGGGCCGGAACATCACGTCTCTCTAGCGGTCGCCTTCGCCGCGGTCCGGCCGTGGCGTCCGACCGCGGCGAAGGCGACCAACTCGACCCAACCGCGCGTCCTGCGGCGGGTTGTCGATGGGTCGGGTGAGGGGCGCCCGGCGTCCGCACGGGCGGGTCGGGTTGTGAAGAGGGGCAACGAAACCCGGGTATAGTTTGGAAGGTACTGGTCCGTACCGTGGTTCGCAAGTCGATTTCTCATCAATCCCCACAGAACCGGACGGGCCTTCGGTTTCCGGGATTCCCTCTTGCTCGCAGGCTCTGGCCGTGGTTTGCTAGTCGAACCGCGACCGAACCGCCCGCCGGAGGAGAGCCATGGAAGTGCCGGGGCACCGCGAGGCGGACGGGCTCGTCCGCGTGACGTGCCCGCGCCCGGGGTGTGGGAAGCGGCTGTAGTTCCACACGCTCACCGGCGCGGGGTGGGTGACCTGCCCGCGGCCGGGCTGCGGCGAACGGTTCCAGATTGTCGTGCCGGCCGACCTCCCCCCGCCCGCGCCCGCCGACGACCCACCGGACCGCGACGACGAGCCGGATGCTTTCGCGGGCGGCAGCAGGGTCGCGCCCTGGGTGGTCACCGGCGGCCTTGCCGCAGTCGTCCTCATCGGGGCGACCGTGTGGTTCGTCGTAGGTCGTCAGCGGGACCGGCGGGGGCCGGACGCGGCCCCCGAGGTCGCCCAGCTGCCGGTGGTGCCGCCGACCCGGCCGCCGGCGGTCGCACCGACCGGGAAGGTGTCGGAGCCGCCAAAGGCCGACCCGCCGAGGAAGGTCGATCCACCGACCAAAGTGGACCCGCCGAAGAAGAAGACAGACGCGCCGAAGACGGACGATCCCCCGAAGACGGTCGGTCCTCCGGCGCCGGCCGTTACGACAACCCCGGTCGCGCCGCCGCCGGCTCCGGTGCTGCCGGTCGGCGAGGCCCGAGTCGTTCGCGCGGGCGTGGCCAAGCTGTCCGCAGTTGCCTTCACCCCCGACGGTGGGCGGGCAGCCTTCGGCACCGGCGACGGCCGCGTGCTCGTGCGCGACCTGACGACCGGCGCGGACCAGGAACTGCTGAAGGGCGTCGAGGAGCGGATCATGTGCCTGGCGTTCTCGCCGGACGGGGCGCAACTGGCCGGCGGGAGCAGCTCGCTAAGAAATCTCGGCGTCGGCCCCCTCCGGGTGTGGAACCTGGCGGGCGCGCGCCCGGTCGTGTCGTTCGAACACGACGCGGTCGTGATGGGGGTCGCGTTCTCGCCCGACGGCACCCGCGCCGTGTCGAGCAGCAGTGACACGACGACCCGGCTGTGGGACCTGCAGGCCGGCAAGGAGGTCCGCTGGCTGGGACCAGAGAGCAAGCAGTTCGAGCATCGCTCAGGCGTCGCCTGCGTGGCGTTTTCGCCGGACGGCCGCCACGTGGCCACCGGCGAAGACACCTTCAAGATCTTCGTCTCGGGGGGGAGGGCCACCGGCACCTCCTCCATCGGGCCGATGGCGATGTGGGTGTGGGACGCGGAAACCGGGAAGGCCGTGTGCCGGGCGCCCGCCCAGAAGGGCGCCGTGAAGGCGGGCCACCAGGACCGTGTGACCGCCGCCGCCTACGACCCCGATGGGCGATGGGTGGCGACCGCGTCCGCGGACGGAACCCTGCGCCAGTGGGACGCCCTCACCGGCGTCGAGCAGCGGGTCTTCAAGGGCCACCCCGGCGAGGTGCGCTGCCTGGCCGTGTCCCCGGACGGCCGCTACTTGCTGTCGGGCGGGGGCAAGGGGTACAAGCCCAAGGCCCCGGCCGACGCCACGGTGCGGCTCTGGGAGGTCGCCACCGGCAAGGCGGTTCACGTGTTCACCGAGCACGAGGCGGACGTCCTCCAGGTCGCCTTCCTACCCGGCGGCCGGCAGGCGATCACCGGCAGCGCCGACGGCACGGTGCGCGTCTGGAACCTCCCGCGGGCGACGGCCGCGCTCGCCCCCGCCGCTGACCCGTTCGTGGTCGTCCGCCCGGCCCGGTGGCCGGTTTGCTCAGACGAAAACCATTGGTTCCGGGAAAGGGTGGGACCCCGTCCCAGAAGCATTGAGTCAAGTATAGGAATCTATATCGGAGCGACGCCACCGGGCCGGTCACGACGCGAATCCTTGCCTGGCTAGCACTTGCGGCCAATGTTTCTCGATCAACCGGCATCGGTCTCATCTGGCCGCGCCTGACCGGCCGGTCGGTTTCTACCCGGAGGATATCGGCCGTGCCCAGTGCCACCTGCCCCCGCTGCCTGGAAGACCTCCCGGCCGGCACCCGTCCCGCCAAGTGCCCGGCGTGTGGCTACGCCTTTCCCGGCGCGGCCCCCGCCCCGCCGCTGCACGTCACTCCCGTGGCCATGGTTGCCCCCGCGGGGACGGCGGCCCCTGCGCCGCCCGCCGTCCCCGCGGCGACTGCGGTCCCCGCGCGGCGGCGGTCGCGCCGGCTTCTTGCGGCGGCGATCATGGCTGCGGCGCTCGCGGGGGTCGCGGTCGGCATCTTCCGCCGCGGCGACGTTCCGCCCCCGGCCGCACCGGACGACGCGCCCGCCGCGCCGATCGAAACGGCGACCGGCCCGGCCCCCGTTCCCGTTCCCGCTCCCGCCCCGCCGCCGGAGCCGGATCGGCCCGAGAGCACCACCCTGGGGTGGAAGTTCGCCTACGACGAAGACGGGGCCGTCACCGAGGTCGTGAACCCCGCCGGGCAGGCGACGAAGGTGCGGTACGAGCGGGACGACCGCAAGGCGGTGCGGAAGCTGGTGCGCGAGCAGCCCGGCGCCGCGGCGGTGGCGGTCGAGTTCGACGCGGCCGGCCGTCGCACCGCGATGACCGACGCGGCCGGCCGCGTGAGCTACGAGTACGACGCCTTCGGCCGTCTTACCGCCGTGGCGCGCGCCGGCGGGCCGCCCGTCCGGTACGCCTACGACGACGCCGGCCGCGTCGCCTCGGTCCGCGTCGGCGACGATTACGCCCTGAGCTACGAGTTCGACTACCTCGGCCGACCGGCCGCGGTCGGCACCCCGGCCGGGCGCGTGGGGTACGCCTACCCGGCCGCAAACCAGGTGGTGCGGACCCTCCCGAACGGCGTCCGCACCACCCGCACCTTCGCCCCAGACGGCCGGTTGGCAGGGATCGTCCACGCCGCCGCCGACGGGGCCGTGGTCGCCGGGTTCGCCTACGAGTACCGGCCCGACGGGCTCGTCGCCGCTGTCGCCGAGTCGTCCCCGGCCGGCGAAGTGAAGGTGAGCTACGAGTACGACAAGGTTCACCGCCTGACCGGAACGTCGGACTCGCGCGGCAAGCGGGCGACCTACCGGTACGACCAGCTCGGGAACCGCGAGGAGGTGCGGGAGGAGGGCCGGCCGGCGGCGGCGACGACATTCGACTGGGCCGGCCGGCTGGTCCGTCACGCCGGCGAGCGGTGCGCCCACGACGCGGCCGGCAACGTCACCAAGTACGTCGGCGCCCGCGGGCCGGCGCGGCTGACCCACTCGCCCGACGGGCAGCTGACGCGCGCCGCCACCGACGCCGGCGAGCTCGGCTTCGGGTACGACGGCGACGGGAACCTGATCCGGCGCGAGGCGGGCGGGAAGGCGACGACGTTCGTGCCGGACCCGCTGGCGGGGGTGTGGCGGCCGCTGTTGGCGTCGGCGGCGGGCGGCGAGTCGCTGGCCTACCTGTGGGACGGCGACGCGCCGCTGGCCGAGCGGGTGGGCGGCGAGTGGCGGTTCTTTCTGGGGAACCACCTGGAGTCGGTGCGGTGCGTGGTGGACGCCCGCGGGGCGGTGGTGGAGCGGCCCGAGTACTGTCCGTTCGGCCGCCCGCTGGCGGGCGGGGCGGGCGAGTTCCGGCCCGGCTTCGCCGGCCTGTTCTACGACCCGCAGGCCGCCCTCTACCTGACGCGCGCCCGCGCCTACGACCCGGGTTTGGGCCGCTTCCTACAGCTCGACCCGCAGCACCGCGTCCCGGCCGGCTCGCAGCAGGACCTGATCGGCTACACCTACTGCGGCAACGACCCGGTGAACTTCGTGGACCCGGACGGCTGCGCTCCCGCGCCGCCCCCCTTTCTCGACCTCAATCGCCACAGGTTGCCGGCCGGCGGCGCCCACCTCCACCAACACCGTCGGGAGCCGTTCCCGACCGCCCCGATCATCCCGATCATCCAGCAGCAGTTCCGGTTTCTCGATCAGCACGTCCATCAGCGACTAGCTGATCACGCGGGTGTCGGGTTCCGGCTGGGCACGCCCGAAGGCTTCCGGATGGGTGTCGGGTTGACGGTGGTCGGGGGTGTCATCCCGGGCGCACACGCGAACCCGGGTCAGGAGATCGTCGGGCATGTGGCCGACTACGTCCCTATACTCGGGAACCTGCGGGCCGGGTTTTCACTCGTTCTGAACCTGGCTCAGGGGAACCGGAGGGAGGCCGGATTCGACGCCATCGGTCTGGTCGGAGGTGGGCTCGGGCGCTTCGGTCGGGACGTCGCCGTCCTGCGTCAGGCGGGGAACGTCGCCGACGGGATCGGGTATGGCCGAACCGCCGGGCAGCTCTCGCAGCGAGCTTGGCAGAGCCCGGCCGTCCGCCAGTTCGGCCGGGACGCACACAGCGTGCTGGCCAATTCGCGGGGTCCATCACCAGCTACCCCCGCCCCCGTAGGCGGGGTCGCGCTGGCCGGCGGCGGGGCCGCGTTCGCCGGCCTCGGCACCCTCGAAGGCGTCACCCTCGACGACCGCGGCCGGCTCGTCCTCCTCACCGCCACCCAGCCCGGCGGCATCGACCTGCCCGCCCTCCGGCTCGACGATGTCGTCACCGTGTTCCGCAGCGTGTACGAACAGGGCGAGGCGCCGTTCGTGTCCATCGACCCGGACCCGGCCAACCCGCGCGGGCCGGTCATGCTCATCCGCCACGGCCCCGGCACCGGCAACACCTACGTCGGCTGGATCCTGTTCGAGGCCGACCGGCTCATGAAGGTGTACTGCCTCGGCCAGGACAACCTCACCGGCCGGCCGTTCCAGTCGGCCATCCCGGGCTACGCCCAGTACCTCCCGCTCCGCTTCCCCGCCGCCCCGCCGCCGAAGGGCCGCGAGCCGTGGGAGCGGTTCTGGATCGTCCCGTCCGGCACCGCCCACCAGACGACCGCCGACGGCCGCACCGCCCTCTCCCACGTGCCGCTCAAGCTGCGGACGGAGGCGATGGTGATGAAGAACGGGAAGCTGGAGGCGGCGCCGAAGGGGCAAGCGTCGTCCGCCGGGGCGCAGCACTTCACGAAGTGGTTCAGCAACAACATGGACAGGCTCGCCCGGGAGGGCAAGTCGCGCACCCCGGCCGGGAGCGGGACCGACGCCGAGGTGCCGGTGTTCGCCGAGCTCCAGCGGATCGCCGTGGTCGCGGCCGCGGCCGAGCGGCTCCGCGACCGCGGCGTGCCGATGCCCGGCTGGATGCGGGACTACCCCGTCCGCCCGTTCCCGTTCGCCGGCACCACGCCGGCCACGACGGTCGTCAGCGGGGGAGGGGCCGGCCCGTTCTCGATCTACGGCGGGGTGACGCTGTCCCCGCCGGGGCCGGCCCCCGCGACCGTCTCGGTCGAGGTGGAGAAGTTGGCGCCGGCCGTCCGGGCCGCGGTCGCCGCCGCGGCGGACCTCACGCCGGTGGCCGTCGCCCACGGCAAGGGCGAGCTGCGTGCGGTCGCGCTCCCAGCGGCTGACGCCGTGGCCGTCGGCTCCAACCGCCTGTCGGAAGACGACCTCGTGGTCCCGCTGGGGGCGGGGCACGACCTGCGGCTGACTCGCACGGCCGACTCGTTCCACACCCCGGCCGACGCCATCGGCCCGGCCTGGACGCTCGACCTGCCGCGGCTGGCGACGCGGCCCGGCGCCCCAGCCCCTCCGGGCACCAAAGCTCCCGCCGGGACGCCGCCCGGCGCCCTACTACGGACCGTGTACTACGAGCTGTCCACCCCGCTCCACTCGGCCGCAGCGGTGTTCAGCGACCGCAGGCACGTCCCGGAGGTCGGCGCGGAACTCCACACGCCCGCCGCCGCCGGCGAATACCTCGGGGTCGGGCGGACGAAGGAGCTGGGGGCGGAGACCAACTGCCTCCTGTTCCGCGACGGCCGGCGGTGGCACTTCGACGACGCCGGCGACCTGGTCGCGGTCGAGGAGGCGCCGCGGACGGTCCGGTTCCACCGCGATACGGCGAAGCGGCTCGTGCGGATCGAGGGCCGGTGCGGCCCGGCCGCCGCGGAGGTGCGGCTCGAGTACGACGACCGCGACCGGGTGGTGCGGGCGGTCGGCAGCGGCGGCGCGGTCGCGGCGTACTCCTACGACGAGGCCGGGAGCCTCACCAAAGTGGTCCGACCCGGCGGCAGCGTGCGGTACGAGTACGACGGCCCGCGGGTCGCGGCGGTCCTCGCCGACGGCGCCCCGCCGCGGCGGTTCGCGTACGCGGCCGGCGGTCGGCTCCGGGAGGAGCGGGTCGGCGCCGAGGTGGTCGGATACGAGATCGCCACCGACGCCGCCGGCACCCGAGTGACCGCCCGCGGGGCCGCCGGCGGGGAGGTGAGCGAGTACGACCCGCGGTTCCGCCCGGTCCGGCGCGTCGCCGCCGACGGCACGGTGACCGCTTGGCGGTACCCCGACGACGGGACGACGGAGGTGACCACGACCCCGCCCGGCGGCCGGCCGTGGGTGGTGGTGCGGTCGGCCGACGGCCGGCGGGAGGAGCACCGGGTGCCGGGCGAGGCGCCGACGGTGCTGACCCTCGACGCGGCCGGCCGGGTCCGCGAGGTGCGCCGCGGGGACGACAAGGTGTTCGGCCGGACGTGGCTGCCGAACGGCCTCCCGGCGACCGAGTCCGACGCGACCGCCACCCGGCAGATCGAGTACCGGCCGGACGGGACGCCGGCCGCCGTCCGGGTCGCCCCGGCCGGCGGCCGGCGCGGCGTCGAGGTGACCTTCGACGAGGCCGGTCGGCCGGCCGCGCTGACGGACGAGGCGGGGGCGGTAACCCGGCTGACGTACGACGCCGCCGGACGGCCGACGGGTCGGGCCGGCCCCGGCGGCACGGTGACCGTGCGCCGCGACGAGGCCGGCCGGCCGCGGGGGGTCACCACGTCGTGGAAGAGGGAGGAGTCGGTCGAGTACGACGCCGCGGGGGACCAGCCGCGGCGCGTGGAGGTGTCGGTCGCGGGGGCGTCCGAGGCGGTGGACTTCGAGCACGGCCGGCCGACGCGCGTCCGCCGGTTCGACGGCGGCGAGTTCAACCTGACCTACCCCGACCGGCGGACCGCCCCGCCGTACGCCGTGCGGGCGCCGAACGGGTTGGAACTGCGGATCGATGCCGACGGGTCGGATCGCGTGACGGCCGTGCGGTGCGGCGGCGTGTACCGGGCCGAGTACGAGTACGACGCCCGCGGCCGGTTGACCGGCCTGCGGCTCACGGCCGCCCCGTAACGATCGACGGTCCCGTCACGCGCCGTTCACGTGCAGCGGCCGCCGCCCGCCGCCCGCCTCGGACCCCGGGCCGACGGCGGCCGTCAGTTCACGGAGGAGTTCGCTCAGGAACCACGAGCCGGTGGCCGTCAGGGTGTAGCGGCCGGGCTCGCCGTCGGCCGCGGCCATGCCGAGGTCGAGCCACCGCGGAACGAGGTGCGCCGCGCCGACGGCGCCGAGCCGGGCCATGTCCACCGTCCCGGACATCAGCGCCGCCGACGCCGGCCGGACCGCCACGGCCGCGGCCGACTCCCGCAGGCCGCCATCGAGGGCTGGCCGGGCCACGGTCGTGCCGCCGACGTACCGTCCGAGCGGCGGGTGGCGGTACAGGTAGTCGCCGACCGAACCGTCGGCCGAGGTTCCGAGGGCGATCAGGTCCTCGCCGCGGACGACGTGCGTGTAGTAGAGGTTCCGGTCGCGCGGCCGGGCGAAGTGGGCGAAGTGGTTCTTGCGGTAGCCGTGCGCCCGGAGCAGTTGCTCCCCGACCTGGAAGAACAGGTAGTCCGACAGCGCGGGGCGGTCCGCCGTGACGAACGCCCGGTTCCGCCGGCTGGCGTTCAGGTGGTACAGCGAGCACCCGTCCGCCCCGGCCGCGACCGCCGTCTCGACGTCCCGCACGAACCCGCGCAGCGCCTGCCCCGGCAGCCCGTAGATCAGATCGACCGACACGACGAAACCCATCCCCAGGGCGAGCCCGATCTTGTCGAGCACCACGGCCGCGTCCTCCCGCCGGCCGATCGCTTTCCGCAGCGGGTCGTCGAACGTCTGCACGCCGACGTGGAGCCGGCGGAAGCCCCACGCCCGGAGCCGCTCCAGGTGGTCGCGCGAGAGCTGGCTGGACGTACTCTCCAGCGCCCACTCCGCGTCGTCGGCCGACAGCAGTTGCCGCAGCGCGCCGAGTACCTTAGAGTCGCTGCACATTAGATCGCTGAGCTCATACTCTGGCCGGATGACTCACGCCGACCGACTCCGGCGCTCGGCGAAAACCTTTCGCCGATTGACCGGGCTCACCCCGGCCGCCTTCGACCGCCTCCTCGGCGAACTCGAACCCCGGTACGCGGCGGCCGACGCCAACCGGAAGGCTCGTCCCGGGCGGCGGCGGAAGCCGGGGGCCGGGCGGAAGCATGCCCTCCCACTGGCCGACCGTCTGCTCATGCTCCTGATCTACTACCGGACGTACACCACCCATGCCTTCCTGGGGTTCCTGTTCGGGGTCGATGACTCGGCCGTCGGCCGGAACATCAACCCCCTCCAACCCCTCCTGGCCGGCATCTTCCGCATCCCCGAGCGGCGGGTGGAACTCGAACCCGACGAGATCCGCGAGCTTTTCTTCGATGCCACCGAGCGGGCCATTCCCCGGCCGACTCGGGGGCAAAAGAGGTACTATTCGGGGAAGAAGAAGCGGCACACCGTCAAGCACCAGGTGGTGGTCGTGCGGAAGCGGAAGCCGACCGGCCCGGGAACCAAGCCGCGGCGGGTGCGGGTCGCGGCCGTGTCCCCCGCCTTCCCCGGGACGGTGCATGACAAGAAGGTGTACGACCGGACCCGGGTGGTGTGCCCGCCGGGGGTGCCGCGGACCGGGGACACGGGGTACGTCGGGACCGGGATGACGACCCCGCGGAAGAAGCCCCGCGGGGGAGCCTTGACGGCCCGGCAGAAGGCCGGGAACCGGCGGGTGTCGCGGCGGCGGATCGTGGTCGAACACGGGATCGGCAAGATGAAGGTGTGGCGGATCGCGGCCGAGCGATACCGGAACCCGCGTCGGCGGCACACCCTGATCATGAAGAACGTGGCCGGGCTGCACAACCGGATGTTCGCCTGAACGGCCACTCGGGTCGGGGGCGGATGCGGGTCCATGCCCCAACCAGCTATTGTGCAGCGACTCTAATGTGGTCGGCAAAGTCCTTCTCGCCACGCGTTGCCTGAACCGTCG
>Ga0335394_10003880_pt1 | contig 17003 bp, 11 predicted proteins | sample MAT03_FD_205741 | JGI IMG/M metagenome (GOLD analysis project Ga0335394, IMG submission 205741) | Freshwater microbial communities from Lake Fryxell liftoff mats and glacier meltwater in Antarctica - MAT-03 (spades assembly) (version 2) ... | reverse complement strand
GAGGACTTACTTACAAGAAAACTCCTCCCCCAGCGGGGGAGGCAGGGAGGGGGTGAAAGCCCGCCCCTGCCAAGGGGCAAGTTCGCACGGCGACGGATTCTCCAAGCGAGATGTGATGAATCTTGAGGCACCCCCAACCCCCCTGGAACGGCTGGAACGGCTGGAACGGCTGGAACGGCTTAAACGAAAAACGGGAGGTTGGGGTTGGGCGGGAGTGGGTGAGCGCAACGGCGTGAAAAGTACAACGGTGGGCAGAGGGCCGCGCAGCGACTCTATGAGGTGCAGTAGCCGCGCGGGGCGCGCTGGATCTCGCGGAGCTTGTCGCGCGCGCGCGTCAGCAGCGGCGAGCGCGGCTGGGTGCGTACGAGCGCGTCGAGCGTGGTGCGCGCGTCGGTGCAGGCGTGCAGGCGATAGAAGGCGTCGCCCATGTCGAACAAGGCTTCGTCGACGGCATCGCCGCTCGCGTGTTCGGCGATCACCTTGCGCAGCTCGCCGAGCGCGGTCGCTGGCTTGCCCTCTTGGAGGTAGCTCGCGCCGATCCAGTACTGCGCGTTGTCGGCTTGGTCGTCTGCGGCGTAGCGCGAGAGATATTCGCGGAAGAGCGCGCGCGAGCGCGAGTAATCACTGCCCTGATAGGCGCGGTATGCGGCGGCGAAGTGTTCGGTCTTGTCGGCGGGGATCTCGTTCGCAGGCAGCGGCATGTCGATGCCGGCTTTGCGTGCGACCTGGGTGATCCGCTCGTCCATCTCCGCGCGCTGCGTCGAGAGCTGACGCGTCAGCTGCTCGTTGCTGTTGCGCAGCTCGGCGATCTGGCCTTCGAGCGTGGCGAGCTGCGTCTGCAGCAGCTGCACCAGCGCGCCGGTGTCGGCGCTGTTGCGCGTGACGACGGCGGTCGCGCGCTGCAGCACTTCTTCGAGCTCGTGCACCTTCAGCTGCGCGCTGCTGATCGCGGCGTGCAGAGTCTCGCGCTCTGTTTGCGTGCTGGTCTCGAGCTTGGTGAGACGGCGCGCGTGCTCGCTCGACGCCGTGCCGAGCCGCTCGCCCTCGCCCTTGCTGGTCCAGAAGCAGCCGGCGACGAGCGTCGTCGAGATCAGCGCCGAGGTGATCGCCAGCGACATCACCGCGCGTCGCGTCGCGCGGCTCGTCACCGCGCCTCGAGCGCGACGTTCCGATCGCGCGACCAGCCCGCTTCGTCGGAGCCGCGCGCAAATTCTTCGCCCGTCGACGAGACGCTGAGCTTGCCTGCGTCGACGCCGAGCGACTGCAGGAAGTCACGCACCGCACGCGCGCGGCGCTCGCCGAGGGCGAGGTTGTACTCTTCGGTGCCGCGCTCGTCGCAGGCGCCGGTGAGGTGCAGGTGCGCGTAATTTCGCTCGGTCATGCAGCGCGCGACGGTCTGCAGCTGATCGCGCGCGCTCGCGCTGAGCTCGTTCGACTCGAACTCGAAGTAGATCGCCGCGATGTCGCACGGGCTCGCGCCAGCGGTGTCGTCGGTGGTCGGCGGCGGCAGATCCGTCTGCGTCGATGCGACCCGCGTACAGCGGTTCTCGCGGCACTCTTCGCCGTCCTGGCACTGCTCGTTTGTCGTGCAGTAGCCGGCCGTCGGCTCGCAGCTGCCCGAGGCGCACGACTGGCCGGCGGGGCAGTCCGCGTCGCCGCGACACAGCTGGCAGCGCCCGTTGACGCAATATTCGCCCTGATGGCAGTCGGAGTCTTCGCCGCAGTTCGGGTATGCCGGACCGCAACCAGCGCCGAGCACCAGCGCGCCTGCCACCATGAGCCCCACGAGGGGCGCTACATTCGACCGCATCGACTCTCCTCTCCGCCGGGCGTGCCCCGGTGGCCGCCTCGACTACCGCTCCGATCCGCCATTGTCAATGCGTGCCGGCACGTCCAAGTGGTCACATCCGCCCGGGCCGGCACACCCTGGCACGGGTCCGCGATCCGCCAAACTGTGCACTTCGCCCACTTGTTACCGAGGCACCCCAATTGCATAGTGCGGTCCGCCCTGAGTTCAGCTCAGCCCGCTCTCATGCATCTCGTGTCCAGAGGAGCCTCTCCGATGACTTATCGCCAGCGTTCGTGGCCGCTCGTGATCGTGCTCGCCGCCATCCTCGGCGTCGCCGGCTGTGGCGACGACGACACTGCCCCCGTGGTGCGCGCCGATGCGGGCGGCGCCGACACCGGCGGGCCAGTCCTGCGCTGCAGCCCCGAAGACGACCCCGACGCCGATTACATCAGCACGATCGACGAAGGCACCGGCGACGCCGATGCGGACGGCACCGCGAACTTCTCCGACGACGACTCGGATGGCGACGGCATCAGCGATCGCATCGAGGGCGGCGACAACAGCTGCGAGTCGCGGCCGACCGACTCCGATCTCGACGGCACTCCTGACTTCCTCGACCGCGATGCGAACGCCGACGGCGTCGACGACTCGACGCAGACCGGCGACGCAGACGGCGACGGCGTCCCCGACTGGCGTGAGACGGACTTCGACGGCGACGGCATTCCCAACGCGATCGAATTCGGCACCGGCGCGACGCCCGCCGACACCGACGCGGACGGCACGCCCGATCTGCGCGACGACGACTCGGACGGCGACACGATCCTCGACTCCGTCGAGGGCAGCACGGACCTCGACGGCGACGGGACCGCGAATTTCCGCGATCTCGACTCCGATGGCGACGGGGTGACCGACTCGCTCGAGGCGGGCGACGGCGAGACGGCGACGCCTCCCCGCGTCTGTGACGAAGAGGTCAGCCCTGTAACGCGCACGCCGCTCAACCCGGACGACTCGCCCTACGGCGGCGACGGCTTCTCCGACGTCGTCGACACCGACAGCGACAACGACGGTCTCTCTGACGGCCAAGAGGTCGCAGTCGGCACCAATCCATGCGCATTCGACACCGATTCGGACGGCGTCGACGATCTGTTCGAGGGCGCGTTCGCTCAGCGCAACTGTCCCGGCGGCGTGCCTGCAGTGGGCGTCGACATCTCGATCTGCACCTGCGGCAACAACGCGGGCTGCACCATCCGCGAAGAAGACTTCTACCTCGTGCTGCCGTACGGCGGCGCTCCGCAGACGCGCGCGCTCAACTTCAGCACGAACATCCGCGTCGCCGACATCTTCTTCATCACCGATACGACCGGCTCGATGGGCGGCACCGTCGAGAACGTCAAAGCGACGGTGACGACGCCCGGCACCGGCCTCATCGATCGCATCGGCGAGACCATCCCGGACGCGTGGTTCGGCGGCGGTCAGCACGATGACATGCCGTTCGCCAGCTGGGGCTCATCGCCTGACGAGCCGTTCATCCTCGCCATCCGCATGACCCCGCCTGAAATGGCGAGCGCGGTGCAGACGGCGTTCAACGGCATCATGCTGCACGGCGGCGGTGACGGCCCCGAGTCGCAGACGATCGGGTTGCACGCGATCGTCACCGGCATGGGCGGAACGTGGACGTACGGCGGCGGCTTCGGCGGCGGCGCGACGTACACGATGCCGAACTACGCCGGCATGTGCCTCGATGGTGGCTGGGGCGCGCCCTGCTTCCGCGACGCTGCGCTGCCGATCATCGTGCTCTTCACCGACATCTGCTCGCACAACGGCCCGCCCGGCGAGGACTCGGGCTGCGAGCCGTACTCCGGGGTCGACCCGGTCTTGCCGGTCTGGGAAGAGATGATCGCGGCGATGAACCGCCGCGGCGCGAAGTTCATCGGCGTCAACGCGTCGGGTGGCTCGAGCTGCGCCGGTCCGACTGCGCCGGACGGCGTCAGCCCCTGCTACTTCCTGAAGCGCACCGCGGAGGAGACCGGCTCGGTCGACCTCGACACGAACGCGCTCGTCTACGATCTGCCGAACAGCGCGTCGACGACCGTGTTCGCGGACACCATCGCGGGCGCCGTCGAGACGGTTGCGACGCGCGTTCCTCTCGACGTCGACACTGGCGTTCGCGCCGAGCCCAATCCGCTCGCGAACGCCGTCATGTTCGTGAAGCGCCGCACGCCGGGCTGCCGCGCGACGCCGGCGATCGACCCGTGCTTCGTGCCGCCTGCGGGCGTCGCGGCTGACCAGGCCGTCGCGTTCATCGATACGTCGACGTTCTTCGGCGTGATCCCCGGTACTCAGGTGACGTTCCAGATCACGTTCCAGAACGACTTCTTCCGTGGCACCGATCGCGCGGAGCTGTTCGTCGCGCTGATCGACGTGCGCGGTGGCGGCTCGTCGATCCTCGACACGCGCGAGGTCTACATCGTCGTCCCCGCGAACCCGATCCCGTTCGGCTGATCGCGCACGGCAATGTGTGCGCCGGCGAGGGTCGGCGCGCAGTGACTCGATCGTAGAAGGCCCCCTTGTGGTGCCCTCTACGTGTCTGCGATAGTGACAACTGCTGCCCACCGCAGCGCCCGGAGGTCCTATGACTCGCACGCGCGTCGTCTTTGGTGTCGGTTTCGCGGCTGCACTTCTCGCGCTCGTCAGCGCGTGTGGCGATGCACGGGTCGGTGGGCGTCGCGGTGAGCGTGACGCTGGCGCGCCCCCACGTGATGGCACGAGCGGCCCGGCGTGTACGCCAGGCGACAGTGACGGCAACGGCATCGCGGACTCGCTCGAGGGTGCGGGCGTCGGCAATCCCGACGATGACGCCGACGGCATCCCGGACATGACGGAAGCGGGCACCGTGGGTCCATGCTCGCCGCGCGACAGCGATGGCGACGGCACGCCCGATTACCAAGACACCGACTCCGACAACGACGGCATCCTCGACGCCGACGAGGCCGGCGCCGGCACGGACCCGACCAACGCCGACACTGACGGCGATGGCTTCACCGATCTCGTCGAGCGCGCCGCCGGCACGAGCCCGACGGACGCCGCAGATCGCGTCGCCGAGACCGACTACTTCGTCGTGCTGCCCTACAACGGCGATCGCGCGATGCGGCCGCTGCGCTTCGGCACGAACATCACCAAAGCCGACGTCTTCTTCCTCGTCGACATGACGGGCTCGATGGGCGGCGAGCGCACCAACCTGATCCGCGGCCTCGTCGACACGATTATCCCCGGCATCGCGAGCGCGATCCCGAACGTGCAGTTCGGCGCCGGCGGGATGGACGATTTCCCCTACGCCAGCTACGGCTCGGCTCCCGATCTGCCGTTCTATCTGCTCCGCTCGATCGCCCCCGCGGATCAGGACCTCGGCGCATGGTCGATCGCGGCCGGCGCGACGACGTGTCCGCGCAACGCCGCGACGAGCGACATCGGCACGATCAGCGGCGGGCCCAACGGCCGCTGGGACATCCTCGACGCCGTCGAAGGCCTGCCGTGCCACGGCGGCAGCGACGGCGCGGAGTCGTACGTGCCTGCGCTCCACGCGACCGCGAGCGGCATGGGCCTCAGCTGGCCCGGCGGCTCGATCCCCGACGGCGTGACCTGTCCGTCGATCCCCGACGAGGTCGGCGTGCGCCGCGGCTATCCGTGTTTCCGCCCCGGCGCGCTGCCGATCGTCATCCTGTTCGGCGACTACAACTTCCACAACGGCCCCGGCGGCGCAGAGACGTATTCGTTCCCGGCTCCGTCGTACCCGGAGACGGTCAGCGCGCTCAACGGCATCGGCGCACGCGTGATCGGCGTGTTCTCGCAGGGCACCGGTCGCGCCGATTACGAGGCCATCGCGACCGACACCGGCGCGGTCACCGTCGGCGGCATGCCGCTCGTGTTCGATATCAATGGTGATGGCAGCGGCCTCACCACGGCGGTCGTGGACGGCGTCGCGCAGCTCGTCGGCGGCACGCCGCAAGACGTCAGCACGCGCACCGAGAACGTCGCCGGCAACCCCGACGACTTCAATGCACCGACGTTCATCAAGAGCATCGTGCCGGTCGAGGGCTATGGCCCGGCGGGCGAGTCTGGCCCGATCCCCGGGGTGACCTACGCATCGAAAGACGCGACCACCTTCTACCAAGTGATCCCCGGCACGCAGGTCGAGTTCACGATCGACTTCTGGAACGACGTGCGGCCGACGCCTCTGCGCACAGAGATCCACCAGGCGCGCATCATCGTCGTCGGCAACGGCGTCGCCGATCTCGACTTCCGCAACGTGTACATCGTCGTCCCGCCCGAGGGTGGTCCGATCCTGCTCTGAACACCGCGTATCGGCGCGCGTCCCGCTCAGCGGTCGCGTGTCGGGGCGCCGCTCAGCGCGCCACGGTGTCGCTCTCGCGCTCGTCGAAGTCCACTTCGAGCGCGATCGCGACTGCGCGGTCGAGCAGATCGATGTCGCGCGCCAGTGAGTCGAGCGAGGCGCCGAGCAGCTGCAGCAAGTCTTGGTGCAGCGAGAGTAAGCGCGGGTCGTACATCCCGCCGGCGCCGTACACGATCGACTCCGCCAGCGCGCGCTCGTCCTCAGCGACGGCGTCCTCCACCGCCTCGCGCCACGCGTCGACGAGCTCGTCGCGCGGCGTGGGACCGCCCCCAACCACAGGCATCGTCAGCAGCGAGAACACGAACGTCGGATAGAGAAAGCCCGGATCCGCGCCGGCGACGATCGGCGCGAGGATGTTGTGCTCGTGCGCGTACACGATCTCGCGCGGCTGTCGCACCAACACCGCCGCGCCGAGCGCCGTGCCCACCACCGCGCCGCCGATCGAGATGACCAGCGGCACATCTTCACCAAACGGCTCGTCGGCGTGCGCGTTGGCGAGATCCCACGACGCGGCGACGATGCTCGCCGCGGTGCCCGCGACGAGCGACGCGATGGTGTACACGAGCTGTCGATCAGTCTCGCCTTCTTCGTAGTCGCTCAGCACCGCGTAGAGCAGCGCGCGCACGCAGTCACACTCGAACTCCATCGCCGTCAGCTGCGTCTGCAGTGAGCCGATGCGCTGCACCAGCTCCTGACGCATTGCCAAGTACGCGCTGTCGTGCGGATCTGTCGCCGTATCGCGCGCGCGCATCGTACGCGCCAGCAGCGACTCGAGCCCAGCCGCGACGGCCGTGCGACGAACGAGCGGATCAAAGCTCGCGAGGTGTCGCGCGAGCTCCGGATCCGTCACTGGCCCCGGCAGCGGCTCGCGATACGGGCTGTCAGCGCCCGTCGCGCCGTGCATGCAGCGCCGACTCGCCAGCGTGCGCACCGTGAGCGCGCCGCTCGGCAGCACGCTCGGAGCAGCGGCGCTGAGCGTCACGCCGCAGCCAGTACACGCGATCGCGAGCAGCGCTACCAGCGCGCGCCCGCATGCGTCGAGTCTAATTGTCATGGTGTCCGCGTTGGTAGCCGATTCGGCGGAGATGCGCGCGGTCGATGTGCATAACTGTCGACGTGCGTAGCTGATCGAAATGGCCCGTCCGACGCCGCCGAGGCGGACGATGGAGTCTGCTTGGGCGACCGAGACGCACGGGCCCGAAGCGAGAGCAAGCGCACGCTGTCCGCTGGGGGGGTGTGTCGCACACGCTCGGTGCAGTACAACGGACTCTCGCCGGGCGGGATGCACGGTGCGGAGGAGCCGTCCTATGCGTCACACTTCGCTCTTTTGGTTCTCGGTTCTCGTCGCCTCCTCGCTCGCGGCCGGCGGCTGCTCTGATTCCGGCAGGGGCATGCGCGGCACGCGTGGCACGGATGGCGGCATGCGCACCGATGGCGGCGGCCGCCCGTGTGTGCCCGGTGACTCCGACGGCAACGGCATCGCCGACTCGCTCGAGGGCGCTGGCGTCGGCAACCCCGATGACGATGGCGACGGCATCCCCGACGCATCCGAGTCCGGCAGCGGTGGCGAGTGCTCGCCGCGCGACAGCGACGGCGACTTCCAGCCGGACTTTCAGGACGTCGACTCGGACAACGACGGCGTGCTCGATGGCGACGAGATCATGGGCGGTACCGACCCGACGCTCGCCGACACCGACGGGGACGGCTTCACCGATCTGGTCGAGCGCACCGCGGGCACCAGCCCGACGGACCCGACGAGCACCGTTCCGGCGACCGACTACTTCGTCGTGCTCCCGTACAACGGCGAGCGTGCGATGCGGCCGCTGCGCTTCGGCACCAACATCTCGAAGGCCGACGTCTACTTCCTCATCGATACGACCGGCTCGATGCAGAGCGCGATCGACGACGTCAATTCTTCGCTGATGTCGATCACCACCGCGGTCGCTGGGCTCGTCCGCGACGTGCAGTTCGGCGTCGGTCACTTCGATGACTTCCCGGCCGGCGGCTACGGCACGGCGGAGGGCTTCTTCTCTTCGCGCGCCGACAAGCCCTACATCCACCTGGTCGACATCACCAACGACCTCGGTGCAGTCAACAGGGCGCTCTCGCTCACCGTCAACGATGGTAGCGACACACCCGAGTCCAACACCGCAGCCATGTACCTCACCGCCAGTGGTGCCGGGATGACGTACAGCCACGACACGCTCGGCACCGAGACCATCCCGCCGAAGAGCTGCCCGAGCATCCCCGATGAGCCCGGTGTGCGCGTCGGCTACCCGTGTTTCCGTCCGGGCGCGCTGCCGATCGTCGTGCTCGTGTCCGATGCGCCTTGGCACAACGGCGTCGACCCCGCGTTCGACTACGTCGGTATCACGGGCCCGGTCTCGTTCTTAATGGCGGCCGACGCGATGAACGCGATCGGCGCGCGCTTCATCGGCGCGAATGTCGGCTTCGCCGGCTCGGGCCCCGACATGGACCAGATGGCTCGCCGTACCGGCAGCGTGCGCTCCGACGGCTCGCCACTCGTCTTCACCGGCGCCGCATCGTCGACGGCCGACCAGATCATCACTGGCATCACCTCGCTCGTCGGCGGGACGCCGCAAGACGTCAGCACGCGCACCGAGAACGTCGCAGGCAACCCCGACGGCTTCGATGCGACGCAGTTCATCAAGAACATCGTGCCGTTTGAGGGCTACGGCCCCGCCGGCGAGAGCGGTCCGATCGCCGGCGTGACCTATGCGTCGAAAGACGAGACCACTTTCTACCAAGTGATCCCCGGCACGCAGGTCGAGTTCACCATCGACTTCTGGAACGACGTGCGACCGACGCCGGTGCGCACCGAGATCCACCAAGCGAAGATCATCGTCGTCGGCAACGGCGTCGCCGATCTCGACTTCCGCAACGTGTACATCGTCGTCCCGCCGATGGGTGGCGTGATTCTGATTTGATCTGTTCGTGATCTGATACTGATCTGACTGAGCTCGTCGTCTCGTTCGTAACGCGCGCGCAAGCGCAACGCAGGAGTCTTATCGTGCGCAACTTCTCGCATCTCACGCTCTCGATTCTGATGACGCTCGCGCTCGCGACGGGTGCGTGCAGCAACGGACGGACGGGCGGCGTACGTGGCACGCGCGGCACGGATGGCGGCGTGCGTACCGATGGTGGCGGCCGCCCGTGTGTGCCTGGTGACTCCGACGGCAACGGCATCGCCGACTCGCTCGAGGGCGATGGCGTCGGCAACCCCGATGACGACGGTGATGGCATCCCCGACGCATCCGAGGCGGGCAGCGGTGGCGAGTGCTCGCCGCGCGACAGCGACGGCGACGGCACGCGTGACTTTCAAGACGTCGACTCGGACAACGACGGCGTGCTCGACGCGGACGAGATCATGGGCGGTACCGACCCGACGCTCGCCGACACCGATGGCGACGGCTTCACCGATCTAGTCGAGCGCACCGCGGGCACCAGCCCGACGGATCCGACCAGCACCGTCCCGGCGACCGACTTCTTCGTCGTGCTGCCGTACAACGGCGAGCGTGCGATGCGGCCGCTGCGCTTCGGCACCAACATCTCGAAGGCCGACGTCTACTTCCTCATCGACACGACCGGCTCGATGGGCGGCCCGATCCGCAATGTGCAGTCGTCGTTGACGCGCATCTCGGCGGAGATCAGCGTGCGCATTCCCAACGTCGCGATGGGCGTTGGCCACCACGACGACTTCCCGTTCTCGAGCGGCGACCCCTGGGGCGGCGGCGGTGGCGACTACGGCTCGCCCGAGGATGTACCCTACGAGAATCTGTCGAGCATCTCGGAGACCCTCTCCGACACGCAGAACGGCCTCAATCTGCTGGCGCTCGGCAGCGGCAACGACGGCCCCGAGTCGCAGGTCGAGGGCATCTATCAGACCGCGACCGGCGCTGGCGGCAGCTGGAACTACACCGACGGCAGCTTCCACTACCTCGCGCCCGGCTCGTGTCCGTCGATCCCCGACGAGCCGGCGCCGCGCCGCGGCTATCCCTGCTTCCGCCCTGGCGCGCTGCCAATCGTCGTGCTCGTCACCGACGTCACCTGGCACAACGGCGCGACGGGCGGCGATCCCTACGCCGACATCACCCCGGCGGCGCACACCTTCGCAGAGGCGGTCGCCGCGATGAACGGCATCGGCGCGCGCTTCATCGGCGTGTCGGTCGGCGGCGGCGGGCGCCCCGATGGCGAAGCGATGGCGCTCCAGACCGGCAGCGTCGACGGCAGCGGCACGCCGCTCGTCTACGACTCACCGGGCGGCGAGGTCTCCGACGCGATCATCATGGGCATCGAGACGCTCGTCGGCGGCACGCCGCAGGACGTCAGCACGCGCACCGAGAACGTCGCCGGCAATCCGGATGAGTTCGACGCGAGGCTCTTCATCAAGAACATCGTGCCGTTCGAGGGTTATGGCCCCGCTGGCGAGAGCGGCCCGATCCCCGGCGTGACCTATGCGTCGAAGGACGAGACCACCTTCTACGAGGTGATCCCCGGCACGCAGGTCGAGTTCACCATCGACTTCTGGAACGACGTGCGGCCGACGCCGGTGCGCACCGAGATCCATCAGGCGAGGATCATCGTCGTCGGCAACGGCGTCGCCGATCTCGACTTCCGCAACGTCTACATCGTCGTCCCGCCGACGGGTGGCGTCATCCTGCTCTAAAGGCCGCGTTACTTCGCGGCGGTCTCTGAGACGCGCGGCGATCGCCGTTCATCGAGGCGCCTCGACGCATGTCGTCGGGGCGCCTTTTTTCGCGGTCGTGCGTTCTTCGCGCCCGACGTTCGCGCGGGCGGCGCGGCTTTTTCGTCGCCCCCATTCCGTGTTACAGAGCGCGCGTGATCAAACTTCTCGTCGCTATGGACTTCACCGAGGTGTCTCGGCTGGCATGTCGCTTCGCGGCGCAGTACGCGCTAGGGCTCGCAGCGGGCGAGATCTACTTCCTCCACGTGGTCACGCAAGACGTGAAGGGCGACGAAGAGAGCGAGCTGCAGGCGATCGAGGCCGCCGTGACCCGCATGCGCGCGGTCGCGGAGAAGGAGCTCGTCGCAGCCGACGGAACCGCGCTTACCGGGACGATCGAGCTGCGCTACCGCGCCGTACACGGCCGCCCGGACGTCGAGATCTTGCGCATCGCGCGCGAGCACGCCGTCGACGGAATCGTGGTCGGCACCAGCGGCCGCACCGGCCTCGAGCGGATGCTGCTCGGCAGCTGCGCAGAGAAGGTCGTGCGCGGCGCGACCTGCACGGTGATGGTGGTGAAAGACAAGCAGAGCGCTGCGCCGTGAGCAGTTTTTTGCGACGCGTAGTGAGCGGTTTTTCGATGAGTAGAACGTCGTGTCCGTTTCGCCTTCGTCCCGTCATCAGGAGTCAGTCGCCGTGACCCGCAGCCTCGCAACGCGCCTTCAAAGTGTTCAGCCCTCGGCCACGCTCGCCATCTCGCAGCGCGCTGCCGAGCTCCGCAAGAAGGGCATCGACGTCATCTCATTCGGCGTCGGCGAGCCCGATTTTCAAACGCCGGATCACATTCGCGAGGCTGCCAAGCGCGCGATCGACGAGGGCGCGAGCCACTACACGGCGGTGCGCGGTCTGCTGAAGCTGCGCGAGGCGATCTGCGTCGACTCGAAGAAGCGCCGCGGCGGAGTCACGCACACGCCGGACGAGGTCGTCGTCTCGGTCGGCGCGAAGCACTCGCTGTTCAACCTCGCGCTCGCGCTGTTCGAGGACGGCGACGAGGTCATCATCCCGGCCCCGTATTGGGTGAGCTATCCCGAGCAAGTGCGCATGCTCGGCGCGACGCCGGTGGTGGTCGAGACGCGCGAAGAAGATGGCTTCGTGCTCGACGCTGCGGCGCTCGAGCGCGCGATCACGAAGCGCACCAAGGCGCTCATCTTGTGCACACCGTCGAACCCGACGGGCTCCGCGTACACACCGGCGCAGCTCGAGGCGATCGCGGCGGTCGCGCGCAAGCACGACTTCTGGATCGTCACCGACGAGATCTACGCGCGCCTCGTCTACGGCGGCTTCGAGCAGCGCTCGATCCTCGAGCTCGCGCCCGATCTGAAGGACCGGCTGATCGTCGTCGACGGCGTGTCGAAGACGTACGCGATGACCGGCTGGCGCATCGGCTGGATCCTCGCACCGAAGGCTGTCTGCGAGGCCGTCGACATGGTGCAGAGCCAGAGCACGACGAACCCGACGGCGGTCGCGCAGTACGCAGCGATCGCCGCGCTCGAAGGGCCGGACACCGCGTTCGATGCGATGCACCGCGTCTTCGACGAGCGCCGGCAGGTGATGGTCAGCGGCCTCAACGCGCTGCCCGGCATTCGCTGCCGCATGCCGGAGGGCGCGTTCTACGCGTTCCCGAGCGTCGCTGGTCTCTACGGCAAGAAGGCGGGGACACACGAGCTCACCGACGACATCGCCGTCGCGAAGTGGCTCCTCGAAGAGGCGCGCGTCGCCGTCGTCCCAGGCACGCCGTTCGGCGCGCCAGGCTATGTGCGCCTCTCGTACGCGACGTCGACCGAGCTCATCCGCGAAGGCGTGAAGCGCATCGGAGACGCGGTAGCGTCGCTGCAGTAGGCACGCGGTAGCATCGCTGCAGTAGAACGATACGCCCGGCGCGTGCCGCTCAGAGCGGTGCTGCGACGCGCTCGGTGAGTAGCGTCGTCGGCAGCGTCACCGGCCGCCAGCGGAAGCGGTCGAGTACAACTGTGGAGTCTTGGTTCGCATCGCCGCTATCGGCGATCACGAAGCGCACGACGATCGTCGTCCCCGCGACGACGGGCACCGTGGTCCGGAGCCAGTGGGTGCCGCCGCTGGTCTCGAAGCCGGTTCCGACGAGGGACGATGCGCCGAGCGCGCACGTGCTGCACGCGTCCATGAAGGCGGAGTTGGGGGTGATTGGCTCGCCGCTCGCGTCGAACGCGACGTTGGTGTTCGCCGGAAGGTCGGGCGTTGGCGGCGCCACAGTGATCGCGAACGTGTCGTTGAACGCGCTGCACAGCGTCCCCGGATAGTCGTGCGCGAGGAACGCGTAGTCGACCTCGAAGCCGCCTGCGTTCGACGGGACGCGGAGGACAAGCTCGAGGGCGGCGTCGTCGACGATCGTCGTCGTCACACCCGTGCGGCACGAGTCCGACCACGGCCAGCCGACCGGCGTGACGCCCACGCCGAGGCCCGTGCAGCTGGGGCCGCCACAGGCGCCCGGATCGGCGCTGGCGCGGGCGCGTCCGGACGACAGCGCGAACAACGCGCTGCCATCTTGTGGCACGAGGTTCGCTCCAAACGACGGGAGGATTCCCGACTGCGAGAGGAGCGCTGCGGCGGCGCCATTCGCGCGCGTGTACGTCGCGCGCACGAGCCCAGACGGTGCGGCGCTCGTCACGCTCGCGCAGAGCCCGAGTGCGCGCGCGGCATCCGGCGCTGCTCCGTCGATCGCGAGCCCGGCATCACAGGCGAGGTCGAGCTCGTCGATCGCTCCATCGCAGTCGTCGTCGATCGGCGCGGCGCCGACGGGAGTGGCGAGCTCCATCGCGGCGACGTTGACGAGCGCCGGCATCGGACAACCAGCGACGTCATCGCAGCAGTCGCCGCTGCAGCGCGTGAAGCCGTCACCGTCGACGTCGACGGTGTCGTCGGCGCTGCCGTTGCAGTCTTCGTCGAGTCCGTTCCCGCACACTTCGGCGAGCGGTACGACCGCGCCGAGACACTCGCCCCATCGGCCATCGCTCGCGCACGAGCGCGTGCCTGCGCGGCAGGCGCCGACGTCGAGCGTCTCCGCGAGACCGGCGTAGCAAGCCGCGCTCTCGCCGGCGACGCAATCGCCGCGCGCCGCGTCCATCGACGCATCCCTGACGATGGCGAGATCGAGCCCCGAATCGTCGATCGCGGCCGCGTCGCCGCCGACGTCGGTGCCTGCATCGGCGGTGTTTCCGTCGCGCGTCGTGAGCGCGTCGACGCTGCCGAGATCACGCGCGGGTGCGGCGGAGTCGCCACAGCCAGCCATCAGAGCGGCGATCACGACGAAGAGCAGTGTGCGCATGGCCTCACGAGCTTGGCGGCGTGTTCCGACGTACGCAAATTCGATGCGACGTCGCGTAAGCGCGGTGCTGCGCGGCGCGCAGGCTCGCGCCGCAAGCGGAACGTCGACTTCACGCCGAACTCGATCGCCTCGATTTGCACGCGGTAGCGTCGCTGCAGTAGGCACGCGCGATCAGCTGACCGCGCGTCGTGCGCGACGGCGTCGCACGACGACGAGCGCGCTCATCGCGAGCAGCGCGAGCCCGGTGGGCGCGCCTCCGCCCGTTGCGCCGCCCGCCGTGCGACAGCTACAGCCGCCATCGGCGACGGGACCGACGCGCGGCATGCCCGCGTCGCCGACGCCGGCGTCGACCTCGATTGGCGCTTCGGCGCGCCCACGTCCGCGCAGCATCACCAGCATGAGCGGATCGTCGGGGTCGTTGGTCTCGAGGAACAGCGTGCCGGCCGCGGTCGCGACCATCTCTGGCGAAAAGAACACGGCGAGACGCGTCGACGCACGCGGCGGCACGACGACCGGAGCCGTCGAGACGTCGAACGGCAAAGCGATCATCCGCGCGCGCACCACGAGCGGCGCCTCGCCGTCGTTGACGAGATCGAGGTATTGCTCGCTGGTCGCGCCGATCGCGAGCTCGCCGAGGTCCCAGGTGCTCGGCAACATCTCGATCGCCGGCAGCGGCACGTGCGCGGTGTCGTCGTCGAAGACGACGTTGCTGCCGGTGTCGACCAGCGGCAGCGCGAAATCGGCGATGTCGTAGTCGAACGAGCGGCCGAGCAGCGACACGAAGAACGTCGGATAGACGTGCAGCACGCCCTCGTAGCCGAGCGTGCCTTCTGGGTGGAGGATGACGTCCTTCGAGCCGCCGAAGTCGCTCGCGCCTTCGTCCGGCAAGATGCGCGTCGTGCCGAGCTCCTCGGTGATCGTGTCGGCGCCAGTCACGACGATGCGATCGCTCTTGTACGAGGTGGCGAGCTCGCCCTGCAGATCGATGCGCACACCGCCGCTGATGCCGGGGATCGGCACGAAGCCGCCGATGGCGTCGTAGGTAAACACCGTCGCGCGATCGGTCGTGTCGCTGACGCTGATCGGCCGCGGCAACATGCCGGGCAATACGAACGGATCGAACATCGCCGTGTCCATCATGCGGAAGTCGCCAGTGAGACTGCCCGTGCCGGGGATGTCGCCTTCCCAGCGGTAGCGCACGCCAGCGATGTTCAGATCGATCTTCATCCGCGCGATGATCTCGAGGCCGTAGTCCATCGTCAGAAGTCCCGTCGCCCGTCGCCCGACGAGCTGGCCGCTGAGCGGAAACGGCCACGCCGTGACCAGCGTCCCGCCCATGTCGATCTGCGTGAAGCCGCCCATGTAGAACGCAAAGCGCAGCTGCAGCGGCGAGCCCGCCGGCACCCAGCCGCTGTCGAGATCGATCGTCTCGAACAGGGCGGCGCGATACGAGTAGTCGACGTCTTGCGTGTTGCAGCCGACCGCGGTCGACGGGCACAGCGACGGGAACTCTGGCGCGGGCAGCGGCGGATCCTCGGCGTGCGCGCGGCTCGCCGTGAGCGGAACCGAGAACGCACAGCAGGCGAGCAGCGCGGAGGCAAAGCGCCGAGCGGCACGAAGGGGAAGTGTCGATGTCATCGACGGTGATGCTCTCAGAGGAGCGACGTCGTCGGCAAGTGGCGACCCTACGTCTACGTCGCCACGCGCGACGGCTCTACCCTCCGGAACGCCGCGGCCCTAAGGCACCCGTGCCGATATGCAGCAAGAAGCACCCTTCGCGATGGGCGCCGTTCTCGACGGGCGCTACCAGCTCGACCGCCCGCTCGGTGAGGGTGGAATGGGCACGATCTGGGTGGGACGTCAGCTCTCGCTTGGCCGCGAGGTTGCGATCAAGTCGATCAAGCCCGGACGCCCGCAGGATCACGCGCAGCTCGCGCGTGAAGCACGGCTGCTCGCATCGGTGCGTCACGCGGCGATCGTCCAGGTATTCGACTTCTCCGAGGTTTCCGGGCAGCTCGCGTATGTCGTCATGGAGCTCGTGCGCGGCGAGTCACTGGAGGCGCATCTCGATCGGCGCGGACGCATCCCTGCGGTCGAAGCGGTGAGCCTGATGTTGCCGCTGCTCGATGGGCTCGCGGTCGTGCACGACGCAGGCATCGTCCACCGCGACATCAAGCCCGCCAATGTCGTGCTGGCGCTCGAGGGCGTCTCGCCGAGCACGCAGATCGTGCCCAAGCTGCTCGACTTCGGCATCGCGCGCGACGTCCAGCCAACTTCGCTCACCATCGCGGGAGAGCTCGCCGGCACGCCGGACTACATGGCGCCCGAGCAGTTCCTCGGTCTGCGCGCCGATGCACGCTCGGATCTCTGGTCGGTCGCGGCGATGTTGTACGACATGTTGGCGGGCGAGCCGCCCTTCGCCGGCGCCAACTTGTTCGAGATCATGCGCCGCGTTCGCGACGAACCGCCGCCCTTTCCACGCGCGGCAGAGGGCCTCGATGGAGCGCTCTGGCGCTTGCTGACCGGGACGCTCCGCAAAGATCCGAACGAGCGTCCGCAGAGCGCGCTCGCACTTCGCGCAGAGCTCGCCGCGTGGCTGACTGTGCGCGGTGGTCCGCGGGAGCTCCGCGACGTGGCGATGCCCGCGCCGCCACGCCCGTCCCTCTCGGCACCGAGCGACGCACCGACGATCACGGCGGACGCCGCGCTTCGACCCCCTGTGCCGACCGAGTCTGCG
>Ga0335394_10003876_pt1 | contig 17013 bp, 17 predicted proteins | sample MAT03_FD_205741 | JGI IMG/M metagenome (GOLD analysis project Ga0335394, IMG submission 205741) | Freshwater microbial communities from Lake Fryxell liftoff mats and glacier meltwater in Antarctica - MAT-03 (spades assembly) (version 2) ... | reverse complement strand
TGTAATCCGGTAAATCTAAACGTCCACGAAGCCTAGCCAGTGGATAAGAGTAAATGGGGATACTCAAGGGTTGAAGAACTCTTAAAAAATTTATATACTTTTATATAGATTTACTACCCAGATGAATATCTTGACGAAATTGCTAAACGTTTGTGCGATACTGTTATCAAATATTATTAATAAAAATTTGATTTATTTAAAATATATTAATAATATGTTTTAAATAATAATCATAACAAACTATTATGAAATTCAGATATGCAAATTCAATTATGTTGGCATTTGATAATGTCTACATATCGGATTTTTTACATTACAATCCATTAAAAGTAGAAATTCCTAAAAACGAAATATGGTACATAGTATACGGTTTTGATGATGATAAAGAGGAAAGTTATTTGGCCATACACACGTCAAAATATAAAACATGGGACAAATGTACTACATTATCAGAACAATATTTTCAATCCGATGTTTATATTTGTACTAAAAAATATGACCAAAATTTCTGTTTGGAAGACGATAATAAGAACATTGATTTTATTATTGATGATTTATTGGGACGTGGTATTTATTTAGATAATAATATGGTTGCTATTAGTACTCCTAATGAATCAACCAAAGGTATTATCAATAGGTATGTTAACAAAAATAATGAAACTACTTGTTTGGAAATAAGTTTTTTGAAACAAAAATAAGTTAATAATGTAAATTAATTTAAAAAAATTAATTTGCATTATGATCAATGACAACCAATCATAGAATTATACTTATCAATTACTTTTTGTTGTTGATCCGAATCTAACCCAAAGAAAAATTTAATTTCATTTTCTTTCTTCCATTGCAAATACAGACTATTATTATTTGAAAAATCTTCCAAATATTCTTCACCCCGTTCCGAAAAAATTTTGGCAGTATCATCATTTAATTCAATAATATCCACAATAGAAAACATATTTCGAATTGCTGCAAAAAACTCCATTATTTTTTTTGTATTTACATCGTAGGAATTTAGTCCAGCATGTGATAGTAACAATTTTTGGTTAGAATAATCACAGCCTTTATAAAAGGTACATGGAGAGTTATCACTATTTCTGAATCGGAAAATCATTTTTTGGTAAAGTGTTTCTGCTTTGCAAAAAGACTTAACCTGCCCTTCAGGGACAAGGTAAAGGGGTATATGGCCAGAATATTCCAAATTACTGAAATCATCTAATCTAACTTCCGATTCTTTAATAAAAATATCTTGGATATTACTTTCCGTTAATTTGGATAGATTAATCAGCTCGGCCTGATATTTTTGAATAGTAATTATATCTATTTTATAATTTTCGACCATATGTGAAAATTTCATATTGGTTCGCGTAGCATTCCAATAATTCATACTAAAATAGTTAACCGATTGGTCAATTATGTGTGTATAATAAATTGGCGTTCTATATTGGGTCATGTAGTTTGTAAATAAATCAATTTTTTAAAAAAGTTGAAAAAAAAAGCGACACGACATTCCAATTCTGTCAACAAAATTTAGAAGTTTAGCATTTGTTACTACAAAATGCTAATCCAAAATAAGAAAAAGTGCATATTTCCAGAAAGCGAAAAAAAATGGGATGAGAAATTGGGTCGATATGTTTGTCCCAAAGGAATACATCCGAGAGATGGCCCATCCAATAACAAAAAAACGCCATTAGTTCAGACCCAAAAATCGAATACTATCACTAAATCATCATCCAAAGCATTATCTAACGACATAGATACGCCTGAAAAATTAATGGAATGGAAAAATATCCAAAGTGATAAAGCATGGGAAGCCTATCAAAAAAGCAAAGGCCAGGCAGTTGAGGATATTGTTAATCATAATACTCAATTAGAACATGATTTGAATTGTATTATTGGTAATATTATGTACAAATATGATAAACGTATCACCAAAAAAACGGTGTATTTTGATAATTTGAATGATTTACAAAAATTTATGGACGAACTAAATATGGCAACTGATCAGTTTAATTGTAAAATGCAGGATTTTCGTGATTCATACGGTAAGCCAGTTAGTGACCATGGATATATTTATTTTAAACATCGTAATATTCATACAAATGAATTACCTGTTAGCCGAAAACTTTATCGTTTAAAAAATTCTGCTGACAAATTAAAGGAATGGTATGATTTGGTAAACCAAATTGAAATAGAACTAGAAAAAAATTTCACCAGTTACAAATCTGATCCGGAAAAAATTATTGATGGCGCAACCGAGTTCCAAAAATATGTTGTCTCGGCGATTAAACAAATTAAGAGATTCGATGTTGGCAGTTGTACTAACAATCGCTCACTTTTGAGTGAAAAATTTAATTTTATCCAAAGATTAAAAGCCATTGAAAAAATTCTTACCAATTTATTGTGGGACCAAATTGATATCCGAAATAAATATTATCGATCCAATTTCAAAAAACTGATCGTATATGCCAAACAATACGCTGAACAGTACGTTGAAAATAATCGGTCATTATTGGACAAACAATTTTCGTATGAAGTAAACAATTACGAGATAGAAATTAAAATCAAAAACGAATCCGGTATTTCATCCGAACAGTACAAAGAAATATTCCCAGACAAAAATGTAGCATCATTAAAAAATTTATCTGGTGCGATTGAAATTATTATTTGGGGAACACGAGTTGGTTTAGCCAGGAATGAAATCGAAAAAGTGACGATTATAATGCTGGAAATGAAATTTCCGAGCATAACCTGCCGCTTAGGGGACAAGGTAATGACCGATGATAAAACTTTGTCCATGGCGGAAATTGGTAAAATTAATTACCAAAAATTTATTGAACCAATCAACAACCAATTAGAAATAGCCGACCAAACTTTTAATAGAATTTTATCGAAAAAAAATCCCCGTGAAATTATTGCCGAAATAGAAAATTACAAAAGAAAATTGTTCGATCTAACAAAATTGGTTGACGAATTTAAGACTGAACAACCAGATAAAAAAGACAAATTGGCATTGATTGGAAAAATAAATGATGAACTTTCAGAAAGATTTTTAGTGGAAAAATATCAAATTATTATAGAACAACTGGACCACATAATGGATCTAGAATTTGCTGAATTAGATAGATTATCCAAAGAAAATCAGGATCTGGATTTGATATACAAAGAAGCATTGCGTATCAGAAATACTGTTAGAAAGATTGCACTGCGATTTGATAGTTACAATCCTGACCAGGGCAAACACAGTAAAGAAACAATTTTGGCGTATTTAGCAAATATTGACAATATATTAGAAATAGTAATAACGGCAACCGAACCCACAAAAAATGATTCCGATACCGATCAGAAAAACACAAAAAATGATATCAAATCCACCATAGAATTATGTCAATACAAGTCACCAACTATCGACGAAAAATCCACACCCATATTCAATAATATAATTCAACAAGTAGAAAATATGGTTCAAAAATATTTGTTACGCTGCGAAACTGATACTGAATTTATTGAATTAAGGGATGAATATCTAATAGCAGGCGTTAAACTTGGTCTGGAACCAACGAATATTGATTTACAAAAATCTTTAGCAAAAAAATTAGACGATTTACAAAAACATCACTTGTACCAACAAATGATCGAGTTTGGTATCAGAATATCCGAAATTAGGTTTGATTTAGAATCCATGGCTGATAACAAACTCATTGGGTGTGTGGAAAACTATTCCCAAATCAACCAAAATATGTCAAAATTAATGGATGATGCAAGTCAATTTCGAAAGCAAGCAGACAAAATTCGAAACAATGTTATTAAACCATTAAGGAAAGTTCTTCATTGTCCAGATACTCCACCAACCAGACGAAGAGTTTTGGCTGGCACCAAGGGTTTTGGTAAATGTTTTTATGATACGGCCAAAAATTACTTAGTGGATTTGCCAGTCATGCTGTATGAACTAGGAATCAATTCGGTCGAATGTGTCGCTAATTGGCAGAATAAATTGGGCACCATAGATAGAATGGTTGTACTGTCGGATATTTGTAAATTATTATTTGACGAAACAAAACAATCTTGGGAAAATTTGGAGACCTATCAAATTCGGATGGATATTGTCAAAAAATTGGAAAAAAGAAAAAACCTTTTTGATAGAATATTTGATGCCGAAAATTATCACTTGGATCAGGACCAATTTGTAGGGTATGTGTCAGCAGGACTAATCCGATTTCTTTTTGGTGGTATATTTATTAAAAGTGTTGCTGGAACCGGAAGACAACTCCTCAAAATAATTCCAACAGCTACTAAACTTTTGGGACAAGGAAGCAAATCCCTACATAAACATCATATCCTGCCCCAAAAATTCAAATCGTGGTTTGCATCCCGTGGAATTTCCAATATTGATGATTTTACCATTAAAGTCAGTAAATCAACACATTTGAATGGCATCCATGGCAGTGGTTTGGGATATTTACCTGGTGGTTGGAACAAATTGTGGGCCGAATTTATCAAAACAAATCCAACTGCAACATCATCGGAAATTTTTCTTTTTGCGGAGAACCTATTGAAACAATTCAATTTGGAATATTTGCACTATTTCAAGTACTAATATTGATAATTCAATAAAAAGTTTTTATTGAATTATTAATAAAATTGAATAAATATCATATTACAATACCAATAATAATTATAGTTAAGGTATTAATATTTTTTTTCATTATGGAAAACAATACAGATCAAAATTCACAAATAAAATATATGGATAAATTTTTATATTTGAGTAACAGGCTAGAATTTTTAACAGGTTATACATTAACCTCAAACAAACTCAAAATTTATGGTACACCAAGAAATGGCAAATGTACCTTAATGGTAAAAGAAATTTATGAAAATATTGCAGCACTAATACATACCAAAAATAATTTAGGTGATGAAGATATATCACAAAATGAAAAAGTATTGTGTTTAACAATTGGTGATGGCAAACATCCTCGTGCTGGTATTTTATTTGCGCTGGCAACCAAATGGAAAGTGATATCAATTGATCCAATCATGGATGATAAATGGTTGGCCAATACAGAACATAATTTTGGTCATTTATTACCAAATTTGGAATGTGTCGCAGCGAAAGCAAATGATATTATTAATGAAATTGATTTCACTAAATATGACTATGTCGTTATGATAGGTGTGCATACTCATGCTGATATGTATGACGCAAAAAGAATGATAACAAAAAAGAAATTTGATACTAAATTATTAATATTGTATATACCATGTTGCAAAGGAATTCCCAGACAATTCAATAATACAAAACCCATTGTTGATACAAATGATAGTGTCATACCTAGTACCAAAAATAGAATAATAATATGGAAAATTAATTGGTGAAAAAAAATTATTAAATTATTTTAATTTAATTTTTTTTTTAAATACTCAATATCTGCTGATAAAATATTTTTGTTTTCGGCTATGATTTGATAGTTTCTTAATAAATTGGCTCTCCTTAAAACAGGTAATACTCCATGATTTTGGCATACTTCGTCCAAAGCATTTCTTCTTTCATGTTCGGATTTTTTTGTATTATAGCCGTACAGGGATAAACACCAATGTTCGTTTGGTAAATTTTCTGCGGTATTATTCATTTTGTTAATTATATTATGGTATCAAATTGTATTTATATAAATTATGTAGTAAAATATTGAAAATATTATTGATAAGGTTACACCATATTATTCTAATATATTATGACATTCATCATAAAAATGTACAAATTTTTAATTTTGATAATTTTTTTATCATGCATAACTGAAGTAAAAATGTGTGGATGCTATGGTCCAGCCAGTTGCAACCTTCAAAATGAGTTAGCCGCTTGTAAAGAAGAGGGCGTATGCGATTGTTGTGCATCATGTAATACATGTAACCAATTGTTTGCTGGATGCGCTAACCAACAAACCACAGATGATGGATATTTTGAACCATTATTGCCCAAAACATTTAATTTAGGAGAAGCAATTGGTGAATATAATATTTCGAGTTTATCGGTTAATTATTTGGGATATCCATGCGTAAGACCTCCACTTCCATTAGGTCTAACCATTAATGTTACGCAGGATGCAAAATTATTTTTAACGGGTACTCCAAATGAAATTATACCACCAACACAATACACATTAAAAATGAAAGCTGTTGCCGAAAATATTATTGCAATGAAATTTACTATTTCTATTGTTCAGACGAATAGTGCAAATTGTCCAAAAACTTTTGTTTCTAGTGAAGCTACTAAAAATAGTTTTTTTTCATTTGTTTAACAAATAATAAGATGATATAACCATATTATTTTTATTATTTGACAAGATAAAAAAATTGAAAATCCAAATTTTAGATAAGTGCTCATATTTCGAGAATCAATACAGTGCATTTTTTGCATATCCATAATATTAATGCATATGTTTCCAAATTATGATCAATATTATCCCGATCCCGAGTCCGAGATAATGTTTTGTGATTGTGGAAAAAAAAGACCAGAATGTTCAACTTTTATCGAAACAGGACGTGATTGCCAGGGAATGGTTATATTGTTTATTCAATCTAAAGATTATGTTAACACATACCAAAATTCCGAACCAACCAATTCATCCATATTGAATTCTCCAAAACTATTAAAACTTAAAAACAGTATTGGATTGTCAAAATTATCCAAAAAATTAATTTCTCCGATAATAGATGAATTTAATACATGTCAAATATTGAAACCAATTAATATAGCCAAATCCAATTCTCCGAAATTACCAAAAAAAAATATATCTCCAAGAACGGAAGAAGATTCAAGACGCGAACTTTTAACATGTAATCATCTTAAGAAAAAAGAATTAATACAAAAACAACAAGAAGAATTAATAGTGTAATAAATATTGATTTAATATTTATCATACAATTAAAGTGCATTTTTTAACCATAATTTTATAATGTGTGTGGTAATATTATTTTATTATTTTACAAAAGAATAAAAAAAAATTTAAAAACAGGTATTTTGTATAAATTGTTATTAGAGTGCAGCTTTTGTTTTTAATTTTTTAACCATCATTTTACAATGTGTGGGTTACTACTAGTACCTTTATTTTTTGATATTTCTTGATATTTTTTACATGAATATAATATATTGTATTTATGTAAAAAATTGAAATTTTAAAAGTATTTATCAAAAAGTAACCTATTGTTTTCATATTATTTAAGAAATATATATGAATGGTTCAACAGAAACAGAATCATAATAGATTAAATTATAGAACCAAAAAAAAACATGACATTAGCCCTATTTATATTTCCAATATTCGATAACAGCACCTACTATTCCTCCAGAATCAATCAAACAACAAAATAAATCAATCAGGTTAATTAAAGCTAAAAATCCTAAATCCACTAAGAAACCCGAATTTATTTGTAATAAAAAGGTTAGAATTTATCCATTAAACGAACAACATATTATTTTGCAAAATTGGTTTTATTTATTCACCAAAATGTTTAATATCACGACTGAACATATTCGGTCTTTAATTTATAAAGGTTCCAAATTAATTACTATCAAGGAAGCCAGAAAAGTTCTCAATTTTATAAATATAAGAAAAACATTATGTGACCAAAAAAATACACTAGCCTCATCAATAAAAAATAATATTCCCACTCATATATTGGATGAGGCTATTAAATTATCAATATCAAATCATAAAACTTGCTTAACTAATTTTGCGGAAGGTCATATCAAAAAATTTCGAGTAAGATGTTTACCAAAAAATCGTAATAAAAAAATATTAATAATTGAAGCCAATTTCTTTAGAGAAAGTACTTTTTGTCCATCAACTTTTGATAATATTGTATCATCAGAATTGTTTAATGATATTGATAGAACAGTAATATTACAATATAATCAGGATACCAGAAAATATATATTAATGGTTCCGCATTCGATCAAGGAAAAAACAATAAATAAAAAGAAATTAGCATGTGGAGGAGATCTTGGCGTAAGATCTTTTTTAACTGTTTATAGTGAGGATCATACATTAAATATATGTCCCAATATAAAATTAGATAAGGACATAGTTAAATGGCACAAAAAAATAGATAAAATTCATGAAATAATGAATTTTACCAATCCAAACCAAAAAATTACTGCTTGTATCAGAAAAAATGGAAATAAAGTACATTATATTAAAACGAAACGGGTACGTAGGTCAAGGTTAAGACGAGCTCTAAGAAAATATCATCAAAAAATAAATAATAAGATTCGAGATATGCATTATAAAGTTTCACATCATTTGGTTAATAATTTTGATAATATAAGCATCGGGAAATTTAGTACCAAACAAATATTATCAAGACATAACCAAAAGATAACTTATCAAACAAAAAGAATGATTGGCGTATTACAACCATATCGATTCAGACAAGTGTTGAAATACATGGGAAACAAATATGCCACTATCGTAACAGAGGATAGTGAATACTTAACAACCAAAACCTGTTCACATTGTGGGAAAGTAAATGAAATAGGTGGAAGTGAAACATATTATTGCCCGAAATGTGAATTAGAAACAGGTAGAGATGAGAATGCAGCAAAAAATATCTTAAAAGTAGGATACAAAAATGCAATAAATACAGAACAAAAAGAAAAACAAAAAATCATAGGAAAAATAAAATTCGTGGAAGTATAAAAAAAAATCATAGGTTCATCCGCGATGAATCTAAAATAAAGTTGCATGATATGAAACATTAATCGAGAGATTATTGGGAAGTAATCATTTAGATTCGAATCTAATTAAAGATTCATAAAAGAATCTGTACCAACTTTGAAAACTTAAAAAATTTGTAAACTTGATAATGTATCAAGAAATATCAACTTTTAAGTAGCGGTATAACTATACCACTTATTTTGATATTTATTAGTTTTTGAAATGGTTGTTGATTATTATTATCGGTCCAAGTTTCATAATTATATGATTCGAGACATTGGAATCCTAACCGATAAAATGCTTTTTGTGATGCAATACCAGTTGCTTCAGCGATAATATAATTGTATCCATTTTCTTCAGCATATTTGATTGATTGTGTTAAAAGTTGATGGGCCAATCCATTCATTCGATATTTTTCATCAACTGCAACCATAAACATGTGAAAAACTTTACATTGTATTCTACATTCACTTTGCTCATTCGAATAGCATCCATAGGATTGTCCTTCAATTGTAGCAAACCATTTATCTTCCATTTCACCAAGAAGTTCAAAAATTGGTTCCATACCCGGAACATTAATTTGATCATTATGCTGAATCACCGGGAGAATAATTTCCTCATTTAAAAGAGCAGCCACTATTTTTTTATTTTGGATAGCGACAAGCGAAAGTTCCATTTTTGAGTTAACAAGCCACGGTAAAAGAAAATAATCATGAAATGTTTTTTCTTTAATACATAAAAATGCAGTCATTGGTTCAAAATGCACAAATACATCAGTCACCAAATTAGCGACTTCATCTATATGTTCATTTTTTAATGCGCAAATAATCAAATTTTCATCGATGAATAATTTTTGATCCATTATTAAAATAAATTATTAAAAATTAATAATTTATCATCAGCAATTATTTTTTATTTCAATTTTTTTTAATATATTTTTTTTGTAAAAACACATTAAAATGTTGGATTTGATTAGATTTTTTTGTGCAGTTGGCATTATTTGGTATCATAATTTCAAATTTTTTTAATCGGCTAAAGCAGAACCAAGGAATGTGCCATCGAAATCGGATGCTACATCAACGGAAACCAATTTGACTCCATTTTCTTCGATTTTTCGTTTGATTCGTTGGAAAATATAATTGGCTGTGCCTTCAACACTGGGTATAAAATCAACAACAACCACTTTTGCCTGGGCTCCATCAATTAATTTTTGTGGTACAGGTAATTGTTTTTTATATACCAAAATCGAAAATGCCCATGGCCGTATAATTAATTTTTCTATAATGGCACGTATATTTTCCACACGCATTACAACACCTTGTTCATTAAAAGGACCTTCAACAGTAACCGCTACTGAAACCAACGGAAACAATATATTGGGATCCGCAACTGGTATATATCTGTCGGTATAGGCAAATGGATTTGTTGCTCTAACACGATGAATAATTTTTTTATCACATTTTTCACAAGAACAAAGAGACATGCTGTTGATTACACTATATTTTCATTTATATAATTATTATTATCATGAAGGTGAATCCCAGCCAAAAAAATTGATATTTTATTTAAACTGGTGCATAAAATTATATAAATGAAAATATATTATTGGTTATATTTATTATGTTCAGAAAATATTCGTCTTGTACTAAAAACCTTCTCAATACTCCGATAAAACATCAAAGTATGTTAGGTAATCTATCCTTTTTGAATGAAAATAATTCGGTACAAAATTTTAATAGCAAACCGAATCCAAGTATTGGAGTATATGTTTCTAAAATTACTCAACCGATTTTTAATTCTTCTATCGAAAAATGGTTAATGCAAAAAGATGATTTGCCTGACGTAGCACTTTATTTATGGCGAAACGATCAGTCAGTTTTTATTGGACGGAATCAAAATCCGTACAAAGAATGCCAACTCCATAATATGGCAAAAGATAACGTGAATTTGGTTAGACGGCATTCTGGTGGAGGTACGGTGTACCACAGTTTGGAAAATACCAATTTTTCTTTCATATCGAGAAACGAATTTTATGATAAGAATCGCAACTATGAAATTATTATCAATGCTCTCAAAAAATTTGGTGTTGATGCTGAGATTAAAGGACGTAATGATATTGTAGTCGGAGATAAAAAAGTGAGTGGATCCGCTTATCAAATGACCAAAATAAAAGAAAAAATGTTGGCAGTACATCACGGTACAATGTTATTAAATGTAGATATGGCGGCTTTCTCTAAATATTTGAATCCAAATAAAAAGAAATTAGCGAGTAAAGGAATAGCAAGTGTTCAGGCCAGGGTTATGAATTTATCGGAAGTTGCTCCCGGTATTAATCACCAAAATATGACGGATGCAATTATTAAAGAATTTTTTAAAGCACACCATCAGGAATGTCCAATTACATTTTTGGATGAGTCCAAACTATTACACGAATTGGATAGGGATCCTATGTTTCTAGAGATATATGAAAAATACAATAATTGGGATTGGACATATGGGGAAACACCCGATTTTGAATACAGTATTGATAACAAATTTGATTGGGGAATGATAGATGTTGGTATTTCTTGTTATGCTGGAGTAATAAATCCAATTACTATTCATTCTGATTCATTGTATCCGAATATGATTGATGCTCTCAATAAACATTTGCGAAACAAACGTTACAATGCCGATGGTATTAATGATGGAGCTAAATTGGCTTGTTTGGAAATGGATCAATGCGAAAATTTAGACGAAACCGATAAGGAAAAATGTAAAAAATACATTGGCGAATTTAGTGAGTGGTTAATTTCTAAGATTTAACTAAAAATAATTGAAAATAATTTTGCCAATATTAATAATTTGGTCAATAATTTAGTACCAATAAAAAATATGTCCGCAGTAACGTCATTTAAAATTAAATTTAATTTATTATCTTATATACTTCCTATTTCGAGTTTGGTATATATTTACAACGAATATCGGCAATGTGATATTATATTTGATGAATCGAACAAAAGTGCAATTGCCACCAGAAATATACTTCCGTTTTTTCCCAAGAAAATTCACATGTATAAAATTGAATCGGACAATTCGATAACAACAAGTGAATTTAGGAATTTGGTTGTATTTGAAACTAAACATCCAATCGCAAGAAGTTTTGCCCGTTTATTTTTGTATGTAAAAAATTTTCCTTATCCTGTTGTATCGAATAATCCATTCACATCCAATAATTATACAAAGACCATCATTAATTCGGGAGCGTGTAAATAATATCCAATAAAAAATTGAATATTATTTTTATAAAATGATCCACCTTAATATAAATTAAACTAAATACACAAGTTGGTAATTTACCAAAACAATAAATCAATTAAAAAAAATGGAATCGGTTTCGGTATCATTTGAGAAAAAATATCCATTATTGACAAAACCCATGGGAATAAGAGATATTTCAAATTTATTGACAAAAGAGCTTGGAGAATATCCAAGCTCTGAATCTTTGGAGAAATATGAATTCTTTGGTGAATCTCCAGTATACCATGCTGATGCAACATGTATTCTCGGTACCAGACCTGCCATGGAAGATACCTGTACTATTTCCATTATCGAAACAGATACCCATGACAAAGTAGAATTTTATGGCGTTTTTGATGGGCATGGTGGTTGGCAGGTTTCTGAACTACTTAAACACGAATTCCATAAACGTTTTCCGACAGGAATCGATTATGGTAATCCGGATATAGTCAAGGAAACTATTAGAAAGGTTTGTTGGGATTTTGGCGAAGAAATTTTTGGCTATAAAGATTGCTGGAACTGCGGTTCGACAGCTATTTTTGCATTGAAATATCTAAAACATCTCTATGTCGTAAATATTGGGGACTCCACTGCTGTGATTTTTGACCATGATAGTAATATACTTCTCAAAACCAAAGGCCACAAGCCAATGGATGAGTCAGAAAAAGCCCGCTACGTTACAAAATGGGGTCGTCTTTGTCATAAAGATCGTGTTGACGGTATTTTAGCAGTATCTAGATCATTTGGGGATAACTATTTGAATGTGTGTTGTGGTGACAAGTATTGCGGTTTTGAAGCGGTTATCAGTAACGAACCCGATATTTATGTTTTTGAAATTCCTAAATCAACAAACCAGTTACATATGGTTTTGGGTTCTGATGGACTTTGGGACAACTGTGATTTTAATAGTGATTTTGAACATCAGATCCAGTCAGGCAAATTTTCATTTAAAAATCTGGCACATATTGCCAATACTGAATCTCCTAAGAATGCGAGTAGATCACTTGTCTACACAGCACTTAAAACTGATATATATGATAACATCACTGCTCTCGTTGTTAAACTTTAAATTTCTTTATTTTTTGACTAAAAAATAAAAAAATTGAAAAAGTTTGTTACTCGAAATTAAATAAACTAATGAATAGCAGTAATAAAAATTATGTCCAAGTGTAATTCCATTAAACTAGATTTATTTATTAATAATAAATTTGAAGCAAAATACAGATGTATTGATAAAGTCGATTTGTTGGGTTTATTACGCGATTTATGGACCGACAATAGGTTGACCGAATTTATACAAGTTTCAGTTTATGCCAATATTTGTTATCCGTACGATCGAAATAGAATAGATGATATCAATGTATATTATTGCAATACATTTATAGCTAATGCAAAAAATAAATTAAATTTAAACCCAATGGTTTGGAAATCCGGATACCAAGTACATATTTATTGTATCGATCCAAAAAATATTCATGAATTACGTATTTATTTTCCAAAAAAAGATACACCAACATACAACATATATGAAAATAAATCTAATAATAAAATTATTTATGATTTTAGTCGTTATACCAAGAATTATAATATTGATAGGTTAGAATCATCAGAATCCAAAAATATAATATATTCACTGGATAACACTAATTTAGTAATAACAAATCCATTGGACCAAATATATCATATTTATTTGACAAAAAAACAAATTAATACCAAACAACATAATAGTAGTATACTGAATATATTTAGTAAAAAAAAAGGTTATTGTGCTGTTCCGAATAGTGAAATAAATTAAAAAACATTGAATTATTGAAACAAAATGATTTATAATAATATTTACAAATGAAAAGTCTATCAACTTATTAAATTTTATTTAACAAGTTGATATATTTTTGTATTTACCTATTAGGATAAATCTAACTCTGGTTATACTACCGTAGGTAATATTTAATAGTATTCGTATTGATCACAAATGCCATCAGCATCATAATCCGTGCAAATGGGGCTTCCGTAACCATAAGATGGATAACCATAACTTCCTCCATAATATCCACTCGGGTATCCATATCCGCGACCATAGCCGCCATAACCTCCATAACCACGACCATAGCCACCATAACCTCCATAACCACGACCTCCATAACCTCCATAACCACGACCTCCATAGCCACCATAACCGCGACCTCCATAGCCACCATAACCACGACCGCCGTAACCGCGACCGCCTCCATAACCGTGACCGCCGCCATAACCGCGACTGCCACCACCTCCATATCCGCGGCCTCCACCGCCTCCATATCCGCGGCCTCCGCCGCCTCCATGACCTCCTCCTCCTCTAGGCATATTTCTAAACATAGGGTCTAAAAAAAATATAAAATTATTATATTTTTATGATTATTTTTAGAGAGCCAACCAAAAAAAAGATAATTTTATATGAAAAAAAAATGAAAAAATTATCAATTGGAAGGGCCATGGCATTTTGGAATTCAATACACTTATTCTTCATTCCATACTTGGAAAAATCATAACTGACCATATTTTCATACATAAATCGAAATCATCAATGAGCAGCTATCAATTCCTTGACCTGATTATACAGCAAAGGGATCAAATCGAATTGCTTCGTAAACAAAATGAACTGATCATGGAACAAAATAGGATTCTGTGGTCTGGTGGCATTAGCGCTAAACAAGTCCCAATGCAATTTTCACGAGTTCAACAGCAACCAAATCAGTTTTTGAACCAGCAACCTATTCGGCAGCCCATTCAGCAACCTGTTCAACAGCTAATTCCAAGGCCATTATTTTCGCGACCAATTACAAAACCGGTTCCACAACAAGCCAGAATGCCAGTTCCGCAAAGAGTTCAAAAACCGCTTGTACAAAATTTCTATTTTGCGGAACCTTCTCCAATCGATATTAAATTTCCGAAACTTTTGGAAATAGCAGAAAAACCAGTTGGAACAAAAATTAAAATGGTAAAACAACCATTATTTACCATGCATCATAACACACCAAAAGAATATGGTTTCAATTGTGCGACGGAGGGTGACAAATTAATATTTTCTTGCCACGCTGAACAAAATATGTACAATTGTTACTACACTATTACCAGAGCGAGCGACAAGAAAATAGTGGCATCATTTCCCCTACAAAAAAACAAAGGTGATAATGGCTTTGTGGTACAGGATGGTCAATTGCACATCGGTATTACCATTCCCCCTCTGATAAGAGAAATAAAAAGCGACGATGTGTATTATATCAGGATTTTCTGGATTAATATATTTGGTTTGGTATTTTATTTGGAAACAGTTCGCACATTGATTCTGGAAACCAAGGCACGTGATGATGAAATGATAGACCATATGATCAATTTAGTATGCAAAGTTTTTAAAAAACAGAAACACATTTCGCAAAAACAACTCAAACGTATACTAATGATTATCAAACCAGGACCGGATTTTTTGTTTGCTAAAAAAGCATTTAATGCCCATCCATTTGGAGAAATGATTAATGGCAAACAATTGCCAAACATGTTTTCTTGGTATTTGAAATTCTGTAAAATTTGCGAGCAAAATATGGTATTGCTTGAAAATAATATTATGTTCGGTCATATTACACGCAAAAAAGCAGAAAAATTACTCAACAAACAAGAAAATTATGCATTATTTCGCATTGGTTCCACTGAAACTTTGGCGATGTCTGTCTATATGGACGGCAAATATTTGCATATTATGGATGGTAAAGATGATTTAATACAACCAGTTAGAATTTTGGGTAAAAAAATCAGCATGATTATTTGTAGTGATGAAACCATGCTACCAGCCCAGAATTTTGTTGGTTTATTCCGGGCCAAAGGTAAACTGTCCGATTCTCTTAATGAACTTTGGTATTCTGTACAGGAGAAATAATTTTGCGCAAATTTGAAAATCAATTAATAAATCAATTTTCAAATTATTTCAACCATATGATAAAAAATTGAAACATTTATTGTTTAATCTTATAATAATAATTATTATAAGATTATTCTGGTGCAGTATACCATATTAATAAAAATGGAATCCAATATGCCATATATTCTGCCTCCTGAAATATGGATTTATATGTTAGATTTTTTGGATGATTCAGCAATGAATTTATTTTTTGTTAATAAATTTTTTTTCTCTTTGGTACCATTATCAAAAAATAATACGAATATGACAGAATATCTTTTAAAAAAAGGTTATTTGGATGCGATTAAATATATTAATCATTTGAAATCAATTAAAAATAATATCACATTAGACCATAATAAATTTAAACCAATCACCATAAAACAAGCACTTCTGGAAAGTTGTCAATATGGTCACACCAATTTGGTTAAATACTTAGTCACTATGGGAGCCAATATTAGGACAGATGATCATTATCCACTTCTGTTAGCTTCCAAATACGGCCATTATAGACTTGTAAAATACTTGGTCAATAATGGCTGTGATTTAAGGGCGAATCATTATGCCGCTTTTTGCTCAGCTTCAGAACATGGGCATTTGCGGATTGTTAATTTTTTTATTAATATAGGCAAAATTAATGTCGAAAAAAGATATGCTCTTAAAAGTGCTTGCATAAATGGTCATCTTAATATTGTTAAATCTTTGGTAAAGAATGGTGCTAATATTAGGGCATATGATGACGAAGCTCTCGGTGAAAGTTGTAAACATGGTCATCTTAATATTGTCATGTTTTTGGTCGAAAAAGGAGCGAATGTGAAGGCAAACAATAATTATGCAATCAGAATGGCCGAATTGTATAATCATTTTGATGTACGCGATTATTTATACAAGCATGGTGGTCGTCCATATAAATATAAATATGATGCTACTGGTATTCAGCATGGACCAATACAACCAATTTGTTATATCAGGGTAGTAAATCCATATAAAAGTATATAAATTTATTTATTATAATTGCAATAATGAGATCCAAAGAAATTCTCAAATTACTTAAAGTTTCAAGAGTTACTTTATCATCTTACGTTAAAT
>Ga0335394_10003873_pt1 | contig 17020 bp, 15 predicted proteins | sample MAT03_FD_205741 | JGI IMG/M metagenome (GOLD analysis project Ga0335394, IMG submission 205741) | Freshwater microbial communities from Lake Fryxell liftoff mats and glacier meltwater in Antarctica - MAT-03 (spades assembly) (version 2) ... | reverse complement strand
TAGCGATTTAAGAGAAAATGCAAATTTTCTCTTAAATTATTAAAAAAGCTTTATCAAGTTTAACCTTAATAAAGCTTTAAAATTATTAGATAATCTCCGCTTCTTTTAGCTTGACTATGCTGTAGAATATAGAGCGATTTGCCAAAATTGGCTAACAACTAACTCTTTTTTGCGTAAGATCTAGATTATTTTTGAACAAAGTTAAATACTTTGGTAAAAACATTGGTATCATAGATAGCTAATTGGCTAAGCATTTTTCTGTTAAGATTAACATTTGCTTTTTTAAGATTATGTATAAATATATTATATTTTGAATCTAATGCCTCAACAGCTGATTTTACTCGTATGATAAATAAGGATCTCATGCTCCTTTTTTTCAACTTTCTGCCTTTAAAAGCAAATGCCATAGCTCTTAAAAGAGTTTCTTTAGCTCTTTTAAAGACATTCTTTCTTTGCCCCCAAAATCCCTTGGTTTTTTTAAAAACTTTCTTATGACGTCGTTTCGTCACAACACCACGTTTAACTCGTGTCATGTCTCTTTTCCTTAATTAATTTATATTTTATTTGGCATTACATCCCTGCTGATTCAGCTACATTTAATCCGCTCAAAACGAACGGAGTAAAGCGAGTCGGAGGTTTAATATGGTATCAATGGTCTTATATGGCCAACATCACAACTCTTTATATATAATCCACCACGAAGCCTACGCTTCCTATTCTTAGATTTTTTCGTAAGCAAGTGACGTCTAAAAGCCTTACCAGCCTTAATGAGACCATTCTTGTTTTTTCTAAACCTTTTTTTGGCACCGGAATGTGTTTTAGTTTTAGGCATTTTGTATATCCCTTAATTACTTTTTTAAATGAAAAATTTTAGACCAAAATTGAGATGTCTTGGTGTCTTTATCTTGACTTACTTTGTCTAATCCCGCTTCAGCAAAGGACTGATCTATTTTTTCAAAAAAACCGGAACCACGCTCTTGCAGAGAAAGAGATTCTCGCCCTTTAAACATAAGAGTAACTTTTACAAATTTACCCTCTTTCAAAAACTGCATTGCTTGATTAATCTTAATTTGATAATCATGCTCTCCAATTTTAGGCCTTATCTTGATCTCTTTAATCTGGATAGTTTTTTGATGTTTTTTAGCATCAGCTACTTGCTTTTTCTTGGCGTAAATAGCCTTCCCAAAATCCATAACTTTTGCAATTGGATAACCTTCTCCACCTTGTTCCGACATAAGGACCAAATCGAGATGTGCTTCAAGAGCAATTTTTAACGCTTCTTTACGGGAAAAAATACCTATGCTTTTACCATCCGCAGAAATAACCTGCATAACCTCAAACGGGATCTCTCCGTTAACCTTTGGTCCTGCTTTAGTTTCGTTTTTTGTTTTCAATGTTATTAATACCTTAAAAATTATAAGTTATTTTACTTTTCTACTTGGTCTATTTGTTTTCCAGCATTAATAGCTGCAAATACACCGTCATGAATTTTTTTTGCAAATTCTTGATTAGCTTTTAATGTTTGATGAACTTGGTCTCTACCTTGCGCAATCTTTTCAGCACCAAATGAAAACCATGATCCCGATTGTTTAATAACTCCAAACTCTAATGCAGCATCTAATAAATCTAGTTCTTTGCAAATGCCTTCATTATATAAAAAATCAACCAGTACACGTTTAAATGGTGGTGCCATTTTATTTTTGACTATTTTTATTGCTACTTTATTGCCAATGTTTGCATCATCTCTCTTAAGTGTTTCCACGCGACGTACGTCTAATCGTAATGATGCATAAAACTTCAACGCGTTTCCGCCTGTTGTTGTTTCTTTATTACCAAAAGCCATAGCATTTATGTTCTGTCTAATTTGATTAATAAACACTAAAACTGTTCTAGACTTACTAACAATAGGAGCAAGCTTTCTTAATGCTTGAGACATAAGACGTGCTTGAAGACCCATATGAACATCACCCATATCACCATCAAGTTCTGCTTTTGGAACAAGTGCAGCAACAGAGTCTATAACTATTAAATCTATAGCGTTAGAGCGTACAAGCATTTCAACAATATCTAACGCTTGCTCGCCATAGTCAGGTTGTGATATAAGTAAATCTTCAGTTTTTATCCCAAGTTTTCTAGCATAAATAGGATCTAAAGCATGTTCCGCATCAATAAAAGCACATATTCCACCTTGCTTTTGTGATTGCGCTATAGTTTGTAAAGCTATAGTTGTCTTTCCAGAAGATTCCGGTCCAAAAATTTCAACGACTCTACCATGAGGGAATCCGCCGACTCCGATAGCTTGATCTACTAAAATTGATCCAGTTGAAATTACATTTAAATCGCGTATAGAAGCACCCTGACCAAGACGCATTACAGAGCCTTTGCCATATTGCTTATCTATTTGCGCTAATATAACATCCAGAGCTTGTCTTTTCTCTGAAACTTCTTGCTCTTCGATTTTATTTAACTTTTCTTTCATTCTTTTGTCCTAAGTTAAACTTTTAAATATATTTCCCGGAACAGGGTGCACCTTGTTCCGGGTAAAGTTTTAATGCGCTAAAGACTTTGCATACAGCTAGTCCAAATCTGAAGGCTATAAATTTCGAAGCAGAATCTTCAAAATTATAGTGGTTCACTTCAACCGCCTACGCCTTAATTATATATTTATTAATATCTTATCAATTTCTTAAAAATAAGCAATAAATACCCTTATCTACGACGCTTATCTTTTAGACAAAACCTGAGCCAGTAACTTAGGATTAGTTTTTATTGTTGCTGTATCTTCAAGATTCTTAAGTAAATCGCTAAAAATATTTTGAGTTTGTGTTCGTTTGACGTTTGCCATCAATGTATCTTTTTTCTTTGCAAATTCATCCTGATCTAATTTATCAATATCAAGCAATTGTATAATCAATCCTGAAGAATCAGTAATGGTAGCCAAACGTTGCCCCACTGATTCAAGACCAAAAAGCATATCACTTCTAACACCTGTATCTTTTAACGCTTTAATAGTTTCTGGATTTTGTGGATCTAACCAATCAGTTTTGATCAATTTACCAGTAACTTCGGTATTAATATCTTCGATAGTTTTTTGTTTCTCTTTTGCTAATTTAGCAAAAACTTCTTGAGCATACTCTTGTGATTTTTTCTTTAATAAATCCTGTTTTACTCTTTCAGCTATCTCTTTTAATGCAGGTATATAGCTCTTATCGATCATCACAAGCTCGCCAATATAACCTTTGTTGTTTTCAACAAAGAACGTCTTTTCTTTCAGCCTATTCAATCCAAAAATCTTCTCTGATTGCTTGCTATTATCTTGTGATAATAATATTTCGGGCAAAGCATTTGCTTTTTTGGTAGTTAAATAAGAATTAAAAGCGGCAGGCGATTGTTTGGATTCAATTAAGATTCTATTAACATCAGCGCCAAACTGTTTTGTAAATTTATTAAGTGTAACTTTATCCTTAATCTCAGCCTTAACTTCGCTTAAATCTTTATAAAGCGGTTCATCTTTTGTACTGCCTTCTTTTACATAAGATTTTTGATTTTTGGTAAAATAATCACCAATCTCTTTATCTTCAACTACAATATCATACTCTTTCGGCTCAAATACCCAGAAGTTTGCATGACGCTTTTCTTGAACTCTATAGTTCTCTTGATGAACCTTAAAGTATTGCTCTAATTCAGCATCAGTTACACTTTTTTCTTTAACTTGCTTCAAGTATTCCTCTAAGCCAACTACTATAATTGCATACTTTCTTTTAGAGTATTTCTTTATAAATTCATCTTTTAAAGCAGCTTCAGGAGCATAGCCAACATTACCAACAACATCTAGCAAGACTTTTTTTCTTACCGATTCGCTTATTTGATTCTCAAAATCATCTAAGGACATGCCTTGTTTATTCAAGTATTCAGTAAGTACTCTAGGATCTAATCTCCCACCTTGAAAAACATCTCTCGGCACATAATTTTTCATAAATGACATATCTTGCAACTTTGTATCAAGAAAATCTTTACTTACCCTCATGTCAAAAGAATTAGCAAAACTTTGTAACACTTTGTCTTGAAGCAACTGCTCTAGAACAACATCTTCGGTTTTCTTAGAAGCATCAATACCCCAGAGCTGCAAAGCTATTTCAGCATTAGGGCCATATTCAGATTTGGCCATAGTGATAAAATTATTTAGAGCTTTATAATTTCTTTTGAACTCTTCTGCGCGAATAGGCAGACCATTAACATCAGCAATTCCGGAATTCTTATCTCCGGAGAACAGCTCTTTAATACTAAATAAACCGTACCCGGCAAATAACGACAACACCGTCAACCAAGCTATTATTTTAAATGCTAGGTTCATTTGCTTTCTATTTCCAAAGAAAATTGTTCTTCTACCATTAGATTGTGACATGAAAACCTTTCAAAACTTTTCAACTCTCATTTATCTTTTTCTCGATAATATCTTTTAAACATTCAAAATTATTTGTCAAATCAAATTCTTGAATATCTTTTATATAATGCATCAGGGGATCAGACATTATTAATTGTCTTTGTAATGATCGCCAAAATGTTAACTGCCTTTTTGCATACAATGCAGTTTTGTGCCCGATTACTCTTATAAGATTCTCCTGATCATCATCTCCTTCTTCAAGATATTTAATAATATCAGGATACCCTATTAATTTTTTTTTCAACAAAAATTTTTTCCATGAATCGTCAAGGCCCTTGACCTCTTCTATCCAACCACCTTGAAGCATCTTACCAACTCGCTCATTAATTCTATCTCTTAACAACTGCTTATCCCGCGTTAAAAAATAATAAAAACAAGAACCCACTGGTTCAAAGCTCGGTTTTAACTCTGATGGCTTATGCGAAGTCTTCTTCCACAAAAACAATGCGCGTTCAATCCTATATCTGTCATTAGGATGTATCTGCTCAGTTCGTTCGGGATCTATATTTTTTAACTTTAAATAGAGATCTTCAGTAGAAAAACCTTCAAAATTCGAAATGATTTCTGCATCATCATTTTCATAATCATCGAGAGATGTTGGTGGATAAAATAATGATTTAATGTAAAATCCGGAACCTCCAACCAGTATTGGAAGCCTTCCTTCAGACCAGCATTTATTTAAACGTTCGACAACCATGTTTCGAAATGCATAAACACCAAAGTTTAACGGTTTATCTACAAGATTAAATAAATAACAGTTGTTAATATTCTCCGGTTTAGCCGTTCCAATGGAAAGAGGTGTATAAACCTGACCCATATCGCAATTGAGAATTGCGGCATCATAACCCAAATTAGCTGCTAGATATTCAGCAAAATCGCTTTTACCCACACCAGTTGGACCGGAAATTAGTATAAGTTTTTTTTCTTGATTTAATTTTAAATCAGGGACTTGGTCGATTTTGACCAAGTCCCTCGCATTTAAACTGCTAAGCTTTCTGTTCTCGAATTTTTTAGCTGCGAATGAATCGAACATAATGATCTAAGTTGCTCTATTGTTTTCTCTTGCGTTATCTTTTCGACCAATGCAATCTCTTCAACCAAAAGGGCTTCCGTTTGTTGAAGTAAATTTTTTTCGCCAAAAGAAAGCTCTTTTTGCCCAGACATTAGTCTCAAATCTCTGTAAATTTCTAACAAATCTTTTAAACTACCAGTTCTTAGTTTGCTTTGGTATTCCTTATTTCTCTTATTCCAGTTAATTGTTACATGTTCGAACAATTCCTTTTTTTTCTCAGAATAATTAAACAACTGAAATGCTGTCTTGATATAATCACTTGAGCATAGCGCTCGCAATCCTATAGATTCAGCATTTTGAGTCGGAACCAAAACAGTAACATCCTTATTTAGGAAAGTTAATTCATAAAAAGTGACTTCTTGACTCCCTATAGTTTTCTGTATAAAGCGATTAACTTTGGCTACCCCGTTACCAGGATAGACTACTTTTTCATTCAAGCAGAACATAAAAAACCCTTCTTATCGGAGGTTTTGTTCGCCTTAAAAAGCTTTTACCTGCTTACAGACTATCAAAAAAATATTTTTTTACCAGAATATTTAAATTTTACCCATTAAACTCGATGCTTTATATTTTTTCGAACTGTGATATAATTACCAAATGCAATATCACAATTATTTTTAATTTTTTTATGCAAAAAAACAATCATTATAAACTCAAATTTATTAACTCTATGCTCTGGAATAGCTTAGATTCCGTAATAGCACAGGCACTAGTTACCATACACCATATAATGCTTAAAACTTTTGCGGGCAGCGAGCTCCATGGAATGTTTGCATCTTATGTATCTATAATTTATACACTGATTCCTTTGTTTAATTTGGGTTTCGACTATTCACTATCATCGCATCTTAAATATTTCATGAAATCCAAAAACAATTTTGCCTCTTTGATCTTGTTTCAATTTTTACCACAACTCATCTTTACTTGTTTAGCGATACATTTGATTTCACAACCTTTTGTTTATAACGCTCTTTTCTCATCAACTATTACCATCGAGATATCATTCTGGCTCAAATGCATATTTATTATTGAATATATTCGGAAATCAGTACGCTCCTTCTTGCAACTCATGCTTTATACTCAAGCAACAGCAGTTGTCGAAATTATGGGAACCTTTTTATATATGGCTATATTTTGGATCTCAGCCTGGTCATTAAATTGGCACCTTAGCCTAACGCTAGCCTTTAAACTATTAGCTCTATCTTCATTATTGCAAACAGGAGCTCTGATTATAAGCGCTCTTGGAATTTACCTATCACTTGAGCACAATAGCATACCCACAACAAATGCCAATTTAACATCTACTCATCAAGCAATGACAAAGACTCGCATGGGAATCTGGGCAAATCACCTTGTAGGCCAGATCAACTACTCCAATTTTGTGGTCCCCTTTTCTAGCGCTTGTTTTGGATCAGCCGAAGCTAGTATTTTGGCAATCTTGATGAACAGCGCAAGGTGCGTTAAACTTTTTTTTCAAAAAGGCTTAGGCGTGTCCAGCCTAGCACTACTATCTCAAACCAATGATCAAAACGATACTTCGAAGGGTGTAATGTATTCATATCCCATGTATTGTTTATACAACCTCGCAGCACCTCTCTTAATTTTTTTCTCCATTAACTCTTCCAAATTAGCTTATTTACTTGCAGATACACAAATAGTATGGCACCTAGTTTCCCTGGCTTGCTTTTTAAGCGTAATCGAAGGAGCGATATCTGTTTACGAAAAATTCTATATCGCCGAAAAAAGAAGCTATCTTTTTGCTGCCCTAAATTCCATCGCATCAATTGCGCTCTTTGTTTTAGCATATCAATTTCTGATTTTTAATAGCCTGACACAATTCTTCTTATTCTTCTTCCTGATAAGGACCGCAGTTCTTATATTAATCATTACCCTATCTCATTACTTCTTAAAATTTTCACCGATACCTTCTTTCAACTATTATATCTTATCCGCCACCACCCTTTTTTCCGTCCTCTTTTATTTACTTTTCTAAAATGACATTATCTGGGTATGAGGCGGAAGGGCTAAAACCTTTAGGTGCAGCCCTTCCGCCTCATACATCCTGCTCTATATACGAAAAAACAAAAGACAATACACTCGCGATAAAGGCAAAAAATCTTAGTCCAATTGACTCAACCTATTTGAGCAAGACATTGACATATTTTCAAATTTTTAATATAAAAAAGATATACTGCATAAGTAAAAATTGACAAAAGAAGAAAGGCTTCAATGGCAAAAATAATAGGTATCGATTTAGGTACAACAAACTCAGTTGTATCCGTAATGGAAGGCAACACACCCAAAGTTATCCCTAATCAAGAAGGTAGAAATACAACCCCCTCAGTAGTTGCATTCACCAAAGACGATAAAAGATTAGTTGGTGATTTAGCAAAAAGACAAGCTGTTACAAATCCCGAAAATACAATTTATTCCGCCAAAAGATTCATTGGCAAAAAATACGATGAAGTAGTCGCTGAATCTAAAAACATGCCCTACTCTATCAAAAAAGCAAATGATGGCGGTGTCTTAATCGTCGCACAAGGAAAAGACTACACACCACAAGAAATTGCAGCCGCAGTCCTTGGCAAATTAAAACAAGCAGCCGAAGATTATCTTGGCCAAAAAGTAACCGAAGCAGTAATAACCGTTCCCGCATATTTCAACGATGCTGAAAGACAAGCAACCAAAGATGCTGGGAAAATTGCTGGATTAGACGTCAAGAGAATCATAAACGAGCCTACAGCTGCTGCATTAGCATATGGCCTAGATAAAAGCAAAAAAGGCACAATAGCCGTATTTGACTTTGGTGGCGGTACATTTGATATATCAATCTTAGAAATAAGCGAAGGCGTAATTGAAGTTAAATCTACCAATGGCGATACGCACTTGGGTGGAGATGATATCGATCAACAAATCATAGATTATATAGCTGAAGAATTTAAAAAAGAAAACAATATCAATTTAAAGCAAGACAAATTAGCGCTTCAACGATTAAAAGAAGCAGCCGAAAAAGCTAAAATTGAACTTTCGTCAATGTCAGAAACCGAAATAAACTTACCATTTATATCCGCTGACGCATCAGGACCGAAACATCTTACTCTAAAGCTAAGCCGCGCAAAACTAGAAGCATTGTGCAGTAAAATCTTTGAAAGACTGATGATTCCTTGCAAGAAAGCAATGCAAGATGCCGATTTAACAAAAGACAAAATAAATGAAGTTTTATTAGTTGGCGGATCAACTCGAATTCCTAAAGTTCAACAATTGGTAAAAGATTTCTTCGGCAAAGAGCCAAACAAATCGGTCAATCCAGATGAAGTTGTAGCAATTGGTGCAGCTGTGCAAGGTGCAGTTCTAGCTGGTGAGGTAACTGATGTACTATTATTAGACGTTACACCTCTTTCATTAGGAATAGAAACATTAGGCGGAATAACAACCAAGCTCATTGAAAGAAATACAACCATTCCAACCAGAAAATCACAAGTATTCAGCACAGCGGAGAACAACCAAACTGCTGTAGATATAAGAGTATTCCAAGGTGAACGAGAGTTTTCGAAGGACAACAAAATGCTTGGCCAATTCAAACTTGAAGGAATTGCACCAGCTCCACGCGGGGTTCCCCAAATTGAAGTTACATTCGACATCGATGCAAATGGCATAGTGCATGTTTCTGCAAAAGACAAAGCAACAAACAAAGAACATAAGATTACCATTACAAACACTAGTGGCTTATCAAAAGAAGAAATTGCGCAAAAAATAAAAGAAGCTCAATCTCACGAAGAAGAAGATCGCAAAGCAAAAGAAGTGATCGAAAAGAAAAACCGGCTAGACAGCTTAATCTATGACATTGAAAAAACACTTAATGAAAATAGAGATAAATTGAGCGAAGAAGATATTAAATCCACCGAAGAAGCTTTAGAAAAAGCTAAGGCTAGCTTGGCTGAATCAAATCAAACTGCTGAAGAAATACAGCACGCCACAGATGATTTTTTAAAAGCTTCATCAAAAGTAGCAGAGTTGCTCTATAACAAAACCTATGAAGAAAACAAATCTTCAGAAGATACAGAGCAAGCCTCAACTGAGCAAGATAACGAAAACGAATAGAATTAGTTATTAAAATTATCAGGTGATCCCGTACACTCGCTGGTGATTACACCAGCCGTGTCGGGCGAGCCTGTAATGATTAAAACAATCATAACTACAAGCTACCTTTAATAAAATAACTAGGAAACCAATATGAGCATAAGTGCCGGGCTAGTAGGACTACCAAACGTAGGCAAATCTACATTGTTCAATGCTTTAACCAAATCTTCTGTACCAGCTGAAAATTACCCATTTTGTACCATTAATCCACACACAGCTTGCACACCAGTCCCAGATCCACGATTAGAAATTTTACAAAAAATGTACAATTCTGAAAAGATAATTGCATCGACTATTGAGTTTGTTGATATCGCTGGACTGGTAAAAGGCGCCGCATCTGGAGAGGGCTTAGGAAATCAATTTTTAAGCAACATCAGAGAAGTTAACTTAATTATTCATGTACTAAGATGCTTTAATGACAGCAACGTTACCCATACTCAAGCAAAAGTCGATCCCCTAGCAGACTTCGAAGTTATAACAACCGAACTAGCCTTAAAAGACTTAGAATCAATCGCGAAAAGAAAAGAAAAAATTAACCATCTTCTCAAATCAGCTAAAAACGATCCCAAAGCAGCCAAAGAACTAACACAAGAGCTAGCCCTTCTCAATGAATTACACACAGCACTAGATCATCAAAAGCTTGAAGTAGCTCAAAACTTGATCACAACTGCCAGCGTAGAAACAATCCCCCTACTTAGCTCCAAGAAATTTATAATTGTAGCAAATCTATCCGAAGATGACATTCAAGATCATAAATACAAAAATAATGCTTATTATCAAAACCTAATACAAAAATTTGGAGAAAATTTAGTAGTACCAATCTGTGTTAAACTTGAGCATGAACTTTCTCTATTAAGCCCAGAAGAAAGAGTGGAAATGGAAAGCATGCTCGATATAACAGACAATGGACTTGAAACAATAATTTCCAAAACCCATGAGCATCTCGGTTTAATTACCTTCTTTACCTGTGGACCAAAGGAAATCCATGCTTGGCCGATCCCCCAAGGAATGACAATCAGAAAAGCGGCCGGAGAAATCCATTCTGACCTTGACAAAGGATTCATATGTGCCGAAATCTTTAGCTATAACGACTTGGTTACTTATAAAACCCAAGTTAAGATAAAAGAAGCTGGAAGATTAAGAACCGAAGGCCAAGATTATCCAGTACAAGATGGCGATATAGTTCTCGTTAGATTCAACGTATAAAACATCTGCGTATTAAATGCATTTTGTATCAATAAGGTATAAGTTATACCAATTGAATCAAAGACAAAGAACCACTCGAACAATTGATTTCCGGACAAACAATTTTAGATTCTAAATATATGAGTTGTAATGCAAGAGCTTTTTAAAACCAACAAAATTTTTAAAATCTCAAGCTTACAACTCTTTTACTTTACCCATAGGCAAATCTTTTATATTTATTTCAATAATTGCCACAGCACAAAAATTGACAATTATTGATTTTCTATCAGTCAAATATATAAAATAAAACCATGGAGAAAGTATATTTATTAAAGGAGAATAATCATGTCAGAAAGAAAAGACCTTAATAAGAACGTAGATGGAATCTCAAAAGACAGAAAAGAATGGTCAAAGGAATGGGGCTTGGAAAAGCAAACCCAAGGCCTTGATAAACATGCTGTTGCAAAACAACATAAGATTGCCGAAGAACTAAAAAAAGAGTCTGCGCAAGAACCCAACAAAACCGCAGAGTAAAACAATGAGTTCAGCTAAAGAAATTTTACAAGCCATAAGAGATAAAAACATAAATCTGCTTGATAAATTACTATCTAAAGCGGATGTAAATTTTTATGACCCAAGCAGCAATGAAGATACACCTTTGCATGAAGCAGTTAAGGTTGGATCTGAAGATATTGTTAAGAGACTTTTAGCTAAAAACAGCAAAATAAATGCTCTGAATAAGTTTAATGATACACCTTTACATCTGGCTGCAATGCAATCAGATGTAAAAATAGTAAAAATCCTAATTGCCAATGGTGCCGACTTAACTATAAAAAATAATAACAACAAGTCGCCACTAGATCTTGCGATGGAGACTAATCATCCTGAAATAACAAAATTATTATTGGGTTGCGGCTGCAAAGAATAAAAAAAGTAAAAGCATTGATTTTTCATCAATAAATTTGATATTCTAAATTAAGAGTTGTAATACATGCGCTTTCAGGAGGTACGACGTAAGTTGTAGAAAAGCATTTAACGATGCTTAAAAACCAAAAGCCAAAGTGTTACAACTCTTTTTTATCCCACACAAAACAACACGCAACCCATCAATTTATTGCAATTATAAAAAAAGAGTTGTCTCATATCTTATTTAATGGTAAAACTTTTAAGTTCAAAAAATTAAAAAAATATTGCCATAAAAACAATGATTCAAATCCTTCTCGCATTACTAATTATCCCTACATTAGCATCATCAATGGAAAATTCGCATAGAACTAGCAAATCTATACCGAACATAAACAAAACATTTGCAACAATTGCCCGCGTACTAGCCAAGACCAACGGCAATACCGACCAAGCAATCACAAAACTTCAAAGCACAATGTCAACAGAACTTTTGAATGCAACATTCGATAATTTAACCATCGGAAACAGAACAGTCTTAAACGAGTTTTTTGCTGACGCTTATAATAAATCCAAGTCCAGAACAGACCCAAAAACTTCTTTGAATAATATATTAAAATTAAAATTTGCAAAATACTTATCATGGTATCTTTGCACTCAAATTTCAGCTGAATTATCCCCCAATATATTTAATGAGATCTTATTAATTATAACTACCCTACTAGATCCTTTAAAAATCACTTCAGCCAAGTCAATGGCCGGCAAAGAATTAAAAGCTAATGATACATTGTGCTTACTTTGGACAACATTAGCTAATGAATGCCTTGATAGCTTAAACGATAAAGGCAAATATATTAATAAAGCCATCCAAGAATTATGCATTTTAATAGAGATAGAGCAAAAGATAATTCTTGAATCTCAAGCAAATAACATTGAAGACAAGACCACAATTAAATCACGAGCAAACATCAACGCCCTAATTAATTTACACAACCAACAGCTGAAAGATAATGCCAATATCCTATTTGATCGAACCGAACAACAACGTCGCCTAAAAAATAATGTTAAAATACTAGAACTCCAACTAAACCAAATGCACATTTTAGGGAAACAAAACAGGTTAGAAGACCTTATAGACGTGGCTTCAAGATTAATAGCAGAGATCTATAAACAAATTCAGCAAAATCCACCAACCGTGCATCATCTTAAACCAATATATAACAAGACACAGCAATTACTTTATCAATATTTAAACAAAAATCCCGATTTACTCTGTCAAGCAACACATACTATAGCTAAGTTACCTATTTATAATTTTACTATAGAAATGGCTCAAATTGCTCGCAATATGAACGACATTGAAAACGCTTACAAATTATCACCCACTTCATCAGCTACTGCATCAAGAAAAAGAAGAAGAACTAAAAAAATTAAAAAAGAAAAAAATTCGTTCCTAGCCAATAGTACACTAGATCAAAATTCTGACAAAACAAAAGAACAATCAGATTCAACCCCATATAATTCAGAGTATCCTAAACCCCAGGACAGCAAAATCGATGGCTTTCAAAATACTGATTACATAAAATTGGCTATAGTTCTATTACAACAAGAAAACTATAGCAAGGCAATAGAAGCTTTAAAAAAAATTACCCCTCAAAATAGATTTATCTCTAACTATAAGACTTATTTAGAGGGAATGATCCTTTGTAGGCTCGCACATAAAATTTATTTAGAGGAACCAAAATTAAACTATAAACCCTTATTAAAAAAAGTACTTAGCTGCATAAATGAAGTCATCGAATCAGAAAACAAAGAGCTAACTGAAGCAGGATTATGCTATAATGAATGTATTGCCATGTTAAAAAAGTGCTCAACGAGTTATATTTATTCATTTGCCAGTCAATGCAGTGAACTATTAAGTCGACAGAAATTATAATACTTTTAAATTGAAACATTTCAAAAGTATTGATTTCCGGAAAACAAATTTGATATCCTGAAATTATGAGTTGTAATACACAAGCTTTCAGGAGGTACGACGTAAGTTGTAGAAAAGCATTTAACTATGCTTAAAAACCAAAAGCTAGTATTGCAACTCTTTTTTTCAAAGCTTAAATCTAAATATCTTACACATCAAATCTTTTTATATGCTAGAGAATTCAGCGTTGAAGTTAATGACTGCAAACCTAAGAGCTGAGATTGTTTATACTGATTGATAAAAGCCATAATTTTCTCTCTAAATTCTTGGGGCTTTGTTGCTAAAAGTTTATCAATATTTGATACATCCGCACCATGATCAACAAAAAGCTTTATGAATGCCTCACAGCCACGATCAATAACATATGAAAATGCATCCCTACCCGATTTATCCTTGATTCCTATATCAGCATTACCATCCTCAACCAAAAACGTGATAGCTCTAGTACACCTTGACGCAGCCCAAATTAATGCTGTTGCACCATCATTATCAACTACATTTATCAAATCGGTAATTTTAAAAGCTTTATAATATTGAATTAACCTTCTTAAACCAAATAATATCGATTCACTATCCGACTGAGCAAAACGCATCAAAGCTGTCTGACCATTCTTATCTTTAGCATCAATAGCCGCGTTATGTTTAATTAATAAATCTATTAATTCTTGGATAGCATTATTTGATCTCTTTGCCAAGCTTAAAACCATAAGGCTTGTAATACCCGTTGTATCGTCAACTTGATTTACATTTGCCCCTTTATTTATCATTAGCTTTGAAAGTTCATCATATTCTGATTTCAAGAGCATTTCTATCAGCGCTGGCCTTCCCTTGCTATTTTTAGGATTCAAAAATTGCTTATCCGTTTTTTCGATTAATTTTCTTAAAAAATCTTGCTTGAGGTCAGAATCTAACGCTAGAAAAATAGGCGCTTTTGGTCCAGCAATATTGAGATTAATAGTCGGTTGATCAATAAGCAAATTTAATACTTGATTTTTGCTGCTATTATTCCAACTTTTGCTTAAAGCAATTGCAATTGGCACACTTTCAAGATTTTGAGGATTTCCTATATTTGGGTTAGCACCAGCTTTTAACAATTGATCAACCATAACAAAAGTAGGCTTTTTAGCAATTAAAGCATAATAAATTAAAGGCGCCTTCTCAAGTATTTCTTTTCTATCTATTTCGGAAAGTTTATTTAATACTTCATTAACATCAGAATACCATCCACTCTCGATTGCTTCCCTTAACTCACCAACGACATTCTGCTCCATGGCTTGTAGATTAAAAAAACAAATCAAAGCGACAAATAGTTTTAATTTCATATTTCTCCAAGTTTTATTTAATACTATTAAATTTAAGAATTATATGGCAATAAAAAACTATAGAATAATTCGCAGTGATCCTTATGATTTTATATGATCTTTAAATCTAATAATTCGAAAAGAATTAATTAGTACAATAAAATCAGAACATGCGTGAAATAAAGCAGCTTGAATAGGGTTAATTAAGCCTAAGAATGCTAGAGCCATACCGCCGAAATGTATTATCATAAAACCAAACAATATATTTTGCTTAATGATCGACATAATCTTTTTTGAAAGACCAAAAACGAATAAGACCTTATTCAAATCATTGCTCATTAGTACAATATCTCCTGCTTCTATTGCCGGCTCCATGCCCATTGCGCCAAATACTATACCTACATCGGCTTGCTTTAACGCAGGAGAATCATTTATACCGTCTCCTACCATTGCTAATTTAAACTTTTGAGCTTGGAGCTTTTGTATTATCTCAGCTTTTTGATCAGGCAATAAATCTGCATAAAAGTCGTTGAGGCCCAATTCTTTAGCTACAGATTCAACAATTTTTTTATTATCACCGCTAAGCAAAAGCAGCCGCTTAACACCATTTCGACTCAGATGATTTAAAACAGGCCTTGCATCATCTCTTAGTTGATCCAACACACAAACTCTGCCAATAACATTCGTTTCAGAGAATACATAAAATGATGCGTGCAAACCATTATCATCGCATGTAGCATTAGCAGAACCTACTCCATCACCCGCCATAGGAATCCCTAAAAAGTCAGCATACTGCTTACTACCAAGAAAGTAAGTATCATTTAAATAATTAATCTTAACACCATAACCAACCATTGATTCGAAACTATCAGCATCAGGAATCAGAATACCTTCTAACTTTGCTTTGCATAACACAGCTTTTGCGATCAGATGCTCAGAATTTTTTTCAGCGATAGCCGCCAATTTTAAAATATCAGAAGCGGTGTATTTTGAATCTAAAGAAAGAACCTCAACAATTTCAAGGTCACCTGAAGTCAATGTTCCTGTTTTGTCAAAAGCAAATACATCAACCGATGCAAGACGCTCTAATGCAAGACCACCTCTTACCAAAACACCTTGTCTAAAAGCAGCAATAACACCCGCTAAGATTGCCAAGGGAGTAATAAGCGTTAACTCTAATGGAGAACCAAAAACAAGTAATGTAACAACCAACTTGGTATCTCTGGTAATAAGCCAAACAAAAAAAATAAAGATCAAAATGATAGGAACTAAAATTGTAGCAACATTAGACGCAAATATAGATATTTTTGCCTTTGATTTTTGAGAAGATTCAATACTCTTCTTCATCTTAGCAAAAAGAGTATCTTCCCCCGATTTCTCAACCAAGATTTTTATCATCCCATTCTCAACAAACGATCCAGCAAAAACATTACAATCAACACCCTTCTCTTTAGGAAAACTTTCACCGGTTAAACTAGACTCATTAATTGATGCAAATCCGTACACGATTTTACCATCAGCCGGAATGCGGCCACCAGCTTTAACAATAACAATCATGCCCTGGACAACTTGCTTAATAGTTATAATATCATAATTATTCTCATCTACTTGAACAGTCGCTTCATGGGGTATTAATTTTAATAAAGAATCAATAGCATGATCCGTTTTTTCATCAATCAACATTTCAAAAAATTTTGCAATCAACATAATCAAAAGGATTGCTATAATCGCATTAATTTCACCAGATAAAAACCCCACAACAGAAGCAATAGACACAAAAAACTCGGTACCTAAACTCCCTTGAAATAATTCATAGAGAGCCAAAATAAAAACAGGAAATAAAGAGATAAACAATAGAATTGAAAGATAGCCTTTATCAATAAGACCAAATAAAACCGCACCCAAAAGCACAATTACGATTAAAGCGTAAAGCGCAAAAAACAAACTTTTCTTAATCATCAATTCAACAAGTTATAATAAACATGTAGGAATAGTATCAG
>Ga0335394_10003868_pt1 | contig 17027 bp, 13 predicted proteins | sample MAT03_FD_205741 | JGI IMG/M metagenome (GOLD analysis project Ga0335394, IMG submission 205741) | Freshwater microbial communities from Lake Fryxell liftoff mats and glacier meltwater in Antarctica - MAT-03 (spades assembly) (version 2) ... | reverse complement strand
CCAGCGGGTTCAAAAGGGTTCATTCCTGTCAAAATTCGGTGGGTTGTTGAGCGAACTTTTGGCTGGATGAATTTTTATCGTAGGCTATCTAAGGATTATGAACGAACAGTACAATCTTCTGAATCTACGATTTACTTAGCTCAAATTCAAATTTTAATAAATAGGTTAGCTTAAAATACCAAATATAATTTTTAAACATGCTCTAAAACAAATGGTATGGTTGAAAGAGTAAATGGAACCATTAAAAACAATACTATTAAAAGAACTGAATACACTAATAAGGATGAAATGCAAAAAGGCTTAATCGACTTTTTGATGTATTATATTCTCTACAGAAGACACGGAGGTGTAAGAAAAGAACTTAAGGTGAAAACACCTTTTCAAGCTATCGAAAAATGGTTCGAAATTAAACCTGAAATATTTTTACAAACTCCTTTGGAATTTAAAAATAAAATTTTAGCTTTGAAAAATACTAATCAAACAAGTTGTCATAAACAACCTTGTGAAACTTGACAATTTACAGTATGTTTCTCCAATGCCCTAATTGCTCAGAAAGGAGGTTCTTCTGAGGGATTGGAAGTTGGAAAATCCATTGACCCCAGGTCATTGGCACGGCTACGGAACACGCCGTTTGGCTGGGGTGGATTAATAGCGTTGGATGAAGAATTGTCGAAAGGTTGCGAAGCAGACGGCGGGTTGTTGAACGAACCTCCGCTGGCTGAGGGCGAATAATAACTGTCCAAATCGGAGAATTTAGTGTACTTACCCACAAACCGCAATTGGATAGTTTCGAGCGAACCTGAGCGGTTTTTGGCAATGATTACCTCGCCAATACCTTGCACCGAATTCCCTGTATCGTCTTGCGTAAAGCCGTAATATTCAGGACGATACAAGAACGCCACCATATCGGCGTCTTGCTCTATCGAGCCCGATTCACGTAAATCGGACAGCTGCGGACGCTTATCGCCGCCGCGTGTTTCTACGGCGCGGCTCAACTGCGAGAGCGCAATAACGGGTACGTTTAGTTCTTTGGCGAGGTTTTTCAATGCCCGCGAGATAGAGGCAATTTCTTGCTCGCGGTTGCCGCCAAAACCCTTCGTATCGCCTTGCATTAGCTGCAAGTAATCAATCACAATCATTTGAATATCGTGCTGCTGCTTCAAGCGGCGCGACTTGGCGCGAAGCTCCAAAATAGACAACGCGGGCGTGTCGTCAATGTAAATAGGCGCGCGCATGAGGCGGTCTATGCGCTGGTGCAGCTGCGTCCACTCGTGCGGGGCAAGGTTACCTTTTTTGAGTTTTTCGCCGTCAATTTCGGCTTCGGCCGAAATCATTCTGTTTACCAATTGAATGGAAGACATCTCCAACGAAAAAATAGCCACGGGCATATTGAAGTCCACGGCAGCATTGCGCAACGAAGACACCACAAATGCCGTTTTTCCCATTCCTGGCCGCGCGGCCAAGATGACGAGCTCGGTGGGTTGCCAACCCGACGTGATGCGGTCGAGGGCACTAAAACCCGACGGCACGCCTGTCAGGCCGTCCTTTTGTTCGCGGCGGCGTTCGAGTTCTTTAAGGGCTTCGCTCATGAGCGCGCCCATATCGGCATAGTTTTTCTTAATATTTGACTCCGAAATTTGGAACAACCCGCTCTCGGTGCGATCCATGAGTGAAAATACGTCGGTGGTATCGTCGTAGGCTTCGCGCAAAATTTCGGATGCAATACGAATCATTTCGCGTTTCATGGCAGCTTGCGTAATGATTCGGGCGTGGTATTCGATGTTGGCCGCCGAGTTTACTTTGGTGGTAAGTTGCGTAATGTATCCTGCACCGCCCGCCACCTCAATATCGCCCAACTCGCGGAGTTGGTTGGTAACTGTCAGTAAATCAACAGGATTGGAACTATTGAAGAGCACCACAATGGCGTTGTAGATACGTTGGTGCGCTTCTTTATAAAAACTTTCGGGTTTCAGCACGTCAATTACGGCATTGAGCGCGTCTTTCTCTATCATCAATGCGCCCAGTACGGCTTCTTCCAAATCTAATGCTTGGGGGGGGAGTTTGCCCATGCCAGCACTCGCATCAAGCCACTTGTTGGTGGGATTGGCGCGGGTGTTGCCGTTAGAAAAGTTTTTCCTTAAAAAAATTTGAGATTTTTCGTTTTCCATACCAAATTGATACCACAATTATACACGAATTTTGGCATATCTTGGCGTATTTTTACCAACAAAAAATTAACAATTTCATAATCTACTGGTAGTCATCAATATTGCCCTACCGATTGAAGCTGAGCAAATATCAAGAGCCGCTCACTAATTTTATTTTTCGCAAAATTAAAATCCAATTCGGCGCAAGTCTTGTCATTTTGATTTATCATGGTGGCATTCTGACCCGTTTGGTAAGTTCCCGAATAGGGCATGTAGCCATCAAAATTGTTTAATTTACCAAACAGCAAAAATCCGAAGGTGCCCACGGCGTTGGCCAAATGAGCGGGGCCGCTGTCAATGCCCACAAAATAATCGGCACGGCGAATAACCTCCGCCGTTTGTAAGATAGAAAGCCGACCACAGCAATTATAATAAGCCTCGTTTGATACTGCATTGGCACTTTTTAGCCCAATTTCTACCACCGAATACCCTTTTTCGACAATCAGCCAATTGATTAAGGCTTCCCATTTGGCCACCGACCAATCTTTAACGGGATAGTTGGAGCTACAATGCACCACGATTGTTCGGGGCGGAAGTTGCAATTGATTTACCACTTGGCGGTCGTTTTCGGAAATATAAACGCGAGGTGCTTCGTCTTTAAGGGGCAACTGGCCCAACATTTGAAAAATGGTGAGCAAACTACCTTTTTCAAAGTAGTTAAAAACACTAATATCTTGCTGGCTTGCCGCTTGGTTTTTGTGCGCTATTTCTAGTACTGGATCAAAATTACTTTGCCAAAATTCGAGGTTGTAAACCTCATCAAAAATGCCTGATTTACAGACCAATAAACGGTAAAAAACGGAGCGTTGCTGCCATATTTGGTTCAAATCGGGATGGTTTTTTACCAATTCTTTGAAAGCAGGACGCACCAGCCAAACCAGGTGGTCGTGGGGGTGGTGGTGGCGCACTTGACGGGCAATGGGTTCGGCGGCTACTATATCGCCAAAATGCTCGGTACGAATGATAAGGACGAGTTTTTTCTTACCCAAAAACGAAATTTTCAACCACCCGAAACGGGCGATAGTGGCCAAAGCCGCCAACGACTCTGCCAATATATAAGCTATTTTTCGATAACGGTGCTGCCACAACGCCAACCATTTTTTTAATAGCATGGGGACTATATTTAGTTTTTGCGCCATTCTTGCATCATTGTCCACTCGCGGCCGGGCGCGTCGGCCTTAAAGACTTCGAGGCAGCCACGGTCTTGCAAGGTAATGTAGCAGGTGCGTCCTTTTTTGCCCCCAAAACAAACATTTGACACGTTTTTTCCTTTGGTAGTGATGATTTTCAGCACTTTACCCTGCGGCGACAGTACGTTTACTTCGCCTTTTCCCCAGCGCGTTATGTAAAGGTTGCCGTTGGCATCGCAGCGCATTCCGTCCATGCCGCCATCGGCAAACTGCACCAAGAGGCGTTTATTGGCGAGCGTATAATCGGGTTGGAGGTCAAAAGCCCAGACGTTGCGTTGCACGCTCTCATTGACATACAGCGTTTTTTCGTCAGGACTAAGCTCTATGCCGTTGGTTGTTCCCATGTTGGTAGCTACGAGTGTGGCCTTGCCTACAGGCGAAACGTGCCAAATTTGCCCCGTGGACGCTTTCCAGTTGGGGTCTGAACAAAAAATATGGCCGTTTTTGGCAATGCACAAATCGTTGGGTTGGTTCATGCGGGGTTCGTTTACCAAAACGCTCACTTTTTGGGTCATCAAATCTACTTTTAGCACGTTGTGGGCGGCAAAATCAGCCACAAAAAAAGTGTTTTTATTGCCAAACCGAATTCCATTACCCGTGCTACCTTTGGGCAAGGTCAAGAATATTTCAGTTTTACCGCGCCGACTCATCTGGGCCACGGTGCCGTCCATGATATAGTTTACGGCATAGACGTTGCCTTCGGCATCTACGGCAGGTCCTTCACAATTGTTGGTAAACTGGTGTTCGGGCGTGAAGTCTTTGGTTTGGGCGAGGGCCATTTTACTTGCCAAAAAGACCAGTAAAAAGCAGCGAATTTTGGCGTTAAAAAAAAACATTTGGCGTTCGATTTTCAAATCAAGACTTTATTGCAGCACTAATATCCAAATTTATTTCAAAACTTCCGCCAATTTTTGTTCTAAGGCTTCACCGCGCAAGTTTTTGGCAATAACACGGCCTTCTTTGTCGAGCAAAAAAGTAGCTGGGATACCATTGACCCCGTAGGTTTGGGCAGCCACCGACTGCCAATATTTCAAATCAGATACGTGTGTCCATGTCAAGCTGTCTTTCTCGATGGCTTTGAGCCAGGGCATTTTGTCTTTGTCCAGCGACACACTGTAAATTGTGAAGCCCTTGTCTTTGAACTTGTTATAAACCCGTACCACGTTGGGGTTTTCTTGGCGGCAAGGCCCGCACCACGAAGCCCAAAAATCAATCAAAACGTACTTGCCCCGCAGCGACGACAGGCTCACGGGCGCACCTTCGGGGTTGTTGAGCGTTATTTCGGGGGCTATCTCGCCTACGGGAACACCTCTAATGCGCTTGATATTGCCCACGAAGGTTTGGCCTTGTTTCATGTTGGGGCGTTCTTTCTCAAACCGCTTGGCCAACGAGTCGAGCGTTGAAAAGTTGGCTTCGGGGTTCAAAAAATTGGTAGCAAATAAAGCTGCCATCGAAGTCCCCATTTCGGGCAATAACCCTTTTACGGTTTTTACCATATTTTGGCTTGCCGTTTCAAAATTTTGTTGGATAACCGCTATTTTTTTACTGTCTTTTTTTTGTTCGGCAGCCGCATATTCTTCTTGCCATTTTTTAGATTTTTCGGTCATTTCTAAGTTCATGGCCATCAAGCGTTGGTAATATTCGTTATTTTTGGAGCCTGTTACGGTTGCACTGCCTTTTTCTACACCGTCGGCGGTTATCGTGAGCGTTTCTCCGCCTTCTACCAACAGCACCACACGTTGCCGTTTGGCCACATTTATTTGGTAAACCGTACCTTCGTCGAGTTCGGTTCTTTTGAAAGCAAACTGTTTTTGGTCGTTTAAAGTGGTAGAATCAAGCACTTTAACGGGCTGAACGCCGCCCAATTCGAGATAAACCTTTTCGCCTTTGGTGGCGTTTTTTATGGTTCCGTTGATGGCAAAATATTTGCTTTGCGGCATTTGCGCGGCAAGCAGCAAACTTGAAAGTATGCAAACAGCAGTAAGGGAATATTTCATTTTGATAAAAACTTGGTTTTGAGACAATTTAACGAAAATACGTTTCATTTGTTATGAATGCCAACATATTGAACAAAAAGGCCATTGCCAAAATCGTGCCGAACTACTGGCCACTTTCCCACGGCCATTAGGCCAAAATGGCATATTTTGTAAGAACTGTTTTTGATAACTACGCCAAAATTACCGTTTTTTTCTTTCTGCACAGTTTTTGAAGCCAATTTATACGAACCAAAATTGTAGTAGCCATGAATTTGAACCAACTTACCATAAAAGCCCAAGAGGTAATAGAACACGCTGCCCAAATGGCAAAAGGCAACGGCCAGCAAAGCATCGAAACAGGCCACGTATTGAAGTCGCTGCTTGAAGAAGACCCTAATACCTCGGGGTTTTTAACAAAAAAATTGGGTATCAACGCCGCCATACTCAACACCAAACTTGAAACGATTGTCCAAAACTACCCGCGCGTGTCGGGCACAGGGGCCGACGGACAAACCTACGTGAGCAACGACCTGAACCAGACTTTTCAGAAAGCGCAAAGCTATTTGAAGGAATTTGGCGACGAGTTTGTGAGCGTTGAACTGCTCTATATGGGGCTTTTGGCGGGCAAAGATGCCACTGCCCAAGCCATGAAAGACGCAGGAATGAAAGAAAAAGAACTAAAAGCCGCCATTAAAGAATTAAGAGGAAACAACAATTCTGTGAAAGACCCCAACGCCGAAGCTACCTACCGCTCGCTGGAACGATACAGCAAAAATCTAAATGAAATGGCCAAAAAGGGCAAAATTGACCCAGTAATTGGCCGCGACGAAGAGATTCGGCGCGTGTTGCAGATTTTGAGCCGCCGCACCAAAAACAACCCCATGCTGGTAGGCGAGCCTGGCGTGGGCAAAACGGCCATTGTCGAAGGCTTGGCGCAGCGTATTGTGCAGGGCGACGTACCCGAAAACTTAAAATCGAAAATTGTGGTGTCGCTCGACATGGGTTTGCTCATTGCGGGAGCCAAATACAAAGGCGAATTTGAAGAACGACTTAAAGCAGTTATTAAAGAAGTAACCGACAGCAACGGGCAAATTATTTTGTTTATTGACGAAATACACACGCTCATTGGCGCTGGTAGCGGTGGCGAAAGCGCCATGGACGCGGCCAATTTGCTCAAACCCGCTTTGGCGCGTGGTGAGCTGCACGCCATTGGTGCCACCACGCTCAAAGAATACCAAAAATACATCGAAAAAGACAAGGCCCTCGAACGCCGTTTTCAGTTGATTGTCGTGGACGAACCCAATGTGCCAGATGCCATTTCGATTTTGCGCGGAATCAAAGAAAAATACGAGTTGCACCACGGCGTGCGCATTCAAGACGATGCCGTCATTGCGGCCGTCGAACTCTCTGACCGCTATATTTCTGACCGTTTTTTGCCCGACAAAGCCATTGACCTTATGGACGAGTCGGCGGCTAAGTTGCGCTTGGAAATGGATTCTGTGCCCGAAGAACTCGACGAACTAAACCGCCGCGTAATGCAATTGGAAATAGAACGCGAGGCCATTCGCCGCGAAAACGACAGAGAAAAAGAAGCCCGCTTGAGCAAAGAAATTGCCGACCTCAACGAAGACCGCAACGCACTCAAGGCGCAGTGGGAAGTAGAAAAACAGCAGATTAACGAAGAACGAACCCTCAAAGAACAACTCGACACGCTCAAACTCGAAGCCGACCAAGCCGAGCGCGCAGGCGACTACGGCAAGGTGGCCGAAATTCGCTACGGCAAAATTCCTGAAATAGAAAAAAGGCTGGGCGAGCTGGTCTTGGAAGAAAAAAATGACGACAATTCTTTCGGTGGTTCGGAAGTAACCGCCGCCGACATTGCCGAAGTAGTGGCCAAATGGACGGGCGTACCCGTGCAGAAAATGCTCCAAAGCGAACGCGAAAAACTGTTGTATTTAGAAAAAGAACTCCACAAGCGCGTGGTGGGGCAAGACGAGGCCATTCAGGCCATTGCCGATGCCGTGCGCCGCTCGCGGGCGGGCATGCAAGACCCCAAAAAGCCCATTGGAAGCTTCTTGTTTTTGGGCTCGACGGGCGTGGGCAAAACCGAACTGGCCAAAACGCTGGCCAGCTACTTGTTCAACGACGAAACGGCTCTGGTGCGAATAGACATGAGCGAATACCAAGAACGCCACAACGTGAGCCGCTTGGTGGGCGCTCCTCCTGGCTACGTGGGCTACGACGAAGGCGGCCAACTCACGGAGGCCATTCGCCGCAAACCGTACAGCGTGGTGCTGCTCGACGAAATAGAAAAAGCCCACCCCGACGTGTGGAACACGCTGCTGCAAGTGCTGGACGAAGGCCGCCTGACCGACAACAAAGGTCGAACCGCCAATTTTAAGAATACCATTATTATTATGACTTCCAACATGGGCAGCGAACTGTTGCAGGAGCGTTTTTCTAAAATGGAGGCGTGGAACCGCGACCAAGTCATTGAAGAAACCAAAGAAGAGGTTTTTGATTTGCTCAAAAGCGTAGTTCGGCCCGAGTTTTTGAACCGAATTGACGAAATCGTTTTGTTTCAGCCACTTACCAAAGCCAATATCCGCGAAATTGTGGGTATTCAGTTCAAACAAATTCAGGCGCGTTTGGAAGAACAACACATCACGCTCGATGCTACTATTGAAGCATTGAACAAGCTGGGCAACGAAGGCTACGACCCTACCTACGGCGCGCGCCCGCTCAAACGCGCCATGCAACGGCTCGTTTTGAACGAACTGTCCAAACAAATTTTGGCGGGCTACACCAAACCCGACTCGGTGGTGCTGATGGACGTGGACGCCGACGGCGATATTTATTTTAAAAATGTGGAGGCTGTCTTGGCATAAAACCAAGGCAAAGTTTGGGTTAATTGGTTAGTAAATACGATACTGTTGCTTTTGATATCGTATTTACTAACCAATTTTTTTTCATGAACCTCCGCTACGCCTTCTTGTTGTGCTTTGCCTTGGCTGGTCTTATCAAAGTTTCGGGCCAAAATATACCCCTGCCCGAACACCCCCGCCCCGATTTTGAACGTAAACAGTGGCTCAATCTAAACGGCGACTGGAAATTTAGGTTTGACAAAAACGACGTGGGTTTGAAACAAAATTGGCACCGAACACCCCAAAAATTTCCACTTACCATTCACGTGCCTTTTCCGTGGGGCGCGCCGCTGTCGGGCATAAAAGACGAAGCCGATGTGGCTTGGTACCAGCGTACTATTCAAACACCCAAAGAATGGCGCGGTCAGCGCGTTTTTGTGGTAATTGGAGCCAGCGACTACAAAACTACCGCTTGGCTTGATGGCAAAGAAGTCGGCAGCTTTGAAGGCGGCTACGTGCCTTTTGCGTTTGAGTTGCGTAATTTGAAGGCAGGTACTACCCAAAAATTAACCATCAGAGTAGATGATAAACGCCGCGATTACGCGCTTTATGGCAAACAAGGCTACGGCAATGCAAAGGGCATTTGGCAAACGATTTATTTGGAAGCGCGCGCCCAAAACCACCTCGAAACGCTGCACTTCACGCCCGATATTGACGCGCGAAAAGTAACCGTAAAAGCCACCCTGCCCCAACCCGCCACCCAAGATTTGAGGCTTAAACTCAACATAAAAGGCCACAAACCCGACGCGCCAATTGCCCAAACCATTGCCAAAGGTCAAAGCCAAATTACGTTTGATGTACCCATGCCCAATGCCAAACTGTGGCGCCTCGAAAACCCATTTTTGTACGATGTAGAAGCTACTCTTTCGGGCGTAGCAGGGGCGCAAATGGTGTCAAATAGCGACGAACTCCGTACTTATTTTGGAATGCGGAAAATATCGGTGGTCAATTTGCCCGATACCCAATATCCGTACGTAGCACTCAACAACCAGCCCATATATCTACAACTTGCGCTCGACCAGGCGTATCACCCCGAAGGTTTTTATACCTTTCCGAGCGACGATTTTATGCGCAACGAAATACAAATGGCCAAAGACATTGGGCTAAATGGCATCAGAACGCACATCAAAATTGATGTGCCGCGCAAGTTATACTGGGCCGACAAACTGGGGCTTTTGGTGATGTCTGACCTACCCAATTTTTGGGGTAGTCCCACTCCCGAAGCGCGCCGCGAGTCGGAGCGTATGCTACCGCAACTCATCAAACGCGACTTCAACCACCCCGCTATTTTTTCGTGGATTCTGTTCAATGAAACTTGGGGGCTGCGTACTCAAACCGAAGAAAATGGCAAAAAAATCGAAAAATACTTACCCGAAACCCAGCAATGGGTGGCAGAAATGTACCGCAAGGCCAAAGCCCTTGACCCCACGCGCTTGATAGAAGACAACTCTATTTGCTGCGGCGCGGGCCACACCGAAACCGACATCAACTCTTGGCACGAGTACCTACCTGGCTACGCGTGGGACAAATACCTCAACAACCTCACTACCAATACGTTTGAGGGAAGTACTTTCAATTTTGAAAAAGGTTTTAAACAGGCCAAACAACCCAACATCAACTCTGAGTTTGGCAATGTGTGGGGCTACACAGGCAGCACTGGCGACGTAGATTGGAGCTGGGACTACCACCGCGCCATCAATGCTTTTCGGCAATATCCGAAGGTAGCGGGCTGGCTCTACACCGAGCACCACGACGTAATAAACGAATGGAACGGCTACTGGAACTACGACCGTACCCAAAAAGAAACAGGCTTGGGCGACATCATGAAAGGCATGACAATCAACGACTTTCACGCGCCGTTTTACATTTCGACGGGGCAAGATATTTCGCAGTCGGTGCGGGCTACCGAAGTAGTACAAGTGCCGCTTACCATTTCGTGCATGACGGGCGAAGATGTTGGGAAAGAGCTCATCATCAAGGCCGACTTGTACGGCTGGGACGCGCTCGGGCAGGCCAAAAAATGGGGTGGATTTTCAAAAACGGTGGCTTACAAGCCTTATCTGCAACAAACGATAGACGCCGCCTACGTGGTAATGCCCGACGAAAAATCGGTGGCGATTTTGGCACTAACGCTCCAAACGCCCGAGGGAAGGGTGCTACACCGCAACTTCAAAACCTTTGTTGTCGAAAAATCACTACCCGCGCAAATGGTGCTATCCAATGGTAAAAGCGCGCGGCTTTTGAGTTTATCGGCCAGCGATTTTAGCGAAGCCCAGTGGTCTAAGAAGCAATGGAACGTGCTGGAAGGAAGCAAAATAAACGGCGCGGGCAGTGGGTATTTTGAGTACAAATTCAAACTGCCCGCTGATTTTAAGATAACCAACGTAACCACGGCCTCGTTTGTGGTAGAAGCCTCGGCCAAAGAATTGTTTGCCAAAGACCAAGAAGGCGCCAAACTTACCGACGATAATTATATGCTTGGCGGCGGCACAGCCCAGCCCAGCCTCAACCCCAATTCTTACCCCATGACCGACGAAACACCATTTCCGAGTACCGTAAATATTGTTATAAATGGCTCATCATCTGGAAATTATGTGCTATCTGACGACCCCGCCGACCACCGAGGGCTGTTGTCGTGGCACTACCAGCCGCAGGATAGAAAGCTGTACGAAGCAGGTTCTTATGGGTATTTGGTAAACGCCAAAATATCGCCCGAAGCCCTTCAAAAAGCCGCTCAAACGGGCTATTTAGTTGTAAAATTAAACGTAGAAGGCAACGGTGGCTTGGCTATTTATGGCGAAAAAATGGGCCGCTACCCACTCAACCCGACGGTAGTTTTGGAATTAAAATAACGTGCTTCTTTATTTCTGGCTACTTTTGCAAAAAATAACGCACTTTCAATTCTGTTTATTTTGCAAATTACGCTTCAAAATTTAGGTAAACGTTTCAACCGAGAGTGGATATTTAGGGGCATTAATTTGACGCTTCGAGCAGGTGAGAGCTACGTGTTTGTGGGGCCAAACGGCAGCGGCAAGTCCACGCTGCTGCAAGTGTTGATGGGCGCAATGCCACACACCGAAGGGACTATCTTGTACCAAAAAAATGAATCGGAAGTTTTAGAAATAGACCGTTGGTACCAGCATCTGGTATTGGCGGCTCCCTACCTCGAGCTCATTGAAGAGTTTACGCTCAGTGAGCTATTGGATTTTCATCAAAGTTTCAAGCCCTTCAAAAAAGGAATTTCCAAGACTATTTTCTTTGAAAATTTAGAATTACAATCTGCTCATAATAAGCCCATTAAATACTTTTCTTCGGGCATGAAGCAGCGTCTAAAATTAGGCTTGGCACTGTATTCAGACGTACCTGTTGTGCTGCTCGACGAGCCTACTGCCAACTTAGATGCGCGGTGGTCGGCTTGGTACAAAGAGCAAGTGCCGCATTTAGAGGCGGGTCAGTTGCTCATTATTTGCTCAAACATTCCGTCCGAATACGATTTTTGTTCAAACGTGGTTGATTTGAAAATCTATAAAAAAAGCCCGCAATCCTTGGTTTGATTGGTAGCCAATCAACCAACAAGAGCGCACCACTTTGTAAGAACCCCACCAACGGTCTTCCTTGTTTTTATTTTTGCCCTTTCAGTATTTTCTCGTAGCGAGCCATGTCTTTGAAGAGCGTTAGCGCGGCTTTCAGCTCGGGGTCGTAGCGAAAATCAAACTCGCGCTCGCCTTTTTGGAGGTAATAATGCGACGCAATTTCACGCTCCAACAATTGCTTAATTTCAGATTTGAAGGTTTGCACGTCGGTTTCTTTGCTGTGCGATATTTTGATTTTCAAGGCTTTGAGTTGGTCTTGAATTGCATCGGCGTACTTTTCTTTTTTGGCCGATGCCTCCAGCATTGTCAGGTCTTTTTCTACCTGCGTGGTGTAGTCGTATTCTTTGTCTTTGAGCCAACTGGCAAACTCAGCGTATTCTACATCGCTAAGATTAAATTCTTTGGCAGGCTTAATGGTAGGGTGCGCAGCCCGATAAACGAGGGCGTAGTCAAACAATAACCCTTTGGCATACAGGCTATTGGTAATGGGTGCGCGGTTGGCCTCCTCAGTGGTTAGGTCAGGATCTACACCGCCACCGTCATAAACGGCCCGCCCGTTGCGGGTTTTGAAAGCCGTTTTGAGCGAGTCGGCTATTTTGCCCACGCTACCGTCGGCGTTGCGGTGGCTGTAGTCAATGGCCTGAATACACCGCCCGCTCGGAATGTAATATTTGGCCGTGGTTACTTTCAGTTTGGTGTTGTACGACAGGTCGCGGGTGGTTTGCACCAAGCCTTTTCCGTAGGTACGTTGGCCAATGAGCACGCCCCGGTCGTAGTCTTGAATAACCCCCGACACGATTTCAGCGGCAGATGCACTGTGGCCGTTGGCCAATACTGCAATGGGCATCTCCACGTCTATTGGAGCCATTGGTGCCGTATATACTTTGTTCCACTCGGTTACTTTCCCTTTGGTCGCAACTATTTCTAAATCTTTGGCAACAAACAAATTACAAATCAAAATGGCTTGGTCGAGCAAGCCGCCTGGATTTTCGCGCACGTCCAACACCAATTTCTTCATGCCTTTTGTCTTCAATTCTTGAAAAGCTGTTTTTACTTCGCGGGCTGCCGTTTGGTTAAAATCTTTGAGGTCAATATAGCCCACTTCGACGTCAATCATGCCGTAGTAAGGCACATTTCCTGTTTTGACAAATTCGCGCGTGGCCGATAGTTCGAGCAAATCTTTAATGCCAAACCGCTTAACGGCCAGTTTTACCGCCGAACTGGCCTGCCCTTTCATGAGTTTATCAACATTGATGTCTTTGCGAGATCTAATGTCTATTCCGTCAATCTTTACAATTTCGTCGCCGATGTGTAAGCCTGCTTTATCGGCGGGGGAATTTTCTAAAATCGAATAAATTATAGTTTTGCCTTTGAGTGCCGAAATCACCGCGCCAATGCCTGTGTATTGGCCCGTGGTCATGGTGCGGTAATCTTCAATTTCGTCTTCGGCATAAAAATTGGTGTACGGGTCGAGCGTTTTGAGCATGGCATCAATGCTCGTTTTGGTCATGCGGTTGGGGTTTACTTCGTCCACGTAATAGCGGTTGAGTTCCTTAAAAAGCGTGGCGTAAATATCCAAGTTGCGGGCAATTTCAAAAAAACGCTCGTCGGACTTAAACGCAACCAGACCGCCCCCGACCATTAGTGCCAAGACAAGCCCGATTTTTTTAGTGATTTTTTTCATGATTTCAGAAATATGCTATTTTACTTCAAAATTAATAAAATTTTGGCATTACTTAATTCGACTCTTTTAAACCAGCTTCCTACAACACTTGAAGCGGCGACTACGCAAAGTGTGCTCTTTTGCTGATGGCCTGTTTGAGCAACTTCATGTAGGCTAATTTTTGAATTTCAATTGCCCCAAACCGGCGTACATTCTCGTTGATAAACTGCGTATCGAGTAATTCAAATCCTTGTTGTTTTAAGATTTGCACAAGGTAATGAAACGCCACCTTGGAAGCATTACTCACGTGGTGAAACATAGACTCTCCAAAAAAAGCTGCGCCAATAGAAACGCCATAAAGACCCCCTACAAGGCTATCTTGGTCGTACACTTCCACGCTGTGCGCAAAACCCATTTTGTGCAAATCGGTGTAGGCTTCAATGATTTCGTCCGAAATCCAAGTAGAATCGTCGCCGCTGCGTGGCAATGCACACCCGCGCATAACTTCCTCAAAACCAGTATTAATACGTATTTTAAAAACTTGTTTATTGAGCAAAGGGCGCAGCGATTTGGGGGGCTTATAAGTATCTAATGGAATAATGGCGCGGGGGTCGGGCGAGTACCAGTAGAGTGCATCGTCTGCGTCGGCCATCGGAAAAATACCGTTTACGTATCCATAAATCAAGTCGTCGGCACTGAGTTTAGGCATGGTATTGTGATGAGCAAAATGATGTGAGCAAAGCGAATAAAGAAAACAAACCATTTAGGGCTGGTTTACGTATCTTTTTTATAAAACGGTTGCTTCCCCCAATTTCGTTTGTTATTTTAACTTTGATTTTTATGAAATACTCGGTTTTGCTCTTAATTTTGGCCACCTCTTGCAGGCCTGACACGTCCGTTGAAACCAATGACACTTTGCTGAATACCACTGAAAAATACCGTTACTTGGCGCTTGGCGACTCTTACACCATCGGCGAAAGCGTGGCCCCTGCCGAGCGGTGGAGCGAGTTACTGGCCGATTTGCTGCGCAAAGAAGGCTTTGGCGTAGCTACGCCCGAAATCATTGCCCGCACTGGTTGGACTACCGCCGACCTGGCCGCTGGCATTGAGGCCGCCCAGCCCAAGCCACCCTACGAGTTGGTATCGCTGCTCATTGGCGTAAACAACCAGTATCGGGGGCAGTCGCTGGAACGCTACCGTACCGAGCTTCGCGACCTGCTCAACCGCAGCGTGCAATTGGCCGCAGGCCGTCCCGAGCGGGTGCTGGTGCTTTCTACGCCCGATTGGGGCGTAACACCCGCCGCTGCTGGCCGCGACCGCGCTCAAATAGCCCGCGAAATTGACGCTTTTAATGAAGTAGAACGCCAGGAATGTGAAAAGCTAAAAATTAAGTACGTAGCTATTACACCGCTCTCGCGCACGGCTTTAAACGATGCCTCACAAATAGCCAGCGACAATTTGCATTTTTCGGGCAAGATGTATCGCCAATGGGCCAACCTAATTTTGCCCGTAGCCAAAAAAATGTTGAAATAAATAGAAACCGCGCCACGGCTGGTAACTCTTTACGCTTGTTGCAACCAACGGCCTACTTCCCAAATTTCCTCGAAAGTATTGTAAAGTGGCGTTGGCGAAAGTCTGATGCAATTGGGTTCGCGCCAATCGCCCACAACACCTTTTTGTAATAGCTTATCAAAGAGTCTTTTGCCGTCTGCTTGTACCAAAAGCGACAATTGACAACCGCGCTCTTGTGGGAGAGATGGGGTCATTGTCTCAATCCAATTTTTGCCCGCTTGCTCATTTGCCCGCACAATCATCAACTCCAAAAACGAGGTAAGTTGCTCGCTCTTGCTGCGTAAATTTTCTATTCCAGCTTCTTCAAAAATAGCCAACGATGCCTGGTGCACGGCCAAAGACAAAATATTGGGCGTACTCAATTGCCAACCTGCCGCTCCTTGCATGGGCACAAAACCCTTTGTCATTTCAAAACGGCGGGCTTCGTCGTGGCCCCACCAGCCACCCAAACGGGGCAAGTTTTGGTGGTGGTACTTTTGGTGGACAAAAACCCCTGACATGCCGCCAGGGCCCGAATTGAGGTATTTGTACGAGCACCAAGTGGCAAAATCAACGTCCCAGTTGTGTAGCTGGAGCGGTGCATTGCCAATGGCGTGCGCCAAGTCAAATCCTACTGAAACACCTGCTGCATGAGCTGCTTGGGCAATGGCTTTCATGTCGTACAACTGGCCCGTGTAATAGTTGAGGCCACTCATAAATACCAACGCCAAACTGGGCTGGTGTTGCTCAATAGCCGCCACCACGTCTTCGGTACGGATGGTATGCTCGCCGCTGCGCGGAGCTACTTCAACCAATGCCGATTCTGGGTCAAGACCCCGCGATTGAAGGTGTGTTTCGAGGGCGTATTGGTCAGAGGGAAAGTCGCCCGCAATGGTCAATATTTTGAATTTTTGCGGGGTAGGCTGATAAAAAGTAGCAAACAGCAAGTGCAGGTTTACCGTAAGTTGGTTCATGGGGCAAACCTCTTCTTGATTGCCTCCTACTAGCTTAGCCAACGATTTTTGGCAATATTGGTGATAAGAGAGCCACGGATTTGGGCCTTCAAACCAACCTTCTACGCCGTGATTTTGCCACATTTCAAATTCTACCTCGGCGGCCTTACGTGCCAATTTTGGCTGCAAGCCCAGTGAGTTGCCACAGAGATAAATCAGGGGTTTGCCGTCGCGCATTGGCACATAGAAATAGTTTCTAAAACGCCGCAAGGGGTCGTTTTGGTCGTATTCTAACGCAAGATTGTGCAGTTGCTGACCCGAAGCAGTGCGGTACTTGTCAAGGTACATGCTTATTTTTTCAATACACTTTTCCCCAATTGTATTAATTCTTCGGGATCCAGTCCACCCACAAACTTTTTGACTACTTTGCCGTTGCCGTCAATAAAAAATAGCGTTGGATAAGCATCAAGCGGATAAATAGAAGCCAGCTTGGGGCCTTCGCCTTCTTCCATGTCTTTTTTGACATTGACAAAGTTCTTATTGAAAAAATCGCCAACGTCTTGGCGCGTAAATACGTACTTCTGCAACTGCTTGCAAGGGCCGCACCAACTGGCGTAGGCATCAAAAAAGATGATTTTTTTTTCTTTCTTGGCTTTCTCCAAAATTTTGCTCCAAGCACCCTCCGTAAACTGGATACCTACTGCTGCTTTCGCTTTTTTGTTGGGCGTACTTTTGGCCTCCGCCAACCCAGTAGCCAGTACAATGGCCAATACAACTGTGAAAATAGATTTCATTTGATTTGTTTGATTTTTAGTTTGTAAACGCAAAATACGGGCCAAAAAGGGGTGCAATTCAAAACTACGCATAAATTTTCATAACTAAGCAACTTGATAAAAAAACACGTAATATGACCAAGCAAGAATTTTTGGCTTTAGCCGCAGATAAATACGAATCACTTCAAAAATTGAAT
>Ga0335394_10003865_pt1 | contig 17032 bp, 10 predicted proteins | sample MAT03_FD_205741 | JGI IMG/M metagenome (GOLD analysis project Ga0335394, IMG submission 205741) | Freshwater microbial communities from Lake Fryxell liftoff mats and glacier meltwater in Antarctica - MAT-03 (spades assembly) (version 2) ... | reverse complement strand
TTGTTAGCAGTACAAGGACTACTAATTTTAATTTCAATAGTCGGCGCTTGGGCTAAATTCGGACGTGCCGACATTTCCGGCGCAACTCTGTTATCCGTACCATTTTACATCCTTTGGAAAATCCCTTTGTATCTAGGTTTTCTCCTCAAGCGCCAAACCAAATGGGTACGCACAGAACGCGATGTTTAAAACATCTCTGGATGCACTTGCAACCCAATCAACCCGGTTTTTATGAGCGATCAAAATTCTCTTCAACCCGCGTCGGCGGGTTTTGTTTGTATAGACGCGAATTCCATTCGCCCGGTATTCTCCCTCTTCATCTTCAACCCGCGGCGGCGGGTTTTGTTTGTATAGACGCGAATTCCATTCGCCCGGTATTCTTTGGCTGCACCGGAATTTCAATCACAAACTCAGTCCCTTGATCCGGTGTCGAAATGCACATTAGCTTCCCGCGATGTTTCTCGACTACAATCTGATAACTAATACTCAACCCCAAACCCGTACCTTTGCCCACAGCTTTTGTAGTAAAGAAAGGGTCAAATACCCTCGATCGCACTTCCTCAGTCATCCCAGGGCCATTGTTAGCAATAGAAATTCTCACCAAGTTTTTATCGCATACCTCAGTCCGAATTTCTATTTTTCGCTCAAAGATTGGAGATAAAGGATTTTCGAGTTTAGCAGTTGCCTCCTTCAGCCCAACCTCTAACTCCACTGCATCAATTGCATTGCTCAAAATATTCATAAACACCTGATTTAACCCAGAAGCATAACAACTTACATTCGGCAGTTTACCATAGTCTTTAATCACATTAATTCCCGATGCGTCTCCATTCTTTTTCAACTTGTGCTGCAAAATCAACAGAGTCGATTCAATCCCAGAGTGAATATCAACTGGTTTCATGTCCGCTTCATCCAGCCGTGAGAAATTCCGCAGCGACAGCACAATATTGCGGACGCGATCGACCCCCATCTGCATTGATTGCAGCATTTTAGGCAAATCTTCTTGAATAAAATCGAGGTCAATATCTTCTGTTTGAGCAACAATCTCTGGAGTAGGATTCGGGTAAGACTCCTGGTAAAGCTCAATCAATTCCAGCAAATTCGAGCTATATTCGCTAGTGTGCATGACATTGCCGTAGATGAAATTAATCGGATTATTAATTTCGTGAGCAACCCCCGCCACCAACTGCCCCAAAGAAGACATCTTTTCAGTTTGAATCAATTGAGTTTGTGTAGAGCGTAATTCGCCCAAAGTAACTTCCAACTGTGTCGCTTTTTCCCTCAACTGCACCTCCGAAGTCTTTAATTCCTGCGTGCGCTTTTCTACTTTCACCTCCAGCGTTTGCGAATAATCCTCTAACTTTTCCTTAGCATCCGACAAATTAGCAACGAGTACCGCATTTTCCAGAGATATAGCCGCTTGGGAAGAAAGCATTTTTAAAATCTCCAATCTAGTGGTCGAAAACGCTTCCGAAGTTAAATTATTTTCCAGATAAAGAATGCCTACAAGTTTGCTTTGATTCAGAATCGGAGTACAAAGCGCCGATCGCACTTTCTGCCTTTTAATATACGAATCCTGTGTAAATAGACCTTCCTTAGTCGCCTCACTTAACAGCACATCAGAGTGCGTCCTTTCCACATAATTAATCACCGTCATGGGCAAAACCTCCCCTGGGGCGACTGTAGGACATTGCTCGACTGCAATATCCGCAGACTGCACCGAAGCCGCTGCTTGAATCACCAATTTTCCTGACTTGGGCATCAGCAGAAAACCTTTTTGTGCCCCAGCATTCTCGATCGCAATTTTCATCAACTTTTCTAACAACCTTTCCAGCACAATTTCACTAGCTAGCGCTTGAGATGCCTTCAACACAGTTGTCAAATCTAATAAACTATTGTGACTGCTGCTTGTGGAAGTATTAGTGCTAGTGATAGTTCGATCGGCGCTGGATTTTGCCACCGATGCAGGAGGTAAAGACATCGGATACTCTGACTCCAAATGTTTAACCTTAGCAGTTGCTCCCCAATGAATATAGCCGTAGTAAGCATCTATCAGATAAATCTCAGCCACTTTTGGGCGATCGCCAGCCAGATAGAATTCTGCCGCCCGTTCATTTGCCAGCGCTGCTTCGTGGAGGTATTCATTTTCCGAGGCTCCTTTCACTGCGCGATCGTAATACATAGCAGCTTTTTCATATTGTCCCAATACTCGCGCTTTTTCCGCTTCTACCAAATCATATTTATGCTGATAATTTCCCGGAGAATTCAAAGCCCAATGCTTCATTTTTTTCTGAAGCGAAGCAACTTTTTTTAAATGTTTGTTCTGTTCACTTTTTGAAGCTGTGGGATATAAAGCTAAAAGTGCTAGAGAATAGTAAAAATTGTGGATGGGAACATACAGCATGCTCATCACAGCCTCAGAATAGTTTGATGCTGCTATGGCATTTTCAGCAGATTTAGCATAATCTTTAAATAGATAATTTAGCCATGATTTAGACAAATAAACTACGAATATTGCCAAATTATTTTGACTTTTTTCCAATACTGGCAGCATAGTTTCTTCATTAAATTGCTCGCCAATCAACAGGCAAGGATTAGCTGTTTTACCTTGCAAATTTAAGACAACTTGCGCCCCAACTCTGGCTTGATAAATCATAAATTTATTCTGATAATTCACCAGCATTTGAATATATTGACTCTGCTTAGTCTCCACAGAATCCAGAGGTTCACCGCTCAACAATATATAATAGCTGTAAAAGCTAGCACAATAACAAGCATTGTTAACATCTCCCGTTTCTAGTCCGCTTTGAATACCCTCAATTAAACCTGTAAAACTTGCTCGGACGTGCTCCGACCAGTGGCGGATAAAACTATTAAAACTTAGTGAAATTTGAGAGTTGTGCAAGTTGGTGTGGAATCGTTCTAAAAGTGCCTGAGCCATTTGACCGTATCGGTATCCAGAATCCATATCACCTAAAACTGCACAGTGAATCACCCCATAGTTTGCATAGGCGAAACTAGACAGTGGTGCATTCCCGTATTTCAGAGAAAGTGTCACCATTTTAAACGCGATCAGTGGGAACATATCAGGTGCTACTACAAAAGCAGCCGGAGTCATATTCGTCAAAATCCGTATAGCCGCAATTTTATTAGGATCGGTCATTGGTGGCAGTTCCAATAAATCCTCAATCTGCTTATTTCTCAAAGCTAGTTTCGTCAGAAATAGCTCGATAAGAATATTTAGTTTTTGTGGTTTTTTAGGGATGTAAATTTCCAGCAAATTCAAAGCTTCTATAGCGATATCTATCGAATCTTGAGCTTGATCTTGATTGAAGTAAAAAATTACTTTTAGCTCATAAACTTTGACTTTTTCTAGCAAATGTTTGGCGTGGGATATAATAACCTCTGATAGTTGGAACGCTCGCTCAAACTCGGTATTTATATAGGACGATTCTAGCGCTTCGGCATGGAGTTCCATAATTAAATCGTAGTGACTCTGCCAAGCTCGATCTGGCAGAAGTTCTAGACCTGTATTAAAATATTTAAATGCAGCTTCATAGGCTGCTGAACTATTAGCTTTCTTACCAGCTATCAGATTAAAGTTAGCTAGTTCTTCTCGCTGTTCCTGATTTGTGATGAATTCCACTCCAATATTTAGTTGGTTGACAATATCAAAGATATTTTCTACTATTTCCGATACCGTAGGGGCGGTGCTCCCGTGCCCGCCCTTTTGCTTGTGCAGTAGCAGATACCCAATTTTTAAGTGAGTTTGTTTTTTTTGGGAGTCGGGGATGAGAGAGTAGGTGGCTTGCTGTACGCGATCGTGCAAAAATCTATAATCAATTGAGCGTTGTATAATTGCAGGATGATTTTGATTGTTTTGTGGGATGGGCGTCTCGCCCGTCTGGTATTTTTTCACGATTTCCTGATCAAGCAGTGGAATTTTGTAAGCATCGCTCATTGGTAGAATTAAACCAGCTTGCAGCGCATCCCATAAATCAGCCGCCGTTTCCGAGCTAGATTTTTCCCTAACAATTGCCAAATGTTCTAAACTAAAACGGTTGCCCATACAAGCAGCTAATTTTAATACTTGCTGCGTCTCCTCCGGCAGTTGTTGAATATTTCGAGCCACTAATTCAACGACACTGTAATCTGCAATGCCAGCGGCTGCAATTTCCCCGATATCCCACTGCCACGCACCAAGATTGAAATCAAAAGCTAACAGTTTTTCTGAGTGAAAAGTTGAGATCAGTTGAGTTATAAAAAATGGATTTCCGCCGGTCTTACTAAAAATCAACTCTGCCAGTGACTTTAACTTTTCAGTTTCATTACCCAAAGTATCCCGCACTAGCTCAGTAACGCTCTTCAACTCTAAATACGGGATGATAATGTTATGCACCTGAGCACCAGTCTGTTGAATTTTTTCGACAGTTTGAACTAACGGATGAGTTGAATTGACTTCATTATCTCGATATGCCCCTATCAGTAAAAAAAATCGGCTATCCAAGTCTGTTACCAGTTCCTGAATTAATTTTAAGGAGGCTGAATCGGCCCACTGCAAATCATCCAGAAATAGAACTAAGGGGTGTTCTGCTTGGGCAAACACATTCAAAAATTCTTTGAAAAGTCGATGAAAGCAATTTTGAAATTCTGTCGGCCCCAATTGTGGAACAGCAGGCTGCGAACCAATTATTAGTTCGACAGAAGGGACGACAGCAATAATAATTCCACCGCTTTGGCCCAGCTTTGACAAAAGCTTTTGTTTCCAAATTGCCAACTCGTCTGAGCTGGTTGTTAATAACTGCTGCATCAGTGACTCAAAGGCTTGAGTTATTCCAGCATAAGGAATATCCCGCTTAAACTGGTCAAACTTACCAGCAATAAAATAACCGCGCTGCCGTACAATTGGTTTGTGAATTTCATTCACAATTGAGGTTTTGCCAATCCCTGAGTAACCGCTTACCAAAACCATTTCACTTTTTCCGAAGCTGACTCGCTCGAAAGCTGCCATCAAATCAGCGACTTCTTTTGTGCGCCCGTAGAGTTTTTGGGGAATCAAAAATTGACCTGATTTATCAATTCTCCCCGGAATAAAACTTTCTATTTTGCCAGTAGTTTGTAACTGATTCAGACAATTTTCTAGGTCGGCTTTTACTCCAAAGGCACTTTGATATCGGTCTTCGGCATTTTTAGCTAATAGTTTCATGACAATGGATGAAACCATCTGCGGGACTTCGTTATTTAGTTGATGGGGAGGAACAGGCGTCACCGCAATGTGGCTGTGAATTAATTCTAGGGGGTCGGTTGAGTTAAAGGGCAACTCTCCTGTCAGCATTTCATAAAAGGTGATGCCTAGAGAGTACAAGTCTGTTCGGTAGTCGAGGTCGCGGTTCATCCGACCAGTTTGCTCTGGGGATATATAGGCTAGAGTGCCTTCTAGTACGGTGGTATTGCTATTTTGGTGAACTTCTCTAGATAGGCGTGTTGCCATGCTAAAGTCGGTGATTTTTACTTGTTCAAAATCTGGGGATATGATAATATTTGAGGGTTTAATATCTTTATGAATAATCTGGTTTTGATGCACTTCTCCGAGAGTTTGAGCTACTTGAATAGCCAGCGGCAAAAACTTCTGGATTTTGATACTTTTACCCGCGAGATGGTGTCTGAGAGATTGACCGCCGCAATCTTCTAAGATCAGAGCGAAACTGTTTTTATATTTTTCTAAGCTATGGGGTTTGACAATCCCTTCGAGTTTGAGATCGGAGCTAATTTTGTATTCATGTCTCAAGCGGGTAATTTGTTCTATTGTGGGATACTCGGTATTGAGTATTTTAATGATCGCAGGCGATCGATCTGACTCTCTGACTGCGCGATAAATGATGGACTTCACACCAAGTTGAACAACTTCTGTGATTTTGTAACCGGGAAGTGAATTCATGGTTTTTATTCTCTGACTAAGTGTTGGGTTAATATCGTGTTTGATGTCGATCGGGCGGCGGGGCGGCGGCACTTAAGTATTTTTAATTGAGCGTGTATTTTTAAATACATTTCTAATTAAGTAATTACTCGTTTTTTTTTGAGGAAGTAGATGCGTAAAGGTTTAGGGGGTGTGAACTGGCTGAGGACAGCATATCTGGTTTGGATCTCCGGCTGATGTGTACTGTTTGACACTTGACTCTGTAAATAACCATATTATTGTAACAAACTCGGTGAGATCGATCGCACATATCAGTGACAAATCCTGATGAATTCAATGTTTAGCTCTAGGTTTCAGCCTTTTTCCCCAGAACCAAGGTGAAGCCCAGGGCTTGGAAATGCAGGTTTTGGCGATCGAGAACACAATTCAACGTGATGTAAATCACAAAATAAGCTGATTAATATCACAATTATATAATGATGAAGTTGTTAAAGTTATTCGATAATCAGGTGCAACACAATGGAAGAAGTCCTAGCATTGATTGAAAAGAAGAAGCAAGAATTTGCTAAAGCTGGGCTATTTGAGTTTATGCGAGACAAAAGTATAGACCCAAGACAACGCCTAGCTTTCGCTCCCTGCATTGCTCACTTTGCAATGAGTTTTGGTGAATTGAACCAGTCTATTTTCCGAGAAGAACCAACCAACGATCCTCTTCAGGCAATGATTAACAATCATACTTATGAAGACGATCATCACTGGTTGTGGTTTTTGGCAGACATGGAAACACTGGGTATTAATAACAAATCCTTGAAGTTTAGCGATGCTTTAAATTTTGTCTGGAGTGAACAAATAAAAGCTTCACGATTGGTAACATATCAAATTTTTCGATATGCTTTTGGAGCCAGTCCCATCACTAAGCTAGCAATTTTGGAAGTGGTAGAAGCATCGGGTAACGTGTTCTTGTCAGCGACAGCATCAATTGCCGAAGAACTCCGATTGATTACTAAAAAGGAGCTTATCTATTTTGGCTGTTTTCATTTGGACGTGGAAACAGGTCATACTACAGGGACGCCGGATGTGGAGCAATCGATCAAAAACATACCGCTGACTATTGAGAGCCGTCAAGAGGTTTTTGAGATAGTTGAGAATTTGTTTGAAATTTTCACGAAACAGATTGCTGAACTTCTGGTTTATGCAAAAACCCATAGCTTTGACCAACCTTTTGCCGAACCCCGCGAGATTTTGCAACCTTTAAAAGCTGCGTAGCTTACGAGATGTAAAGTTTTCAACTTTTAGAACCAGATCCATCTTAGAATTAGATCAAATTCATTACTTAGAAGGAGAGAAATCATGTCAGAATTGAATAGCAATTCAACTCCAATCAATGAGCTAGAACCGACTCTTATTCATACTTGGACTGAGAATTTGGATATTGCTCATACTTGGACTGAGAATTTGGATATTGCTCATACTTGGACTGAGAATTTGGATATTGCTCATACTTGGACTGAGAATTTGGATATTTCCCAGAGTTCTCCGATAGCTGAAGATGAGAAACTGGCAGTCGGATAAAACCTGTTAAAAATAACTATTGGGCCTCGCTCATTCCGAGGCCCAATAGTCATACATTTGTCTCCTCAATGTCCAAATTTAGCATCTACTATCCCTACTTGCATATGAGCCATTACGACGTTGTGATTGTGGGCGGCGGCCCTGCTGGTACTACTACTGGAACTTTGCTCAAGAAATACAATCCAAATCTGAGCGTGCTAATCCTAGAGAAAGAAAAATTCCCTCGCGATCATGTTGGGGAAAGCCAATTGCCTCAAATTAGTGATGTGCTTCAAGAAATGGGATGCTGGGATAAAGTAGAAGCAGCCGACTTCCCGATAAAAATCGGTGCTACCTATCGCTGGGGAACCGATCCACAGCCTTGGGATTTTAATTTCATTAAGCCGGAACAGTTTCAAAATGAGCTGCGTCCTGCTAAATTTGAGGGACAAAGACGGCAAACTGCTTTCCAAGTCGATCGCGCAAAATATGATGAAATCTTGCTGCGACACGCCGAAGAAATGGGATGTGTGGTTAGAGAGGAAACGGCGGTTGTTAAAGTAGATACAGATGGCGATCGCATTACCGCTCTTCATTTGCGATCGCAAGAACAAATCACCGCCCGCTACTATATCGACGCCTCCGGCCACATCGGCGTACTGCGGCGAGTTTTGGGCATAGAAACACACTGCCCGACACGACTACAAAACATCGCTATTTGGGACTACTGGACAAACGCTGAATGGGCCGATTTTATCGGCGTTGGTGGCACCCGCGTCCAGGTAATGAGCTTAAGTCACGGGTGGATTTGGTTTATTCCCTTGAGTCCAACTCGAACCAGTATCGGATTCATTTGTCCTGCGGAACATTACAAGGAGATGAAAAAACGACCAGAGGAGATATATGCCGAAGCGTTAAACAGCGAACCTCGCATCAGCAAATTAATCGCTAATGCTACCAGCACAGGCAAGATTGAAACTACAAAAGATTGGTCATTTTTGTCAGATAAGACAGTAGGAGAAAACTGGTTTTTAGTTGGTGAAGCTGCTGGTTTTGCCGATCCGATTTTAGCGGCAGGTATGACTTTAGCTCACACTGGCGCGCGGGAATTGGCTTACACGATTTTGGCATTAGAGGAGAAGAAACACGAGGCTAATTGGCTGAAAATTCAGTATGATGAGAATCAGCGACGGCGAGTTAAACAGCACATTCGCTTCGCTGATTATTGGTACGCTGCTAACGGTCAATTCACTGATTTACAAGAGCATTCAAGGGAAATTGCGCGGGATTCGGGCTTGAATTTAAGCCCGGAAAAAGCTTTTCAGTGGTTAGCTCAAGGCGGATTTACTAATGATATTTTGGGTCAAGCTGTAATTGCTGGATTTGATTTGGGTTCGATGAAACAGGTGATGCAGCGCTTTTCAAAGGAGGAGGTTCCTTGGCTACTTTCGGCCTACAATATGTTTCAGCTAGACCTAGTGGATGCTGATATTGAGTTTGTAGCTGTTTATAGTGCTGGTGAAATTAACCGGATCAAGTGTTACGTTAAGAACGGTCAGCGGTTGCCTGTTACGGGTTTATATGGTTTGTTGATTGACATTTTGGGCCGCACTGAGTACATTGAACAAATTTATCGGCAGTTGGTTTTGGTGTTTAGGGAGCGTTTCTCTGTGCAACACGCTCAGGTAGCACTTCATCAAGCCCTTGGTTGTTTGGAGGTGATGGTGAGTTCTGGTATTGTTAAGGCGATGCTGAACCCGGAGTTGTCTAAGTTGAATATTTCTATACCTATTGAAGGTGAGTTAATTCACACTCACAAGGATTAAGCTGTTCTGCATTTAAATTGTATATCAAAAAACAATCAAAGTCTTGTGGGGTGGGCGGGAGAACCCGCCCTGAATATACAATTTAAATGCGCGACAGCTTAGAATTAAGGTGCTGAGAAATTGAGGATATTGAGGACACGCCAGTGCCGTTTCCCGACCCCAAAAGTAACGTAGCGGGGCGTAAGCCATCGCCCGATTAGATGAGCTAGACTATTTTTACCCAACGGTTAAAGGAGTGATAATTTTCCAGATGAGTGGAATTCAAAGTCGCAGGGTGAGACAGGAGCAAACTCAGCTTTTCTGTACACGATCGCACATGACGATCCACGGGTTTTGTACTATTTTACCTATTTTTCACGGCGATTTTACTCTCGATCGCGCGAGCGCAACCTTTCACGACGCAATATGCGATCGATTATTCAGCAAGCCCTATTTAGGTTAATTTTAACTTCAAATACTGAAGAGATTTTTGAGCCTTTTCCTCACCCACTCTACAGGAGTTTCATCATCTGCTGCTGCATCTACCAACTCCATTTCTCGCAATTCCTGCTGTCTCTCGCTTAATTCTTCTTTGTGTTTAACTATTTCTTGAATAATCTGTTCGGATAAATCCGGCCGTTCAGTTAAAACCTTCTGAAAACCTTCTTTATTGATTGTGAACAAAATTGTTTCTTCCAAAGCTCTCACCGAAGCAGTTCTGGGAATTCCCAACATCAAAGAAAGTTCACCCAAAAACTTGCCCGCACCGAGATTTGTCAAATGTTTATCAATAGCTTCGACAAACACTTCCACTGAACCGGAAAGGATGATGTAAAAAGCATCTCCTGGGTCATTTTCTCGGAACAAAAATTCTTGCGATCGTAGCCGTTGGCGGTATCCAACTTCAATCAATTGGCGCAATTCTAGATCCGTGAAATTTTCAAAATATGTCACTTCTCGCAGCAAACTGCTAATCGGCGATTGTTTTTTTATTTTATCTGCACAAAGAGGTATTTTGGGATTGTTTTCAGAGGAGCTTTTCGTGGTTTCATTTAAAGTTTCATTTTGCTTAAAAAACGATAACAAAACTTCGGGATTTTTCAAATAAATTTCTCTATCATTAAACGGAAAATTGATTTCATACTGGCGAAAATTGTACTCGATCGCAAAATTCAAAGAACTTTTAATTACCTCTCTTTCAGTCGGCCTATCCGTCCAAACTAAAAGTTCAAATTTAAAACTATCATCGCCAAACTCGACAAACAATACTTTCGGATTGGGCTCGTACAAAACCCCTGCTTCCGCGTAAGCAATATTTAACAGAGTTTCTGTCACTAACAGCGGGTCACTATTCTCGGCTACTTCTATGGAGAGTCGCAGACAAAGTAGCTGATTTTCGTAACTCCAGTTAACAATTTTGTTGCTAATCATGTTACTATTCGGGACTATGACGCTGGAATCGTCGTTAGTTTTGATAATCGTCGATCGAATCGAGATTTTTTTGACAATTCCCATCAATCCTTCTAATTCCACAAAATCTCCGACTTTCACCGGCCTGTCTAAAAGCAGCGTTAAGCCGCTGACAAAATTAGTTGTTAAATCCTGTATTCCGAAGCCAATTCCGACTCCCAATCCCCCCGCTACAACGGCGAAAGAAGCAAGGTTAAATCCTATTTGTTGGATAGCAACTATCACTCCCAAGGCTATGATTAAATAGCTAATTATTACAGAAATTGCTTCGCGGTTTCCTTCGTCAATACCCAATTTAACTAGCAAGCGTTCTTTGAGAAAAGTTGTAAAACCTTGCGATATAATCAGAACGATAATAAATGATATAATTAGCTCTAATAGTGATCGTAGAGATACAGAATTTTCGCCTATATTAAATAATGTAGATGTAAATATATTGGAGATTTTTATTAACAATTCTGCGGGTATTGTATGCACTTTTGATTGTGAGAATAAGGTGTTTTAATTGCCAGTTATCAACCAGTTTGTAGTCAGGACTTTAGTCCTAGGTTTGTAGTCAGGACTTTAGTCCTTAGTCCAAAGTTGGATAAAAAGGACTGAAGTCCTTAAGCTGTCACGCATTTAAATTGTATATTCGGAACGGCGTCGAAGCCCATTCCACAAGACTTTAATTGATTCTTGACACACAATAGACCTCTTGCCAAAGTCATTTTAATCAAATTTTGTAACAGGCAAGATGCCTGTTCCACAAGAAAAAATGTTTTTTGTGGGACGGGCCGGAGAGCCCGTCCTAGTTATTTTTGCAAGAGGTCTAATTTCAAGGTAGAACAGCTTACTACGAATTTTTGAAAGGACTGAAGTCCTTACTACGAACTTTTGTTAATTTTTCTGGGATAGCGCGGACGACACGGACTTCCCATACAAACAAAGCCGGCTGGCATATTTTCAAATACACTGCTGCGAGCTCCAATTAAGGCATTTGCACCGATCGCAACACCAGGGCCAATGAAGCAGTCGGCGGCAATCCAAACGCCATGATTAATGATAACAGATGCTGCGATTAACCCAAAGGCTGGGTCTTCGGGGTCATGAGTGCCGGTGCACAGGTAGCTTTTTTGAGAAATGACGCAGTGTTTGCCGATCGCAATTCGCTCCAAACTGTACAATACAACATCATCTCCGATCCAACTATAATCGCCGATTTCAATTTTCCAGGGATAGGTAAAACGAGCTGTAGGGCGGATAATTACTCCAGAACCTATTTTCGCTCCAAATAGTCGCAGCAACCCGCTTCTAATGCCATTAAAAGGGTGTGGAGTGAGAGGAAATGTGATCGCCTGCACGAACCACCAGAGCAAAATTAGCCAACCAGGTCTTCCGCGATCGAACTTTGATTGATCGTACCTCCGCAAATCTACTAAAGATTCCCCGGTTAAAATATTTGGTTGGTTGTCGCTAGTTGGATTATCATTGATTTCAGGATTTGCGGAATTGGCGATCGGGTTTTGCGGTTCCGCGTCGGGAGTTGGCGTATAATGAGTCATCTAATGTTTAATTGAAAATCGAGTTTAGCTGTAAGGATTGCTGCATGACATTTCGAGTTAGGGACAATTTTAAGCCTGAAAACACCAAGAATCTCGCACAATGCGACAATCCAAATCCCAGAATTGCCAAAGTGCGACTTTTGCAAACAGCTTTGGTATTGCTTAGTAGCTTTTTTGTAGCAGAATTAATCGCCGCAACGAGCTCTCACAGTTTGTCCCTATTAGCAGATGCTGGTCACGTTTTGTCAGATGTAGCAGCTTTAGCGATAACTTTGACAGCTACTTGGTACTCGTCACTAAAAAGCAGTAAATCGGTGGATTGTGCGATCGAATTAAATTCGGGTACTATTGTTAATAACAGACAAGATGCCTGTTCCACAAAGAGTGAGTTTTCTGGTGGAGTGGGAATCCTGCCCGATCGCCCAGAAATCATTGCTGCCTTAGTTAATAGTATCAGTTTAGTGGCGATCGCACTTTGGATTGCAGTAGAGTCGATCGCCCGTTTGCAGTCCCCAACCCCCGAAGTAGAAGGACTCCCGATGTTAATCACCGCCATAGTCGGTTTAAGCATCAACTCAATCAATGCTTGCTGCTTGCATTCCTGCTGTCACGGCGACTTGAACCTCAAAAGCGCCTTTCTGCACGCAGTCGCCGACATATTTTCGTCGGTGGGAGTAATTTTAGCTGCGATCGCCGTGGCGTGGCTACACTGGAATTGGGCTGATGGCTTGATTAGCTTGCTGGTGTCTGGGGCGATCGTTTTATTAACTCTACCACTATTAATTGAAAGTATCAATTTGCTGCTAGGTAATGTGTCTGCTGTTTCCACAAATCAACAGCCTTGCGATTGCGAAAAAGTGAGCGCCGAAAAATTGTTATTTCCATCCCTCGAAGAACTAATTAAATGATGTCTCCTCGTCTGCGTTGACAGTTGACAGTTGACAGTTGACAGTTGAGTGCGAAGTTTTTAGGCTGGGGATTTAAGCCCCAGCCTAAAAACAATCCACCTAAAGGTGGGGGCTTAAATCCCCTGTACGATGAGCGAACTTTTTGAGATGTTGAATAAAATTAATAATCTCAAAAACCCGCCCAACCTAACTTCTTTTGTGCAGAAACAAAGGCGGTTGAAATAGCATTGATACAAACAAAAAGACCAGGCGGTTTCAACCGCGTCTACACAAACAATGTCCGCGCAACGCGAGACTAATACAAAATTAGACTGAAATATCCCGTTTATTTCTTAGTCTGCGGAGGCAGACTTCGTTTGTATAGTAGCGGTTTCAACCGCCGAATCACTAACCACTGACGGTGACAGAATAGGCTCAGATTCTGCCACATTTAACTGACCGCCAAAACAACGCAATTCGTAAAGTTTGGCATTAATTTGATACTCATACTGACTCAATAGCCTTGCATAAATATAGCCAGCTTTTCCATCCAAAAAGCCGAGCTGAATAAAGTAAAATAAAATAAATCTGAGCATTGGTTTAAAAGGCAGCCTCACCCAAACTTTTTTGAGAAATCGCTTGCGCTGCACTGCATCTCCAAATAAGTTGGCGCCAATAGTGCCGCTGTCGTCGCGCCCTTCAATTATATTGTAATAAACGCGAGCTTCCCAATTAGAATAGCGGTTATGCCGTTCTATCCAGTGAAATAAATCGCGGTAATCTTCATGAATCATGTCATTTTTTAAGTAGCCGACAGCACCTGCTAAAATGACGTGTTCGTGAACTTCGTTGTCCCCCGTATTTGGTACGGATTCAGTGCCGAGATTTTCGTAACGACCTTTTTGATGCTTGAACAAACGCAAGTTCCAGTCGGGATATCTGCCTCCGTAACGTAGCCATTGTCCTAAAAATAAGACTTTGCGATTCAGGTAGTAGCCCTCAAAATTCGGGTTTTGGATGACTTTCGCAATCTCGTCCCAAAGTTCAGGTGGAATCCGCTCGTCGCAATCGACAATTAACACCCATTCGTTGCGAAATGGCAGGTTATCCAATGACCAATTTTTCTTTTTTGGCCAGCGGTTATCGAAGTAGAATTGCACTACTTTTGCGCCACTGCTGATGGCGATTTCGACAGTGCGATCGCTACTTTGGGAATCAACTAGAAAAACTTCATCCGCCCTAGCAATGCTGGCTAGACACGCAGGTAGATTAAGTTCTTCGTCTTTTGCCGGAATGAGTACCGAAACCGGAATCTTGGATGAACTAGAGGTCATAATCGAGTGCTTGAACCTGAATTCGGTCGAGTTGTTGTGGATGAAGTGCGGACACAGCCGCGCCGATGACTTGAACAGCGAGGGATATCGCGTCTAGCCATTAGTATCAACTTAACGTCAAACGTAGTACCAGTCTGTTGTTTCACGATTAGGGCTCGATCCCCCCTAGCCCCCCTTAATAAGGGGGGGACAAGAGTCTTGTCAAAGTCCCCCTTATTAAGGGGGATTTAGGGGGATCGAGCATTGGTCTAAAAGCGAGATTTCTCATCGATTTCAGGCTTAAGTTGACGCCTATAGCCTAATGCCTGCGGGTGGATTTCGGTGCAAAAACCATGCCGCTGACGGCTGCACTCAAATAACCAATTTGACCCCAAGCAAAAACCAAGTTTTCAAAGCGCAGCGCTGGATCTCTAATATATTTAAAAGATTTGTAGACACCTCTCAACATTCTTTCACCCCCACGCCAAAGCTGAACAATACCGGCTCGATCGCACAATTGTTCCCGGTAACACTCGCTGATGCCTTGCCACCACCCGCGCTCGACAAACCACGCTTTGTGAAGGCGCGATGGAGCGACGTTGTGAAGCACCAGGGCTTCCGGTAGATAAACTACTTGCCAACCTAACTCTAAAGCTAGTTCTGTGGCCCGCAATTCTTCGTTTGACAACAATTTTGTGCCGACTCTACCGAGTTTGACATCGAAACCGCCAATTTGCGCTAAAAAAGTGCGCCGGATTGAGTAATTTACACCCCTGGGAGTCAAACCAGCCGCCGTCACGTACACCCAAGTCTCTCCCAAATCGTAAGCCCCCAAGTTTTCGGCCAATCCGGGTGACAGCCATTCGGGAGGGCTGACTCCCGAAGGCCAGAGCAAATTGACTTTACCACCAGCTACGGCGAGTTTTTGATTGCTTTGATAGGCGCTGTGCAGTACCCTGAGCCAATTGGACTCAGCAACGGCATCATCGTCGAGATAAGCTAATATCTCGCTCTCTGCAACTCTCGCAGCGGTGTTCCGGGCTACTGACAAGCCGAGTTCGGGTTCCCAGATGTACTTGAGGCGGGGGTTGGAGAGTCTGGCTTCTACGACTTCGCGGGTGAGTGTTTTGGAGCTGTTGGGGGTGGCATAATCGCTAGAAGCGTTATCCACTACCAGTATTTCAAAGTTGTCGGGAAAATCCTGTGCCAGCAAGCTGTCGATCGCAGCGCCTAGATAGCTGTGACGATTGTGGGTACAAATTATTGCTGATATTTGAGGGTTTTGCATAATTGACAGCTTGGGAAATGCTGGGGAGCTCGATCGACTGACTCTGATATTGTCCCATCAATGCTATTATCGCCTAAAAATGATTGGCAATCAAACAAATAACAAATAACCAATAACTAACAACAAATAACCAATAACCAACAACAAATAACCAACAACAAATAACCAACCATAAATGACTAAAATAATCTTAGTGACTGGGCCGGCGCGAAGTGGCAAAAGTGAATGGGCGGAAACTCTGGCTGAGACTTCGGGAAAACAAGTAATCTATGTGGCTACTAGCCTGGTTGATGAAGCAGATTTGGAGTGGCAAAGTCGCCTCGAACAGCACCGAAATCGCCGTCCGACTAATTGGAAAATTCTCGAAGTGCCGATCGACTTATCAGCAGTTGTGCGATCGGGCAAATCATCAGAATGCTTATTAATTGATTCCCTGGGAACTTGGACGGCAAATCTGTTAGAACAAGCAGCGCCTGTTTGGGAGCAAACGCAGCAAGACTTGATTGCTAGTTTGAAGCTGGCTACGGCGGATGTGATTTTGGTAGGAGAGGAAACCGGATGGGGAGTAGTGCCTGCTTATCCGGCGGGACGGCTGTTTCGCGATCGCCTGGGCACACTTGTCCGCCAAATCGGGGCGATCGCCGATGCAGTTTATCTTGCTACCGGAGGCTACGCTTTGAATCTGACTGCTTTGGGTACGCCGTTACCGCCAGCAAAGAATTAATAGACGGAAGTGCGATCGGCTCGATCGCAAATAGAGATTTGCCAGTCAAAGATTTTAACTAAAAGTAAGTTATAATAGAGATATTGCATCATTTTCAATAAGTCTTTTATGAACAGGCAAGATGCCTGTTCATAAAAGAGTAAATTTATTGTGGAACAGGCATCTTGCCTGTTGCTGACAATGGCGTAATATGTGAGTTATAATGTCAAAAATAGAAATCCCAAAAAAACATTAGATAACTTTAATCACTCTTGAGATAGAGTACAAAATTCAACTTTAAAGTCTAAAATCACCAATTAGTTGCAGGGCTGACTAAAAGTTATGGCATCAGAGTAACGACTTAGAAAATTGGCCTAATACCGAAATGCCCCAACCTCGATCGCCCGTGAGCACAAAATTGCAACTATCGGGAATTCGCGATCGACTCCAAAAATCCAGCGGGGAATAGGAGAGTGGGAGATGGGAGAAAGGGATAAGGGGAGAGGCTTTGACGATTTTTGATGTGGGTTCTAAATATACAGTTTAAATGCCCA
>Ga0335394_10003864_pt1 | contig 17033 bp, 14 predicted proteins | sample MAT03_FD_205741 | JGI IMG/M metagenome (GOLD analysis project Ga0335394, IMG submission 205741) | Freshwater microbial communities from Lake Fryxell liftoff mats and glacier meltwater in Antarctica - MAT-03 (spades assembly) (version 2) ... | reverse complement strand
CATATAAATTTAAATTAGCTCCCAATAAAGCATTAAAAGAAATTTTTGCACAGTATGCTGGATGCGCTAGATTTGTTTACAACTATGGTTTGTCATTAATAAAAAAAGCATTAGAGGCAAAAAGCAAAATTCCGTCTTATGCCGATATTGCTAATCTATTACCTCAATTAAAATTAAATGAAGAAACAAAATGGTTAAAAGCTGTACACTCTCAACCACTTCAGCAGAAGCTAAAAGACTTAGATTTAGCGTTAAAGCAGTTTTTTAAAAAAACCAAAAAAAAAGCAAACCTGCATTTTAAGAAAAAAGACCAAGGAGACTCATTTAGATATCCACAGTTTATCAAATGTGAAAATGGAAAAGCATACTTACCTAAAATAGGTTGGGTAAGGTATAGAGATTCTCAAGATATCGAGGGAACCATCAAGCAGGCCGGGGAATATTCGTAAATCTATTGAAATACAAATGCTCTTCGAATGGGAAGCATTTTGTACAGATAGATAGGTTTCAGCCTACAAGTAAATTATGCTCCAATGGTGAAAGCAAACAAGATATGCCATTAAATAAGCGCATTTTTAGTTGCTCATCATGTGGCATAAGTATTGATAGAGATTTAAATGCGAGTAAAAATATAGTGGCGGCCGAAATGTCCGTCTTAAAGCTTGTGGATGGAAATGACACTGGTCTGCCAGATGAAGCAAGAATCGGTGGCTTTTAAGCCGCCGAGGTTCAATTAACAGTTTTTAGAAACTTTAGTATCTATTGATGTTGCACATTTGATAATTGTAATATAAAGATCAAATTAGTAACATTATTTTTCAAAAAAACATGAAATTAATTAGTAAAATTCGAATATTACTATTTCTGAAATTAGTATTGAGCTTATTATTTATAAAATCTAATACCGAACAGTGGTATCTGCCGGAAGACCGGCTTTATCATGAAGTAACTTTTTTGACCGCTCACAATGCCTTTTCTAACGAAGAAGACGGCTATATTCAACCACAACAAAAATGGGGCTTAAGAAAGCAACTTGAAAATGGAATCAGGGGGTTTATGCTTGATACTCATTATTCCTCTAGCCTGTTTGGGAAAAGCAAAAAAATTCGCTTATGTCATTATAATGCAGCAATTACCCAAATGTTCCTCCGGCCTTTTAAGGGCCGACCTGCAACCTTTATCAAATCTCTAAAAATTATAAAACAGTTTCTTGAAGAAAACCCGAAAGAAATTATTACCTTGTTTCTTGAAAACTATACAGAATTAAATGATATTGATAAGGCGATAAGCAAATCAGGAATCATTGATCTTGTTTTAAAGCCATCTGATTGGAATCCATGCACAAAAATGGGTTGGCCTCATATACGGTGGCTTCAAAAACAAAATAAAAGAATTGTGGTTTTTAACCAACGAGGTGAATCTCATTATTGTTTCGATGAATGGAGCTCTCATTGTGAAAATCAATATGGCACAACTGATACAAACAGAGCAATAAAAGAGCGATTAGAATCTAAAAAAGCATCTCACAAACTTCGACATCTTTATGTCATGAATTACTTCCCTCATTTTTATGTAAAGCCTATTCAAAGAATAAATTTTAGCAAAATTAATTCTCAAGGAACTAACCGCTTACTTAAAAAAAGCATTACACAAGGCTTATATGCAAACAAACTATATAAACATCGTTATCCTAATTTTATAGCTGTTGATTTTGCAAATGAAGGTAATATTTTAGGGCTGGTAAATCATATAAATAAACAAGCAACTCATCATAGAAAAAGAAAAATTATGTTTCGATCACTCCAAGGCCCCCTACAAAAGCCTTATATCACCTTGCGACAACGTCGTTATTATAAATAACATCTATTTTGAACTATCAAGCTTTATCTCCTGAAAATCCTATGAATACGTGGCTCACACATTATTATCTTGACCAACTTTCACAAAAATTCAAAACAATTGTTATATCTACTTTCTTGGACTAGATTAACCACCATTTTTAACTTTTTGAAAATAATATAATATAATTCTATCACGTTGATAATTATAAAAAAAATTAAGAATGAAGGAATAATTATGAAAAAAGCATTGGCACTATTATTGAGCTTGTTAATCTGTATAACTAATACAGAGTGCAAACATAAAAAAATTAATAAAGCAAGCGAGTTTCTAAAGGGCGCTGTAGCTTTAACAGCTGCTGCGGGACTAGCGTATTTGGCATATGAAGCTCCTATTAAACAAATTAAAACCCAATGGACAAAATTAAAAAATGCCGTTATTCCTAGAAACACTAGGCAAGAAATAAGTGGTTGGTGCTCAGATAATACGGAAAGTATCTTTAATTATCTAAAAACAAGCATCCCCTGGACTACTAACTCAGTTGATAAATCTAAACTATTTTCGCTCATAACAATCATTCCGGCGTATGAATTAACTAAATATGCATTTGATAAGCTCGGTAATAGCGTTAGAACTGAAAAGATTTTATGTGAAGATAAAAATTAAAAAAATAGCTCATAATTTAGGATAAACAACGAAAAAACTAACCATTGCTCTCTTAATGACAATGGCCTGTAGTAATGCATTTGGAATGGAGCAAAACGAAGAAAAAACGGATTTGAACACTCCACAACTAACAGTTGAAGTAAACCCTAATTTCAAACAAGATCTTATAAAAGGAGCTGCCGGATTAGCTACTGCAGGAGTATTCGGCTATTTGTCTATGCACTGTAGTCAAAAAACACAGAAAGCATATGGTGAAAAACACAATAATTTTGATATTTTTACCGATAACCTTTATAAATACACTGGCGAAAAACTATTAAAATTATTCCCCGAATCTTCGATTATAAAATATTGCCGTACTAGAATAGGAATAGTTGGTAATACTCTAATTGCATTTCAATGTGCTAAATATGGTGCCAATAAATTAAGTTCAGTAATCGCAGACAAAACTCCTGCTAGTTTCAAACAAAGACTTTCTTCAATTCGCTCAACAATTAGTAGCAAAGTACAAAACAACTGGAAGAGACCATTTTCAGGAATTGGTAGCTATCTAAAATCAAAGACCACTACAAGCAAAAAAGTATCTACTATTTCTAATTTTGATTCTCAAATAGCAGCTAACACATAAGCAGAATAAATAAATAATCTAACATTAAATAATTTTACCATATCAATCTCTATAATGGGCTCTTGTTTTTGAGAGCCCATTATTCTAACAAATATTACTATCATTCTTATACCCTTCAAATAACATGCGCAACTTGGACAACTTATTAGCTTTAATGTATAATTAATAGTAATTAAGCCAAGGGCTAATACCAGGATTCCTGTATCAGAAATTTCTGTACCAGGCATGCCTGTCTTGCCTGAAAAAATAGCTCGGGAGTAAAATGTCAGACAATTCTGAAAATAAAAAAACAAATTCAGCCGAATATGGCGCTCAGTCAATTAAAGTAATCGAGGGTCTTGAAGCTGTTAGGAAAAGACCAGCGATGTACATCGGGTCAACCTCAATTAATGGTTTACACCATTTAGTTTATGAGATAGTTGATAACTCTGTAGATGAAGCATTAGCTGGTTACTGTAATGATGTAAAAGTAATTATTCATTCTGATGGGTCTTGCTCTGTTGAAGACAATGGACGTGGCATACCTACAGGTATGCATCCTACCGAAGGAATTTCTGCAGCAGAAGTTGCTTTAACTAAATTGCATGCTGGTGGGAAATTTGATAAAGATTCTTATAAATTTTCAGGCGGTTTACATGGTGTTGGGGTATCAGTAGTTAATGCTTTATCTGAAAATCTTGAATTACTAATATATCAAAATGGTCAGATGTATCAGCAATTTTACAAAAAAGGCAAGCCTCAAGATAGCCTAACCGTTATCGGTCAAACAACTAAGCGCGGTACTTACGTTAGATTTTCTCCAGACCCTGAAATATTTAAAGATACCACAGAATTTAATTTCGATACTTTATCCGTAAGATTAAGAGAATTAGCTTTTTTAAACAGAGGCTTAAAAATAAGCATTAATGATGAAAGAACCATTAAGAGCCATGAATTTTTTTACGAAGGTGGTATAGTTTCTTTTGTGGAAAATGTTAATTCTAAAAAAAATCCTTTATTTAATGACGTAATTTACTCATTCACTGAAACACCTGATTCTTATATCGAAATTGCCTTACAATATAATGACGGATACGGTGAACAACTCTTTTCATTTGTAAATAATATTAACACCATTGAAGGCGGAACTCACGTATCCGGTTTCAAGGCTGCTTTAACGAAAGTTTGTAATAAACGTGGCCAAGAGTTAAACATCTTGAAAAATGATGAATCATTCTCAAGTGAAGATGTGCGCGAAGGTCTCGTTTGTGTTATAAACTTAAAAGTATCAGAGCCACAATTTGAAGGACAAACAAAAGCTAAGCTAGGAAATAGCGAAGTTAAGGGTCTTGTAGAATCTTGGGCTTTCAATTTTCTTGAAGGTTATTTTGAAGAACATCCGGCAATTGCTCGGAAAGTTTTACAAAAAGCTCATTTAGCAATGCAAGCTAGAGAGGCTGCAAAAAAAGCTCGCGATATTACTCGCCGCAAAACCGCGCTTGAAAGCGTAGTATTGCCTGGAAAATTAGCTGATTGCTCTAATGAAAATCCAGCAGACTGCGAAGTTTTCATAGTTGAGGGAGATTCTGCAGGTGGATCTGCCAAGAGTGCTCGAAATAGATTTAGCCAAGCAATTTTACCTCTTCGCGGAAAAATATTAAACGTTGAAAAAGCTCGTTTTGATAAAATCTTATCTAATGAAGAAATAAAATCATTAATCGCTGCAATCGGGGGCGGTATTGGTGAAGATGATTTTAATGTTAGCAAAATTCGTTACCATAAAATTATTTTAATGACCGATGCTGATGTTGATGGATCTCATATAAGAACTTTATTACTTACCTTCTTTTTCCGTTATATGAAGCCTATAATAGAACAAGGTCATTTATATATAGCAAAACCACCTTTGTATAAAGCAAAAATAGGTAAAAAAGAACAATATCTATTAGATGAAAAAGCATTTAAGCAATTTCTCTTTGATTGGATTAAAGAACAAGGTCAATTAATGATCGGTTCTTTGCACATAGAAAGTAGCGAATTTAAAACCCTTTTAGATAATTTGTTTATCTATTTTTCGAAACTACAAGAAACAGCTCACGCATTTAAAATTATTTATCCTGATTTAAATAAAATAGTGGAGCTTGTATTTCAAAACCCTGATATACAGAATGGATCAACAGAAATACTTGAAGAAAAATTAGCACAACAATTCCCGGATTATTCAGTTCAGATAGTGGACCTAGATATCAAGGGAGTGATTAAAAAATATATTAAGCTTAAACAATTCAATAGTGAATCTTTATTACCATACACACTCTTTGCATCTCCTGAATTATACAAACTAGTTCAGCAGTATTTATCTCTAAACAAACTGAATGATTCATGGAAATTAAGTCTTATCGATAAAGCAAAAGAAGTAGATGGGCATGGACCATTAGAATTAGCTAGAGCAATTGAAAAGATAAGTAAACCGTACATGACAGTACAGCGCTATAAAGGTCTTGGGGAAATGAACCCAGAACAGTTATGGGAAACAGCAATGGATCCAAAAACTAGAATGTTAACATTAGTTCAAATTGGAGATGCTTTAGAAGCTGATTCATGGTTTGATACTCTTATGGGATCTGATGTAGGTGGACGTAAAGACTTTATCGAAGAATATGGCGTCTTCGTAAAAAACTTAGATATATAAACAGTGTTAAAAAGGTTTATTTCTGTCATTGAAGAAAGCAACTTAATCAATGAAAATGATAAAATTATAGTGGGCCTCTCAGGAGGCCCTGATTCTGTATGCCTTTTTTATCTCCTTTGTACATTAAGAGAGCATATCAAATTTGATATAACAGCCGCCCATTTAGATCATGGATGGCGAGTCTCCTCTCATCAAGATGTTATATTTTGCAAAGAGCTAGCCAAAAAATATAACGTACCCTTTATAGCCAAACATGCATCAGAAATAGTTATTACAAAAAAACTGTATGGTTCATCTAAAGAAGAGCTTGGTAGAACACTTAGAAGACAGTTTTTTGCTGATTTATTAAAATCAGAACAAGCAGATGCAGTTGCCCTCGCTCATCATTGGGATGACCAAATTGAAACTTTTTTTATTAGATTAATTAGGGGCACAACCATCGCAGGCCTCGCTTGCATGAAAGCTAGGCAGGATATTTACATTCGTCCCCTCATTAACTTCAAAAAAGAAGAACTATTACTTTATTTGCAAAACGAAAGTTTAAATTATCTAATCGATGAAACAAATGAATCCGATCTATTTTTAAGAAATAAAATCAGAAAATACTTGGTGCCTAATGCAAGAAAAATTGATCCTCGATTTGATAATAATTTCAAGAAAGCTATAGATACTATACAAGATACAAACAAATTTATTGCACGATTAGTGGATAAACATTTTCAAGAAATATGTCAAAAGGTAGAAAATACCTATTTATTAGATAGAGATAAATTTTTTGAAGTAGATAGTTATTTACATAAACATTTAATTATAATGTGGCTCTGCAAGCAGAATGTACCGTTTCCGATAGCCAACTCTTTCTTAGCCGAAATAATAAAATTCTTTAAACGACCAGGATCTGGTACACACCAAATTCATCAAGAGTGGTCCATTATTAAAAACAAACAATCGGTAACAATTAAACGTACTTAACGGCTTAGGCATTAATCAGAAGTTTAAGACGGAGAACCTACTAGTAGTTCTCCGTCTTTTTTATGCCAAGAGTTTAATTTCTTTTACTAGCTCTTTTATACTTTGATCTAAATTGGCAAAATCTATACCACATTTAAGCGTATCTTTTTCATTCCAAATAGATATGCTAAATGTTAAAGGAATTTTAAAACCTCTAATTTTATCCGGAGTACCTTGAAATGTAATATCAGTTAGATCAAAATTATTTATAAATCCATGATAGAGATAGGTACCATTGGTATTCAATGTTACTAAACCACGTTCAAGCCACAAACTTAATTTGCGTTTATTTTCATTAAGAGCCCACATGACAAGTTTATTCTGTTCAGGATCTATTAGGGAATCAGCATTACTCTCCAATATGTTGATATCAGTAATAACCGTATTAACTTCCGCTTTTAATTGCATATCAATAGCAGTTATTTCATTGCTAATAACTCTTTTAAAATAACTGATGGCATCATTCTTAAACGTAAAGTCTAAATTAAATTCAGGCATCTTAACAAACCCTAAAGATGTACCCGTTATTTTTATACCAAATTTTTGCTTGCCAATCGTTGTATTTGAGTCGAAAGAACAACCTTGAGAAGTTATAGTTATTGGATCATGTATTTCAATTAGATCACCTAATTTTGTTATTCCTACCATTTTTGAGTTATCAACATCACCAATCAATTCAATAAATAAGTGAGGACCGCTTTTACGATCTAAGCTCAAAAATTCTATACCCGGGGCAGCCATTTTAGGCAAAACGCCATTTGTTTTTAATCCTAAATTATTTACCTCACAATGAACATCTAAGCCTAAACCAAAAATTCCAAGAGCCCCCTCTAAGAGCAAACCATTATCTGCTGAAATATTAAACACTATATTTTTAATTTCTAACGGAGGCAATATGCTATAGCTATGTTTATTACTTATAGCAATGTGAGCCAATTCATTTAACCAAAAATGATCCCAATGACCAGTTAATGAAAATTTACTAAAATCCTCATTCATAATTGATTTTGCATGCATTTTATTGGTACCAAAACTGATATCACCCTCCAATAGAAGCGTATCAGGCATACTATTCGCTCTAAAATAATCATTATCTAACGTTAAATACAATTTAGGATTCAGCATATGAAGCCCCGGAATTGAAAATACGTTTCTCCAAATATCTGGAGAAACAGAATCAAAAATAAGCTTATTACCCTTTAGTTTAAAATTTCCAGTAAAGTCTAATAGTTGACCATCTACAGGACGAACTGTCACTTTAGAATTAATAGATACTGGCACCTGCGAATTTAATTCTAAATGCATCGGTCCAATTGTTACTGCTTTAGATTTACTAGATAATCCAGTAGCTAAAGGGCCATGCCACACAAAATTAGTAAGGTCATCTGTAATAGAACCTACCATTTTTATAGTGCCATCGGTTTGCACAATTAAGTTACTAACGGACTTCATTGCTTTATTTAACAAAAGCTTCCCGGTAAAATTTATTCCTTTTTTAAAGTATATCTTCTCTTTAGGATCATAAAAAGCTTCATCAGAAATTATAAATTGTGGCTCTGAAAATATAAAATCATCAAACTGCTTAATATGCTCAAAACTATCGGAAATTTTCCAGGATTCGGGTGGTAAAACGGTAAACACCGGAATTATTCCTCGAGCACTATGTACGAACTTAATGTGCGCACGTGTATCATTATTTAGTAGCTTAGTCCTTCCAATCACAGTGATTTCTTGCTTTCCCTTGTTATTTATAACCTCAAGACCCGGCGATAGCAATTCAATAGCGGATACATTTGGATTGGACGAATCAACAAATGGTTTCCAGCTTTTTTGTAACGTCCTAATCTTTAATTCAGGCACCATGTGCTCGGGTGAATTAACATTTTTAAATGTCAAATCTATCAAGCATTTAATAGTATGTATGGTAGATCGACCAACTATTTTTAGAGAGTTACCATTCTTACTATACATAAATTTAGGTGACTCAATTATGAAATCATTATACTTAAAAGAATGATTAAATTTACCGCGTACTATCATTGCGCCATTTTTATAATTAGCATCAAGCTCAAAGCTATGCTTACCTAGTTCTGGTACATTCAAGATACCATGTCCAACTAATTGAGATGGCAAAGAATCAGATAATCTTAAGTAGGGTTTAGAAATAACACCTAATAGCGGTAACTTAAATTCTGGAAGCTTTAGCTCCAAAGAATATTTGTTATCTGAATAGCTAAAACTTATTGGCAGGTCAACTACATTTTTAGGCAAGTTTGCACTTGTTAATTGAATATCGGCAAAAGCATTACCACGCATTTTAAAATCTAAACCTTGAGAAAATAAACTTGAACTTTTATGCTCGGAAGTTAATGAAAGACTTTTTAATACAATATCATCAAAATCTAACGGAATGCCTGAAAATAGTTGTGATAACAAAATATCATTAGTAATAAAATATTTTATTACGGTAATTCCATCATCTAAAAAGGTAAAATCAAAGTCTACAGACTGATCTAATAAATGATTTTTAACTAAAAATTGATGTGATTTATTCTTCCCCAAAATAACTGATGCTGCGCTAAAATTTAAATTTAATTCATTAAGCAATCTAATATTCAGGTCATTGAAATTAAAAACCAATGTCATCTCAGAGATATCTAAAAATAATTTGGTCGTTTTTTCCCTTTGAATAATTTTAATATCGGTAGCTCTTTTTAAATGTGCTAAAGATACTTGAGCATTTCTACCAAATATTGTAGCTCTGGCTTGAAATTCTAGGTCACCATTATTTTCTATAATGCGAATATCTTCTAATTGTAGAGGAGCAGGTGATAAATTCAGATTAATTTTTTTTTTATTGACGAAAATTAAGCTACGATTTTCTGGTTCAACATAATGGAATAAATCTAATTCACCAATTAAAGGTAAATTTAGTGTTAATATTATATCTTCAGTGCGTGATAGAGATTCTATTTCATCCAATAACGCTATTTCTCCATCAGTCAAAGCGACCTTACCAAATATCAGCGCTTCAAGAGTTATGATTAAACTCAATAGTATTATATATTTTTTATTCATGTCTTATTATACCTCATATACCCAGGCCAATTTAAAAGATTATATTTTGGGAATAAACTTATTAACAATATACTCAGCTAAATTAGAAGCAGTTTTTTTAACATCTTTAAAATTAAAATTAAATTTAACATTATGATTAGTGCCCAAAAAGGTAATCTCAAATAACATATCAAGCAGCTCACCATCCTTAATTTTTTGCAGACTGCCGTCAAACACTACTTTTTTAATGGTAAAACCTTCGCCCAAAGACTTAACAGTCCATTCTCCTGCTTTTAATATCTGGACAGTAGAATTTTTTACCGCATTAAGAATACCTATTGAAGCTCGTTTAGATGCTTCAAGGGTTCCAACAGCCAAACCTTTAACTATTTTTTCCAATACTAATTGGAAACCTTTTAATCCAATTATTGCAGATGCTTTTCCTGATTCTAAAGCAGCAATTTGAGTTCCCAATTCAATAATCTTAGCAGCATTTACGATTCTATCTGCCTCTTTTTGGGCCTTCTCGAGACCCTTTTGAGCCAAATTCTTAGACGCTGTAATTGCTTGATCGCTATACACCCCAGCAACAATAGCTGCTCCTTTTGCAATATTGCCAATAGCGCGACCTGTTTTATTTAATTTATCTTTAGCATCGCTCCAGATGCTCCCAATACTCCCACCCGAAATCTTGGTTTTATAATAATTCAACTCTTTTTTCTTACTAGTTATCTGTACATCTAAAGAGTTAACTTTGTTTTTCCATTCCTCTACCTTATTAGTTGCATTATCTATAGTTGATTTAGCTTGTGCGATTTGCTTATCAATAGAATTAATAGTACCGATAGTTTCATTAATCTTATCTTGCACCCTTTTTTGAGCTGTATTCAATCCAGAAGTTATTTGCTTTTGCATAAATTCTATAAAATGCTGTTCCATTTCAATATGCAAACTAAAGTTAGGATTTGATAAAGGACCGGCAGAATAGCCCCTTACTTTACCTTTGAAAAGATTCTGGTTACGAGGACCAATGTAAGTTTCAAAATTAAATTCTATGCCACTTCTAGAAATATAAATGTCACTCGATGCTGCAAATATATTATCTATTTCTAACATCCCTGAAATTAAGAATTGTTGTCTAGCTGTGCTTAACTCAATATCAACTGATGGCCCATTGAGCTTTGTTTCTCTTTTATCGCCCTTTGCAGTTATACCTGAGGTAATATGCAATGGTGGTAAATTTATAGGACTCATATTTGCTTGCGCCTTCGCACCAGTCCTTTTAACCTCAAAATCAACAGCTATCTCTTCACCAAAAAGATTTACTTTGCCTTTTAAAGTTATTCCTTCTTCGACCTTGAGACCGCCAATCTCTGTATTTATAGGAGCAAAATTAACTTTTATATCTTCCATTGAAATATCAGGAATAGTATTAAGCTCCATCTTGTTTTTAATAACTTTACACAGTATAAAACTGACAAATTCCTCTAAGGTTAATTTACCATCTAAACTACCTAATAACGCTAAATTTTGAGGTTGTTGTAGATCAATTTTCAAAGCAAACTTAATATCTTGAGTTTTAGAAAGCTCTGTTTCACCTCCAAATCCAAAGCTAGAAATGGAAACGAAAGCAGGAGGAGGAAGAGGAATGAAACTAAATCCTAAATGAGCATTACCAATAGCAAAATCCTCAGAAATTAAATTAAAGGGATTCTTCCATAATCCAAACATACTTAATTCAAAACCAATAGCAGCACTTTTTATCCCTGTGGAACCTTTAAATAAAAGCTCATTTTTTTTATCGGGTCTGAGGGTAACTTCAGCGACTAAATCAAAAGATGGTTGCCCTGTTACTTCTAATGATAAAGGACCAAAACTGACTAAATCAGTACCTGTATTAATAATTCCAGGCAATTGAATACTGAATTTCGATTTTCGTATATCTACAGGATCTAGTACACCAACAATATTTAAATGCTCAATATGTAAAAGATCGCCGACCAGTTTCAGATCCTTTGTAAAATTAAATTCCCCTTTAAGGTTTAGCCCCTCTGCATATTTCGTTTTTGCTTTTGTTATTGGATCTTCGTCCACATAGGCAATGGTCGACAGAACAAATATTGCATCTTTTATTTGCATTTTCTCTAATGCTGAAGGTAATTTGTCTTCCGGAACATTCGCTTTTATAAAAATGCCAGTTTGAGTATCGTTTTTAATAAAATGAACTTGAGCATCAACATCAATATTCATAATGTTAGCTTGCCCCTTAACTACCAATTCAGACGTTAGATTTTTACCTGCTTTTTTTTCAGCGATCAAGCCTGCATCTAAATTTGTTAAAGTGATGTTTTTTAAAGCATTTGGTAAATCTAGGTCAAGCTTCGCTAAAGGTTGCCATGAAGATGTTTTGGCTGATGCCGTTAGGGCAACTACCGTTTCTTTAGTCTTTTCATCGGGTGCTACAACTAATTTTGCTATTAAATCTAAACCATTCAGATCTGTATTTCCCGTAATCGTGATAGATTTTTTAGATAAATTAGCTACAAACAGAGCTTCAGATGCAATCTTAATCGAACTATATGAGAATGATTCATTTATATTACCACCAAGCACAAACTCATTATTTATATATTCAGAGCTTAAGGTATACTTAAGCTGTCCCAATCCAGAAATGGGAATAGTAAACACACCATTACCGGTAATTGATACAGTAAGTTGGGGACCTTTTTTCTTAGAAGAATCTTTAACGACTTCACTTGAAGCAGCATTTGCTTTGGGACCTTCAATTTGCTTAAGTTTCTCTTCTTTTTCTTCCGCTTCTTTTACGAGTTCTTCAGCTTCATTAATCTTTTCAGACCAGTCTATAATAAATTTAGCTTCCGAAACCTTTCCAATAATGGGGATACGAAAATCTTTAATGACAGATTCCATATGAAATCCTTCAGCTTGAGAATAGGTACCATTAACCGTTAGATCTTTTAAGTTAATATATTTCTTTAGATTATCATCTATAGAAGAAAAATCTGCTTGAGCAGAAATTGCTAAAGATAAACTTGCAGGGGATCCAATCGCTTTAGATTCAGCTGCCTTTTTTAATTCTTCCTCAGTATCTTTGGTTGAAGTTGCTTTTTCTTCAGGGGGTGATTTCTTATCGCTATTCTTAGCAAATAAATATTTCGCAGAAATAGTGATCGATTTTAAATTAGCCTCCGCTAAAGGAGTATTCTTTATGAATGGAATAATATTGGAAAATTGGGTGCTTGGTAATGAAAAATCGATCGTGGCAGATTGTTTAGTAAACCCAAACTGTACATTTACCGGTTGACCGAAGATATTGATTTCGGTAGCAAGCGAGGGAAGCTTACCTATTTCCACTAACAAATCAATATGGTTTAAATCTAACGACTTATCAGGAAAAAAACTTAGGGTAGGTTTGTCTATGAACAAAATTCTCAACCTAAGAACCGAGATATTTACGCTCAAAGCGTCTACTTCTTTACCATTTTTTGTCTTTATAGGAGTTTTTATGAATGCAGATTCTTTTTTGGCTTCTATCAATTCTATTTTCGCTTTTTTGCCAAAAATGGTAGCCGTAGCGTTGATATAGGGGTTCTTGCCAGTGGGAATTATAAATTCGAAATTATCAAAAAATAGAGGGACCGGAGATAAGTTAATGGATTTACCAGGTAATGTTGCCCTTAAAACATCTTCACCTGTTTTAGGATCTATTTCAGAGTAACAAATAATGTCGCCAATTACTGGCAACTTCATAGTTAATCCAATCTGGACCTCTTCTCCTTCTCCCGTTTCTACCGGCTTGGTAGGCAGAACATGTATTGCTTGTTCTTCATCAGGATCAGTGTATACCGATTCATCAAATTCTTCTTTAGATGAATCCTGGACGAGCTCATCAGAAGGATAGATAGGAATAAATGCACTAAAAAGCAAAAACCAAAAAATGTTTGAAAAGCAATATAAAATTTTCATAAAATTATCCTTAAACCCAAAAACCTAAAACGGTCCTAGCTATAATTTTAATGTTTTAAAATTTAAAATTGCAACAAAACAATTAAATTAAGCATAAACAAAAAAGTCCCCAGCATTTGTTGGGGACTTCAAAATCATAAGAAAGCTTAAAAGGTTTATTAAACCCATTCTAAACGAGCTATTGAAGCCGTATCGCTTATTCTTCTCGGTAAATTTATAATTCTTGTATAACCACCTGGTCTTGAAACATAACGTGGCGCTATTTCTTTAAAAAGCTTAACAAGAGCTTCTTCCTTATAAGGCAATATAGCTTTTGCCCTTCTTCTAGCATTAAAAGTGTTACCATCTCTTGCAAGAGTAACCAATTTTTCAGCTAAACGCCTAACCTCTTTAACCCTGGCCTTAGTTGTAACTAAATGTCCATAGGTTATTAAAGATATAACCTGGTTACGAAGCATAGCCTTTCTATGAGGAGAAGGGAGATTGAGTTTTGGTCTATCTATCTGATGTCTCATAGCTCCGATTCCTTTTCTTTATGTTCTAAAATTTTTTTAATATCAGATTCTTTAATATTCATATGTAATGATAAACTAAATGGCTTTAAACTTTCTTGAACTTCTGACAAAGATTTTCTTCCAAAGTTTTTGATTTTTAGAGATTCATCCACTGTTAAATTAACTAGATCGATAATACGCTTGATTCCAGCATTTATTAAGCAGTTATGTGCTCTAACAGAAAGCTCTAATTCTTCTATCGGTTTCAACAAAAGATCCATTGGTATTCCCTTTAAAGGAGAATCATCAATATTGGCAGCTATTTCAGTTTTTTCTTCCTCTGGCTTAGCTGAAATTTCATTAAACGGTATTTCTGCTGCAAGCAAAAAATGTTCCGATTGCGTTCTAAGAACAGAGACTGAATAATGTAAAACATCCGTTGGTGTTTCAGATCCGTCAGTATCAATTGATAAACTAAGTTTATCAAAATCTATTTGACCACCTACACGAGTTTTTTCAACTTCAAATGTAACTTTTCTAACAGGAGAAAACATAGCGTCTAAATAAATTCGATTGTCTTGCTGTAGAGTTTTTCCAGCAGGCCATTCAGCTGCTCTATAACCTCTACCTGACTCGACAAAAAATTCTATCTCTAATTCACCATCAACTGATATATTAGCAAGAATATGATCTTTATTAACAATCTCAAGATGCTCATCGGGAACAATATGTTCAGCTCTAGCTGCTTGTTCGCCCTTTAATTTAAGATGCATTTTACCAGCTTCACCAGTAGAATTCTTGATTACTAACTCTTTTATATTTAAAATCAACTGCATAGCATCTTCAACGATTCCTGGTAAAGTAGAAAATTCGTTGTTTATTCCTTTAACTATAACAGAAGTAACCGCAGACCCTTCTATCGCTCCTAGCAAAACTCTTCTTAAAGAATTTCCCAAGGTAATTCCAAAACCAGGTTCCAAGGGTTGAGCTACTAACTCTCCATGATTAGTGGAGAGGGTTTCTTTAACCCAATTAAGCCGGGGGATAGTCAATGGTTGATATTTTTTTTTAGACATTTAATCTCCTGAAATTTTCAAAGTATCCCCAATTCAACTATTACTTAGAATACAACTCAACAATGAGATGTTCTTCAACCGGAGCTTGAATATCAGAACGTATTGGCAATCTTAGAATTTTGCCTTTGCGAGTCTTTTTATCTAATTCAACCCATTCCGGAAGTTTAATATTTGTGTTCAAGCGTTTATCAATAACTTGCTCTAGAAAAGCAGTTTTATTTAAAACAACTGGCGCTAAGGAAACTTCCTCACCAATGCTTATTAAATAAGAAGGAGAATAAACTTTACCACCATTTACAAGTATGTGCCCATGAACAATAATTTGACGAGCTTGAGCTCTAGTTGTTGCTAACTTAAGTCGATAAACAACATTATCAAGACGTCTTTCCAATAAAGTAAGCAATGTTTCGCCGGTAGCAGCTTTAGTTCGAGAAGCTAAACCAAAAAAGCGTTTAAATTGACGCTCTTTAACGCCATACATCTCTTTAACTTTTTGCTTTTCCTGAAGCTGTCGGCCATATTCAGAAACTTTACGTACTTTTTTTGATGTACTTTTTTCTGTTGTACCTGTCTTTTTTTCCATTATAAATAATCTTTCTCTAAATTTTAAAGCAATTTAACATTATAGCGCTCTTTATACACGTCTCTTTTTAGGAGCTCTGCATCCATTATGTGGTAATGGAGTCACATCCCTTAAAACAGAAATATACATACCTGAAGCTTGAAATGCTCTAACCATAGAGTCTCTGCCGGACCCAGGTCCTTGCATATTTATTTCTAAATTTCTAATCCCAAGAAGAGACATTTCTTTTGCTAATGTTGCACCAATTTGGGATGCAGCAAAAGGAGTACCTTTACGAGCCCCTTTGAATCCAAGTTTACCGGAACTAGAACGTAATAAAACATCTCCATTAGGCGCTGTTATAGAAACAAGCGTATTGTTAAATGTCGATTTTACGTGAGCAATTGCTGATTCAAAATGTTTTTTTTGCTTTTTGGTCTTTTTTCTATAAACCATTATATTTTTTTACCTCAATTTAGGTTCAACCTATTTTTTTGCAACTTTACGCTTACCCGCAACAGCCAATCCACGAGGACCTTTTCTTGTTCTAGCATTAGTTTTTGTTCTTTGACCTCTAACAGGCAAAGATTTCTTATGTCTAGCACCTTTATAGCTATTGATCTCTTGAAGTCTACGTATATTTTGTCTGACTTCTTTTCTAAGATCACCTTCTATGACATAGTGTTTCAATTCATTTTGAATGTCAGAAACATCTTGGTCCGTTAGATCTTTAACTCTTCTGTTTAAATCCATGTCAACCGCTTTTAAAATTATTTGAGATGTCTTTAAACCAATACCATAAATATAGGTTAATGCAGTCTCAATGCGTTTTTGACGTGGAAGATTTACGCCTTCTATTCTAGCCATAAAAAAAATCCTCTAAATTTCAACCTTGTCTTTGTTTATGCCTAGGATTCTTTTTGCATAATATTCTCACTATGCCTTTTCGATTCACAACCCGGCAATCTCGACATACAATTTTAACTGATGTTCTTACCTTCATAAACTTTCCTTAAACGAAACAAATACTTAATTTTTATAA
>Ga0335394_10003858_pt1 | contig 17042 bp, 15 predicted proteins | sample MAT03_FD_205741 | JGI IMG/M metagenome (GOLD analysis project Ga0335394, IMG submission 205741) | Freshwater microbial communities from Lake Fryxell liftoff mats and glacier meltwater in Antarctica - MAT-03 (spades assembly) (version 2) ... | reverse complement strand
GCGTGGTAGCTGATGAGGATGTCGGCGCCGGCGCGCCGCATGCCGGTCAGCGTCTCGATCACGGTGCGATCGCGATCGATCCAGCCCCGCTCGGCGGCCGCCTCGATCATCGCGTACTCGCCGCTCACGTTGTAACAGGCGATCGGCAGGTTCACCTCGTCGGCCACGACGCGGATCACGTCGAGGTACGCCAGCGCCGGCTTGACCATCACCATGTCGGCGCCCTCGGCGACGTCCATCGTCACCTCGCGCACCGCCTCGGCGGCGTTGCTGAAGTCCATCTGGTAGCCCTTGCGGTCGCCGTGCTGAGGCGCGCTGTCGACGGCGTCGCGGAACGGGCCGTAGTAAGCCGACGCGTACTTCGCCGAGTACGCCATGATGAGCGTCTGCGTGAAGCCGTCCTCGTCGAGGGACTCGCGGCACGCGCTGACGAAGCCATCGAGCATGCCCGACGGCGCGACGATGTCGACGCCGGCGCGGGCGTACGACACCACGGTGCGGGCCAGGTTCTCGAGCGAGGCGTCGTTGTCGAGCTCGCCGTGCTGCAGCACGCCACAGTGGCCGTGGTCGGTGTACTCGCAAAAGCAGCTGTCGGCGATGACGACCAGCTCGGGCACGCGCTTCTTGATCGCCTTGATCGCCTTTTGGATCACGCCGCTGGGCGCCCAGGCCTCGGAGCCGACCGGGTCCTTCTTGTCGGGGATCCCGAACAGCATCACCGACGGGATGCCGGCATCGTAGGCGGCGGCCGCGACATCGCAGGCCTTGTCGATCGACCACACGCTCTGGCCCGGCATCGACGCGATCGGCTTCTCGATGCCGGTGCCCGAGCACACGAACATCGGGTAGCACAGGTTGTCGACGGAGAGCCGGATCTCGCGGACCATGCGGCGCAGGCCCTCGGTGCGGCGGACGCGGCGAGCGCGGTAGTCGGGGAAGTTCATCGCTCGGTTGGATACACCGCGGCCAGCGCTGCCGCCATGCCTGCCGGTGTCGGTGTCGACGCGACCGCGGCCGGCTCGACGCCGTGGGCGCGCAGGGCCGCGGCGGTCGTCGGCCCGATCGCGATCGGGGCCCGCACGCCAGCGAGCCCGCCCAGGATCGCGGCCAGCGCGTCGACCTGCGACGGCGCGAAGCACAGACACGCGGCGGCGCGGCCACTCCTCAGCGCCGCCCGGCCCTCGGCCACCGCCGGGTCGTCGGCGGCCCGCGCGATCATCCGGTACGCGACCACCGCGGCGACCTCGGCCCCGGCTGCGATCAGCAGGTCCAAGGCGTCGTCGCGCCCGGCCGCCGCGCGCGGGGCCAGCAGCCGCAGTCCGGCGACGCCGCGCGCCACCAGGGCCAGCGCTGCGGTCCGGCCGTCGTCACCCAGCGACTCGGCGTCCAGCCCGGCGGCTCGGGCCGCCGCTGCGGTGGCGGGTCCGACCGTGTAGACCCGCTGGGGTCTGGCGATGCCCTGGGTCTGCAGCGCGGAGACGATTGGACCCACCGACCGGACGCTGGCCAGCCACAGGCCGTCCAGCTCGGGTCGCGCGATCGCCGCCGCCAGGGCCGCCCGCTCACCTTGGGACAGCGCGGCAGCGGTCATCACCGGCATCGCGACCAGCGCGACCCTCGGCGCCAGCACCGCAGCGTAAGCCTCCGCATCTACCCGGCTTCGGGTCGCGACGACCTGCATCCGAGCAAGGTAGCAGCCCGGCCCTGGCGGCGTCGCCTGCCGTGGCGGATCGAGTCGCCACCCCCGATCGGGGCTGCGAGGCCCGCTGGGGCCTCGGCGCACCTCAGCGCGCTGGATCGACTGTTGCTATCTGTCCCCGCGTGCTCAGCGCCGTCCTCTTCAAGTGGCTCACGCTCGCGTCGCCCGGCCAGCCCATGGTGGCTGGTCACGACTGCGCTGAAGCGGGCCGCGCGACGATCGAGGCCCCGTCCGGCTTCGACTCGGTACGCGTGACCACCGCGGCCGGCGAGCCCGGCGCCGCGGTGACCGTCTCGGTGGTCGGCGGCGACCGCTGGACCTCGCTGCGCGCGGTCGAAGGCGGCACCTCGACGGTGTCCCTCGACGCCACCGACGTCGGCGGCCTGGTCACCGTGGCGATCGAGCCGGACCTCGAGGCCTCGGTTGGCGCCTGCATCGAATCGATCGAGCTCTTGCGCGGCGGTGACGTCATCGGTTCGGTCGCGCTGCGCGTGCGCCGCTGAGCTGGTAGCTTCCAGCGCGCATGCGCTGCTCGCCGCTCATCACGCTCACGCTCGTGGCCGCTTGCTCCAAGGCGCCGGCCCGCGAGGACGGGCGCTCCACCGTCCCTCCACCGAGCGCCGCCTCGCCGGACCAGGCCGAGGCCGCCGCGCCGGCGGTTCCCACCGCGCGCATCACCCTCGACGGCACCACCGGCGCCCATGTCGTGGCCGCCGAGGTCGTCAAGTCGTCGGGCCGGGTCCAAAAGGGCCTGATGTTCCGCAAGTTCCTGCCGCCCGACGGCGGGATGCTCTTCCTCATGGGCGAGGAGGACGACCACCACTTCTGGATGCACAACACGTACATCCCCCTCGACATCCTGTTCATCCGCAAGGACCTCACCGTCGCCGGCATCCTCGAGAACGTCCAGCCCATGGACGAGACCTCGCGCGGCGTCGGCCAGCCGTCGCTCTACGTCCTCGAGCTCAACGCCGGGTGGGCCAAGGCCCACGGCGTCAGCGCCGGTACCCAGCTGCACTTCGACGGCGTCGACGCCGCAGCCCTGTAACGCTACGCCTCGTCGTCGGGCGGCGTCGGGGCTGGGTGGTCGTCGTCGCGGACCGCGTCGCGCACCGGCTCGGTGGCGCGGCGCCACAGCCGACGCAGGCGCGAGCGCCGCTCCTCGGGATGGCGCGCCTCGGGCGCGTGGGCGCCCTGCCCGTCGGGCTTGTCCTCGTCGGCGCGCTTGACCCGGACCGCCGCCTTCACGTCGGGCTCGACGCCGGTGTAGCGGTCGCTGTTCGGGATGAAGCGGATCTCGGTCTTGATCTCGAACGACAGCGTCGTGAGCAGCCGCGCGATCTCCTCGGACAGGTTCATGTGAGCGAGGGCCTCGCGGACCTCGCGCGCCACGATCTCGAGGACCTTGTCCTTGGTGTTGTCGGCGGCCTCGCCCAGGTAGCCCGCGACGTTGGGGACGTTGAGGTCCTTCGCCATCTTGCGGATGCTGTCCTCGGTCGAGAACACCGCGCCGAGGCCGGCCGTGAACGTGCGGCGCACCAGATCGGGCACCAGCGCCTCGATCTTCGCGCGCAGCGACTCGGGCAGATCGGCGCGGTGGTCGCCAGGGCCGCTCGCGGGAGGAGGATCGCCAGCGTCATCGATCGCCATGGCCTCTGGGGTACCGCCGACCCGCGCGCGGCGCAAGCGACGCGAGGACTCGCCGCGCGAATCCCGGTCGGCTGGTGGTAGGCTGCCGCCGTGGATGCCGCGCGGCGCAGCGTGCTCGACGACGCGCCCGCCGCGGGCGGGGCCGTGACGCCGACCGCGGTCCGCGGTCGCGAGCCCACCGGGTCGCCCGAGAGCCGGCCGCCCCGCCGGGCGCGGCGCTTCCTCAAGGCGTACTGGACCACTTTCCGCGTCATCGCCAGCTACCTGTGGGTCCGGCTGTGGGCTCGCTGGAAGCGCGACGGGTGGCTCGATCGCCGGCTGCACGAGGCCCACCTCGTCAACGCCAAGCGCATCGAGCGCACGATCTGCGAGCTGCAGGGGCTGTTCATCAAGGTCGGCCAGCTCATCTCGATCATGACGAACTTCCTCCCCGAGGAGTTCCGAAAGCAGCTCGAGGGCCTGCAGGATCACGTGCCGCCGCGCCCATATCCCGACATCGCGGCCCGGGTGCGCGAGGAGCTGGGCGGCGACCCCGACACCGTCTTTGCCCACTTCGACCACCAGCCGATCGCGTCGGCGTCGATCGGCCAGGTCCACAAGGCGCGCCTGCACTCGGGCGAGGAGGTCGCGGTGAAGGTGCAGTACCCCGACATCGACGAGATCGTGCGCGGCGACCTCCGCACGATGAAGCGCATCTTCGACATCGTGCAGTGGTTCGTGCCGTATCAGGGGCTCGACGACGTCTACTCCGAGATCCGCGCCATCGTGCTCGCCGAGCTCGACTTCGTCGTCGAGGCCGACTCGGCCGAGCGCATCGCCGCCAACTTCGGCGACCGCACCGACGTCGCGTTCCCCAAGGTCGTGCGCGCGCTGTCGACCAGCCGCGTGCTCACGACGCGCTTCGAGCCCGGCGTGAAGATCTCCGACGCCGGCGGCGTGCGCGCGATGGGCCTCGAGCGGCGCGCCCTGGCCCGTCACGTCGTCGAGCTGTACTGCCAGCAGATCTTCACCGACGGCGTCTATCACGCCGATCCGCACCCCGGAAACCTGCTGGTTCGCCCCCTCGAGGGCGGCGAGTCGGGCGCCGCGCAGATCGTCTTCCTCGACTTCGGCGCGGTCGCCACGATCTCGCCCGAGTTTCGCCAGGGCATCATCGAGCTGATCCAGGGCGGGCTCACCCGCGACACGCCGCGCATCATCCGCGCGATGCGCCAGATGGGCTTTGTCGCGCGGGGCGCCGACGATCGCGTCTTCGAGAAGGTCGTCGAGTATTTCCACGACCGCTTGAGCGAGAGCATCTCGCTCGATGCGCTCAACCTGAAGGATCTGAAGATCGATCCCGAGAAGACCCTCGAGAAGAGCCTCGAGAGCCTCGCCGATCTGAAGAAGATGGACATCTCGTTGCGCGAGCTGTCCGAGAGCTTCCACGTGCCCAAGGAGGCGATCGTCCTCGAGCGCACGCTGCTGCTCCTGGTCGGCCTGTGTACCGAGCTTGACCCCGCGCTCAACCCGATGATGGTCATCAAGCCGTATCTCGAGCGCTTCGTGCTCGGTGATCGAGACTGGTCGGGCGTGCTCTTTGACTCGAGCCGCGAGCTGGTGATGAGCGTCGCGTCGCTGCCGGGCGAGCTCCGCCGGTTCTTGCGGGCCTCGCACGCCGGCGACCTGCGCCTGCGGATCGCCAACCTCGAGCCGTCGACGACGCTCCTGTACCGGCTCGGCCATCAGGCGATCTTCGTCGCGGTCGGCGTCACCGGCGCGGCGTTCGCGCTCGTGCTCGAGGGTCGCGGCGACCTCGACCGCGCCGCCTGGGGCTGGTGGACCGCGCGCATCGCCGGCGGGTTGCTGGCGTGGTCGTGGTGGACGTCGCGAAACCTGCTCAAGAGCAAGGTCCGATGAGCGCGCCTGTCGTGGTCGCGGTGCCGGGCTACGAGCGCGTCGCCGACGAGCTGTGTGGCCTGCTGGGCGGCGAGACTGGCACGGTTTTCGTCCGCCATTTTCCGGACGGCGAGGTGTATCTACGCCTCGACACGCCGGTCGAGGGTCGCGAGGTGGTCATTGTCTGCGGGCTCGAGCGCCCCGCCGACCGGCTACTGCCACTGTTGTTCCTGGCCGGGACGGCCAAGGATCTGGGGGCGCGGCGGGTCGGGCTGGTCGCGCCCTACCTGTCGTTCATGCGGCAGGACTCGCGCTTTCATCCCGGCGAGGGCCTGACGTCGGTCTACTTCGCGCGGCTCCTGTCGGGCACGATCGACTGGCTGGTCACCGTCGACCCCCACCTGCACCGCTGGGCCTCGCTCGACGCCATCTACACCATCCCGACGCAGGTCGTGCAGGCCGCGCCGTCGATCGCGGCCTGGATCCGCGACCACGTCCCCGAGCCGGTCCTCATCGGCCCCGACGCCGAGAGCGAGCAGTGGGTCGGCGCGGTCGCGGCGCTGGTCGACGCGCCCTTCCTCGTCCTCGAGAAGACCCGCCGCGGCGACCGCGACGTGAGCGTCACTGCCCCCGACCTGGCCCGCCACCGCGACCGCACGCCGGTGCTCGTGGATGACATCATCTCCACCGGCCGCACCATGATCGAGACCCTCGACCACCTGCGCGCCCGGGCCACCCGCGCGCCGATCTGCATCGGCATCCACGCCGTCTTCTCCGACCGCGCCTTCGACGACCTCCTGGCCGCCGGCGCCGCCCGCGTCGTCACCTGCGACACCATCGCGCACCCGTCCAACCGCATCCCCACCACGCCCCTGCTCGCGCCCGCGGTCCGCCGCGCCCTCGACCGGGTCGTTGCAGGTTAGGGCCCGCGAGTGGACAAGTCGATCGATGATCGCGGTCGAGGCGCCCGGAGGGCAAGGCGACGGTGAGGACCGCAGGGGAGCATCCTCGACGGAGGTGACCCGAGGACCGGAACCGGCAACGCAGCCAGTCGGGATGGATCGGCCGCGAGAACGGTCGACTTGTTCATTCGCGGGCCCTTAGCGCCGGGCGCGCGCGTCCGCGCAGGTCGCGGCGACCCTCCTCGACGACGCGCTGACACGGCCTCGGGCGAGTCGCGGTGGCCGATCCGAACCGTGTTACACGACCCCCGACCCCATGCTCGACGACGGCCCCCTGACCCTGTCGTTCGCGGTGTTGATCGGCCTGCTCGCGCAGGCCATCGGCCGTCACGCCAAGGTCCCTGGCATCGTGCTCTTGCTGATCGCGGGCGTCGGGCTCGGGCCCGACGGCGCGAACCTGATCCGCCCGGCGACCCTGGGAAGCGGCCTGGGCGGCATCGTCGGCTTCGCGGTCGCCCTCATCCTGTTCGAGGGTGCGCTCGGCCTTCAGTTCTCCGTGCTGCGCGCCCAGGCCAAGCCGATCCGGCGGCTGGTCACGGTCGGGGCGTTGATCACGGCGGTCCTCGCCGCCGTCACGGCGAAGCTCGTCATGGCGTGGGACTGGCGGATCAGCATCTTGTTCGGCACGCTCGTGATCGTCACGGGACCCACGGTCGTCACACCGCTGGTGCGGCGCCTCCGGCTGTCGGGCCGCCTCACCACGATCCTCATCGCCGAGGGCATCTTCATCGACGCGATCGGCGCCACGATCGCGGTGGTCGCGCTCGAGATCGCCCTGGCCCACACCGGGAGCGACGTCGCGGCCGGCGCGTTGTCGATCATCTGGCGCTTCGGGGTCGGCGCGCTGGTCGGCGTGGGTGGCGGCGGCTTCCTCGTGCTGCTGCTGCGCACGTCTCGGCTGGTGCCTCACGGCCTCGAAAACGTGCTCGCGCTGGCGGTGGCGTTCGTGACGTTTCACGTGAGCTCCGCCCTCGTCAGCGAGAGCGGGATCACCGCCGCGATCGTCGCAGGCTTGATCGTGGGAAACGCCGGCATCCGGCTTCACGGCGCGGTCGCGGAGTTCAGCGAGCAGCTCACGGTGCTGTTCGTCGCCACGCTGTTCGTGCTCCTCGCGGCCGACGTCCGCATGCCGGACGTGATGGCGCTGGGCTGGCCCGGGATCGGGGTCGTGGTCATCCTCATGTTCGTGGTGCGGCCCGTGAACGTCTTCGCCAGCACGGCCGGCACCGACCTGAGCTTGCGCGAGAAGCTGTACCTGTCGTGGGTCGCGCCGCGCGGGATCGTCGCCGCCGCGGTGGCGTCGCTGTTCGCGATCGAGCTGGCCCACGAGCACGTGCCGGGTGGGGTCGAGATGCGGGCGCTGGTGTTCGTGGTGATCGCGACCACGGTCACCCTGCAGGGACTGACGGCCGCCCTCGTGGGCCAGCTCCTCGGAGTCCGTCAGCCCTCGCGGAGCGGCTACATCATCCTGAGCGCCAACACGCTGGCGCGCCTGCTCGGACGGGTGCTGCTCGACGGCGGCGAGAGCGTGACGATGATCGAGCGGGCTGAGGACGTCTGCGATCGAGCGCGGGCGGCCGGCTTCACGGTCGTGCACGGTGACGGCGTGGAGGCCTCGACGCTCGAGGCCGCCGGGATCGACGGCGCGGCCCACGTGATCGGGATGACGACCAACGAGCACGTCAACTTGCTGTTCGCTCGGACCGTCGCCGAGGAGTACCGCGGCGCCGAGCTTTACCTCCTGCTCGAGAAGACGGACACCGGCGTGACGCCCGCGCTGGCGGCCCGTCACGACTTCCACGTGCTGTTCGGGGTCGAGCATGATCTGCTGGTCTGGCTCGATCGGGCCCGGCGCGACGACCTCACGATCGGCCGCTGGCAGCTTGGCGAGGGCTTCGACGAGCAGGCCCTCGCCGAGCTACCGGCCCAAGAGCTCCTGCCCTTGACGCTGCTGCGAGGATCGACGCTGCAGCTCATCACCCACGCGTCGAGTCCGCGTGCCGGCGATGTCATGACCGTCGCGATCGTTCGAGGCTACGAGCCCCACGCCACTGCGTGGCTCGTCGCGCATGGCTGGAGCGAAGTGCCCGCCGCCCCGACCGCGCCCGCGGCCACCAGCCCAGCCAGCTGATCACGTCCGGGCCGCCAGGAATGTGCCGGGCCAGCCGTCAAGCACAATGGGCGCGGATGACTTTTCGGCCGGCGGGGGCTGTGCTCCACTGCGGAGCATGTCGATGACCACTACCCCTTCGGGGCTGCAGTACGAAGATACCCGCGTCGGGACCGGCGCGCAGCCGACCACCGGCCAGACCTGCGTGATGCACTACACGGGCTGGCTCTGGATCAATGGCGCGAAAGGTGCCAAATTCGATAGCTCGCACGACCGCAACGATCCGTTCGCGTTCCCGATCGGCCGCGGTCGCGTCATCAAGGGCTGGGACGAGGGCGTGGCGTCGATGAACGTGGGCGGCGCGCGCACGCTGATCATCCCGGCCGACCTGGGCTACGGCCCGCGCGGCGCCGGCGGCGTCATCCCGCCCAACGCGACGCTGCGGTTCGAGGTCGAGCTGCTCGACCTCAAGTGATCGACCGCGCTCAGGCGAGGCGCCCGCGTGGCGCCCCGATGAGCTGGGCCGGGACTCCGACGGCGGTGGCGTGGGCGGGCAGCGCGGCGATGACGGCGGCGCCGGCGCCGACCGTGGTCCACGCCCCGATCGCGACGCCCGGGAGGGCGGAGCTGCCGATGCCCATGAGCACACCGTCCCCGAGGGTGACCGCGCCGGCCAGCCGCGCGCCGGGCCCGACGTGAGTGAGGTCGCCGAGCACGCAGTCGTGATCGATCGAGGCGCCGGTGTTGACGATGACGTGACGGCCAAGCCGGGCGTCGGGCTGGATCACCGCGCCGGCGAACACCACCGTGCCGTCGCCGAGCGTCACCGAGGGATCGACCACCGCGCGCGGGTGGACCAGCGTGGCGAACCGACACCGCGCCGCGCGCGCCAGCCCGGCTCGCGCGCGGTTGTCGCCGACCGCGATCACGACCAGCGCGTCGGCATCGTCGAGGACCCCCGCCGACGCGCCGTCGACCGCCACGCCCAGCACGGTGGCGCCCCAGCGCGCGGGCTCGTCGTCGACGATGCGGCTGACCGTCCAACCCGCGGCCCGCGCGGTCGCGACGATGACCTTGGCGTGGCCCCCAGCACCCACGACGATGAGCGAAGACGACGACACGCCCGACGATACCGCGTCACCTCGACGGGAAGCTGCGCGACGTGCCCGCCAAAATGATCGCCGGGCTGAATCCCCGCTCGACGCAAGGCCACCGATGGCCCGGGATGAGTCAACCGCGTCGAGGCCCGCGCCCTTGTGCTAGAACCCAGGCGTCGTATGCGTCCGGGCTCGATCGCTGTCGCACTGGCCGCCACCGCCGTCGCGGTGGGAGGGATCTACCTCTTCCTGTCCCTCGACAGCGAGGCGCCGACCCCGGACCAGGCGCTGGCCGAAGCTCGCGCCGAGCGCGCGACTCCCGCCAAGGGCAAGCGCGCCGCCAGCGACCGCACCACCGACCGCGCTCGCCCCGGTCAGCCCCAGCGCCGCACCCCGCGTGACTTCGACCCCGATAGCGCGCCCCGCTCCGGCGACCTCGGCAAGCACAACGCGGAGATCCCCGAAAAGTTTCGCAACGACCTCGCCAATCCCAAGGAATACGAGGGCCCGTCGGTCGAGCAGAGCGACACGCTCACTGAGGCCAACAAGCTCTACGACAAGGGCGACTTCGACGGGGCGCGCGCGCTCGCGCAGAAGATGCTCGTCGACCTACCCGGCAACGTGAAGATGCTCCGCGTCGTGGTGTCGTCGTCGTGCATCCTCGGCGAAGGCGACGTGGCCCAGCAGTACGTGGGTCAGCTGCCGCCCGGCGATCACGCCGCGATGGTGGCGCGCTGCGCGAAGTTCCAGATCGATCTCAAGTAAGTCAGTCAGTCAGTCAGTCAGTCAGTCAGTCAGTCAGTCAGTCAGTCAGTCAGTCAGTCAGTCAGCAAGGAAGCCAAGCATGTCGAAGAGCCTCGTCGAACGGATCGGCGTCCCCCCTCACCGCGAGCAGGTGGTCACCGAGTGCTGCGCGCTCGTCGACGGCCAGGTGAAGGCCAAAGGCGGCCTGTCGGGCATGGCCATCAAGGGCGTATACGCGACGGTGAAGACCTTCAAGCGCGGCTTCGTGCCGTCGGTGGTCACCGCGCTCCTCGACGACTGGCTGACCAAGCTGCAGCCGCACTACGACAAGTGGGAGGCCGGCGGCACGGGCACGTTCGCCGAGTTCGTGATCTCGCGCTCGGACGACGTCGCCGAGGATCTGCTGTCGGTCACCGACCAGCGCGCCAAGAAGAGCGAGCACGGCACGGTCAAGAAGCTCTACGAGAAGAACCGCAGCTCGGCGAAGAAGAACGTCGTCGAGGCGATCCCCGACCTGGCCCGCATGGTCGAGCGCCATATCGTCGAGTCCGACAAGGCCGCTGCCGCGGCGCCGCCGCCTGCCGACGCCAAGCCCACCAAGGCCGCGACCGACGCCCCCAAGACGTGACCGCGGCGGCACCTGACCGCGGCGGCACCTGACCGCGGCGGCACCTGACCGCGGCGGCACCTGACCGCGGCGGCACCTGACCGCGGCGGCACCTGACCGCGGCGGCACCTGACCGCGGCGCGTCAGCGCTCGTGGTCGAGCAGGTAGACCATCAGGTAGCCCTCGGCGGTGCGCCGCGGGCCGGCCGTGCCAGCCATCAACCGAAAGTCAGCCGCGAGCTGGCGCCGGTTGTATGACCGGTACAGCGCCATCGGGTCGATCTCGCGCGAGTGCTCGAGCTCCTCGATGGGACGACCCAGGACGTTGGACGCCCAGCTGGTGCTGACCGTGCGCCGACCTTCTTCGCGCATCTTGGCGCGCAGGAGGCCGAGCTCCTCGTAGGTCATGTTGAACAGGAACTCGTCGAACGCGCTGGTCTCGTCCGGATCCATGTCGTCGCGCGCGAAGAACTCGAGCACCTCGGGCGAGCAGTCCTCACAGCCGAGGCGGAAGGTCTCGGTCGCGCCGACCATGCAGCCAAAGTCGCTGGTGATGCGGTTGCGCGCGTGCCACGCCGACTCGAGGAGCGGCGCGAAGTCGTCGATCTCGAGCGTGGCGTCGTCCCAGATCGTGATGAGCTGGTCGGCGCAGCGGCGCTTGATCGGCTGCGTCACGTCGGGCTTGCGCAACAGCGCCAAGAACAGCTCCTCGCACAGCAGCGTGTAGATGGACTGCGCGAGCTCTTCGTTGAGATCGTGGATGACCCGCGCGGTCTCGGCCGGGCCGTCGTCGCTGCGGCGGGCCACCGCCGAGGTCGCCTTGATGAAGGCGCGCAGGAAGTTGATCTTGGTGAGCAGCGCGGTGCGCGACAGGTTGGCCTTGAGCGGCAGCATCAGATCGCCCGACAGGCCGTCGAGCGCGGTCAGGTGATCGATGAGCGTCGACTCGTTGCGCGCCTCGCCGCCCATCGAGGTCGGCGCGCGCAGCGGGCGCAGGTTGGCGAGCAGCGCGTTGGTCTGGCGGAGCTGCCCGATGAGGTCGCGCAGCGTCTGGGCGTCGGCCGGCGCGCGCGCCGCCACCAAGCGCAGCGCCTGGTCGACCACTTCGACCTCGTGATGGTCGAGCAGGTGGACCGCTACCGCTTCGGCCGACTGCAACATCGTCATCAAGCTAGCACCGTTGACGGGTGATGCGGTGGACGCAAGGGCCGCGACCGGGCGCGATCGGTTGCCGAGCTCGCCCGCACGCTGCCCGAACGGTCGGGGTTCATGCGGGCTGGCCGGCCCGCGCCGCGCGGCGCCGCTTGATGAGGAAGCGCACGATGATGCCGACGATGAGGAGCACGATGATGACCGCGAAGATCAGGTCGACACGTTTCATCTTCGTGGCGACCGACTCCCAGTTGTCGCCGATCACGTAGCCGAGGACCATGAGCCCGCCGCCCCAGATCGACGCGCCGATCAGCGTCTGAAGGATGAACGTCGGCAGCTTCATGCGGGCGACCCCTGCCGGCACCGAGATCAGGTGGCGCACCACCGGCAAGAACCGCGCGATCAGCACCGTCCACACGCCGTAGCGCGCGAAGAACGCCTCGGTCTTGTCGAGGTCGGAGGGCTTCACGAAGACGTACTTGCCGTACTTGAGGAGCAGCGGCTTGCCACCGGCGGCGCCCAGCCAGTACGACAACAGCGAGCCGGTGAGCGCGCCCGCCGCGTTGACCAGCAAGATCGCCGGCAGGGAAAAGATGTTCCCGCCGTGGTCGGTGCAGGAGTAGCCCGCGAACGGCATCACCAGCATCGACGGCACCGGGACCATCGTGCTCTCGAGCACGATCAGCAGGTACAGCCCAGGATATCCGACGTCGCGGATGAGGTTCTGCATCCAGTGGGCGATAGATTCGATCACGCGGGGCGTTATTGCCTCGACAGGCCGCGAAACGCAACCCTGCGTGAGGTCCTTCACATCGCCGTCCCGACCCGATGTTATCGTGGTGGCCAAGGGGGACTCTTGCGCTTCATTCTTGCGCTCGCGCTGACCACCGCCGTCCTCGGCGGATGTTCGATCTTCAATGCCGACGACCACGCCGACGACGGGCCCGACGGAGGGACCGGCGCGACCTGCTCGACGGCGGCCCAGTGCGCGCCCGGGCTGGTGTGCGCGGCCGACGTCTGCATCTTCCCCGGCACCGTCGGGGTGGGCGCGAACTGCTCGGCCAACCGCGACTGCTCGACCGGCCTGCAGTGCGCCCTCAACGGGATCTGCTCACCAGCCGGCGGCGGCGCGATCGACTCGGCGTGCGTGTCGGGCGCCGACTGCATGTCGACCCTGCGCTGCCAGCTCGACGGGTTCGGCGGCACCTGCCAGGCCGACGGCCCCGGCGAGGTCGGCGCGACCTGCGACGCGTCGGACGACTGTCTGGCCGGGCTGGCCTGCTCGTCGGGCGGTCGCTGCCAGCGCGCGGTCGACGCCTTCCCGCCTTACGTCGGCGTGACCTGCGCCAACGACGAGAGCCCGTTTCGGATCTTCTTCGAGGTGCCGCGCCCGGGCGCGCCGCTCGCCGACTTCTACCGGCTGCCGTTCCCCAACGACGTGCGGGTCCAGCCCGACGGCACGCTCGACCTGTCGGACTTTCCGCGGCCGGGACTGTCGCTGCTCGGCCTCGACCTGGTCGACCTCTACGCCGACGCGGCCGCCGAGGACTTCGACGGCTTCGCGAGCCTGACCACGGCGTCGTTCCGGTTCTCGTCGGCGCTCGACTTCTCGACGGTGCAGGACGGCGCCGCGCTGTTCATCGTCGACATCACCGACCCGGGGCTGCCGGGCTACGGCGCCAACCGCAGCCGCGCGTTCAACTTCGACTCCGGCCGGGGCAAGTTCGCCTGCCAGAACCGGCTCACCCTGGGTAACCGCACCACCGACCCCCTCGAGCCCGGTCACACCTACGCCGCGTGGGTGTCGACGGCCGCGCGCTCGACGAGCGGCGCGACGCCGATCCAGGATCCCGATCTGATCGCGCTGCTGGGCGCGACCGCGCCCGCCGACGCGACCCTGGCCCGAGGCTGGGCGCAGTACGCGAAGTTCCGCACCTACCTGACCGAGCAGAGCCGCCTGACCACCACCGTCGCGGCGGCCGCGGTCTTCACGGTCGCCGACGCGAGCAAGCTGGCGCGCAAGCTGGCCGCCGAGGTCGAGGCCGCGCCGATGCCGACGATCACCGACCTGACCCTGTGCGATGGCGTCGCGATCTCGCCGTGCGCCGGCGCCGATCCGACCCGCGCCTGCGGCGACTCGTCGGGCGGGTTCTGGGAGATCCACGGCCGGCTCACGGTCACCAACTACCAGGCCGGCACCCTGCCCTACGAGCGGCCGACCGATGGTGGCGCGCTCGAGGTCGGCACCGACGGCAACCCAGTGGCCCAAGGCACGCTCAGCGAGTGCTTCGCGCTCACCATCCCCAAGGGCGCGGCGCCGGCTGGCGGCTGGCCGCTGGTGGTCCACGCCCACGGAACCGGCGGCAGCTACAAGGCCGCGATCGACGCCGGCATCGCGTCGACCCTGGCCGAGGCCGCGACGCCGATGGCGACCTTCACCACCGATGGCGTCGGACACGGCGCGCGGCGCGGCGCCTCGGCGCGCACGCCCGACAGCCTGGTCTTCAACATCGTCAACCCGCGGGCCGCGCGCGACAATCACCTGCAGGGTGCCGTCGACGAGCTGACCGCGCTGCGCCTGCCCGACCTGGCGCCGTTCGCGGTCGCCGGAGTCAGCGGCACGATCGACTTCGACGCGGCGCGCACGTACTACTTTGGCCACTCGCAGGGCTCCAACGTCGGCCTCCCGGCGGTCGCGGTGACCTCGCGGGCCAAAGGCGCGATCTTCTCGGGCGCCGGCTCGGCGCTGGTCGAGGGCATCCTCGGCAAGAAGCAGCCGGTCGACGCCAAGGCCGGCCTCGAGCTCTTGCTCGGCGAGGGCCTGGGCGCCGGGCACCCGGTGATGATCCTGTGGCAGCTGTTCTTTGACCGGATCGATCCGGTGAACTACGCGCCGATGCTGATCAAGCGCCCACCGGCCGGCGTGGCCAGCAAGCACGTCTGGATGTCGTGGGGCAAAGGCGACAGCTACTCGCCCGAGCTGACGCTGACCGCGACCGCGGCGGCGGCCGGGCTGGTCGTGGTCGAGCCGCAGATCACCGTCATCGGCCTGCCGACCGATCCGCGCCCCATCGATCCGACCCGCGTCGGCGGCGACGGCCAGGTCCGCTTCGGCGCGGTGTTCCAGTACGACCCGGCGGGCGCCTACGACGGCCACTTCGTCGCGACCCGGAGCCCGGCGGCGATCGCCGACTGGCGCGGGTTCCTGACCAGCCTCGCGGCCGGCGCGCCCCGAGTCCCGTAGCGCTACGCGCCGGCCTTGGCGGCCCGGGCCTCGCAGATGAGGCGCTCGTAGCCTTCGGCCATGGCGACGCCCAGACGGGTCAGGGCGGCCGCGCTGTCGGCGAGGCCGGCGATGGGGACGATCGCGAACAGGAGGCTCACGACCCGGTCGCGCACCGCCACCGGCACCACCGCGACCTGGCGCGGGCCCAGGTCGGCGAAGAGCCGCACGAAGCGCTCCTGGGCCAGGCCGCCGCGCGGCAGCTCGCCGGCGAAGCCGCGCCGCGCGTCGTGGACCGAGGCCAGCACCGAGGGCTGGCCCAGCGGCAGCGCCAGCGACTCGAGCGCGGCGTCGGTGAGCTTGCCGCCGAAGCCGCGGTGGCCGAGCGCGAGGCCCTCGCGCACCACCAGCACGACAGCCCCGCGCCACGCGCCGCGGGCGTAGGCGACCGCGAGATCGGCGATCCGGTCGCTGCCGTCTGCGACCGCCATGCCGGCGATGGCGAGGTCGAGCGCGAGCGCGCTGGTCGGCGGCGGGGCGGCGGTGCGGGTCGGCATCAGGAGCTGCGTGGCGTCGCGCTGGACCCGGCCATCGTCGAGCTCGACCAGGTCCAGCCCGAGCGACAGCCGCGGCGAGGACACCTCGTCGAAGTCGAAGTCGACGTCGACCGCGGCGTCGAGGTCGGGCACGCCATCGGGCACGGCGGCCGCGGCCGGGGCGGCGTAGGCCCGCGCCAGCTCGCGGGCGACCGTGCTCTCGCAGGCCACCGCGGCGATAACGGGGTGGCCGGTGGCGCGCTCGACCTCGGCGACGTGCTCGGGCCAGGGATCGCGAAAGCACACCACCAGAGCCCGGCCCTCCGCGCTCCGCGACCAAGCCACCGGCACGGCGGCGATGCCGATCGCCAGGGCCGAGGGCACCACGATCACCAGCGCGTCGTCGCGCTGCTCGAAGTGGCGGGCCAGGGCCGCGGGGACGCCGTGCTGACGGGCCAGCGCGCGGGCGATGTCGTCGGCGCCGACGTGGCCAAGCGCCACCAGGGCCGCGCCCAGCCGCTCGCGCGAGGTCCGCTGCCGCGCCAGGGCTTGGGCGACGTGCGCGTCCGGCACGCCAGCCTCGATCAGTAGCTCGCCTAGGCGCATCCCCGCTCCAGGCGATCGGAGGCGGTCAGATCGGACAGGTTACGGTGCCGTGGCGGGAGCGCTTGACACTGGCTCCAGGCGGCGGTAAGGGGTTTGCCGTCTTCGGTCACAAAGCGAAGCGAGTTGGGGACATAGCTCAGCTGGGAGAGCGCGTGAATGGCATTCACGAGGTCAGGGGTTCGATCCCCCTTGTCTCCACCAACGACACGATGAAAGGGCGCTCCGGCGCCCTTTCGCATTTTCGGGACCGTGCGGGTCGTGCGGGTCGTGCGGGTCGTGCGGGTCGTGCGGGACCAGCGGTGGATATCGGCGCGCGGGGCGTGGCTGGACCGCGGCGCGCTCACGCGTCCTCGCCGCCCCGGGATCCCGAGGGCGTGCGGGGCGGGACGTCGTCGGGGTGCATGTACTGCTCGAGATCGTCATCGTCGTCGCCGTCAGTGGCGCCGAACTGGATGCCCCCGGCGCGAGCCGGCTTGGGCGGCGCGGCCGCGGGCGCGGTGGGCTGGGTGCGCGTCGGCGAACGGGCGGGTGCGGGCGCGGGGCGAGGTGCGCGGGGTGCGGCAGGCCCGGAGGCCGGTGGACGCGGCGGGGGCCGCCACGACGCGGACGACACCGTGCCGTCGTCGTCGGCAGGGCGATCGGTGCGGAACCGCGCGCCCGGCTCGTCGCTGCGGTCGGGGCGGTCGACGCGATCGGTGCGGAACCGCGGGCCCGGCTCGTCGCTGCGGTCGGGGCGGTCGGGGCGGTCGGGGCGGTCGGGGCGGTCGGGGCGGTCGGGG
>Ga0335394_10003852_pt1 | contig 17057 bp, 13 predicted proteins | sample MAT03_FD_205741 | JGI IMG/M metagenome (GOLD analysis project Ga0335394, IMG submission 205741) | Freshwater microbial communities from Lake Fryxell liftoff mats and glacier meltwater in Antarctica - MAT-03 (spades assembly) (version 2) ... | reverse complement strand
TGAACCTTCTCTTCTTTGCTGTATTTCTTCCTTTCCTTCATCGTTGAACAGTTTATGGTTTTGTGACCATAAACGTGTCCGGTAATTTAGGGGGCTAGAACATCGGTTAGAAGTGAGAACGGAACGATTGTATCTAAATGGGCGCACTCTTGCGCTGTATTCGTCAAAACGCATCAACTCCTCGTCATGATAAGATCTTTCTAGGTCTCTTTCAATATAGTGGTCCTCGATTCTTACATTTGAGATGAACGAAATAACGATTCCATTAACCAATCTACTGTCATTATTATCCACCCAAGGAGTGTATCCTTTAAGCATATACTTATGATCGAATTGATATAGAAAGGAAGCCATATGTAAAGTGAATGAACATGCTTCAATATCTTTTAATGTCAAATTAATTCTGGTGCCCAGACTAGATTGTATATCTACAGGACAGTCGTAGAAAAGATATAGGGTGTCCGAAATTATATGATACAATGGTCGTACTGTTTCTGTGAGCCTAGTATCGAACACAATTGGTTTAGAAGTCCCAATCCTGTTAATGCTAAATTTACCTTGCACGTTTATATATGGACTCTGCAGTATATTCTTGAGTTTCATATCATGACGTACTTGGTCAATGAAAAGGTCATCAACTATACCCGTCTGTTCTTGTCGAAAGCGATGAGCCATGGATTCTGACAGAACCATGGCTACCATGAATTTCACTCGAATGCCATTCAACGGAAATATGATCAAATCGGCATCGGTCATGAATTGTTCTAGGTGCTCAACACTAGAGTTCACGCCAACTTGTACTTTGGTGAGTGCTGCTATGGTGGACTTTGAAGTTGAGTCCAACATGTGAGTCTGTTTCTTGGCAAGCGAGGTGACGCTGGCTACTTCTTCCATCACGCCAGAAAGCTGAGTCAATGTGACGCGTGACGATTCTTGAAAAGCAATGTCTTGTGCTCTCATTGTACCGTTCATTTCGTTGAGTCGATTGACCACATCCTCGATACGACCCACACTTTGCGCTAATGTGCAATTGACGTTTTCCTTTTGGGCGGCAAGTTGCTGGTGTTCTTCATAGGCCTTCTTTGCAGCGTATGTGGTCAAAATGCAATTTCCAATTGCCGCGATTCCAATGATCAAGAAGGTTAGTCTAACATGAAGGGGTAGCGCCTTTGTTTTCTCCTCTTTATAAATCTTCTTTTTCGGATGATGCTCTGACCAGAGCGCATAAATCGACAACACAGCTCCGCCAGTTGAAATGATTTCAACCCAATAGACGGTGTTAGCCCAAGGAAACATGGTGTCGAAGGTATTCTAAACACCGCAACGATACCGCACGTTTCAGTTCTGTGCAAGGCCTTTGCTTCGGGGCAGAACACAACTTAACAAGGGTCAAATGCTCTGGCTCGTATCCACACACTCATGCCGACCCAACACAACACCGCAAACAACAACCCCAGCATATTGGTCCAAACAAGTCATCTCGGCTTCGTCCGCGTTGGTGGCCTCCACGCATGTTGCGAAGCGTTGGGTGGTGTCGGGCCAATAGCCTATTATGGTGTATTGGTTTAGGTGGCTAAGATCACTTTGAGTTGGGGTAGTGAGCATTTGAATGTTTGTTACAGTTTGATGTCACGAACGCAGGGTCCCGCCAAATGCGCGGGAGACTGTGCTATGCCCCAGAAGCTAGCCCTCTCTCCTTGTACAACTCGACAAGGTGTGAGATCCGTGCAGGCCTATATTCCAATTGTTGGAGCTGGATTTCGATCGGCTCTTGATCGAAATGCTTCACGACCAATGAAACTGCAGGAGAATCGTTGCCATCCTCTACAATAACCGTTGCAGTATTCTTCCAGTCTAGAAATGGGCCTTGGCCGAGCTGGATCCCTGAAGGGAACAACGTGATCTTCGGTTTCCGGTCGAGAATGCTTCTGATCGTCAGCAAGGGAATGAGAGCAAAAGGCAAGAAAATGAATACCATGGTCAGAGGAGAACTAAGCATGGACTTGAGCTTTGCAGGGTCGATGTAAAAGAGCACGCCGAAGAATACGGGCAGCATCAGCACGTAAAAGAGTGCTCGACCGCCGTACCAACTATTCTTGATTTCGAAGACATCGGGTAGTTGTTCTGGGGAATTGTATTTGCGCCATTGTGTTTTGGCGGTCGAGTAGACTTCGCCACGCAGCTCACGGAAGCGATGTCTATCATCGTTTTGAAATGATTGTCTGAAATTGTCTTGGAATGCCTTTGTATCGATCTCGAACACGGGGCAGGTCTTTTCGAACTCAGCAATTCGTCCTGTTACACTACAGATCAAACCCAACTCCAAAGTGGGTTTTCGAAGTTTGCAGCTTTCGCACCACTTCAGTTGCTCACTGCGTTCCATTCACTGGATTTGATGGTTGAACATTGAAGGGCTGATTCGAGGAGAATCTTGAGTGTGTTAGCACGTGTTGGTTCGGATTCTGTGGCTACTTAGTCAGTAGGGACTTCGGTGTATTATCAGGAGGTCCCTCTCGTTTCATCCAACCCCAACAGTACTGATCCGGGATTACGTTTTGGTAGAGGACAACCTTCTTATTCTCTGTGCAGAATAAGCGAATTCCTCCATCCTGAGATACGACAATAGCGATGGCACTCGGATTTTCCTTGCAGAACCCATATGCGGACCTGTGTCGCATTCCAAAGTCGCTCGCTTTCTTCTTACCAACTACAATGGTTCCGTGTCCGACACCCAAGACAAGCGCCAAGCACTCGATTACGTCATCGGAAGAATTGTTGGTGTTAGTTATTTCAGTACCAAACCCTAGTACGTTCATATTCCTGTCCAAAACTGTAGCTCCATCTACTGTTGTCAAGGCTGCTATCGAATCGAGTACCCGAGCAAATTTCAGCGAAGAATTGTGAACTCTCTCACCATCTTTGATAGTCATCGGTACCTTTTGGTCTACGATCACATCTTCGGCGCGTATGGTCTCTTCAATAACCTCGCGAAGTATGTCTGTATTGGGACTGTACTTATTTGCCAGATTTGTGGTTGCCTGCTCAACAATAACAACTGCACCGCCATGCTTAGCATCAACCATTTTCTGGATGATCCTGCAAAGTGCCAGTTGAGGCACTGCGATTGATGATCTGGAGGAACCCTGAAACGCCGTTCGTAGCCATGATTGTATCGCTGTCACAGTTGTGATCGGTTGGAAATAGTGAATAGAGCCATTGCGCAGTTCCCAAACGGTATTATTCTCAGCGATTTGAATATGTCCTGGACCAAGGACACGTAATCTGAAGTCGACAGATTTGACGTCATGGTACGTATTCCTCAGAAGAGACCAATTGTTTGTATCGCGTTCTCCTTCGTTACTCAACTCCAAGTCCGATATGCCGACAATTTGAATGTTCTTTTCTGATGCGTCGGGTCGGACAATTATATGCCTGAATCCGATCCCTACTATTGGTGCAAGCTTTACCAAGTTCGTAGCGGAATACGCGCACTGAAATGGAACATGAACAGACAGGTTCGAACTTTGAAATTGCAGTTGAAATCTAACGGGCCTACCTTCTTCTTGTTGCATACTGGATTCGTATGAAGCGATAATCATTTGCTCGATGAACGGGCAAGGATTTGGACTTCTTTCATATCCAATGCTGTTAAAGTGTGCCTTGTACTCTTCAGCGAGGTCCTCCGGGCTGCACCTCTTTGTAGAATGTTCAATCCGACTCTGAACATCCTTCCGGAACGATGCAATTAATTCCTCAAACTCATTTTGACATGGCCTCCACCATTCTGGAACGCCACTCGGCCAAAGAGGTCCTAGTTGGCCAGTCGGAGAGGGATCAACAAAAGCTCTTTGGGTTTCAAAGGTTAAAAGGTTCCGTATGTCTACTAGTACCGCATTTAGCAGATCATTTCCGGCACTTTCAGAGATAAAGTACCGAAGAGATTCTATGGCCCCATTTGCGATTTGGGTAGCAGTTGGTTCAGCAATTCTAAATCTTGCTAAAACCACATCAGGCACGCTCATTCGATATTGCGCACTCTTCAACGTTATCGCATTGCAAATCAAATTGCATATTGTGCGAAGAGACTCTGATTCGCCATTATAAGATTTAATTCCGCAACCAAGGTGCTTCCCATTCCTGCAATACTCTTCGGTGGTAAAAAGTCCGTAGTCCAGAGATGCTGCAGTTTCGATTCGTGACCCCAACTCATTCTTGGCAAGAAGTGGTAGAATGCGACGAGCGACTCTGACTACGACACAATTTAGGCGATGGTCAGTAAGCTTTTCCAGTTCAGATTTTAGAGTATCCATTATTCAGCAACTACCAACCGGTGCGATAATTTCGCTTCAGGTACTTTGGCAACTTGAAACATCACACCGCTTCCTCAGCGCGCCCCCCCAACCGCATCTCCCCCCCAACCAAAACCCCGATCGCTCTCCCCGCCAACCGCTGCCCAATGAACGGCGTATTGTGGCTCTTGCTCACAAGGTCTTCTTCACCACAAACCCAATCCACTTCAGGATCGAACAGGGTGATATCCGCTGCGGCACCTTCTGCAATATGCACCTTCGGCAGGCCGAGCACGGCGCGTGGTCCGTGGGTGAAACGTTCGATCAGGCGGCGTAGGGTGGTGTGGCCTTTCATGGCGGTGTTGGCCACGGCGAAGGCGGTTTCCAGACCGATGATACCGAAGTTGGCGGCACCGAATTCCAGCACCTTGTGTTCGCGGTCCTCGGGGCGGTGGTCGCTTACGATCGCGTCTATGGTGCCGTCCTTCACGCCTTCGCGCAGCGCATCAATGTGCGTGCGATCGCGCAGGGGCGGCAGTACTTTGTAGCAGGTCTCGAAACCGCGCAGGCAGCCATCATCGAGCAAGAGGTTGTGCGCAGCTACGGAGGCCGTAACGTGCAACTTCTTCGCCTTGGCTTGGCGGATGAGTTCAACGCTTTCGGCGGTGCTTATGGTGGCCACGTGCAAGTGCCCACCGGTGTATTCCAGGATCGCGAGGTCGCGTTGCAGTTGCAGTGTTTCGGCCAGTGGGGGCAGGCCCTTCATGCCGAGGCGGGTGCTCATGGGGCCTTCGTGCATTTGGCCGCCGCGCGCGAGTTCCGGGTCGTTCGGGAACACCATAACGGGCAGTCCTTTCGTACCCAGTCCGGCGCTGTATTGCAGGGCGAGCAGCATCAACCGCGCATTGCGGATGGTGTGCTGGTCATCGCTGAAACCCACGGCCCCAGCGGTGTGCAGATCGTGCAGCTCGGCGAGTTGTTCGCCTTTCAGTCCTTTGGTGATCGCGCCCAGCGGCAACAATTTCACCGGATGGCCTTCCGCCTTGCGCAACAGGTGGCCCACATCGGAACCGGTGTCCACAGTGGGTAGTGTGCTGGGCAATACGGCCACGGCGGTGAAGCCACCAGCGGCGGCGGCATCCAATCCGTTGGTGATGCCTTGCTTCCATTCTTCGCCGGGATCCCGGAAATGCGCGCGCAGATCGATCCATCCGGGACTGATGTGCGCGCCGGGGATCTTCACTTCCTGGACAAGGTCGCTGAGCGAAGTCGAAGTGCCCTTGGCCAGTTTCTTTCCGATCTTTTCGATCACCCCATTGCGCACCAACACATCCACTTCGGTATCGTGGTGCGGCCCACCGGGGTCCACCACCTTCATGTTGCGCAGCAGGATCTCGCTCATTTGAGGTATCGGATCAGGAACACTTCGGCGATCAGGAACAGCAGGGCCAGCAGGATGAACCATTTCCACAATTTGGTACCTTGGTCCAAGCTGTTCAGGCGCATGGCGATATCGTCCCCGCTCGCTTCCACTATGGCAAAGGAAGTAAGGCCGCGATCGGTAAGCAACTTCCGCAGTTCGTCGGGTGAATAGGCCGCGAGATCGCTTTCACGCCGCGCGGAATTCAAGGCCACGCTTTGCACGGTATCCGCACCATTGGTGATGAAGTAGGGGCCATCGGGCAGGTCCTGATCGTGCAGAAGGAGCGAGGTTCCGGCAGGTGTTCGGCGTACTTCCGGCACCAGGTCGATCCCGTTGGGACCTTTTAAATGCGGTGGCGCATCGGTACTGATCGCGCTGCTTTCGAACGGGATGCTGGCCTCATCGCCGATCTTGTAGTAGAGCGCACCCATGGGCCGGCTCAGTTCCGCCATGCGCAACAACGACGTGGCGAACAGCGAATGGCGCGTGAGGTTGCTGGACCGTTCCGCCAACGGCGAAGCGAGGAAATAGACCGAACCAAGTCCGCGTTTGCTGCGTGCCAGATAGGGCGAACCATCCTGTAGACGAAGCAGCACGTCGCTCCCGGCGGCCGGTGTAATGCGCCAGCGTTCGCGCACCACGGGCAGTTCCACGTTGCGTGGCATGGTCTGGAAAATGGCGCGGTAGAACGGTTCTTCCAGATCGATGCGGTCCACGCGCACAGCACCGGTGTCCATGCGCGTAGGAGCACCGGCACCAAGTTCGTTGAAGAGCCCTGCATAGCCTGCGGGTTCCCCTTTGCTGGGCGGGAAAACGGCGATGGAACCACCGGCCAGCACGAAGTCCACCAACGCACGCGAAAGTCCGCTCGGCATATCGGGCAAGGCGTTCAGCACCACCAGGTCCTGCTCCTTCAATTTGGAAAGGTCTATTGCTCGGTAGGCTTGGCTGCTGAAGAGATGCACGCTGTCATTTCCGAACACGGATCCGACAGCCTTGTCGCCATCGACATCGCCGCCGCTCACGAGCATTACGCGCAACTTTTCGCTCACATGGAACGCGATGAACAACTGATCATCGAAGACGACGGGTTGATCGGTGACGCGCACCACGCCCCAATGGTCGCCGGGACCATCGCCAAGGAATTTGAGCGTCGTGTCCACGGTCGCGCCGCCTTCCACGGAGAAAGTTGCAACGGCCCGTTGGCGCCCGTCGATGTCCAAACGCAGCGGCACGTTCACCAACTGCTGATCGCCATAATTGCGGATGCGCACATGCAGCACTTCATCCTGCAAGGCCCGCCGCACGGGGATCTCGAACCAAGCGGAATCGACGCTGAGATTGTCCGGCGCGGAAGCGGAAAGCGGCACGATCGTGGTGGGCACCAGCGTATCGTTGGTCCAATTCTCCACATCGGTGGTGGTGCGTTGCAGATCGGTGAAGAGCACGGCACGTTTCACCGGAGCCTCACTGCTGGCAAGAGCTTCGCGCTGACGGGCCAAGGCTTTGCCAAGTGCGCGGGAATACGGTGCCACTTCAACCTGAGCAGCGGCATCCAAGGCTTCATCGCGCCCCAAGAGCAGTTGTTGCTTACCCCCGAATTGGCCGGTGAGCAATTGGAACCGATCGGTGGCGGAGTAGGCCATGATCGCATCCTGCGCACCTTTCCGGGCTTGGTCCAACAGGCGACCTTGCGCGTTGCGGCCGTCCATGCTGTAGCTATCGTCCACATAGATCGAAACCGCGCGTTGACCTGCCTTCACTGCACCATTGGCACTGGGCAAATAGGGCTGCGCGAAGGCGAGCACCAAACAGGCGAGGGCGAGCAACCGTGCGAGCAACACCAACCAATGTTGGATCTTCTTGCGGGCGCGGGTTTGCTGGGTTATTTCAGCTAGGAAGCGAACGTTCGGGAAATCGATCCGCTTGAAGCGCCGCAGCTGGAAAAGGTGGATGAGCACCGGGATAGCCAGGGCGGTCAATGCCCAAAGGAAGGCCGGTTGCAAAAATGCCATTGGGCGCGAAGATAATGGGAGGGGGAAGAGTGAAGGAGGAAGGATGAAAGGAAGAGAGGAAGAGGGAAGGAAGACCCAAGTCACAAGTCACAAGTCACAAGACACAAGACCCAAGTCACACGTCACAAGTCACAAGTTGAGCCGCACTTGCCTGCCGGCGCCAGGAGCGAGATCTTGCGCAGCGCGGACACAGGTACAAGTGACAATTTTCAAGAGTCACAGACCAAGTAACAAATAGCCAGTGGCTAGAAGCAAGTAGCTAGGAGCAGCGCTATAACTCTGGACAGATCATTTCATCCGCAAGGATCCCAGTAAACACCTTCCCGCCTTCAATATTGATGTGCTTCGTGTCGTTGAAGTAGCGTTGTTCGGTGAGGCGATCCGTATAGTCGTAAAGCGTGTAGCCTTTTGCTTTCAATGCCGAGGCCGGACCATTGCGCACTTCAGGTGGTGCTATCAGGTTGAAGTAGGGGGCCATGAAGAAGTCGAGCTGGATGTGGTGTTGTTCGCACAGGTCCATGATCTCTTGGATGTCCGGGCCAACGGCATATCCACCGGGTCGGATCATGATCGCGGTATCGCCGTAGAATTTCGGATTGGAGAAATAGGTGCCGGTGCTATCGAACAGCGGTTTGCGTCGGCTTTGGGTCAACGCTTGCTCCACGCCCCATTTGAAGTTGACCTTGGTGTAGCGCCAGAACGGGATGTAGCGCATGGCCTTCCATTCGATGGAGCGCGGTCCGAAGTGGTCGTACACGATGCTATCGTGGAGGTATGGGACGAAATCGTAGGCGGTACTGGAGAATTCTTCGGCCTCGGTGGACAGGTTGTCGTGATCCACCTGCATGAGGATGCGTTTGGCCGTATTTCCGTTTTGGAGGAAGACCTTCAAACTGAGCAACACTTCCGAAGGCAAAAAGTGGTTGTTGGCCAAACTCAGGGCACGGACACCGCATTGCGCATCGATCACGTTCATGTCGATGTTCCACCAGCCGCGTGAAGAACCGATGATGGCCACGTCGTAATGCTCATTGTGGATATGCTGTTGCCACTGGGCCTTCACCAAATGGCCCTTTTTGAAGAACTGCGTGAGCGACCGATCCGCCACGAAAGCAACGGCGAGCAAGGCGATCAGGAACACGGCGATCTTGGTGAGGAAACGCTTCATCAAGTTTGCTGACCAATGAGCGGTGTAGCCCCAGCGGGGCGAAATAGCAAAGCGATGGGTTTTAACCCATCGTTTATGCGCCCCTCGCGAGATCCAAGCCCTGAAAGGGCGAAATAGTTTCCACCTCGTTTTGCGATCAGGACCGGATCATTGCACGGCCCAATGTTGCGCCCCGCCATGCGGCGGGCTTGAACTACCTCCCATTGTGTGTTCGATGGGTCAATCCCGCTGTACTGCGGGACCATCGCTGTGCTATACCGCCTTTTCAGGGCTTTTACGGCGGCTATATCCATTGGGAAAATAACTGTTTTGCCTTTGGCATAGCATCGGTCCGGTTATGCGGAATACGCACGGCATAACAGGATCTACGGCGCAGTGTTCCAACGCAGCAGGAAGGAAAATGTCGGCGGAGATCGTTGAGGAACTTGTTGGTCATCACACTTCTAGAATTGAAAATAGATGAAGGCAGCTTGATCGGTGAAGATGCCGAAGAGCAATACCAGTGCAACGAGCGTGGAGTAGGTGGCATAGCGCACGAAGCGGTTGTTGTCCACCGTGGAAACGAATTTCGGAGTGATGCTCAGCTTGTCGATGACGAGCACGAATGCCGCGAACACAACCGTGGAAAGTAGGGAGAAGGGGCTTACCTCCGGGATACGCATCAAGCGTTTTAGTTGATGGCTGAGATCCGTTCCATTCGGCACCAAATGGCCGAGGTATTCCGTAGCATGCGAAATGTCCTGTGCTCGGAAGAAGACCCAGCCGACGAGCACCACGACCATGGTGATCGCCCATTGCAGAAGGGTTGGCGTGCGTTTCAATGGTCCACCGATGAAGCGTTCCACCATGAGGAAACCACCATGCAAGGCACCCCAAATAATGAAGGTCCAATTCGCGCCATGCCAAAGGCCTGAGAGCACGAAGGTGACCATGAGGTTGCGTGCGTGAAACGCCAATGTGCCACGGTTCCCCCCGAGCGGTATGTACACGTAATCGCGGAACCAGGTGCTGAGCGAGATGTGCCAACGTGCCCAAAATTCACGCAGTGAAAGCGCGAAATACGGCCGGTTGAAGTTCGACATCAAGTCCACGTTGAAGAGCTTCGCGGTACCCACGGCGATATCGGAATAACCAGAGAAATCACAGTAGATCTGGATCGCGAAGAAGACCGCACCAAGCACATTGAATAGGCCCGAGAATTCAGTTTGGTTTTCGAAGATGGCTTCCACCAATGGTGCCAAGCGATCGGCCACCACCATCTTCTTGAAGGCCCCGATCAGCATCAGCTTGCAACCGAGCACCGCGTTGTCATGCGAGAAGGGGCGAAGGGCTTGGAGCTGCGGCAACAGGTCTTTTGCACGTTCGATCGGGCCGGCCACCAGCTGTGGAAAGAAGCTCACGAAGGTCATGAAGCCGAGCAGGTCCTTGGTGGGTTCCAGTTGCCTGCGGTAGATATCGATGCAGTAGCTCATGGTCTGGAACGTGTAGAAGCTGATCCCCACCGGAAGGATGATGCGGAAGGTCCACGAGAGTTCGCCCACACCGAGCATGTCCTGGAACGAACCAAGGAAGAAGTTGAAGTACTTGAAGAAGAACAGCACACCGAGGTTGGCCGCCATACTGATGATCAAGAGCCGCTTACGCGCGCCTTGGTCCGTTGCTGCACTCAAGCGAAGGCCCAGGAAGAAATCGAGCAAGCTGCTGAAGAGGATCAGGGATAGGAAGCGCCAATCCCACCAGCCATAGAACACGTAGCTGGAGATCAGAAGCACGGGATTGCGGTGCGCGCCATTTCGCGTGAACGGTGCCCAGTACAGAGCGAACACGATCACCAGGAAGATGACGAAGACCGGCGAATTGAAGATCATTGACGAAGGCCGCCAAAAGTAGGGGACGGGGAGTTCAGTACATCTCTACTTCGCACCCTTCGAGTACGATTCCGAATTGTTATTGAACCACAGATGCAAAGGATGAACCCAGATGGACACAGATGAAGAAAGTTCAAGATCGGATATGGGCTGTATAAATGCGATCGATGCAATTTTGAATACCACCTGACCAGTATCCAAGCCATGCAGATCCGTGTGGATCCGTGTTCATCTGTGGTTCCTTTTCTCCATAAAGCACCGCTAGGCGCGAGCCGAAGTTGGCATCGCCGACCTAACAACACCCAAACCGAACAACGCGATGTCATACTTCACTGGATCAAGCGGATCGAATTCACGCAAACGCGCGGTGAGTTCCACCACGGCTTTCCAATCGTCCTGCGTGCGTTGCAACAAGCCCAATTCGCGGCCAACTCGGCCGGTATGTACGTCCAGCGGAACCATCAGATCGGCGGGCCTGATCTTCTTCCAAAGGCCAAGGTCCACGCCACGGTCGTTGGGACGGACCATCCAGCGGAGGTACATGTTGATGCGTTTGGCGTTGCTGCCTTTTGCGGGATCCGCCACATGTTTTTGGGTGCGCGCAACGTGCTCCACTTCGAAGAACCGATGCTTAAAGCGCGCGATCGCTGTGGCGGCATCGCCGAAGTTGCCTTGTTCAAGGAAGGCTTCCTCCAAACCGCCGTATTCGGCATAGAGATGACGCAGGCCGTGTACGAAGTGCAACAAGTCCACTCCGTTGAACGTGCGATGGACAAAGCGCTCGGTGCGTTCCAACTCCTTGGGCGAAGCGTTCAGTATGAAATCATGAGGTGCCTCATCCATGAGCTGCACCAAGCGTTTCGCATTGTTGATGATGGTGACCCGCTGGCCCCACGCGATGGTTGCGGTGAGGAAACCGATCACTTCTGCATCTTCACGGCGACTGAACAAGCGCGGGACCTGGATTGGATCAGCCGTTATGAAAGAGGGCCTGGCGAAGCGGTCGTATGCTTCGTCCAGCAGCTCCTTCAGCTCCACTTCCTGGCGGGATCGCTTCACTGCCAAAGCTCAAAAGTTGAACTGGCACAGGGTGAATGGCTTCATCCCCGATCAACGCCCGAACGGCAGCATCGGCATCTCCATCACTTCATAGCCATCCAGCGAAAAATTGCTCTGGTCCACATCGCCGATCTTCAGGTTGCGGATGTGGCCCACCATGCGCTTCGGTTCTTTGGCGTCCTCGTATTCGAACTCCAACGGGAAGCCATCCATGCCCTTCATTTTCTGGGCCATGTCGGCGGATGAGGCACCGTGCATTCCACGCATCATATCCGCCAACGGAGCTTTGATGTCCTTGGCCACCCAGCCGGTCCATGTGCCTTCATCGGTCTTGCTGATGATCTTGGTACACGGATGCCCATCAATGGTCTTTGTCTCGTTGGTCACTTTGAAATTGGGCGTTTCCTTCATGGCTGAATCGGACATCAAGATCTTCATCTTCTTGGTCTTGATCGCCATTTTCTTTCCCTTTTCATCGGTCATCAGCACGTATTGGAACTTGTCCTTGTGATCGGTAAGCACGTTCACCGCACTGCCGACCTTGGCCTTGTCCATGCGCATGACCGACTTGTTAGCGCTGCTGGCTATCTCCATGTTCATGGGGCTGTTGCTTTCCTCAATACCGCCTTGGAACGAGTGCAGTTCCAACGTAAAGGAACCCACGAATTCGTTGGGGGTAAAAGGGTCTGTGTCCTCCACCACCTTCATGCCGTGCATACCACCCATCGCGTGGTTCTGCATCATCGAGTTGATATCGACTTGGGCCACGGAGATCGTGGTGCTAGTCGTGAAGAGAGCGAGAAAGACGGAAACGGGGAGCAAATGCGTTTTCATGTTCAATGTAGTTCTGCGGTTGAAGGTACGAAGGAGGAGTGGATCCGAGTTCCGGAGCTGTTGATCTTGGCCTATTTGTGCGGTTGGGTCATTGGTTCGGATATGTACGATCCATCAACGCAGTTCGGATCATTTCCACCCAAATTTCAGTGCCGACCTTGTTCAAGTGCAGTCCGTCATAGACCAGTGATGGTTGAATAACGTTTCCCTGGACGAATGGTTCATAGAGGTCCACATATTCGCAGCGGTACGTTTCGCACATTGAACGTAAAATGGCATTGCACGCGTTGATGTCGGTTTCGTATATCGGGTCTGCGGTGGGCATGATGGAGAGCACGATCAATCCGGCATTGGAGCGTTCCTTGTGCAAGGTCCGGAGCAGGCTGTCCATGTTGGTCGCATATTCCGAAACAGAACCGCCGAGCAGCAGATCATTGATCCCGACCCCGATCACCACTTTGCTTGCATTGCCAGGCACGGCCTGCAACACACGATCAAGAACTTGCTGCGATGTGTTGCCATTGACCCCACTGTTCACCACTTCCACTTCAGTGAAGAAGGCATCCAATGGTTGTTTTGCGAAGTGGCTGTCGCCGAGGAACACCACTGTGGTCGGTTCTTCTTGCATGGTTGGGACCTGGACCGTCTGCTCGACAATTGCAACATCGCCTTGTGCATTTTGATCGCTGCAGCTGCACGTTGTCACCATGAGCAGTGTACAAAGGGCGGTACGATAGTGCGGTGGAAAATAAACGCGCATGGAGCAGATTTCGCAAAGAAGAAGTGAACATTGGGAAATTGCATTCCACGTGTTCTTGAAGGCATTCTCGGTCTGACCAGAAGCGATCACGCTATCCTTAAAACTAATATCCCGCCGACGAGTTCTGCCTTTATTCAAGAAATTGTCTGATCGATCAAGGTGGATCTGATCCATCGGAAATTGTTGTTAACAGTCCCTTTATTTCCTTGTCCGTCAACGTGTCCTTCTCGCTTTTGTCATAGATCGATAAAAGGAAGACCCGTTCGCTTGTGACACGAACATGAGTGATAATTCGACCACCGCCGGACTTACCGCCTCCTTTCGATGCGATGGACAGTCTGATCTTGTAGCAGCCATTGCCAATTCCTGTTCCCTTCATCGGGTTCGTTTCCAATTCGTTGGCGAGAGTGGTGATCTCCCGCTTCAACGATGGAAATTTGCGGACAAGCCTTTTGAGTTGCTTCTCGAATGAGCGAAGAGGGACGATCTCAAAGCTCACGAAGAAGTGCTTTCATGGACTTCGGTTTCTGCTTACCTGCTTCGATCTCTTTGATCTGCGCGACGGCATCGAACATATCACGCATTCGTTCAGCCTTTTCCGCCGAAAGTTTTCGTGCTTTGATGAATGGAAAACCGCGCAAGAGCTCTTCCAAGAACGCCTGTTTCGATTTCGGTACTTCCAAGAGATAGTCCATGACCCCAAAGATAAAGAGAATGCCAGCGAGCGAACACATGTCAGATCAACATATCCGTTCTCAGATCACCCCATCCCGCATCACCAACCTCCGATCCGCCATCTCAGCCAATTCCTCGTTGTGCGTTACGATCACAAAGGTTTGATCGAGTTCCTTCCGCAGATCGAAGAACAGCTGATGCAATTCCTTGGCATGTGCACTGTCGAGATTCCCACTGGGTTCATCAGCCAACACAACACTGGGGTTATTGAAGAGTGCGCGGGCAACCGCCACACGCTGTTGTTCGCCACCGCTTAGTTGGCTGGGTTTGTGTTGCGCACGTGGCGATATGTTCAGCCGTTCCAACAGTTGCAAGGCGCGAGGCTCGCAGTCCTTCATGCTTTTACCGCCGATCAGTCCGGGCATCATCACGTTCTCGATCGCAGAGAATTCCGGCAGCAGGTGGTGGAACTGGAACACGAAGCCGATGTGCTTGTTGCGGAATGCGCTCAGGGCCTTGGTGCCGAGTTTGCTCACTTCTTCACCGTTGATCGCCAAGGTGCCGCCATCGCCACGTTCCAAGGTGCCCAGGATCTGCAGCAGGGTGGTCTTGCCCGCGCCACTGGCACCGACAATGCTCACGACTTCTCCTTTCTGCACATGCAGATCAACGCCCTTCAGCACTTCGAGGTCGCCGTATTTCTTGTGTATGCCGTTCGCGCGGATCATTGTTCAAGCGGGTGAAAGTATGAAGGGCAACGGGAGAGGGAACCGGGAATGGACGGAAATGAACGGAAATAGGATCTTCATATCCATGATCATTTCCGGTTGAAGAAAGGAATGGGAAAGTCCGATCTCATGCGAAATTCAAGACGTAGAGTCTCTTTCTCCGTGGGTTTTATTGAAGATCACCGACCGGGCGATCGATCCTGCTACGCTGATCCGTGTTCATCCGTGTGCATCCGTGGTTCCTTCTTTCTATGCGCCAACGGCGCAATTGGATCGGGATCAGTGTTCAACGACCGGGGCGATCGATACTTCCGACCATGGACCGCATATCATCCGCAGCAGGTCGTTCGAACACCACCACATCGAAATACTTCGTGCTGGCGAGGAGGTGATCGAAGATATCGGCCATGATCACTTCATACGCTTCCCACTTGGTGGTCTTGGTGAAGCAATAGAGCTCTATGGGCAGCCCGAATTCATTGGGTGGCTGTTGGCGTACCATACGTGTCATGTCGCTATGGATCTGCGGATGATCGGCGAGGTAGAGATCAATGTATTTTCTGAAGAGGCCCACGTTGGTGAGGTTCCGGCCGTTCACCTTCATGCTGTTGTCCACGTTATGTTCCGCGTTGAATTTCCGAAGTGAATCGCGCATCTCCTCGATGTACGGTTTGAGCAGTCGTACCCGTTCCAGTTCCGCTATCTCGGCATCGTCCAAGTAACGAATGCTATTGATCTTGATCAGGATGCTGCGTTTGATCCGGCGTCCACCGCTCTGCTGCATACCGCGCCAATTCTGGAAGCTATCGGCGATCAGGGCGTAGGTGGGGATCGTGGTGATGGTCATGTCCCAGTTCGTCACCTTTACGGTCGTAAGGTTGATCTCTGTCACATCGCCATCCGCCCCGAACTTGGGCATGGTGATCCAATCGCCCAAACGAACGATATCGTTGGTGCTGATCTGTATGCTGGCCACGAAGCCGAGTATGGTATCCTTGAATATCAAGAGAAGCACCGCAGAAGCGGCACCCATGGCGGTTAGGAAGGTGAGGGCGGAACGGCCGGTGAGTTGCGAGAAGATCAGGATGGCCGCGATGATATAGATCATCAACGATGCGATCTGGACATAACTGTCCAGCGGTTTGTCCCGGTAGTGTGGGACATCCTTGAGCGAATCGCGACCAGCTTTGAACACGGCCCTTGCAATGCGTACGAAGAGGATGACGAAGAAGACGGTGAATATCCTGTGGGCAATGGGGATCAAGACCGGCAACTCACCAAAGAGGACGGGGATGATCTGGTACGCGATGATCATCGGAATGATCCGGGCCACATAACGAGGCACCCTGTTCAACACCACCAGATCATCGAATCGGGTATCGGTACGTTGGCTTAAACGCAAGAACGTGGTGGTCAGGAACCAGTTCAACAGCTTGGAGAGCAAAGCCATCGCGAGGAAAAGCACAATGCTGCCCAACAACGGTATCATCCACGCGGAATCCTCCGGTGAAAAGCCCTTCAGCGTAAGCCAATGTTCCAGTTGTCCATTCAATGTCTCGTAATAGCGCGAACCTTTGCTCATATGGCCGCAAAGCTAGGAATGTGGTGTTGCCGGTCTTATCGGTTGAAGGATTGTTCGTGGCCGAGCTCAATTGAAGCCTAATGGTAGTATGGGTCCATTGAGCGCTTCACGATCCGGCCGATGTTGAAAAGGTCATGGACCCGAAAATGGCTGAGGCAGTACATTCGCACCGCCCGCTTAGAGGCAACACACAACCAAGCATATTCCCTCGCATGAACCTCCACGAATATCAAGGCAAGCAGATCCTTTCACAATATGGCGTCCGTGTACAACGCGGACTAGTGGCTTACAACGCTGATGAAGCCGTGGACATGGCCAAGCGGCTGGCTTCGGAGACCGGCACCAAGTGGTGGGTGGTGAAGGCGCAGATCCATGCCGGAGGTCGCGGCAAGGGGGGTGGAGTGAAGTTGGCGAAGAACCTGGACGAGGTGCGCGAGAAGTCGAACGACATCATCGGCATGATGTTGAAGTCACCGCAAACCCCGCCGCAAGGGAAGAAGGTGAGCAAGGTGCTGATCACCGAGGACATGTACTATCCGGGTGCCAGTGAGACCAAGGAATATTACATGAGCGTGTTGCTCGATCGCGGCACGTCCACGAACGTGATCGTCTATAGCACCGAAGGCGGCATGGACATCGAGGAGGTGGCTGAGCAT
>Ga0335394_10003851_pt1 | contig 17059 bp, 10 predicted proteins | sample MAT03_FD_205741 | JGI IMG/M metagenome (GOLD analysis project Ga0335394, IMG submission 205741) | Freshwater microbial communities from Lake Fryxell liftoff mats and glacier meltwater in Antarctica - MAT-03 (spades assembly) (version 2) ... | reverse complement strand
GCCCGGGCCAGCGTGGGGCAACATGCAGGGGAAGGTGTGCCCGGACGGAGAAATGAAAGCGAACCCCAGTCCCCGACCTGGCAGCAAATAGGCCGAAGGGCGGGAGGCAGCATCCCGGCGCAGTTGGTCGAGCTTCTTGGAGAGGACACCGGTGAAAGCTGGAAAGTCGTCAGTCATCCAGGACAGCTTGTATACTGTCCCACAGACAGGTCTGCTAGTCTGAAGTCGTGAACTCGAGAGAATCCGAGGAAGCTCAACTACCCGCCACCTACCGACGGCTCCAGGCACAATTGGGGCAGACCGGTTGGGTAGCCCTTGGCAGCGTGCTGGAGCGCGACAAACCCGGGCAGGGAGGCCCGCGCTACCAATGGTCGCGTCGGGTGGAAGGCAAGACCGTCACCGTGGCCCTGAGTGCGGAACAGTTCTCCTGGCTCACCCAAGCAATCGCGAACCAACGACAGGTGTGGGAAACCTTGGAACGTATGCACCTAATCGCCCTTGAACACATGTGGAAAAACCTACCCAGCACCTCCCGTCGCAAGCGCCTCTCCAAACGCACGTTAGGCACTAACTAAGGGCCATTCAGAACCGACCCCTTTGCTGTGGCAAGATAAGCAGCAAAGGACGCGGTGGAATCAGGGCGGGGGCAGTCGCCAGTCGGTGGGGGAGTTAAGTGGGAGGGGACGGGTGCCGGCCATGCGGTCGGGGTCGCCGAGGCGGGATTCGATGGGATTGCCCCAGATCCAGAGTTGGCTTGCCGTGGTGATTGCAAGGGTATGCTCGGCACCGGTGGCCAGGGCGGCCCAGTTGTGGCCGCCGGCGACCTGGGTGGGGGTGCGGGCGGGCGCGGCTCCCAGTCCGAGGTAGCCGGATCGCTCGGTGCCCCAAACCCAGAGGCTCCCGTCATCCTGGAGGGCCGCGGAGTGGAAGAGCGCGGCGGCCAAAGTGCGCCAGCGTGTGGAAGCACCGATGCGAACGGGTGCGAGTCGCTGGGTGGTCGTGCCGTCGCCGAGTTGGCGGTTCTGGTTATCGCCCCATGCCCAGAGGGAGCCGTCGTCGCGAATCGCGAGGGTATGAAAGCAGCCGGCGGCAATGGCGCGCCACACCGTCTGGCCCCCGATGCGTGTGGGCGCGGGCACGAGGCCCGCGCGCGAGCCGTTGCCCACCTGCCCGTGGGAGTTGGAGCCCCAGATCCAGAGGGAACCGTCGGCCTGAAGTGCAACCGTGTGATTGGCCCAGGCGCTGATCGTGGTCCAGACCGCCTCGCCCCCGATAGGGATGGGCACGGGGACGAGTCGATTGGCGGTGGTGCCGTCGCCGATGACGCCGTTGATGTTCCGTCCCCAAGTCCACAACGTTCCATCGGCGCGCAGCGCGACCCCGTGATTGTCCCCGGTGACTGTCTGGGTCCAGGAAGATTCTTCGCCCACCCGGACAGGCACTCGCTGCTGGTTGCCCCATTCCCAAAGGGTTCCGTCCTCGCGCACGCCCACGGTGCGGGTGGTGGAACTGGTGGCGATCGATTTCCAGCGGGTGCCGGCGACCAACTCGACGGGGGCCGATACCTGCGGAACCGCGCCCTGCCCCAGGGCGCCTTCACGGTTCGAGCCCCAGCCCCAGAGCGTGCCGTCTTGTTTGAGCACAGCGGAATGCGCGAAACCGGCGGTGGCGGTGACCGGTGACGCGGGGGTGAGGATGCGGAGGATCACATTCCCGATCTCCGCGTCGAGGGCCGCAGTCAACGGAACTTGGACGAGCGCCCGATGGCGTCGTCCCCCCACGGTGATTCCCGCCCCGAGTCGCAGCGGACGGGTACCGACCCGAACCCCGTCGAGCCGGAAGCGGCCCTCGGCGTCGGTGAGGCCGTGTTCGAGCGGATGATCGTAAGCGATGACCTCGGCGTCGGCGATTGGCGAGCCGTCGGGAAGCACGACGCGGCCCGTCACGCGCACGGCCGGGTCGGGCGCTGCGGGGTTGGTGCCCAGTAAGCCTTCGTCGAAGTTCGTCAGGCCATCGCCGTCGGAGTCGGCCGATTGTTCTCCCGCCGCTATGGGGTTGAGGAGGGTGGAATTGCTCAGTTCGAAGGCGTCGTCGAGGCCGTCGCCATCAAGGTCGTGGGGTCGGTCGAGGTCGAGGCGCTGGACGACGTAGAACTCGGTGGCGCTGGGAGCCAGCGCAAACCGGTCCTCGAGTTCGACTGTGTTGGAAGCCGCCGAGGCAACGGCCACCGGCGTCACGATGCGACGGTACGACGGGCCGCGTCGCAATACGTAGTAGGCGCCTTCCTCGGCGGTGACGACGACGCGGACCCCGCCGTTGGACAGTGTGCGGATCTCGCGGATGACAGGTTCGGCAGACGGCGAGGAAACAACGAGCCCGAGCAACAGGGCGGCGAGGCAGGGGGTGGGGGCGATCCGGCAGGATCCAGCCAATGGCCGAGTTGGAACGGAACGATGAAGACGACGAATGAACTTTATATACGGTTGCGGGTACGTAGCCCTCGGGCGGGTGAGATCATGAAGGCGCGCCCGTAAAAGCCTAAGGAGAGACCATTCGCTATTCCCCCCGCCAGGCGCACGCCTTTTCCCCGGCTCTTGGGCGCGATGGGCGCACCTCAGATTTTTAGAAGGGAACGGATAAGGGCGGCGGAGGAGCGGGATTGAAGGGACGACGACAGCGGCATTTTTATCGGATCTCTGGTCTCGCGTTCTGGTACCCGGGTGCGGATGAGCGAAGGGGAGATCGTCATGCAGGGCCGGCGCCTCGGCGGGCGGGAGGTCGAGGAAGTGCGTCTCCTGGTCAGCGAGCATCCCGGGTGGAGCCGGAATCCGACCGTGGGGTCAAACATTGATGATTGAATAAAAGGCTCTGCCCTCTGGCTGGACGAGACCAGTGCAAGCCCGTTTTTGCGTTTCTTCCACGGAGGACCTGCAGCAGAAGCTGCGGGAAGGCCTCCGTTCGCTGGAGCGGGGGGAATTCAGCACCAGCACCGTCTAAGACATCATCGCGGCGGGGCGGGCACGGCTTGCCGACCGGAAAACGCATGGCTGAATTCCCGCGTGCTACACGGAGCCAGAAACTTCGAAGATCTGCTGTAATGCCGCTGTGTTCTGCCGTCGCTTCTTCTTCCTGCCGCCCCGCGGAACGCGTCGGCCTATTGGCGGTGGGGCAGGGAAGGGTCGCCCTTTGGGAGCCCGCTTTTCGCCCCCGCGAGCGCCCTGGGCGGCTGCGACATCAAGTCAGGCGTGAGCGTGTAGTGTCCCCGGGGACGCAAAACGGTCTCGTTCTCCAGCAGCCCATCTAGGACGTAGATGGCCTCGCGCGGAGAGCACGAGATCGCTCCGGCTGCGGAGACTCTGCGCAACGACAATTATTTCTCCCCGGCGGAGAAGTATAATTGTCGTTCTACGCGGCGCCCCGGTGTTCCGCGCGCCAGCGCGGGGTAGCTTGAAGGGTGATGTGCGTCCGGTCGGGGACAGGTGAACTCGGGGTAGGCAGTGGGCCGGGGTCGAAATGTCAAAGGTTGAGACTCGACTTCAGTGGTTGCCTTACGAATCAGTCGGGGACGAGCCGCCGGTTGGGGTGCCGCGTCGCTTGAATTCCGGGGTGGGATTGGGCGAGAAGAGGTGGGTCACGGCCTGCGGCGGGCGGGACGGTTGTCCTGTCGGCGGCGGAGACTGGGCAGGAGACTGTCATGAACGAATCGAAGTATCGGGCGTACAAGGGGCTGCCGGAGGTGGCGGGGATCTGTTCCCTGGCGCAGGCGGCGGGTCCGGGGTTGTCGGTGAACGAGTGTGTGGACCGTCTGAAGCGTTATCACTACGCGTTGCATCGTCTCTGGCACCTGTTCAACGCGCGACTGACGGCCGAGCCGGTGTACGAGATCAAGATGGCGTTCAGCCTGCATGGCCATCTGTGTGCCCAGCATGTGACGGCGATGCGGGAGCGGGTGGCGGAGATGCGGCATCCGCCCCTGGGGCTGGATAAGATTCCGCATGATCGCCTTCGGTTGTTCTTCGACGAGATGGTGGCGGCTCCCCACACCTACGACGTGTTGGCGGCGGTTTACACCCGTGCCTTGCCGGCCCTTAAGCGTGGCATGGAACGGCACCTGAACGACACCAATCGCCTGGCCGACTGGCCTTCGGTGCGGCTGATCCGGTTCGCGCTGTTGGAAGTGGACGACATGCTCGCCTGGGGCGGCGAGGCGCTGAAATGCCTGGCGGACGAACCCCGGAGTGAAGGCTTGGAGGCCTGGCTGTCGTCTTTGGAGGCGTGCCTGAACGACGCGGGCGGGCTGGATGGGACGGAACCGACTGGGGATGCGCCATTGCCTTCCGGTTTGCCGCGGTTTTCGGCTGTGCCGTTCCGCTATCACCGGACCCCGGGCCGCGACGCCCGCTTTCCGGACCCGTACAACATGGGTGTGCACGCCGAAGAGTTCCTCTACACCCCGGATTTCCCGGCGTCGGCGAAGACCCTGATGATGTACTTCAAGCGGCTTCGGGAGATCGACGTCCCGGAGATGATGGCGAGCATTCTCGTGGAGTCCGTGGATAAGCCGTGGGAATTCCACCGGGACATGACCCGGCAGCTCTGGGACGAGGCGCGGCACGCGATGATGGGTGAGGCGGGATTCGTGAAGCTGGGAGTGGATTGGCCCCGGCAGGTGATGGTGAACTTCACCTGGTCGAAAGGTCTCAACGAGCAACTGAAGCCGGCGGAGCGGCATGCGGTGCTGTGGTTCATCGAGCAGGGGTTGATGTCCAAGACCGGCAAGCGCTACGAATGGGAAGTGGGACGCGATTCCGGCGACCCCTTGTCGGAGTTGTTCCAGGACTACGATTGGGCTGACGAGGTGTTGCACGCGCGGATTGGCCGGGAGTGGTATGTGAGCCAGTTTGGCGACAACGTGGAGAAGGCGGCGCACTACGGGAGCGAGTGCTGGAGCAAGGTGGTTTCCGATTGGGCCGCGTGGCGTGAAGCGCATCTCACGGAACACCGCAACTGGTGGCCGGAGTTGTATGCGGACTTCTGTCGGCGCCGCGGGATCGCTCCCGACCCGGCAGCGATGGCGTTCAGGACGAGCTATGCGGAGACGCGGGCGGATTTGAAGCGGATCGCCTCCTCCGGCTAGGACTTTCCCACCATGACTCACGCGGCAGCAGCAGCCCTGGCGGATGGGCGGGGAGCCTTCACGCTCGAGACTGTGGAGGTGGCGGAACCGGCCGGCGACGAAGTGCTCCTCGAGATGCGGGCGGCGGGCATCTGTCACACCGATCACGCTTCGCTTTCGTGGAAACGTCCCCTGGTCATGGGCCATGAAGGCGCAGGCGTGGTGCGTTCGGTGGGGCCGGGGGTGCAGCACGTTCGCATCGGAGATTCGGTGATTTTGAACTGGGCCATTCCGTGCGGCACATGTCACGCCTGCCGCCGGGGCGACGCGGTGTTGTGCGAGTCGAGCCGGCCGGCGCACGTGATGGAACCTTCGGCGGGGCACGCCCGGGCCGAAGGGACGCTGTGGCGGGGCAGGCCGGTGGATCGCTCCTTCAACCTGGGCACACTTTCGACGCTGGCTTTGGTGCGCTCCGCGGCAGTGACGCTTCTACCCGCGAGCGTGCCCTTCGCGTCGGCGTGCGTCGTCGGTTGTGGGGTGATGACGGGCTTCGGATCGGCGGTCAATGTGGCACGGGTGGCGCCGGGCAGCGTCGTGGCGGTCCTGGGTTGCGGTGGGGTGGGTTTGAACGTGATCCAAGGGGCCCGCGTGTGCGGGGCCGGGCGCATCATAGCCATCGACGTTCGGGAATCGGGCTTGGCCCAGGCGCGTCGGTTCGGAGCGACCGACACGATCCTGGCGGGAATGGAGGACGCGGACTTTTCGGCGATGAGCGAGGCGGTTCGACGGCTGAATGACGGGCGTGGGGCGGACTATGCCTTCGAGGCGACGTCGGTGCCGGCGCTGGCGTTCGCTCCTCTGCGGTTGGTGCGGGACGGCGGAATGGCGTTGCAGGTGAGCGGCATCAACGATTCGGTGACGGTGCCGATGCCGTGGTTCATGTGGAATAAGCGGTACGAAACGCCGTTGTATGGCGGGTGTGTGCCGGGTCGGGATTTTCCGAGGATCTTCGAGCACTACCGCCGGGGCGAGGTGAAGCTCGACGAATTGGTGACGCGCACTTATCCGCTGGTTGATCTGGCCCAGGCCATGGACGACATGATGGCAGGGCGGAACGCCAAAGGGGTCATCCTGTTCCCGTAACGGCCAAGGCCATGTTCAGAACCTTCGAGATCTCGGAACCGCGGTTTGAGTGGGCGGGGCTGCGTTATGTGACGGTGAAGAGCGCGGCGCTGAAAGGGCGCGGTGACATCACGCTTTGGGTGCCGACGGGCGCGGTGCCTGTGGGGATGGTGCTCTTGCTGCACGGCGTGTACGGCAGCCATTGGGCGTGGGCGCTGAAAGGCGGCGCGCATCGGACCGCGGACCGGATGGTGGCGTCGGGGGAGATTCCGCCGATGGTGGTGGCGATGCCGAGCGACGGGCTCTGGGGCGACGGTTCGGGCTATTGGACACACCCAGCGCAGGACTTTGAACGTTGGATGGTGGAGGAAGTGCCTGCGGCGGTGATTCAAGCGGTGCCCGCATTGAGCGAGGGTGCGCCGCGGTTCATCGCCGGACTGAGCATGGGCGGGTACGGAGCGTTGCGCCTGGCCTGCCGTTATCCGGAGCGATTTGCGGCGGCATCCGGGCATTCTTCGATCACTCGCTTTGAGCAGTTGGCGCTGTTTGTCGAAGAGCCGTTGGAAGCATATGGCCCGGGTGAGGGGCCGCGGGATGTGTTGGAAGTGGCGCTGGCGAATCGGCATCGGTTACCCCCGCTGCGATTCGACTGCGGAACCGAGGATGTGCTGATCGAGGCGAATCGGGAACTGCACCGCGCTCTGGAGAGTGCCGGCGTTCCGCATGTGTACGAGGAATTCCCAGGCGGCCACGCGTGGCCGTACTGGGAGACGCATCTGGCGGAGACGTTACGGTTTTTTGGGCGGACGGCGCGTGGGTAGATCCTCCAATGCCACGATGTGAAGGGCATCGATCGTGGTCACGGAATCGTCCTTGCCGAGCACGGCGACCACGCTTTTGCCCACCATGATGAACTCGGGATGGGGGATGGGGTAACGCTTTCCGCCGCTGGTCTCGATGGCGAACGGTCGGAAACCTTGGGTCAGCTTCTGACAGATGCGCTCCGTGTTCATGGGCATGGATGCTGGCCTGCCATGGCTCGTCAGCAAGTTCATACCTGCCGGGGTCAAAAGGCGCTGGTGGGGCCTAGGGGCTGGTGCCTATCGTTTCGGCCACTCCGGTTCCACTGACCGCACCCGACCTCCAACCCGATTCCCACCGTGACTTCGAATTCTGACGCGCTTCGCCCGGATGTGTGTAGTCCACCGAGATCAACGCGAGCCCATGGGGTGCGAACACCCTGCTCACAGGCCATGAACCGCGGAGCGAGGAAGACCGCGAGCGGCCCTCACCCCGGCCCTCTCCCGGAGGGCGAGGGAGAAAGCGCACCGCGGGTTTCGGAGGGTTGGGCCAGGGATTCGCAGGAATGGGATTCGACGGCTGGGATGGTCGGACTGCTGCGAGCGGCGGCGTGGGTTGCCATCGTGGTGGGCTGGATGTTCGCCGGATTCGCACACCCCGCATCGGCGGCGGAGTCGTCGAGAACGTCCCGGTTTCGTGCGGGCGCCGCGATCGTGGACATTTCGCCGACGAACTTCCCGGTGATCGTCAATGCCATGTTCACCGAGCGCTCCGCGACCCAGACGGTCGATTCGCTGAACGTGCGTGCCTTGGTCTTGGAGGAAGGCGATGTCCGGGTGGCCATTGCCGTGGTGGACACCTGCATGATGTCCCGGCAACTGATCGACCAAGCCAAATCGATGGCCCATCGGACGACAGGAATCCCGGTGAACCGCATGCTGGTTTCGGCGACCCACACTCATTCGGCCCCGTCGGCGATGGGGTGTCTGGGCAGCCGGATCGACCCCCGGTACGCGGCGTTTCTGCCGGGTCGGATTGCGGAGGCGATTCTCGCGGCGGACGGCCGGCGTGCGCCGGCGGAGGTGGGGTGGGGCGTGATCGACGACTGGGAGCGCACGTTCAATCGGCGTTGGATTCGGCGCCCGGATCGCATTCTGAACGATCCGTTTGGCGACCCGACGGTGCGGGCAAACATGCATCCCGGGTATGAGAGCGCAGATGCTGTGGGACCTTCCGGGCCGGTGGACCCTGGGCTTTCGGTGGTGGGGATTCGGACGCTCGACGGCAAGCCGATCGCGCTTCTGGCCAACTACTCCCAGCACTACTACGGGTCGCCGTTGTTGTCGGCGGATTACTATGGGCGTTTTGCGGGTTATGTGGCGCAGGGATTCGGATCGGATCCGGGCTTTGTGGGAATCATGTCCCAAGGGACCAGCGGCGATCAGATGTGGATGGATTACGGGGCGCCGAAGCGGGAGATCGGCTACGACGCCTACGCAAAAGAAATCGCGGACGAGGTGTTGGACGTTTATCGGGAACTCACCTTTCAGGCATCGCCGGGCTTGAGAATGGCCGAGCGGAAGGTGTCGCTGGCGTACCGGGTGCCGACTGCGGAGAGGTTGGACTGGGCCCGGCAGGTGTCGGCGGCGTTGGGGGAACGATTGCCACAGACCCAAGCGGAGATCTACGCCCTGGAAGCAGTTCATCTGCATGACTGGCAGCGGACGGAAGTGGTGGTTCAGGCGTTGCGAATCGGGGAGCTGGGGATCGCGACGATGCCCAATGAGGTTTACGCGATCACGGGATTAAAGGTGAAAGCCTGGAGCCCGCTGCGGCCGACGTTCGTGATGGAACTGGCGAATGGCGGCGATGGCTACATACCGCCGCCGGAACAGCACGTGTTGGGAGGGTACACGACATGGCCGGCGCGGACAGCGGGGCTGGAGATCCAAGCGGAACCGCAAATCACCGAAGCGGTGCTGCACTGTCTGGAGGAAGTCGCGGGTCGTCCGCGACGTTCGATGGAGGAACCTCCTGGGTCTTACACCGAACGGGTTCTCGTCGACCGCCCGGTCGCGTACTGGCGGCTCAATGAGATCGTTGTTCCGCGCGCGACCGATGCGAGTGGGCGTGGGCACGACGGATACTTTGAACCTGGGGTTGCCTTGTACCTGCCGGGTGTGGGGAGTGGCAGTGGTGTTTCGCCGAAGCCGGCGCTGACTCCGTCCCGGTTCTCCGGCCCTGGTGGGTTGAATCGTGCCGTTCATATGGCCGGTGGACGGGTCCGGGGTCGGGTCGGTGGGCTGGGCAACGAATACACGGTGACGTTTTGGTTCTGGAACGGGCTGACTAACCTGGCGCGGCCCGTGACCGGGTATCTGTTCTCCCGCGGGCAAGCCGGAGATCCGCAGGTGGCCGGGGATCACCTGGGGATTGGGGGAACGTCCATTCCCGAGGCCGCGGGGAAGCTGTTCTTCTTCAATGGCGACGCGCGCAACCAAATCCTGTCGGGGAAGACCTTCCTGTCCGAGCGCAGTTGGCATCACGTGGCACTGGTTCGGAGCGGCAATCGGGTGGTGGTTTATCTGGATGGGAACCCGGAGCCGGAGATCGAGGGCGTGGCGGAGATGACCGGTGGACTCGAGACCGGGGAAGTCTTCGTGGGAGGGCGCAACGACGGTTTCGCTGGGCTGGAGGGAAAGATCGATGAAGTGGCGATCTTTGACCGGGTGTTGGAGGGGCGGACGGTCGCGGCTCAATTCGACGCCTCCGGCATGCCACGGCCAGTGCCGACACGGCCGCCGTTGGAATCGCCGTCGCTTTCGCCCGAGGCATCACTCGCCAAGATTCGTGTGGCGCCCGGCTATCGTGTGGAGTTGGTGGCCTCCGAGCCGCTCCTGCTGGATCCGGTGGCCATCGATTGGGATGTGGAAGGCCGACTGTGGGTGGTGGAAATGGCGGACTACCCGCTGGGCATGGATGGCGAGGGCAAGCTTGGAGGGCGGGTGCGTGTTCTGGAAGACGTTGATGGAGACGGGCGCATGGACACGTCGACGCTCTTTGCGGAGGGGCTGAACTTTCCGAACGGCATTCTGACGTGGCGAGGCGGAGTGTTTGTCACGGCGGCGCCCGATGTGTTGTACCTGAGAGATACGGACGGCGACGGGAAGGCGGACACGAAGGAAGTGGTCCTGAGCGGCTTCCTGGAAGGCAACCAGCAGTTGCGGGTGAACGGGCTGCGATGGGGGTTGGACAACTGGGTCTACTGCGCGGCGGGGGGGCACCATCGCGGGCATGCCTCCGAGACGCGGGTGCGCTCGACGCGAACCGGCAAAGAAGTGGCCGTGGGTAGTCGGGACATCCGCTTCCGACCGGACACGGGCGAATTGGAGGCGGAATCGGGACCGACACAATTTGGTCGGAACCGTGACGACTGGGGGCATTGGTTCGGAACCCAGAACAGTTGGCCGCTGTGGCACTATGTGCTGCCGGACCGCTATGTGCGTCGCAATCCGCACGTGGCCGCCCCGGATCCGGTTCGTCAGGTGGTGGGGCCAATGAATCCGAAAGTCTACCCCGCGAGCCGGCTGGAGAAGCGCTTCCACAGTTTCGCCGAGTCGGGACGGTTCACGTCGGCCTGCGGTGGCATGGTGTACCGTGACGACAGGTTGTTTGCCGGAGTGCCGGGAATGCAGGGATTCACCTGTGAACCGTTCCATAACCTGGTGCATCGGGAGGTGCTTCGCGACGACGGCGTCAGCTTCTCGGCGAGCCGTGCCACGGGGGAGGAGGTGTCGGAGTTCTTTGCGTCCGAGGATCGGTGGTGCCGGCCGGTGATGGTGCGGACGGGGCCGGACGGAGCGCTTTGGGTGGTGGACATGTACCGTTACATGATCGAGCACCCGCAATGGTTGCCGGTGGAAGGACGGGCCGAGTTGATGCCGCACTACCGGGAAGGCGACGACAAGGGACGGATTTACCGGGTTGTTCCTGCGGGCGAAGGGGCAAGCCCCCGATCTGGCGCGCGGGTGGCTCTGGCGAAGCTGTCCGGAGCGGAGTTGGTGGCGGCCCTGGATTCCCCGAATGGCTGGCAGCGCGACAAGGCGCATCAACTGCTCCTTTGGCAGAAGGACCTCAGCACCGTGCCCATGCTTGAACGGCTGGCCACGTCGTCTGCGCGGGCGGCAACGCGGGTGCAGGCGTTGGGAGCCTTGGAGGGTTTGGATGCGCTGACGCCGCAGGTGGTGGAAGAGGCCTTGCGCGATTCCCATCCGGGCGTGCGTGAGAATGCGTTGCGCCTCGCCGAAGCTCGTTTGACCTCGTCGGTCCTGGCGACGGCGTTGATGCGGGTGAACGACCCGAGCTCGAAAGTCAGGCTGCAGCTGGCCTTCACGCTGGGTGAATGGAAAGAAAACGCCGCCGGCGAGGCTTTGGGACATTTGGCCGTGGCTAATCTGGACGAACCGTTCCTGGCGGCCGCAGTGCTCAGTTCAGCGCTGCCGCACCGCAGGCACGTCGTCGATGCCGTGGCCGCTGCCGGGGGGCGGGCGATGGAAATCTTCGCCGAGCCGCTGATCCAGATCTGCCTGGCGACGCAGGATCGGGAAGCCCTGGCGGCCCTGCTTCAGCCGGTGATAGGCCAGCGGTCGGGGCGATACACGCCCGAGCAATTGACGGCGTTCCTGCGGTTTGTGGATCTCCTGGCCCGCCAAGGTTTGGGACTCCCGGCGTTGCAGGCGGCGGGTGTCCCGGGGGATGCCTTGACGGATTTGTTGCGCGAGGTGCCGGCGATTTTCAGCGATGCAGAAGCGGTTCAGGGCGACGAGCGGGTGTCGCCGGCCGGGCGGGTGGCGGCAGCTTCCTTGCTGACACGCGATCCGAGCCGGCGCGAACCGGGCCTGGCGTCTTTGGCGGGCTGGTTGAACGGGGAAGCGACGGTGGAAACCCAGGTCGCAGCGGTGCGCGCCCTCGCCGGGACGGGGGCCGCGTCGGTGCCAGGGCTGGTCCTCCGGGAATGGAAGGGTTTGGGGCCTGGGACGCGGAAGGTGGTGGTCGATGCGCTTTCCGGACGAGCCGAGTGGGCGATGGAACTATTGCGATCGGTGGAGTCGGGCCGAATTGAGCCGCAGGCCCTGGACGCGGCGACTCGCGCGCGTCTGTCACGCCACACGAATCCGGGTGTGCGCGAAGCGGCATTGCGTGTACTGGGGGCTTCGACGAACCCGGGACGAGCTGGGGTGGTGGCGTCCTTTCGGCCGGCGCTGGCGTTGCGCGGGGATTCCTCCCGGGGCGCAGCCAGTTACGCCAGGCTTTGTGTCACGTGCCATCGACGCGACAACCAGGGCAACGAGGTGGGGCCGGATCTCCGGTCGGTGGCGTCGCACCCCGCGGACAAGCTTCTGACGAACCTTCTGGATCCGAGCCTGGACGTTCAGCCGGGCTATCACGCCTACGCGTGCACCCTTAAGGGCGGTGACGAGCTGTACGGGATCATCGCGGCGGAGACGGGCAACAGCGTGGTGATGAAGCTGGTGGACGGAACGACGCGGACGATCCGGCGATCCGACATCGACGAGCTTCGTGGCTCCGCGCTGTCGCTCATGCCGGAAGGTTTGGAGACGGGGTTGGGCCTCCAGGAGGTGGCGGATCTGATCGCGTTCCTCAAGGCGCCTTAGCTGGTGGTGGGTCTCCACGCTGAGCCAGTTGGCCGAGGAGGAACGTGTCCGGGGGCGCCTGTTCGAAAGCCGTGAGCCAGAGGTCCGCGAGAAAGTTGGCGGCCCGGGAGAGTTGTTCGCCCAGGTAGGCTTGACCTTCCAAACCCTTCGGGGGTTTTCCGGACAGGCCGCCAGCCTTGTCGAGTTGGTAGAGCGGTTCCATACGTTCGAACTGGGCGCCGATGAAGACGCAGGCTTCGCGGAAGATCGGATCGTCGGACGGGGTGGTGGGTACACCTCGGAGGGCACGGGCCGGGCGGGTCAGCTTTTGGATAGCATCGCGCGGAATGCCGACACGTCGCAGGTAGCCGCCGTCGATCCAGCCGTGGAACGAACGGGTTGTAGCGTAGCCCTTCGGGTTTTCGCCGACCCAGCCGTTGTAGTGCCGGGTGGTGTGGAGGGGTTGGGTGGCATCGCCGACGGCGTGACCCAGAATGCCGAGGTAATCGATGACGCTGGCGCGGGCGTTGGTGATCTCGTCCGGGTTGCCCAGCTTTTCGTAGGCGGCCAGGGACGAGAATGCGGATTTCAGCCGGGCGAACTGCTCGGCGATGGTCCACGGCAGGAAGCCGGGAAGAGTGCGGGTGCGGTCGAGATCGTTGGTGGCGGCAATGGCAGGAAAACGCTCGGGGTGAGCGAGGCGCACCCGGGTGAGATGAGCGACGAACTCGTAGCGGAAGATGGGGAGATTGGTGACGATAAGTTCCAGGGGAACGAGATCTTCAAGGTCGAGATAGTGGTCGGGGTTGTTGGCGTGACGGAGGGTGTAGTGAGGCGTGTTCCGCCAGCGGTCGAGTTCGCCAGCCAGGAAGGCGATGCGCTCCTGGGCGGAGGGTTCCCGGACCCACGCCGGGAAATTCGTGGGAAGGAGAGTGATGGCGGTCTGGTTGATGAATCGATGTCCCTCGTAGTCCCAGGCGCGGGCGGACAGGACGGTGGCAAGGGTCAGGACGAGCACGCGTATGTGGCTTCGCACGCATCGAGAGTAGCCCAACGGTTCGGTCAAAAGACACCTTACAGCGGCTGGTTGGGAAACAACCGAGGCGTCCCGCTAACGTGAGGTGTTCCGAAGAATTAGGGCTGCGATGCGCCGGGTTTGCCACTGCTCGAGCAATTGGGGCGGGATCGGGACGGTTCGCGGTCCATCGATGAACGAACCGAGAACGAGATCCATGTCGCCGTCGCCGTCGAGGTCGCCGGCATCCATCGTCAGCCATCGACCGACGTTGGCTTCGGGGGTCGATGAGGCGGTGAATCGAAGCGCTCCCTGGTTCTCCAGGTAGACGAAGCTCTCGGCAGGCGTCTGGGAATAGTCGGCGAAGAACGAGATGCCGGCGATGTCGAGGTCGCCATCCTGGTCGAAGTCGCGGGCGACGGCCTTGAAGGCTCCGTTCAAAGGGTAGAACCACGCCTCGGAGAACCGGAAGTGGCCGTCGTTCAGGAAGATTCGGATGCCGTGATAGCGCTTGAACGGTGAGGGGTAGTCGCCGTTGTCGCCATTGGTGAAGAGAATGTCGGGGAAACCGTCTCCGTTGAAATCGGCCAGTTCGAAGCTGGTGGAGCCATAGGCGGGAGGGAAATGAAGAAGTGGATCCCAGGCGAAGGATCCGTCGCCGCGATTGCGAAGGAGGTAGATCCCTTCGCGGGCCTGGCCGAAGAGGGTGATCAGGTCGGGCTTCTGGTCTTGGTTGACGTCCAGGACCTCGGTGCGGATGGCTCCTGGAAACTCGACGAGGGGGTCTTCTACGAAGCGGCCCGTATCCCGTTGAACGAACGACGAAAGCTTTCCGAGGTAATTGCCGAATTGCGCCACGACCAGGTCCTTGCGGCCGTCGGAATTCAGATCCACCACGGCACAATCGGCCGGGCGTTGAAGACCGGACAGCAAGGGGAGGACAGAGAACCCCGTCCCCTCCGGGTGCAACGTGACGATCTGGCCGGACCTGAGATCGGACGGGAAGATGTCGCCGATCAGCGTCAGCCTGTAGTCGTCGCCGTCGCGTGTGAGGCACACGGGAGCGCTGGCGACGGGTGTGGACGATTTCCAGAGACCCTGCGCCGACAGGACGTGGAGGCTTCGGCGACGGGCGTCGCCGAGGAAGAAGCGGCGTTCCGAGGGTTCGATCCGGACGAGAGTGACGCCTGGCTCCATGTTGGCGTGAGAGACTGGCTCCGATTGGAATCGGGCGGTCGTGGGGGCGATGGGGAGACGCCGCAAGGGTGGAAGGGCGGTTTCGGGGGCGGTCTCAAGGTAATACTGGCAGATCGCGACCCAATCGGCCTCGGGCAGGAGCGGCTCTTGCGGAAATATCTGGGCTTCCTTGAGAAAAAGCCCGTCGGGGCGGGTGTCCAGGTTGAGGCGTGCTGCACCCAGCAAGGGCGCCATGCGGCGCAGGGTCGTGTTGCCCCAGGTCTTCTTGTCGAGCAAATCGGGCGAAGGGAAGAGGTGGCAGGCCTGGCAGTATTGACGGGCGAGCGCCTCGCCACGCGCGGGATTATTCGGAGACCAGGGCTGGGCTGCGAGCGAGAGGCAGAGTTGGGCAAGCAGGAACGTGAACACCAGCAGGGGATGAAACCGGGGAGCGTGGAGAGCAGCGATTCCCGAAGATCGGACACGCATTGCAGCGATGAACCGGGAAGGGGGGCCCTCATCCCGGCCTTCTCCCGGGGGCAGAGGGGGAAAACGCTCAACGGGTTTCGGAGGGTGGAACTGGGGGTTCACTGGATCGGGCGGTGGCGGAGCGAGTGGTTCGCTATTCCCCATTCGCCGTTTCATGGAGAGTCGCGTGTTCAAAATTGAACTGCTCACGGGCGGTGAACTGTTGAGCGAGGAAGACCGCAAGCGGCCCTCATCCCGGCCTTCTCCCGGGGGGAGAAGGAGAATGCGCCCAGCGGGTTTCGAAGGGATGGGTCGGGCGTTCGCCAGAGCGGGTCGCGAGGGCTCCGACAGTTGGGCTTGAACAAGGCGTTGCAGGTGACACGCGGCTCCCTCTCCCGCCGGGAATGAGGGTCGGCCATTGGGACTCGTTGGAGAAAAAGAATGGCGTCCCCGGTAGCGCAGGTTGCCCAACCTGCCGTATCGCAGGCCGCCAGCCTGCGGAGTTGGTTTCGCCAGGTCGGCCTGCCGACTGGCATTCGGCGCTCGGACGGACGGATCATGGAGAGTGGGCCATTCGCATGGGCATTCGGGCTGTTTCACGGTCCTGAGCTGGTGAGGTCGATGACCATGGACGTGGCGTCGCTCTCCCGGATCGGATGCCGGGAGGTTCTGCCGTCGGGACCGCGGACCTCCAGGGTCGTCGGGCCCTTGGGGCGCGGGAGAAAGACTGAGGGGGCATCCTGGCTGCGGTAGCCGCTCCCGGCGTGGATTTCATGGACGGGGGAGAAGGGCATGGCGGGATCGACCACTCGAATCAGTGTTCCGATTCCGTTCGGATTGCCGGCCGGTCCGCGAACCCGGATTTGAAGGCCCGGCGCGTTGGCCGCGTTGCGGAAGAGCCGGGCTTCAGCGGTGTTCTGGGAGACGGCGAGGTCGGGACGTCCGTCGCTGTTGTAGTCCGCGACCGCGCTGCCCCGTTGTTCGCCATAGATGCGGATGCCGCTCTCCGTCCCGGAGATCGGGCTGAAGCCTCCGCGCCCATTTCCCAGGAGCAGCAGCCCTCGGCCCGCGTCCTGACCGGAGATGGCGGGGGTTACAGCAAAGAAATTTTGGGCGAGAAAGAGATCCAGGTGCCCGTCCAGATTGAAGTCGGCGACGTTGATGCCGAAGACCGGGGCGAGCTGGGCTTCAGGAGGGAGAGGAATCGCCTCGAAACGATCGCCCCGGTTGAGGAAGACGGTGGTGGCCAAAGTCGAGGCTTCGAGAGAACGGGGGGAAACCTCCCGACCGGCGATCAGGTCGTCGACCTTCGCCCGGGCGTAGGCGGCGTGGTGGGGGAACGTTTCGCGCAACCAAGGCATCGGTTTGGACATCGCCGTCAGATCGCGTTCGGGCACCCAGCCGGTCAGCGCCGTATCAAAGGAGGCTTCGATAAGTTCCATGCGCCCTTGACCGGCGAGATCACCGAAATAGAGCCGGACCGGATGCTCGCGAGTCGGTCGGTAGCGGGAGTTCAGGCCCCAGTTGCCGGCGACCAAGTCGAGCCGCCCGTCACTGTCGAAATCGCCGGCCTGAATGCCGGTCCACCAACCCGTTTGCAGGTGGAGCCCTCGCTCGGTGGTCACCTCGCGCAGTTGTCCGCGTTGGTTCTGGTAGAGGCGAATGGGTCCCCATTCGCAAGCGAGCGCCAGTTCCGGGAAGCCATCG
>Ga0335394_10003845_pt1 | contig 17073 bp, 15 predicted proteins | sample MAT03_FD_205741 | JGI IMG/M metagenome (GOLD analysis project Ga0335394, IMG submission 205741) | Freshwater microbial communities from Lake Fryxell liftoff mats and glacier meltwater in Antarctica - MAT-03 (spades assembly) (version 2) ... | reverse complement strand
GCCGGAAACCCAGCAGCTGATGTATGCGCAAGTAGGGCCTACCCGTGGTGGGGGATACGCTGGGCACAAAATCCTTCGGCAGTTGCTCATCGTGGAATTTCAATGCGGCAACCGGGTCATGCTTGTAGAGCACACGAATGCTATCGAACAAGAACTGGTAGTAGCTCTGCATGCGCTTCTTGGTCCGTGCTCCGGGCAGGTTTTCCATGATCCGGAGCCGCAGATTCACGTAGCGGATCCAGTTAGGCCCCAAGTTGGTGCCGGTTATGGATCCCGTTTCGCGTTTCCGGATAACGGTGTACAACTCCGTGTCGAACAGGACCTTGGCATCGTTGCGTAGGATCCTGAACATCAGGTCGTATTCCTGACTACTGCGCATGCTTTCATCCCACATACCGGCGGCTTCCACGGCGCTCCGCTTCCAGAAGTTGGCCACGGTGTTGCCGAGGTCGGTCCGCATCAGGTGCATCCAAACGTCTTCACTTTGCGTGGTGTAGTAGCGCTCCTGCAACACCTTTTGCTCTGGGCTGATCATGCGCGAACTGCCCACGATCAGGTCCGGGTAATTGTTCTTTTTCGCCAGCCTTGCTTGGTGCCCTATCTTTCTGGGCATCAGCAGGTCATCCGCATCCATGAACTGGACGTACTCACCCGTGGAGTTCCGTAGTCCGTTGTTTCGGGCGGCTGCCGCGCCCTTGTTGGGTTGTTCCACCAACTGTATCCTGCCGCTCTTGTCGGCAGCTTGTGCAGTCTTGATCTTCGCAACAGTCCCATCACTGCTGCCGTCATCCACGCAAATCACTTCCAGGTCGAGGTGGTCTTGGGCCAAGATGCTCGCCAAGCATTCCTCCACATAGTCCTCCACGTTGTAACAGGGGATCACCACGGACACTTTCATCCCACGGTGGGTTTTGTTGCCCATTTGTAACTGACGATCGATGCCGAACGCCACAGATACAGGCGCATTGGCGTTTCCCATGAAGATGGCTTCCCGCAGTCGCACAGCCCCAGCGGGGCGAAAAAGTAAAGCGATGGGTCTTGACCCATCGTTGGTTGGAACCAAACGGAATTAAGCCCTGAAGGGGCGAAATAGTGTCCAGCGGATCTTTTGTCCATGATCGAGTAGCTGCAAGGCTTTCTATTGCGCCCCTTCAGGGCTTCAAGGTCCATTAACGTTTCGGTCGATGGGTCAAGACCCATCGCTGTGCAATTGCGCCCTTTCAGGGCTCTTTCGGCTGCTGGAATTCTGGGGGTACGTATATGCTCTGCCCCTAATTCCATGTGAATGACACACGAACGGGGAAGGGCTTGAACCGGTTCGCGTACCGCCGTACATATGGCCATGTATGGTTCCAGCATGCTCACTCGTGCAAAGTTAACCTTGGAAGGTTTTCAGTTCACCGCTTATTTCACGAGGCGCTGCTTGAATCGGTCCCATAGACGCATAGCTCGCTCGCGATCGCCGCTATGCGGGATCAGTTCAGCCCAAGAGATCCCGGTAACACGGCGGAAGACGATCAATTGGTAGCAGACGCTTAGCCCATAGGCCAAGGATGCCGTTATCGCCGCCCCTTCCAGGCCAGAAGCCGGGATCAACCAGAAGCCAACGAGCACCGTGATCACCAAGCCTATGCCGGACCCGATGGTGTTGTGCTTGATGCGCCCCGTGCCACTGAGGTAGTGGCTAAGTACCTGCGAGGCCGACATGGCCACGAGACCAGGTGCCATGCGCACGAGGATCGGCCGTAGTCCGGAGATCTCCGGTCCAAAGATCCAGGTGTAAACCCCGTCGGGAACGAGCAGGAGCGCCGTGCAACTGACCAAAGCTACCGCGACGGATACTTTCAATAGGATCACCGTAAGGTCCCGCTGCCGTTCCGCCTCGACCAAATTGCTGACCTTGCTGTAGAGCACTCCACCGATGCTTTTGGGTACAAGCCACGTACTTTCAGCCAGTTGGGTGGTCACGGAGAAGATGCCCAATGCCGCCCTGCCCCGGAAATGTTCGATCAGGTAATAGGCAAAGCGGTAATTCAGCAGTTGGAGGATATTAGCCCCTTGCGCCAAGGTCCCTTGGTGGAACAAGGCTTTCAACACGCCTGCTGGCCGCATTTGCGATGACTCCAAGCGTTGCAAGGCGAAGGACCCGGAAATAACGACGGTGCATCCGTGCGCGAAGTAAGTGGCTAGCACGTAGTCCATTACGGAAGCCCGGCCCATCCCCAAAAGCAACGCGAACGCAGCGAGTTGGACGATCGATTGGACCACCATGATGCGGTTCAGAAGCCCGATCCGTTCGCGGCCTAGCAGGATCCCCAAATGGATACTGTTCAGCCCCTGAAGCGATGCCAAGATCACGATATGGATCACGAACTCGCTGGGTACCAACGGAATGAATTGCTGTACGAGGTACGCTAGAACTGCGCAAAGCAGTACCCATGCATAGCTGGGTGCCAATAGTGGCCGTACGCCGTACCGTGGGATCAGGTAGACCAGCCCACCTCCACCAACGATGTGGGTGAACAGCAAGATGATGGTAATGCCCAATACGATCAAACTGATCGTGCCAAGTCCTTCTGCACCAAGCGCTTGTCCTGCCGCAACGATCACCAATAGGTTCACCACGGCCATCACAACGCGTGACAATACGGTGCCGACGACCGGTCGTATCATTCCTTTTTGCGCTTGCGCTCACCGTGCGATCGGGAGCGTCCTTCACCCTTGTGCGACTTCTTCTCGGCACCAACGCCGCGCAACCCATCTATGAGCGTAATGTCACCCATGGCACACATGGTCCTGATCCCTTTGGCATAGACGGTACCGGGGAATCCTTCGATCCGTTTGCCCACCTCCTCCTCAAATTCGGTGGTCGATAGAATGTTGACGCGATTGAGTGTTACGTGGTCGGTGTTCGGGATGGATGCGTCCCGGGCCGGGCGCCACAGACGACCTTCATGCATGAAAGGTGTTCCGGCGGAACGTGTGCTTTTATTGTTGAATTTCAATGGATTCAATTGATGTGCTTGGTATGGTCCTTCAAATGCATCGGCATAATAAGCTAGTAATACGGTATCTGGTGCATCTGGGTCGGTTCCCAACAACCACCATCGTTCTTCAAATTTGATCGCGGTTGGATTGATCAACCCCTTATTTATCAATGTGCTATCATGCTCCAATTTGTCGTTGGTCTCAGATACCCGGAATAGTTCGGTCCGGTCCTGAAGCGGATAACTGATGAGTGCGAAGATGCCGTTGTCTCGCTCGACCACAAATGGGTATTGCAGGCCGGCCGCGGCGGTCAACATTGTGCGTGATCGTTTCAAGACACTATCACTTTTTGGCCGCAATCTCGCGATCTCGTCGAACTCACTGTTCCGTGTATTCTTCCGATACAGTACGTTCAGTTGGCCATCCGGTGCAGTATACCCGAAAGGTTCCATGCGCTTATTGCCCACCGAAGGGGATGGAAGCCAGCGCACATTCATGCTCGGGTCCTCTTCCAGCAAGGCTGTGATCGGTTGGTATAGGATACCAATGTTCCACTCCGGAACCACCGCTTTCCAGTCCTTCTTTCTGCCGTATTGACGGAATCGTAGAGCAGTAAAGATCCAGATCAACGATAAGATAGATAACTGACCTTCAGATCTATTGATCCTTTGTGTTGGTTCTATTTTGATCAGGTCCGAGCGCCCTTCTGCCATGGCTGCGACCACCCCCGCAGGCAGCCAAGAAGCCCCTAGCAATACAAGATCCAGTGTGGGTTCATCTTGTTCGGTACGCAGTGGAAAACAAGCGGTGACCGTGCCTACACCCAATGCCGAAAGTTCAACCTGCATGGTTCCTTCCCGGATCAGCCTCGGATGAAGGTTCGGCGCTGCGTTGGGCATAAGACCACCGCCTTCAAAGCTGAAACTCCAAACAGGAACGTTGCTTCCAGTTGGAATTAATTCATCCTCAGCGGATAGGAGGGAGATCACCACGTCCGGGGTGTAAGCGTTCAGCGCGGATACATCCACCTTTTCCGTGGTTGTTCGAACCAATTCGACACCTGGTGCCAGCGCCAATTGATCGGTAAGATCGACATGCTCCGAAGAGTTCACTGTGAGCATCGCCAAGCATCGCTTGTAGATCCTCTCGTAAAGGGCCCCCTTGCTTTTTCGCGAAAAGAATTGATCGAGCTGTGGTGATCCATAGACTACCAACTCTGCCCCCGGAACTTCCTTCAAGTGTCGGATCACTTGGGCTTGCCAATGGGGCAGCTTGGTCCCGGTACACAGGAGACCAACGCGGATCTTTTTGGCTTCAGGCATCTTTTTTGGGCACGATCGCCGTGTAAAGGTCCATCAAATTTCTGCCCACGGCCTCCGGGCTTGAGCGTGAATTTACGCTTGCCCGTATAGCGGCCGCGGTATACCGATCCGCGTTCCGTGTCAGGTCCACCATGGCGCGTGCAAGTGCTTCATCATTCCGGATATCGATCAGGATCCCGTTCTTGGGGGTTACGAATGCCGTGGGACCTCCACATCGGGTGGCGATCACGGGTTTTCCTTGTGCCAATGCCTCACCGGTGACCACGCTGAAGGTTTCCACGTTGCTGTTGATGATCACGCTGGCAGCATGGGCCATTGTGTCCAAGACATCGCGGTTCGCCAATAGCCCTAGGAAGGTGACCCAAGCCGTGATCCCCAGATCTGCAGCAAGTTGTTCCAATGCTGCGCGGTCCGGACCGTCCCCGATCACCGTCAACTGGATCCGCGGTTCCTGTTTGCGCGCTTGGGCCATTGCCCGGAGCACGCCGCTCACGTTCTTGGTACGGTCCACCAGATCCGCGACCACCAAGAAATGACCAGGCGGACCCGGAGGCGGTAGCTTACGATCCAAGCCGGGGATCACGTTGGGCACCACCTTGTAATTGCGGCAGAGGCCATGGGCCACCAATGCATCCCCAAGGAAAGGGGAGACCGCGACAATGGCCGATGCCCGGCGAAAGAGGATCTTGTTCAGTCGTTTGAAAAGTGCGCTCTTCCCTACGTACTTGCCGTCCAGATATTCACTGCTCTGTTCGCTGATGACATATGGGATGCCAAATTTGCGCTTGATCCAGAGTGCCAATAGCGCGGGACGTACCATGATGTGTACGTGCACCAAACCAGGTATCCCTCGCTCCATTGTCAAGCGTTCCCAGCCCAGAAACGCAGCTCTGCGGTAACGGAACAGATTAACCGCTCTACGCAGTGTACCGAAACCCAGGTTGCTGGCGGGGTATCGGCTGCTGATCTCCCATAGCCCAGCCTCTTCCGAAACCTCCATTCCGTATCCTGCATCGGGCCGCTTATCGGCATGTACATGAAGTACGCTCATCTTGGTAAGGCCTGCTGCTGCCAGACCTTGTTTCCGTAGAAAATCGCCCAACTGCGGATCTCCGGGGTGCGGCCACCATTTTGGAATGAACAGTACGTGAAGCAAGCTCTGGGTTTTTGGACGGTACCGGGCGGAGGTCGGCCCGCAGATCGAGCGGCACAAAGTACGAAGTGGACATCCACGAAAGTTCTCCGAACCGTGGTTGCCCGCACAGGCGGTGGTCCGGGGCAATGATCTTCGGTTGGACCACGGTAAGCAAGCACTATATTTGCAGCCCGTTCGCCAAAATGGTCGCGGAACCGGAACGCCCAAGCAGGGTTTTCCAGTTGAAATGGTGGTTGTAGCTCAGTTGGTTAGAGCGCCGGATTGTGATTCCGGAGGTCGCCGGTTCAAGCCCGGTCTACCACCCCCAAATGCAAAGCCCCGAAAGGGGTTTTTGCATTTGGGGGTGGTAGACAAGCCGCGACAGCGGCTACCGAACGCGCAGCGGACGGTGGATTGAAATTCATCCCGCGCATATTCGCGGCGCATTGACCTTGTCTCTGGCAAAGGCACGGTCGCGACCGATCGGTACGCGTTGATGCCACTTCACGTTGCCAAGCTGTGCTTCGCATTCTCGAGCACGCTTTGAAGGTTCCAAGGTACTTCCCGTTCAAAAGGGCCTTTACGAACTGGGCAATCGGCCATCTTGCAAATGCCGCAACTGGCGGGCACGCATGGATCCATGTGTATGAACAGTTCCACCTCGCGGTCATGTTCCTCTTTCACCAAGGCTTCCATGCTGGAGATCTCTTCATGGGCGGTTTCCAACGGAAAGTACCAAGGCAGAGTAACATGGCAGTCAATATGGAGCACAGGGCCGTAGGAGATCGTTCGGAAATTGTGGATGTCCACCCACTCCGGTCGGCGCCCCTTTTCCAAGGTCGCGATCACTGCGCTGGCCAGACCCATGTCGGCTTCATCCATAACACCTGCCACCGATCGCCGGAGTATCCGAACGCCGGTAAGGATAATGAACAGGGCGAACCCAATGGCGAATACTTGGTCCAACCATAACAGTCCCGTCAATTGGATCACGAACAAACCCAGAACCATGGCTGCGGTGCTCCATGCATCGGAAAGCAGGTGGGTGCCGCTGGCCTCCATGGTCATGGAATGGGAAGCTCTGCCACGTTTTTGCAGAAGCAGGCCCAAGGCGAGATTCGATCCACCGGCGATCGCGGTCAAGAGGATCCCGATGCCCAAGTCATGCAATTGTGGTTCTGCTAAAAGTGTTTCCACGGCGCGGTATATGATCATGCCACCGGCCAGCATGACCAATGCACCTTCCAAACCCGCTGATATATACTCGACCTTGCCATGACCGTAAGGGTGCTCCCGATCGCGCGGTTTCCCGGCGAGTAATAGACTGTACAACGCGAACGATCCCGCTACGATGTTCACGATGCTTTCCATGGCATCGCTCAGGATCGTGGTGCTGTGGGTGGCTCTCCACGCAATGACTTTCACCAACATCAGCACTATACCAACGACCAATACCAATTGTTGGGTACGTATGTTGCTCATCTTGGTCACGTACAAGATTAGTTCACCTTCACCAAATGAGTTGTTCCTGTGGATATCGTTCCGGTAATCGACAGAACATTCCCGGCAAGGTTCCGTAATCTTGCGCGCCAAACCGTGTTGTCCATGTTCATTGCAATGGCCGTCGTCTTCGTTCTTGGATATCTAGCTATCGCGCTGGAGCATCCATTACGTGTGAACAAGGCAGCATCGGCGATCCTCACTGGGGCCGTGGTCTGGTCGATCCTGCTCCTGGGCCGGAATTCCATCTTCGAAGACCCCGCACTTTCTGACCACCATCATCTGATCGAGGGCCTGTTGGAGCACCTTGGCGAGATCGCAAGCATTCTTTTCTTCCTCATGGGTGCCATGACAATTGTGGAATTGGTGGACGTGCATGAGGGGTTCCGCGTGATCACCGATCGGATCACATCGACCAAGAAAGTGACCTTGTTGTGGATCATCTGCCTGATCACCTTCTTCTTCAGTGCCGTATTGGACAACCTCACCACGGCCATTGTGATGTGCGCACTGCTGCGTAAGCTCGTCAAGGAAAAGGACACACTTTGGTTATACGCCGGCATGGTGATCATTGCTGCTAACGCTGGCGGTGCTTGGAGCCCGATCGGGGATGTTACCACCATCATGCTTTGGATCGGAGGCCAAGTGACCACGGTGAACATCATCGTGAAACTGATCCTTCCCAGCTTGGTTTGCATGCTCCTGCCATTGCTTTGGATGAGCTTTACGCTTAAAGGCAATGTGGAACGGCCCACTAAGGGAAGCCTCGGTCACCATGGTAAACAAGTTGCCAATTGGGAACGCAATCTGGTCTTTGCCCTGGGGGTCGGAGCGCTTCTATTCGTTCCTGTTTTCAAGACCATTACCCACTTGCCACCGTTCATGGGGGTCATGCTCGGTTTAGGGATCCTATGGATCGTGACCGAATTCATCCATATGCGGCATGGCGTTGATGAACGTGGCGACCTTATGGTGACAGAAGTGCTCCGTCGGATCGATATGCCCAGCGTGCTTTTCTTCATGGGCATCCTTATCGCTGTGGCAGGCCTGCAAGAGGCTGGTCACTTGGCCATCCTTGCCCAAGGATTGGACAACGCATTGGGTGATGTGTTCCTCATCAATGCGGCCATTGGCGTGCTGTCTTCGATCGTCGACAACGTGCCGTTGGTAGCTGCGGCCATGGGCATGTATCCCATGACCCAATTCCCCGCCGATCATATTTTCTGGGAACTTTTGGCCCTCTGTGCGGGTACCGGCGGGAGTTTGCTCATCATCGGTTCGGCAGCAGGTGTTGCAGCCATGGGGATATTACACATCGATTTCATCTGGTACTTGCGAAAGATCACATTGCCCGCAGCGTTGGGGTACGTGGGTGGTATCGTCACGTTCTGGTTGATGTGGCATTGACCACGACAGCCGATCAACCTTGCGAATTACCACGTTCCGGTAGTGGGACATCGTCAAATTCCTTCCGTTCGAATCCTTCAGATCCATCAGACGGATCTTCAATTATTGTGACCGGTTGAAAACTATTTTTGCGCATACCGTATAAGGTGGGCCAAAAGGCGTGGACATTTGCGCCCACATTCCATCACCATGTACATTCTGATCGCCGTCGTCTTCGTCCTGGGCTATTTGGCCATCGCCTTGGAGCACCCCTTGCATATCAACAAGGCCGCTTCCGCATTGGTTACGGGGGTGCTTATATGGGTCATGCTCATGTTGGGGCGAGAAGGGTTGTTGGCTAGCGGTGAGCATTCCGATCCTGATAGTATCGTACATGCATTGCTGGAGCACTTGGGTGATATCTCCAGTATCCTGTTCTTCCTCTTGGGTGCCATGACCGTGGTTGAATTGATCGATGCACACGAAGGCTTCCGCGTGATCACCGACAGGATCACCGGTACCAACAAGGTCTCTTTGATGTGGATGCTCTCCATCATCACCTTCTTCCTCAGTGCCGCTCTGGACAACATGACCACGGCGATCGTGATGAGTGCGCTCCTGCGCAAGATCATCAAGGACAAGAACGACCTCTGGACCTTCGCCGGCATGGTCATTATCGCTGCCAATGCCGGTGGTGCATGGAGCCCGATCGGAGATGTGACCACGATCATGTTGTGGATCGGCGGCCAAGTAACGGCCATGAACATTGTTGCCAAGTTGATCCTTCCCAGCTTGGTCTGTCTGGTGTTGCCACTGATCTGGTTCACCTTCACATTCAAAGGCACTATCCAGCGGCCGGACGCGCAGGTGGACGAAAACAAGGACCACAAAGCCGTGACACCGGGCCAACAGAAGCTCGTCTTCATCCTGGGCCTTTGCGCGCTACTCGGAGTTCCGTTGTTCAAGACCTATACCCACTTACCTCCGTACATGGGGATCCTGCTCGGTCTTGGTATTCTTTGGATCGTGACCGAACTCATGCACAAGAATTCGATCGAAACGGACAAAGGCCATCTCATGGTAACCTCTGTTCTGCGGCGAGTTGATGTACCTAGCGTGCTTTTCTTCCTCGGTATCCTCACCGCTGTTTCAGGTTTACAGGTTGCAGGTCACCTTACCGATATGGCCCACCTCCTCGACGACAAGCTCGGCAACATGTATGCGATCAATACAGTGATCGGGGTGCTCAGTTCCATTGTGGACAACGTACCGCTGGTAGCAGCCTCCATGGGCATGTACCCCATGACCCAGTTCCCTGTAGACCATCCGTTCTGGGAGTTGTTGGCTTATTGCGCCGGCACCGGTGGAAGCATCTTGATCATCGGTTCCGCAGCTGGTGTTGCAGCAATGGGCATCCTTGGGATCGATTTCCTATGGTACTTCCGCAAGATCGCGTTCCCTGCCGCTTTGGGCTATGTTGGTGGGATCATCACCTTTTGGTTGATGTGGCACAATTTGCACTAGGGAGCAGTCTCTTGAGGAGGTGAGGAAGTGAGGAAGTGAGGAGGTGAGGAAGTGAGGAAGTGAGGAGGTGAGGAGGTGAGGAGGTGAGGAGGTGAGGAGGTGAGCCCCGGCGCGTAGGCCGGGGTGACAAGTGAGGACACCTCGTTCCGCAATCCCGCGCTATTGGATATTGGACCGTTCCTCCTTACATCGTCTTGATCCCGTACAGTTTGCACAGCCAGCCCAAATGGCCAACATGTGAGCCTTCGTGCCGGATGGCATGCGTGACCACGTCGCGCAGGGTGGGACCGAAGATGGTATAGGTTGAAGGGTTGGGGCCGTTCAATGCCTCTTCGGACAGGGTGGCAACGTGTGCAATGGCTTTTGTATGCACGGCGTTGAACGTACTGAGGATATCCGCGAATGGCTGCAGTTGATGAACCGGTTGGTGAGGTGCTCCCGGCATGAAGTGCTTCGCCCACGAGAAACGGTCCCCTGGACCGCCAGTGGCGAAGAGCAGCAAGCCGTTCTCGGTGGCGGCCATGTGGGCTACCAACCAATAGACGGAATTCAATTGTTTGCCTTCGCATTCAAAGACCTTATGAGGATCCTGGTCCTTCAACTTGTTCAAGTACAGCAAGGTGTACTCGCGTGTCCTGTCCATCATGTGGGCAAGGGTCTGTGCTTCCGTTGGCATGGTGCGAAGTGTTATGACCGCAAATCTCGGAATACCGCGCTATTCCTGAACGGCTATCTTTGCCGCCCCTTTCGGAGAGGTGCCAGAGTGGTCGAATGGGTCTGTCTCGAAAACAGATGTACTCGCAAGGGTACCGGGGGTTCGAATCCCTCCCTCTCCGCCAACGCCGCCGCGAAGCGGCGTTCTTTTTTTACACGAACAAGGTGGAGCTTGCTCCAAACCTTGTTCGTGTAAAAAAAGAACAGGGGCGCGCAGCGAACCAAGGTGTTGAAGCCGCCCCCTTTGGGATAGCGCGCCTCGCGCAATCCCTCCCTCTCCGCCAACGCCGCCGCGAAGCGGCGTTCCTTTTTACACGAACGAGGTGGAGCTTGTTCCAAACCTTGTTCGTGTAAAAAGGAACAGGGTCGCGCAGCGAACCAAGGCGTTGAAGCCTCTATTGCGGCCGGAACCCGTTCGATCTTCGAACATGGTGCACGGATCGTCCTCGCTAAACACCCTCGCTTCTGGTTTCCCGTATTTTCGGCACGACCTTCGTTGCACTTTCCATATGCGTAGTTCCCTTCTCTTCGCCCTTGTTCTGTTATCCCTTGGGATCTCTGCCCAAGAACGGTGGCGCGTCAATAAGTCGCTGGTTTCCTTCGTCAGTGATGCCCCTATGGAACGCATCGTTGCAGAGAACACGCGAAGTTCCGGTATAATCGAGTTGGAGACACGATCCTTTGCTGTACAGATCCCCATTAAGGAGTTCCAAGGATTCAATGGACCTCTGCAACGAGAACACTTCAACGAGAATTATATGGCCTCGGAATTATACCCGCACGCCACTTTTGTTGGGCGTATCATCGAATCGGTGAGCTTGGTAATTCCGGGTACCCAAGAAGTGCGTGCCAAAGGAAAGCTCACCATTCATGGGGCGGAAAAGGAACGCATCATTCCATGCAAGGTGGTGGTCGCAGAGAATGGTATCCGCATCACGACCACTTTCGATGTGGCCGTGGACGAGCATGGCATCCGTATTCCTCGAGTGGTCCAACAGAAGATCGCAGCAGTCGTGACCGTTAAGGTCGATCTGCTTTTCGAACCTGGGCCACGGACCCCATGATGCGGGCTTGGATCGTATTCTTGGCATGCGCTGTATTCTTTCCTTCAAACGCTCAGTTCCCATTCCTGCGTTCCTTGGAAATACGACCCGGGCAGCAACGACCAGCGATCACATGCATTGTGCAGGACAGTGTGGGCCTGTTATGGACCGGATCCAATGTCGGGTTGTACCGTACTGACGGTGAGGTCGTGGATGTTGTGCTCCAAACGGAGGCAGGTGCAGTGACCGCGCTTTGCCCCGTTGGTCGTTCGGTATTGGTGGCGTTGAAAAGTGGCCTGTTGTTGCGGTGTACTTCCACCAGATGTGATACACTGCTCGCAGATCCGGCACTCGCCACTGCTTCGATCCGCGCTATTGTTGGCAACGTCGATGGTTCAATACTCCTTGCAACATACGGGGCCGGGATCTGGAGCCTTCGTGGTGGTTCAGTTGTGCGGATCAATACCAGCAATGGCCTACCGGATGATCACGTGAACGGACTCGCCCAGTTGCCTGATGGACGGATCGTGGTTGGGACCGATCAAGGCCTCGCCATTTTCGAAGATGGCAATATCGTAGAGGTTTTCGATGGATCGCGAGGAGCTCCGGACAATTTGGTGTTGGCCGTTGCCGTGACCGATGACGGAACTGTAGTAGCGGGTACCGACAGGCTGGGTGTTTTCACATGGCGACCCGGAACAGATAGCACCTCGATCCCGGATCCAGATTGGAACTATGGACAAGTGGTGAGCGTGGCTTGCCAAGGTGACGCTATCTGGCTCGGTACCTCGGGGCATGGTGTGATCATATACGATGGAGTTCGGCGCGATACCCGCTATCGGCGATCCATGGCCGATGATGAACGAACAAATTCCACCAGCCTTATCGTGGACCACGAAGGATCGGTGTGGTGGTGCGATGGTTCCGAGCGGATCCATCGTGCCGACCCTGCCATTTTGTTCGTTCCGGAACATGAGGGGATCGATATGCGCACCATTTCGGCCCTATGTACCGACGAACAGGACCAACTATGGTTCGCAACTCCTGAGGGCCTGTTCCATCATTCGGCCCGGTTCTCCGAAGCTATGCGCACCACTCGGGTACCGCTGAACGTGGATCCACGCACGCCGATCGTTTCATTGGCCGCTTCCAACGGTACGATCTGGGTGGCCACCTTCGGAAGCGGTGTGGCTGCCATAGACCCGAATGGAAAGGTGCGTTGGTTCACAGAAAAGGATGGATTGAGCAATGATAACGTGCTTGGGGTGCGCGCATCGAACGGAATCGTGTGGTTCGCCACATTGCAGGGCGTTTCGATCTGGAGTGGAAACCAATTCCAGCACTTACCTGGTACCGCTGGATTCACCTTCGATGTGCTGCCCATCAACGACACCTCAGCCTATATCGCGAGTGATGGACAAGGGGTGGTGAAATGGGATCACCATGCAGCCACCGTGAACGACGATGGTCCACATACGTTCTATTCCTTGGCACGTATTGGTGATACTGTGTGGGCTGCTGGGCCAGGAACGGGTCTTTGCCGCGTGGATGGATCCAAAGCTTGTTACGGTGCGGATCGATCTCCTTTTGAAGAGGACCTCTTCGCTTTAGGCGTTGCACGTGGACGCGTGATCGTTTTCGGTAGTTCAGGGACAGTTGCCTTCGACCCCAATACTGGGGCTTGGTCCGAAATTTCATCGAGTTTCGGCTTGCGTGGCATACAGGCACAGTTGAATGTGATCGCGACAAGTTCCGATGATGCCCTCTGGTTCGGATGCGACCGTGGGTTAGTGCGGATCAGGGCCGAGGAGCACCACTTCGACCAACACGTTCCTTTGATCTTCACGGAGGTGCTGGTTTCCGGGCAGCCCGCGGCCGTTGGGCCTGTTGTAAGGACATCCTTCGACCGCAACGATGTCGTGATACGCTTCGCCGGCCTGCACTATGTTGACCCCGGTGCGGTTCGTTTCGAGTATCAGGTGGGTAATGCACCCGTGCAACGTACACGTGATCGGGAAGTGGCACTCACCGACCTTTCGCCGGGAAAGCACCAGTTCCGCATCCGTGCGTTCATTGGTGGATCGAGGATCGAAGACCCTTGGCAGGTCATGGAACTGCAAGTCGATCCTCCTTGGTGGCGATCACCGTTCGTTATCGGTGCAGCGCTATTGTTAGGCTTGTTGGTGCTCTTCCTTATCCTTCGTGCCCGCGAGCGACGCATCCGATACAAGGACCGCATGGAACAAGAAAAGGTCCGTTTCCAGTTGGATGCACTGCGCAGCCAAGTCGACCCGCATTTCCTGTTCAATAGCTTCAACACCTTGGTGGAATTGATCGAGACCGATACCGAAAAGGCCGTAACGCACGTGGATGAACTAAGCACCTTCTTCCGTAACATCCTCTTGGTACGTGACAAGGATCTGATCACGCTTGGGGAAGAGTTGGAGTTGTTGCGTACCTATTTCGGATTGGAGCAACGCCGATTCGGTGCCGCGATAGAACTCGCAGTCCAAGTCCCCGAGGAGTACAGGAAATATCTCATCGTTCCCTTGACCTTGCAGTTGTTGGTGGAGAATGCGTTGAAACACAATGTAGGCCTGATCGAAGCTCCCATGGTGGTCTCTCTTGCTGTTGAAGATGGGACCCTTGTCGTTGTGAATCCGATCCGGCCCCGTGCAACCGCGCTGCGTTCAACCGAATTCGGTTTGGAGAGTATCATTAAACGCTACGCAGCGCTGACCAAGCGGGCCGTAACTGTGGATCGAGCAGAAGGTCTTTTCGTGGTGCGTGTACCTTTGATCTCCGCGTAATGAACGTATTGATCATCGAGGATGAAGCCGCTGCCGTGACTCGGTTGCGCAAGATGTTGGTGGAAATTGATCCCACGATCAACATACTGGCAGATGTGCCGACGATCCGCGAAAGCGTTGAGTGGATCGGGGACAACCCTGCACCTGATCTGGCCTTTTTCGATGTGCAACTCGCGGATGGGGAAAGCTTTGCCATCTTCCAACAAGTGGCGGTCGATTTCCCGGTGATCTTTATTACGGCGTTCGATGAGCATGCGATAAGGGCCTTCCGTGTGAATGCATTGGATTATTTGCTCAAGCCCCTCAAGAAAGCGGAACTCACAGAGGCATTGGCACGTGTACAGAAGGTTGGGGTGGTGCGCGATCATGCACCCCTCGCGGCCCGAAGTGCATCAGAAACACCGACCGTGCCCATCAAACGGTTCCTGATCCGGTACGGCGACCATTTCAAAGTGATCGAACCGGACCAGATCGCCTACATCCATTCGTTGCAGAAGAACACCTTCCTCCGCACCAAGGAAGGGCGCGACCTGCCCTTGGATGACAGCCTCGATAAGCTGGAACGCCAGTTGGACCCGGCTCGCTTCATCCGCCTCAATCGCCAATTGATCGTGGAGTTGAAGAGCATCAAGGAACTGCTCGCATACAGTAAGAGCCGCGTCAAAGTGATCCTTGATCCTCCCTATGGAGACGATGCCGTGGTAAGCAGCGAACGTTCAGCACAATTTAAGCGTTGGCTTGCGGGCGAGTGATCCGTTTCCCAGTTCATCGGCTCAGCTTCCCGTTCCATCCGATCCGCTTTTGTTCCACACAACTATGGTTGGAGCTTTAGCCTCACAAGACTCCAAGCAGATGGATGCACTAACCGAAATTGACCCCAAGGACCTAGTGATGCTTTTGAAGGCCGAACCCTCCGACCTTTTCGCGCGGATCGTGCAGCTTAACCGGACACCGCGTTACCATAACCGGTTGGATGCCGTTCAATTACCGGGGTTGATCGCTCGCTTGATGGCGAACCGTTCCCGGCTAAAAGCCGATAATTATCAGGGTAAGTGCCAATGACCAGTTCCGCTTCGTCAGTAATCCTTCCGGTTTCATCGGGATCAGTTCGTTTTGAACGTGACAAAGGCGGTAGGTTTGGCAGCAGAATAAGCAAATACGCATGACGTTCAACAGATCATTGGTTCCCCAAGGCATTCACAAAAGGCGCACTGCGACCCTTTTGGCAGCTTTGTTCCTAGTGGTCGCGTTCAACGCTTGCAAACACGAACCATTGTTGGAACCCATAGTGGATAATTTGGGGAATGGTGGAAACGGAGGAGGTGGTGGAGGAGAGGACCCGATCAACCCTTGTGATCCCAACGTGGTTTATTTCGAGCAGCAGATCCTGCCTATCCTTATTTCAAACTGCGCGGTCCCAGGTTGCCATAATCAACCAACGGACGACAACGACGAGATCCAGATCACCAGCTATTCCACACTGATCAACAGCGATATCCTTCGATCGGACGATCCGTTCGGCAGTGATTTCTGGGAGGTGATAAACGATGACGACCCGGACGATCGCATGCCCAAACCACCACAAAACCCCTTGACCCAGGCGCAATTGGACCTGATCGGACAATGGCTGCAGCAAGGTGCTCAGAACAACAGTTGCGTCGCAACTGGTTGTGATACACTGAACGTGACCTATTCCGGGACCATTGCCCCATTGGTCGCACAGCGTTGTGGCGGTTGCCATGGCGGCGGTACGCCACAAGGTGGCTTGGATCTCGGCTCTTGGAGCACATTGAACGGAGTGGCCAACGACGGACGGCTAGCTGCGGCCATCCAACATTTACCCGGTGCCGTGTCCATGCCTCCTTCGGGAGCCATGTTGCCGGATTGCCGTATTCAACAATTCCTGATCTGGATCGATTCCGGAGCACCGAACAACTGAGCAATGGGATACCGCAATGTGCTCTTTCTAGTCACTGCCATAAGTGTTCTCGCGCTTCATGGATGTTATTACGATAACGAGGAGGAGTTGTACCCCAGTAACTTCTGTGATACGACCAACGTGACATTCAATGCAACTATCTTCCCACTGGTCCAAATGCGCTGTGCGATCCCGGGCTGCCATGTCACAGGTTCCCAAGCCCCGAATTTGTCGCAAGCTTCTGAAGTGCTGAACATCGCGAACAACGGGAACTTGAGAATGCTTGCGGTGGTGAACAAAACCATGCCACCTACGGGTCCTTTGCCCGAATGTGACCGCTTGACGATACAGTCCTGGCTTGATGCCGGTGCACCCAATAATTGATCCCATGAACAAGAAAGCCATACTGGTGCTCCTGATCGTTATTGTTGCCATTGGCATGGCCTATGGCTGGATGGAATTCAACCGATCCAAGGCAACGGCCAACGATATGCCCGTTAAGGAATCTGTTACGGCGGAGGAGTTGCTTGGGGCGTTCAACTCCGATGAAACGGCCGCGACAGCGCGTTTTGTAGGTAAGGCGGAACAGGTTATCCAAGTGAAGGGTACCATCCGGTCGATCGAAACTTCAGATGAAAAGCACACCAACGTGATCCTGGATACCGGCGATGACCTGGCAGGTGTGGTCTGCGAATTCGCGAATACTGATCTGGACCCGAATTGGAGCACTGGC
>Ga0335394_10003844_pt1 | contig 17074 bp, 9 predicted proteins | sample MAT03_FD_205741 | JGI IMG/M metagenome (GOLD analysis project Ga0335394, IMG submission 205741) | Freshwater microbial communities from Lake Fryxell liftoff mats and glacier meltwater in Antarctica - MAT-03 (spades assembly) (version 2) ... | reverse complement strand
ACCGCTGCGCGAAAGATGGCGTCCAGATCGTTGTCATCGGTCTTGTCGTCACCATGTTCCGGCTGGCGATAGAAGCTCGATGCAAACGGATGGACGAGTCGCGTTTCATAGCCCGCTTTCCGGAACGCACGCATGGGTGGTTTGTGATACGTGCCGGTCATTTCTACGGCAACGATCAGGTCTTTGAGGTCATGCTTTTCAATCGCCTGCTTGAGTGTCGGCATGGCGAGTTGAAAGCTGCTGCGATCGTGCTCAACGTTCGTTGGTGAATTGAGTATGTTGCCATAGAAATCGGTGAGCATCCACTTCGAGCGAGCTTTGGCACAGTCAACCGCGACGATGCCGAACTTCTCCGGCCCGACGGATTGAACACGCTTCTGGATGGCACCTTGCGGCCTGCCGAGTACAGCTTTTTTGAATTTCTGAGATCGACTGCGTGGTTTCTTTGTACGAGTTTTGCCGGTTTTAACCATTTCAACTGTCTCCTTGGGTGAAAGTATTGAAACAACACATCCAAATATGGCAGATGATTCGGTCCTAGGTTTTTTAACTCATTCGGGCCACGTACCAGGGGACACGTGGGAGCAACGCATGAATGCCGCGCTCCGGCTGTATGTCGAAGTTCACGAAGCCTCCAAACGATCCCCGGAGTCCGCTGCCTGACGAAAACGCTGCAGTTGACCGGGCCCACATAACGGCGTTTCGAGCTTTGACGTCCAGGAAGGTGAGGCCATGAATGATTCGGACCCGAGTTTTCGTAAGTTACGCGATTGATGCCGAGTTGCTTTGCCAAGCGGATCAATTTCTGGCCTTGTCCGTCGTAAGCACTTGTTCACAAATAAATCGGTATTACCGCAGGAATCGCAATCAAGTGACTGACGTCCCCCGCTCGCCTGGACCAGGCGAGCCGTGAGACGTCAGTCTCCGGTTTCGGTGTTCCCAAGCCCCATCATTGCCAACTACCCTCAATGTTCGTTGGCGACGAACGTGCTGTTCCCAAAACCAGCGACCGCACCCAGAGATTTGAGATTTCGGATTTCGGATTTCGCATTTGCCCGCTCGCAGGAATCCGAGACCGCTCCCAGCCTTGCCGATTCTGCAACGAATCATCGACAGTGGCCAGGTAATGCACGATATTCTGTCCTGAGCCTCGCATCGTCCGGGGTGGAAAACTGCTGACTCCACCGGATTCTATGTGCTGGGTGTTTGAACCACGAATCAACACGAAGTACCCGAGCATATGTTTCTTCGTTTAACCGCGTGGGCATCGCCCCGCGCTTTCGCGAGTAAAACGCGGCCCGATGGGCACGCGGTTAAACAAGTTGTGTGCGAAAACTTGTGCATGGGTTCTTAGAAAACAGTGCAGTGAGGAAAATTGAATGATGAACGCCGAAAACCGCATGAAACTCCTGATGATTCTGACGTTCGCTGGATGCGGTGTGATCGACACCGCTCAAACACAGGCTCAGGGACTCACGCCGGAAGAGGCCGTCAATCGGATGCAGGTGGCGGATGGATTTGAAGTACAGTTGGTTGCCAGCGAGCCTCTGGTGCGTCAGCCGGTCTGCATTGAGTTCGACGACCGAGGCCGGTTGTGGGTCATTCAGTATCTGCAGTACCCGAATCCAGAAGGGTTGAAGCGGGTGCAGGTCGATCGCTATTCGCGGACAAAATACGACCGCGTTCCCGACCCACCACCGCAAGGTCCACGAGGTGCCGACCGCATCACGATCCTGGAGGACTCGGACGGCGACGGTCGCATGGATCGAGGTCGGGATTTCATTGATGGGCTGAATCTGGCGACCGGTATTGCGTTCGGTCACGACGGAGTATTCGTGCTGAACGTGCCCTACCTGCTGTTCTATCCGGATCGGAATCGCGACGACGTACCGGATGGCGATCCCGAGGTCCTGTTGACCGGCTTCGGCATGGAGGACGCTCACAGCGTCGCCAACTCGCTGACCTGGGGACCGGATGGATGGCTCTATGGATGTCAGGGCAGTACGGTCACTGCCAATATTCACGGGATAGAATTTCAGCAGGGAGTCTGGCGCTATCATCCGCAGACGCACGCATTCGAATTGTTCTGCGAAGGCGGCGGGAATTCGTGGGGCCTTGATTTCGACAGCCGCGGCAATCTGTTTTACAGCACGAATTACGGCGGACATGTCCTCGTGCACGGACTGCAGGGCGGATACTTCGTTAAGTCATTCGCCAAGCATGGCGAGCTGCACAATCCCCACAGCTATGGGTACTTCGACCACGCCGCGCATCAGAACTTTCGCGGAGGACACGTTACCGTGGGTGGGATTGTCTATCAGGGCGATTCATTTCCGGAGGCATTTCGCGGAAAGTATGTCGCAGGAGATCTGCTCGGGCATGGAGTCTACTGGCACGATATTCAACGACAGGGCTCCACGGTAAAGACCTCCCATGGTGGCGAACTGCTGGTCGCGAACGATAACTGGTTCGCACCAACCGACGTAATCGTGGGTCCGGATGGCGCGGTATATGTTTCCGACTGGAATGACAGGCGGACGGCTCACCCTGATCCGGACGCGGATTGGGATCGGACGAATGGACGTGTCTATCGCATCTCCGCCAAAGGCACGAAGCCGACGGAGATGCTCGACTTCAGCAAGCTCGATGCGAACAAACTGCTTGAACTGCACAACCATCCGAGCCAATGGCATGTCCGTCACGCGCGCCAGGAACTGGTTCGGCGGTACGCGAATGCGGTCCCTGGCAGCGAATCACTCGTCGCGACAATTGAATCGAGGCTGCTTGAGGCGGCGGTGAATCTTACGCAAGAGTCAACGGCCCTCGAGGCCTTGTGGACGTTGCACGCCTTGAATCGGTGCGATGAAGACCTCGCCGGGCAACTGCTTGGCAGTCCTCACCCCTCCGTGAGAGCCTGGACAGTGCGGCTTCTGGGAGATCGTCGGCTGGTGTCTCCCGAGATGGCTCATCGGCTCGACGAGTTCGCCGAGCGTGAACCCGCAGTGGAGGTCAGGCAGCAACTGGCCTGCACAGCGGCGCGACTGCCGGCGCACCAGGCGATGCCGATCATCAATGCGAACATCAACCGCGACATCGACAACGATGATCCTCGTCTGCCATTGCTGTGGTGGTGGGCTGTTGAACGGCACAGTGTCGATGGGCGCGACGAGGTGCTGCGTCGGTTTCTGCGTCCAGCGCTTTGGAAATCGAAACTGGGACGAGAAACGCTGTTGTCCCGCCTGATCCGTCGTTATGCCTCCGAAGGGAATCGTGCGGGACTTGATGCGGTTATTCAGTTATTGAAAGCGGCTCCTGACGATTCAGCCCGCAATTCACTCTGGTTGCCCGTTCTGCAGGGTTGGCAGGAAAGACCGAATACTGCAACGATAGCCAATCAAATTGAGTCGTCGCCGATTCCTGAGTTCTCGGACTTGGTCCTTGCGGCCTGGAAGGCTCAGCCGATGGATTCCACGTTGTTGAAGCTGGGGATCGCCATCGGGCTGCGTGAGCCACTCGATGCGGCTCGTCACGCGGCGTTCGACAGCACAGTCTCAGTCGCGCAGCGCATGATATTACTCGACATGCTTGGGGCGACGAGCGATCCTTCACTGATCGAACCGTCGTTGGAACTGGTTCTTACCGATGACGCCGAAGCTGTCCGCAGCGCTGCGTTGCGAGTTCTTTCCCGATCTGATGATCCGCGGATCATCTCGAACCTGATCACGCTGCATCAGTCGTCGCCGTCGGCCGTGCTGCAGTCTCAGATTCGCGACGTCCTGCTGGGACGCAAAGAGTTTGCGCGAGCCTGGCTGACTGCTGTCGATCGAGGTGAACTTTCAGCGACGGCTACGCCGCTCGAACAAATCCGCAAGGTGGCATCTTTTGACGATGCAGACCTGGACGCGCTGGTGGCCAAACATTGGGGCCGTCTCGAATCGGCGACGCCGGAAGAGAAACTGGCTGAGGTCCGCCGACTCAATAATGATCTGAGGGCCTCGAACGGCAATGTGGACGCGGGGCAGGTCGTCTTTAAAAAGCACTGTGCCGCATGTCATCAGATTTTCGGTGAAGGAACGAAGCTTGGTCCTGAACTGACGTCCGCGAATCGCCGGGATCCGGACTTCCTGTTGATCAGCCTTGTCGATCCCAACAGCGTGATTCGGAAGGAATACGTCAGCATGATTGTCGTCACGAAGGACGGACGTGTTCTCACCGGTTTACCAACCTCTCGAAACGAGGCCGGTGTGACGCTGGTCAACGCGAAAAACGAGCCGGTCGTCATTCCGACAGGGGACATCGACGAACTGCATGAGTCACCAATTTCGATGATGCCGGTTGATCTCTACCGACAACTCACACCTCAGGACCTGCGTGATCTGTTTGCCTTCCTGCAGAGGAATGAATAATAAGCGCCCACGCACAAGTGCTTGGGGATAATTCGTTTAACGGCGAGGCGTAGGCAAATTACCAGAAAACCGACGCCTGCGGCTTGCCGTTAAACGAAGAAACTTATGCACGGGTACTTAGACTGCAGTATACCGGCGGCTAGCGCCTTGGCGATCACTTCATATCGGACCGTTATTTATCGAGCGATCCTTACCAGGAATCACAATTCCGGTGGCGTTCGCGATAGAAAAAGGCATCGTCTTGGCGGAGCGAGACGGCAACATTGTACCGGACCAAAGGCCCATTTGTTCGCATCGCCTGGCCCAAAGCCAGGTCTCAAAGTCGACCACGGCGGGCCCGCGTGGCTTTTCGCTGCGGATCTCACTCCGTGCGCTGATCAACACCTGCAGAAATTGCAGTTTTGGCATTCTGCAATTCGCAGCGGCGTGTGGGATCGTTATGCTGTGAAACAGGGATACTGCAGTCGGAACGATCATGCAGACGAAATGCCGCAGGTCGGTGCGATCCGGCAGACGTCGGCGACTTGCCGTTGTTTGGGATTTGAGGTGCAGCGATGCTTCGCAGGTTTTTGAATCGAATAGTGATCACAGTATTTCTGATCGGCAGTCTCAATCTGCCAGGTGATCTGAGTGCGTCAACGTGCGACGAGCAGGACGGCACGATGCCCGCTGGTGCCGTCGCGTCGGCACTCAAAGTCACCGTCTCTGAGATCGAAGCGTCGCTGAATGTCGCGCGTGAAGCACAGGAATTTACGCTGCGGCTGATCATCGCTGTGAAAGTTGAAAACTCCTCCGATGATGCACAGACGATTGCCCGTGAACAGTTTCAATTGCTGATCAACGGAGAACCCGCAGAAATCGGATCCGTCGATTCACATCCGAATTTCCCGCGCAGCACAATTACACCCGGTAAGTCTGCAGAAGGCTGGGTCGGATTCGGCTCAATTGTGTACGACGGAAAAGAACCGTCAATCATTCTTCGCTGGCAACCACCAGCTGTGGTGGGGACAGGTGAAGTGCCCATCGACATCGATCTTAACGAGGAAGTCCGCAGGCAGAGTGGCTTTCAACAAACTCGCCTCGGTCCTGAAGGTTGCCTGCTTCAGCTGAACACGAATCGCAACCTGGATGTCCTGGCAATCTGGCCCGTTGCGGGTTTGCTCAAGTCTGCTGCGACTGCAAAGATTGAACGGATTCTGATTTCTTCCACGCGCGAACAGCCACCTGTGCTCCATGAAGAATTCAATTTGTGGCTGAGCGGCATGCTCGACAACAGCGCAAGTGCAAATGATCCGAATCTGCGGTTTATTCCCCGTCTCGCGCCGCCATTTCCGCGTCAGCAGATTCAGTTTCAGCAGATCATTGTGGGAAACCTCACCGAAGCCGTTAACCGGCAGTATGGATTGTACCGACGGCCGATCCTGGTGCTGCCGACTATGGAAGCCGCGATTGCCAACGCGCTGACTCCTGTCTATCGACACGTTCCCCTGGAACTGGCTGTTGCCGATCTGCGACATCCAGCTTACGGCATTCGTCGTGCGGCGATGGCCGGTGCGGCGGACCGCCTGACACCCGAACAGGCCGAAGTCATTATCGACGAAGCGTTGCGGGGATCTCCTGAATTGCAGATTGAAGTAGCTGGCTATCTGAACTTGATTCCCGGACCAAAATCAGTGGAGGCGTTGCGGGTCCTGAGTGAGAGCAGTCATCCACAGGTCGCAAGTACTGCCTTGCGTTCACTTATCGGTAGCCTCGACCCAGCCGCTGAAACGGCAATGACGGAACTGTGGCAGACCAGCAAAGGCAAGTCGGAGATGCAGAACCAGATTCTGAGCGCCATCATTCAGCTGAACGGCGAACGCTGGACATCCATGGTAGCCGGTTTCGTGGCAGAGAAACTTCAGGACGCAGCGACTGGAGTAAAAACAAAAGCTCCTGCTGCTGTGGATGACAATCCAGCTGCATTGCTGGAACCCGACGATGATATGCCGTCCGATGCGTTCGGTCCACGGCATCGTTCCCCTCAGAATCAGCGCAGTCTCATGGGTTCCGCGCTGGCATTCCTGAGACAACAGCGACACGCCGGGACTTTGGACGCTTTGCGCCGTCATTTGCTACAGCTTTCCGATCCGGCATTGCAGGACATCGCACTCGCGGCGCTGGTCGAGGCTGGGAATTCTGCCGATGATGCGATTATTCGTGAGTGTCTGGATCAGCGAATCCGATCGGAACACATCAGCGACAGTGTGCGGAGCGCGGTGGTGCAGTTGCCATCGCCGAAATGGACAGAAATGCTGCTGAAGGATCTGACGTCTGACATGGATGCGTCGCATCAACCACTCTCAGCTCACGCGATGCTGCGATGTGCGTCGGCAAGCCAACTGGATCCCATCATTGATGACTTTGATTCTTTACCGCCTGCGGCCAGACAACAGACGCTGCGGTATCTCGTGATGCTGGATCATCCGCGCTGGAAGCCACTGGCTCAAGCGCTGATCGACACGCCATTCCTGGACACTGCCGAACAGAACACGGCGGAACGTTCAATCGCGCGCTCGATCGCTTCAGAAACGATTCAACTTCTCGCAATTGATGCGTCCGAAGAATCAATTGCAATGCTCACGGCCCGGTTAGCGAAAGCCGTCGAAGAAGTCGGCGCGGCAGAAGATTTCCCGATTGAGAACAAAATGTATGTGCATCGATTGATTGAAACTATCGCAATGTTTGCGCATCCGGAGTGTCGCCGCAGCCTGAACCGCGTGGCTCGCTGCGAAAACAAAGGCCTGCGGGAGAAGGCGGCGCTGCAGATTCGAGATGCTGACCGGCGTTCTCCGGCCATCCAGATGCTGGCTCAGCGCTTCCTGATCCTGGGCAGGAATGAAGAGAAATTCGAAGACAACGAGGAGACGATCGCGATGTACACTGAGTGCATCGAACAGGATCCATACCTGCCGCGAATGTACATCCAGCGCTCTTCCGTATTAATGCATCTGAATCGCTTTGAAGAGACCATGAGTGACCTCAGGATCTGCGCTCGCCTGTCCCCGGAAAACATGGATGTTGAGAGCATGATTGCCCTTTGCCAGATCCGTCTGGGCGATACCGAAGCCGGTCTGAAGTACGCTGAGAAACTGGTGGTGACGGCCCCCAGAGATCTTTCCAGCCTTTACAACGGGGCGTGTTCCTATTCACGAGCCCTCGAAAATCCGAACGTATCGGATGCACAGAAGAAACGCTACGGCGATCGGGCTATTGAGCTGCTGCGGCTGACGATTGCGACAGAATTCGATGACTTTGAACATCTTCAGGAAGACGAAGACCTTGTTGCCATTCATACGCATCCGGAATGGACGGCGGTTGTGGACGAGACGAAAAAGATGCACGCTGAAAACCTGAAGAAACCGCAGGAATAGTGGGCCGAGTTGCTTGCGTTTGTTTTCCCAGGAGTCCGTCCCGATACTTCAAAACTGTGAGCCGCAAGGCGCTAGCTGCGGGTAATTCACCTGCAAAAAACCGGCGGCTAACGCCTTGCCGCTCACAAAAACAGCAGTATTCAGACAGACTGCTGGAACCGTCATGTCGCTCGGCTGATCAGCCAATCGGCCACTCGGCGACCGGTTTTCGATAACGGCAGTTCCGCCAGGTCCGCCGCGGTGAACCATTGTGGGCTGTCGGTTCCTGAGGATCCTGCAATCGTGCCATCGCACAGAAAACTCCTGAGGCAGACGCGATACCGTGTCACGGAATACGTAAATTCTGTCGCGGCGACGACGTCGCCGATCCTGGCTCCGATCTGGTCGTGAACCTGCCGTCTGACCGTGGCCGAAAGCGCGCCGTGGGGGGCGGCAAACAGTTGGCGCTCAGATGTGCTTCGTTTTTGCGAAGTGGTCTTTGGCAGGAATTCCAGTTCCGATGCGTCCAATTCAAACCGCACAAAATCCCACATACCGGCCCAGCGTTCCCCGTCTGTGCGTCGTCGCAGCAGATATCTGTTCCTGCGCCGAATGACGACGCAGATTTCATCGACGGCGGTGATTGGCGGGCGCGGTTTTCGACGAGGCAACTCATTCTGCCGCCCCAGCTCAAACGCTGCGCAGCACGTCTTAAGCGGGCATCGCTCACAGTCCGGTTCCTGTGGACGACAGATCTGCGATCCGATATCCATGAGCGCCTGATTGAAATCACCGGGGCGATTCTTCGGCACGATTGTCGTCGCAAAGTCCCACAACATGCGCTGACTGGCAGTCGATCGCACGTCGTCAGTGAGCGCCAACATCCGCGCGTAGAGTCGTTCGGTATTCGCTTCCACAATCGGAGCGGGTTGATCAAACGCAAATGATGCAATGGCTCCTGCGGTGTAGCGACCGATTCCCGGCAATGCCATCAACGATTCTGCGTCAGAAGGAAACACGCCGCCATGATTTTGCTCAATCGCCAGCGCTGCTTTGTGCAGATTTCTCGCACGACTGTAATAGCCAAGCCCTTCCCACAGTCGCAACACGTCGTCCACAGGTGCGGCCGCCAGCGCACCTACGTCCGGGAACTTTGCCACGAATCGGTTAAAGTACGGAACGACGGCAGCGACCGTGGTTTGCTGCAGCATGATTTCACTGAGCCAGATCCTATAAGGATCGGCTGACGCTCTCCACGGCAACCGGCGTCCATGTTGATCGTACCAATTCAGTACCGCCGATCTGAGTTTTCTTTTACGAGCAGGGTCGATAGTGATGATCTCACGGCGTTACGCAGGATGGACATTCATGTCCGTCGTCAACCATGCGACCTTGCAATGACGAAAGTCGTTGTGCATCGAACGATCAGGCGGGGATGTTTGGCGAACGCCCCGGACATGCATGTCCAGAGTACCTAAGCGACACTTTTAGTTCCAGAACTTTTCACCGTGCCAGTTGATCGGTGGATGCGTTTCAACTTCCACATCGCCGCTCACCCTGGTCTGACAAGCCAGACGGACTTCTTTTTCCGGGTTGGAGAAAATTTTGAGACCAAGGAGCGGGTTAAGCCACTTCCAGAGCCCTTCCAGAATTCCTTTTCTGGAAACGTTGTCTTTGCCCTTGGCCAGGACAACATTGCAGCTGCAGCACATGCCCAGGCCCATGCAGTTCACAAGTTTGTGCGGGCCTGAATACAGTTGCACGCCATTCTTGCGTGCCACCGTCCTGAGGTCTTCGCCTTCGGTGGCATCGACGGTGATTTTTTCGTTGACAAACTTGACTTTTGGCATGGCACCGAACTCTCGTCAACAGGCACAGGAAAAAGACTGCGAAAGCAACGGGAATGCTAGTTTGCCTGCCCCATATTTTCCAGAGCCTGCCGGATGTCCCCGACACTGAGAAGCAGGCTTCAGTCGGCACGTTTTCGACCTGCCCAGACAAGTCCAGCACCCGTGCAACTGATCAGGACCGATGTCGCCAGAAACCAGGCGGGCAGCGACGACTCATTTTCAACATTCAGATTTAATCCGATGAATTGGAACACAGGATCCAGCTCTTTCAATGACAACAGCAATCCATTGCTCAGCGCGTGCATCACGATGCCGGGAAAAACGCTGCCGCTGGAGAGTCGAATACCGCACAATACCAGACCGAGCAGAAACGTCGCCGGAAAACGTTCCAGTGTCAGTGACTGATCGACGATCACATGAAACGCAGCGAAGACAAACGTGCTGATGAGCATCGGTCGCAGCCACGACCTTGTGTTCTTCAGAAGCGTACTGACCAGGAACCCGCGAAAGAACAATTCTTCGCAAACGGCCGGAATCAGCGCCAGCGTGACGATGCGAATCAGAAACGGCGTTTCGGACGTCAGGCGTTCTGCAAGTTCCTTAAGTTTCGAGTTATTCAGGATCTCCATCCACTGCAACGGGGCCTTTGAAAAAACCAGCGCTTGGTACGCGATCGTCCACATCGTGCACCCCAGCAATGCCGCTCCGATGAGCGTCGCAATGTGAAACCTGTGGAGGGCAAAGACTTCGACTCCGGATGCATGAATCCATTTCGTGATTGCTGCTGGAATCACCGCAAACAGGAGAATCGTCAGTAGTCCGGAAAGCATCAATTGCCCGGACAAATTATCGAATGCTACAACCCGACTCCGAAGTCCGGATAACACCAGAAACAGGGGAACGAGTAACAGCAGCCAGCCGATACCGATCCCCATTGGAATCTGCGAACGAATTGTGCCAGGTCGTTTCGCGAACATCGACAAACCTGTGGAGCTGCCGAATAAGACCGAGTCGCTTCCAAACACATTCGCCGCCACTCGCAACGCCAGCACTGTGTACACAAGAGTCGACAGCAGTGTTACCGCATACAGATGTGTCGCAGCGGTTCCCTGAAATAATTCGCGGCCGAGCAGGACGATGTTGACCAGCGGGACAAGCGCCAGTCCGACGGTCAGATGCACACCTGGCATAAGGCTCAGAATTCCCGGTGCGAGTGACACCAGCATCAATGGAATGAGCCATGCCTGAGCCTCACGAAAACTGCGGGCAAAGCTGGTAATGGACAGCAGCACGGCAGAAAAGAATGACGCGAACACCACCAAAAGTGCCAGAATCTGACAGAACATCTGCAACGTTGCACCGTCCGCCAGAAGGACGCGATCAAAGCCGGTGGCGTACAGTGTCAGCAACATTGCGATCAGATTAATGAGGGCGGTCAGGACGGCGACCGTCAGCACGGCGATGAATTTTCCGGTCAACAGATGAGCACGCGAAACGGGCGCGGCCATCAGGATTTCGAGCGTGCCGCGTTCACGTTCGCCCGCAGTCAGATCGATTGCCGGATACACTGCGCCGGTCATCGTCATCAGTACGAGCATCAGCGGCAGGAAGGCACCGAGTGGCGAGGACTTTGGTGCGTTGCTGGCCACCTTTTGCCTGGAGATCGTCGGCATGATGCCGGAACCCAGCCGAGTCCGGTCCAACAACATCCGAAGTTCGCGATCACGAAATGCCAGGATGCGTTTCTCCACTTCCAATGCAGCACGCAGGCTGAATGCATCACCGCTGCGCCTGAGAACCTGAAAATCAGCGGGCTGGATCTTCCCTGTGGCTGCGTCCTGAACAGGGAGTGTCTGACGAACGCCCACATCGGCTTCTTCGGATTGCAGGAATTCACCCAGGTGCTCGGCCTTCACCGGACTCCCGTATCGCTGAAATCGGAGTGGCGGATCTTCCGCATCACGACTGTCTGTCAACGATCCGATGGCCGCACCGGTCGAAGAACCAGTGAGTGAGCTGGCAACATCCTGCATGGATGGCACGGGATCCTGTTTCGTGGAGTTTTCTACGGCATCGCCTACATGCTGTACTTCGCCTTTTCCGCTTTGAACGTTTTCCGACGCACGTTCTTCAAGCATCGCGTTGGCCAACTGTGGCGAAATGCTGCCGTCAAACACCACCACGGCGGGCGGAGTGTCCGGATTGACCCGTTGAATCGCAAATTTCTGAACCACAGTCCCCAGCAATGGATAGACGATCAACGGCATCACAATCAGCGTCACCAGTGTGCGTCGATCTCGCAGCGATTCCCGAAGTTCCTTCCGAGCCAGTCGCAGCACGCGAAAAAACGGGGACAACGCCTGTCGCGCCGGGCCTACGTCTGGTATGTGTTCCTGACGATGTGATTCATCGTTGACGTGTTTGCTGGTTGGACTCACGCAGACCTGCCTTCATTTCCAGGAATTGCTGCCGCAGGCTGAGGCTGCATGGATTCTTCCGTCGTTGAATTGTTCTTTTCCATCAGGTCCAGAAACATATCAGTGATGGATTCGCTTCCGGATTTCTGCCGTAACTCGGTCAACGTTCCCTCCAGTTGCAGACGACCACGGAACATCAGGCCAAAGCGATCGCACAAACGCTGAGCCTCTTCAAGGCGATGCGTGCAGAAGATCACAGCCTTTCCCAGTTCTTTCAGACGTGCGGTGAAATCGAAAATCCGCTTCGAACCAACAATATCAAGTCCTCGAGTCGGTTCATCCATCAGCACGACGGGTGGATCGTGCATGAGTGACCTTGCAAGATTGACTCGTTGCTGTTGCCCGGTACTCAGGCCGGAACACGGTCGGTCAATGAAACTGCTCAGGTCAAACAGATCGGCAAGCTGATCGATACGCCGATTCGCATTGTCTCCGGGGACATCATACAGGTCAGCAAAATAGTGCATCAATTCTCGCGCTGACAACCATTGATACAGCCCAGCGCTGGCCGAGACCAGCGCTACGCTGCGTTTGACCTGTTCCGGTTGAGTTGCGACATCGAATCCGGCGACGGACGCGCTCCCGCTCGTCGGACGCATCAGGCCCAGAATCATTCTCAACGTCGTGGTTTTCCCGGCACCGTTCGCCCCCAGGAGCCCGAACACTTCGCCACTTTGGACATTCAGCGACAACCCATTGACGGCATGCACGTCTCCAACCGGCGTCGTAAACGTCTTACGCAGATTGTGGGCTTCGACCAGAACGGACATGGTTGATTTTCACGAATGAAGTGTCTCGCCCCGGATGGAAAACCAGCAAAGGGCTGTACAGCACTACGCCGATGGAACCCAATCCTCTGGTGAATTCCACAAAATCTGAGCCATGCCGGCATCCCGGATTTCATGGCGGAATTGACGACTTTTCGTCGCAGATTCAAGGAACTTGGCGTAGTCCTTGTCTTGCTTTCAGTATCCCGATACTCTGCTCGCCTTTTCCAGAACCAGCAGCGCGGTGAAAAACTCCTTGGTTTCATGGAAAAACATGCCGCTTTCGAAGGAATCGGACGGCGTTCCGTGTCGTTGCGATTGGCGTTGAGGTCATCTCTTGTCGGTTCAGGATCGAATTGTCATCACCGGAATTGGACTGACTTCTCCTAACGGAAACAGTCTGGGGGAGTTCCGTCAGAATCTTCTGAACGGGAAGTCCGGTGTGGTCAATTACGAAACGCGATACATGGGGCCTGTGCTCGCCGGCGTCTGCAATTTCGACGAACTGCGCTACCAGAAAAAGAAGGACATCCGCCGCGGGACCCGTGCCGGGTCGATTGCTGTTTACTGCGCGAATGAAGCAGTCCGCGACTCAGGGCTTGATTGGCCCAATGTCGCGCGCGATCGTGTCGGCGTTTACATCGGAATCACAGAACACGGCAATGTGGAGACTGAAAATGAGATCTACGAAATCTCAAAGTTTCAGTACGACACGAAAGTCTGGTCGCACCATCACAATCCTCGCACGGTCGCCAACAATGCTGCCGGCGAAGTCACACTGAACATGGGCATCACCGGGCCGCATTTGACGCTCGGTGCAGCCTGTGCGGCAGGAAACGCTGGATTTATTCAGGCAGCTCAGATGCTGCGATTGGATGAAGTTGATATCGCCGTCGCGGGCGGCGTGTCTGAGAGCATTCATACGTTCGGGATTTTTGCCAGTTTCGCAGCTCAGGGAGCTTTGGCGACGCACGAAGATCCAACGAAAGCCTGTCGCCCATTTGACACCAACCGAAACGGCATCGTCGTGGCGGAAGGCGGCGGGATCTGCACGGTTGAACGGCTTCCCCATGCATTGGCGCGCGGGGCGAAGATTTATGCGGAAATCATAGGCTATGCGATGAATTCGGACGCTCGGGATTTTGTTCTGCCAGACGCCAATCGTCAGGCTGAATGTATCCAATTGGCGATGAAACGAGCCAAAATCAACGTGGATCAGATCGATATCGTCAGCAGCCATGCTACCGCGACAGAACAAGGCGATATCGAGGAGGCGAGTGCGTTGCGGCGAATTTTTGCCGACAGCAAGGCCGTCATCAATAATACTAAGAGTTTTATCGGGCACGCGATGGGGGCTGCGGGGGCTTTGGAAATGCTGGGGAATTTGCCGTCGTTTGACGATGGAATTGCCCACGCTACAATCAATCTGGATGATCTTGATCCAAGATGCACGTTGCCAAATCTCGTTATCAATCAACCACGAGAATTGGGCAATGTGAACTGCATTCTGAACAATTCATTCGGTATGCTTGGCATCAATTCAGTTGTCATCATCCGTAAGTATCACGGCTGACACATTGAATGCCGAACGACATTTGAAGTCGGCGAATTGAATTTTCGTGGATTTCGGATTGCTCAGAAGCATCTGTTTGAACATCGAGAGGGTGGTTTAATGACGTCAGATCAGATTCGGCAGGTGATTCTGGAAATTCTGGGGCGGATTGCTCCGGACGAGGATCTCACCGATCTGGATGATGTACGCCTGTTCCGCGAGCAGATGGAACTGGACAGCATGGACTTTTTGGATATTGTGATGGAACTTCGGAAGATGTACCGCATCCAGATTCCAGAAGAAGATTATCCGAATCTCAACACTATGGCGGGCACCGTACATTATCTGCTGCCTCGGCTGAAGGATGTTGCGGTTGAAGCGTGAGGCATGTCCGAGTCCTCGCCCGACAGCGTTTCTTGGCCATGCGACGGACATGAATGTCCATCCTACATACGACACTCACCGGTCGGAAGGTTTTTGCTGTGCGTTATGACACCGTCATTATCGGTGCCGGAATGTCCGGTCTGTCTGCTGGCGTGCGTTTGGCATACTTCGAAAAGAATGTCTGCATTCTGGAACGCCACACCACGGTTGGTGGTCTGAATTCGTTCTACCGACTGCGAAAACGCAACTACGATGTCGGGCTCCACGCCGTCACAAATTATGCCGAACCCGGCACAAAACAGGGACCGCTCAGCAAGCTCCTGCGGCAGTTGCGAATGAAGTGGGAAGATTTTGACCTTCGCCCGCAACTTCGATCGTCAATCGTCTTCCCTGACTGCGCGCTCCATTTTACAAACCAGTTCAATTTCTTTGTCGAACAAATCGCGGCTGCGTTTCCGCAGCAGATCGATGGCTTTCGCAGACTGGTGACTCGAATCGCGGAACACGATGCGCTCGATCTCGAACGCTCGGCCCTGTCCGCGCGGCAGGTGGTGTCGGAGTACATTCGGGATCCGTTATTAGTCGATATGATCTTCTGCCCGTTGATGTTCTATGGAAGTGCGACACCGCGCGACATGGACTTTAATCAGTTCGTGATCATGTTCAAAAGCATTTTTCACGAGGGATTCGGACGTCCATTCGATGGCATTCGACTCATCCTGAAACGCCTGGTGAAGCATTTCAAGGCCCTTGGAGGACATTTGAAACTGCGTGCCGGAGTCCAGGAAATTCGTCAAACAAACGGTGTGGCGACGTCAGTCCTCCTGGACGACGGGACCGAGATCGAAGCTGATAATATCCTGTCATCAGCAGGTGCGGCGGAAACGATGCGGATGGTCGATCCCAATGCTCCGCTGATGAAGGCCGAACCGGGCGACATTTCCTTTGTAGAATCCATCAGCGTGCTCGATTGCGAACCAGCGTCGCTGGGGCATCGCGACACGATTGTGTTCTACAGTGATTCCAAGAATTTCCATTACGAACGGCCAGACGCGCCCGTCGATCTGCGGAGCGGCATCGTGTGTTCGCCAAATAATTTCGACTATTCGCAGCCGCTGGAAGATGGGCGAATTCGCATTACGGCTCTGGCAGATCCGCATTACTGGTTGAATCTGCCGGAGGAAGAATACCTCGCTGCGAAGGATTACTGGAACTCACAGATCATCCAGAGTGCTATCCGGCACTTGCCTGATTTTCGTCCGCATGTGATTGACACCGACGTCTTTACTCCGCGTACAATACGGCGGTTCACCGGACACGTGAACGGCTGCGTCTATGGCGCGCCGCAGAAATTTGTCAACGGCCAGACCTCGGTTCGCAACCTGTACCTCTGCGGAACCGATCAGGGTTTCCTCGGAATCGTGGGCGCTATGCTCAGCGGTATCACGATTGCGAATCGCTATCTGCTGAAATAGCGGAAGCGATTGATACAGATGGCGAGCCGGGGGGTGTCAACGCCTGGGTTTTTGCCAGAGACAGGATCAAATTGCAGAGTCAGGGGACTGACGTCCCCCCGCTCGCCAGGAAGAGTCTAGCGAGGCTTCACGGTTTCGCCGTTCGCCTCAGACCAATGAATTTTAAATCGCAGTTGCGCGGTCCGACATCGTGTCGAATCGCGGTCGCGGCGTCCTGCCGCGAAAGTTTAACGCATTATGGCCAAATCCGGAGTAAGGGTTTACAGTGAGCAATGAACTCACCGGCAGTCCATCGGCCCCACTGGCCTTGTGCCAGCGGTCCGAAGGTTTGGGAACCGTCTTAGTCGTCAAACCTGCGTTCCGCTGGCATGAAGCCAGCGGGGACGAATAGGCGGGATGGCACGTTCTATAGTTTCCAAACCTCGATTCCACCGGCATAAAGCCGGCTGGGGTCGCCGAATTCCAAAACTTGACTCATCTGCTACAAGTTTCAAAAGGTAAGCGTAGCTAATGCGATCAGACAAAGTGCTCATCATCGTCGGCGATGCGACGGAAACGCTCGACACAATGTACCCGTACTATCGGCTCATAGAATCCGGCTTTCAGCCAGTCGTGGCTGCGCCGGAAAAGCGGCGATATCAGCTGGTGTTGCACGAAGTCAAGCCGGGCTGGACGATCACGAAGGAATGGGAAGGCTATTCGATCGCAGCGGACATTGCATTCAAAGACATTGCAGAAGACGAATACGCCGGAATCTTTTTCTCAGGCGGG
>Ga0335394_10003834_pt1 | contig 17099 bp, 16 predicted proteins | sample MAT03_FD_205741 | JGI IMG/M metagenome (GOLD analysis project Ga0335394, IMG submission 205741) | Freshwater microbial communities from Lake Fryxell liftoff mats and glacier meltwater in Antarctica - MAT-03 (spades assembly) (version 2) ... | reverse complement strand
GGTTCGGCGCCGCGTTGCGCGGCGACAACGAGTTGATCGAGATTGGCGAGGGCAGCAACGTGCAGGAGCATACGGTCATGCACACCGATCCCGGCCTGCCGCTGACCATCGGGCGCGGCTGCACGATCGGCCACCGCGCGCTGCTGCATGGCTGCACGATCGGCGACAACAGCCTGATCGGCATGGGCGCCATTATCCTGAACGGCGCGAGGATCGGCAGGAATTCGCTGGTGGGGGCGGGCGCCCTGGTGACCGAGGGCAAGCAATTCCCCGACAATTCGCTGATCGTCGGGTCGCCTGCAAAGGTGGTGCGCACGCTCGACGACGCGGCGGTGCGGAACCTGAGCGGCGCGGCTGAGCGCTACGTGGCAAACGGCAAGCGCTTCATTGCGGGCCTTACGCCTGTGAACTGAAAAAAGCGGAGCCGGCCCCGGGGACAAGGGGCCGGCTCCTGAACCCGGTCGTTGGGGACGGGGAGTGGGGGGACTCGACCGGGCTTTTTCTAGGAACGGCACGATCCTGTTACAGGTCATCCCGTTCGGTTTGCTTGGCAGGAGGCTGTTCCCGACGCGGGAACGTCCATTGGCTACTTGACGCTACCGACCGCAACCGTGGCGCGGCCGTCGTCGATGGATACCCACGCGCCGGAGCTCCGGTCCGACTGGCGCTTCAGGTAGGTGTAAGGTGTCTCCGACCACGCCATGACGCGCGTCTCGAGATTGTCGAGAACGAAATCGCCTCGGCTGGTGCGCACGGTGAGCACGGCGTGGCCGTCGCCGTTGGGCTGACGCGCGACCGTCATCAGAAGATCGCCTGCCGGTACGCCCATGGCCATCAGCCGGCGGCGCTTCTCGAGTGCGTAGTCTTCGCAGTCGCCGACGCTGGTCGGGTAGGACCAGACTTCTTCCTTGCCCCAGATTTCCGCGTCCGTGCGCGGCGTGACGGCGCTGTTGACCGCATTGTTGATGCTGATCATGGCCGACCAGAGCTTGCGCGTCAGTTCGACCGGCGTCTGCCTGGCCGTCTTCTGCCGGCATTCGTCGGGTTCGCGCTGGCAGAATTCGTAGTGCCCGATCGGCTGGGTGGTACGGCCGCCGGTCGGCATGAATGCCTGCCCGGCCTGCGTCACGCCCGCCCAGACGGACAACCCTATCGCCACCGCAAGAAGCAACGGTGTCCCCGTCCTCCGTGTCATTGTAATGTCTCCCCGTTCGAGAGCACCATGACAGAGGGCGATTTACTTCACGCAAAAACGAAGCCGGAATGTTGAGTAAAATCAAGAACTAGTTGTAAAGAATTGAGAATAAAACACCCAACAAGACTGGTTAAGAATGATTGTCGGGCAAGCCAGAATCGAGGCAGTCCAAGGCGTCGCGCGAAAAGGTCGAACCGAGACCGACGGGCGGGATTGCCGCCAGCGCTACGAAAATTCCGGTGGTTTTCTCGAAAGCTTGGAGTTTTTTTCTAGGAGGCTCGGGCGCTGAATTCGGCGTCCAGCGATTCCGCGCGCTGGATGACGGCGAATTCGATCGCGAGGCCGTCGTCGAAATGACGTACGACCTGGCCGCGCATGGTGCCAAGCGTCACCTGGATGCCGATCGCCGGCTTGACCTCGATCTCGATGGCGGCGCCTGAAAGGGACAGGTCGATGATGCGGCAGGGGTACTGTCGGCCATCGACAAGGTGCAGGACGCTCATCGGATTGCGCGGCGACACGCGTTCGTGGCGGCGATCCTCGGGCAGGTCGAGCTCATGCTTGTTGGCAAGCCAGGTGAGCTGGGCGGCGAGCTTGTCGCGCTTGCGATCCGACGCGACGACCGTCATGGCGAAACCGTCCTGCAGCGTGCGCGTCAGCACACCCTCGATGCGGCCGATGTGGTCGATGTAGGCGATGATCTTCTCGCCGGGCTGACCGACGCGATCGGTGCGGAAGGAAACATTGCCGGGCGACATGTCGATGACCTGGCAAGGATGTTCGGAGCGGTCTTCGAGCATGAAGCGGCCGTAAATCTTCACGCGGACGCGTTGAAAATTACGCCTTTCAGCGACGGCGGGCGCATGGTCGATCGCCGCTGACCTCATCGAATCCCCTCGACCTCCGCTGAAGCACCTTCGCTTGGCGCGAAAATATCTACCTCGACCCTACGGTCAAATAGGTTAACAAGGTGTGAGTTTTGATCGTGAACGGCCGGGAATCCAGCCTATTGCGAGCGGCCGCCGTCGAGTACGACTAGATGGCGGATGCGCCGGGGCTGCGCTGGCTGCCCGTCGCTTTCGCCCGAGGGTAGTTCGTTCGGGGAAAGGGCAGGGACGTCGATTGCGGGCCGGTTCTTCAGGAACATCGGCTCGCGGTCGGGATCGACCACCCGCATGGATTCAACCGCCGCATCGACAATCGGATCGGCGCCGAGCCAGAATGGCCTCTGCACCGCGGATATGGCACCAAGACAGCGCGGATTGTCGACGCCGCCGTCGAGCGGCAGGGCGATCATCTCGAAGGGATTGGAGCGTCCGTTGCGGCTGATGCCGTCGAAGGCGACGACGATGACATTGTCGTCTTTGAAGACGCCGTGCGCCAGGCGCGTGATCAGGCGCTGGTCCTTGACCCGCCAGAGCGACGGGAAGGAGAACCCCTTGAGTTCACGCCCATAGGTCGCGCAGATCCGTGTGCCGGCAAGCCTGAAGACGGCTTCGCCGCGTGTATCCTGCTCGAGGATGAACGTGTCGGAGAGCAGCGCCTTGATGTCGGCCGGCTCGATTTCGGTCCGCTTCGGGGCGGGGCGACCAGCGCGAAGCCGATTCCAATACTGGAACAGCGCGATTGATCCGTCCTGCTTCATGCCACATGCTCCGTCCGTTCGGTCGTCAGGTGTGCCAACGGCGAACAGAATGGCGCCCTCCGGAGACCTACATGCAGGGCGGGGCATGATACGTGCCAGCAGGCATTTCAGTTGTTCACGGAGCCGGAACGTTAAGGTTAACGAGTGGTTTACATTGTGCGGGAAATGTCCGCGTGACATACCGCATGCGGGGTTTGGACAGCACTTCCAGTCTATTTCTTGGAAAGAGTCGGGGGACTCGACCAACCGTCCGGGGGAACCCCTGGACGGTTTTCTTTTGCCGATTCGAATCGTTAACGACGATTCGCGCTGCCGCATTCCTCGGTGATTCGTGTGCCTCAACCAGATCGCCGGGCGTCCCAATTGGACGCGCAGGGACGATCTGGATGTCGACCGGGCGTCGTGACGATCCGAAAACCTGATTCCACTTTTCGGTGCGATGTTCTACAGCCGGGTATGCGAAAGCGGAAACATACGACGTGAGCGATCCGGCAGCGGAAACACCAACGGGGCCGGGCCAAGGCGACGCGCCGCCGCCACGTCGTGAGCCGGTCTTCAACCTTCCGCCTGTCGTTCTGGCCTTCATCGCCATCTGCGTCGGCGCGTATGTCGTCACCGGCTTCGTGCTCGACCAGGAACAGTACTTCTGGGTCATGGTGCACGCGGCGTTCATCCCGATCCTCTACAGCGGGCAGGCGCCAGCCGAGTTCCATCCGGTCGCCGGCCCGATCAGCTATTCGCTTCTGCACGGCAGCGTCGCACACCTGGCCGTCAACATGGTGTGGCTTGCCGCCTTCGGGTCGCCGCTCGCAAATCGCGTAGGTGCGCTGCGCTTCGTGCTGTTCTGGATCGTCACCTCCATCGCCGCGGCCGGTCTGCACTATGTCATCTATCCGACCAGCCAGGCGCCGCTGATCGGAGCCTCCGGCGCAATCTCGGGGATGATGGGGGCCGCGGCGCGCTTCGGGTTCCGCATCGACCGCACTTCCGGCAAGCCGGCGTTCGGCGGTCCGGTCCTGCCAATTGCGACCGTCCTGACAATGCGCGGGACTGTAGCCTTCCTGGCGGTGTGGATGGTGATCAACGCGGTTACGGGGCTCGTCGGGGTCGTGCCTGGACAGGAAAGCCAGATCGCCTGGGAAGCGCATGTCGGCGGGTTCGTCGTCGGCTTCTTCTTGGAGTCGGCGTTCGATCGACCGCGGCGTTTCTGAACCGCCAGGGCCCAGCCTCTCGTTGCCCCTTGAAAAGGCCGCGCCGGCCCTGCACCATGGCGATCAACAAGCATGTGTCGGGAGAGATACGGTCAACAGGAGGAGGACGCCGTGACGGTCAAAGCCATACTCGAAGCCAAAGGGCATGAGGTCACCACGCTCGGGCCAAACGAAAGACTGTCGGAGGCGGTAAGGCTGCTGGCCGAAAAACGCATCGGCGCGCTGGTCGTGACCAATGGCGACCGCAAGATCGTCGGCATCATCTCGGAACGGGATATCGTGCGGATGCTCGGCAGGGACGGCGCGGCCGCACTCGATCTTTCGGTGCGCGACGTGATGACCCCGAAGGTGAACATCTGCAACGAGCATCACACGGTCAACGAGGTGATGGAAATCATGACGCGCGGGCGATTCCGCCATCTGCCGGTCGAAAAAGACGGACAGCTCGACGGAATCATCTCCATCGGTGACGTTGTCAAACGCCGGATCGAGGATTTCGAACGCGAGGCGGAAGACATCCGCAGCTACATAGCGACGGCCTGATCCAGGGGCCGCTGATTCAAAAACACGACCTGTTGGCAAGTGCGTGGCCAGGCCGGGCTTTCGGCAGCCTTGGCTTGTGTTGCCCGCACGCCACGCTTGCAGCCGATCCGTGATTTGTGACGTTTTGGCAACACTCCTTAAACATCCAATGCGGTAGGGTCCCCAGCGGAAAAGTTGCCCCGTTCCCGCCATAAACCCGGCGCACCCGAAAGGCCTCTCCGGAGCGAGGCCGTAAGGACGAGGCGGCAGGACGGGAAGAATGCCGCGCGTTGAGCGGCAAGGAAAAGTATGGACGCCAGAGTAGTTTCCAAGGCGATCTTGCCAAACCGCGCCGGGGCTGAAGGTCCCGAAGGCGGGTATTTCCATTCTGTGACATCCTCGATTTTTGACGGCGCCAATTTGCTTTTTGCGGGTCGCACTTTGGCCGAAAAGCAGATGCATCTTCGGATCAACGACGAGAACAGCGGGCCTATTCGGGTCGAAGCCGACGATATGGCTTCGGTTGAGCTGTTTGACGCCGGATTGGCGGAGCGGGCGAAAAGGTTGGAGCCGCGCGGGATCGGGTTTCGGTCCGGCGCGACAGGAAAATGCGCACGAGAGGTTGGTGCACCCGCGATGCGGCGGTCGCCCTCCCGGGAGGCGCGGAAGAAACACGGCTATGCGTAGATTTGGTTTAGTCAAGGTTTGCATGTTTGGCCTCGCTGTCGTTGCGGCTTCCACCGCTGGCCAGGGCGTTGCGCTAGCGTTCGACGACAATGTCTTCGATGAAGGCGGCAGCGTAAGAGCCGAGTCGAGCCCATGGGCTGTGTTTCAGTTCGGCTACTCCGCCTATCAGAGCGGGCACAAGGACCAGGCCGCCGAGGCCTATCGGTATGCCGCAGAAAAGGGCCAGATTGGCGCGACGTGGAAGCTTGCCCGGATGTACGCATCGGGCGACGGCGTGGCCCGCGACGACTATGAGGCCTTCAAGTTCTTCTCCGAGATCGTCGAGCAGGATGTGGAGCCGGGTAGCCGCGACGAAAGCTATGTTTCGGACGCGCTGGTTGCGCTCGGCGGCTATCTGAAGACCGGGATAAACGGGACGCCGGTTCGCGCCGACCCCGTCGCGGCGCAGGAATACTACATGCGCGCCGCGGCCACCTATCGCAATCCGAGCGCACAGTTCGAGATGGGCAACATGTTTCTCAACGGCGAGGGCGGCGTGAAGGCCAGCGTGCGGCAGGCAGGGCGCTGGTTCCAGCTCGCGGCCGAAAAGGGCCATGCCGGCGCGCAGGCGACGCTGGGCAACCTTTTGTTCCAGCGAGGCAAGGTAGTGCGCGGCCTAGCCATGATGACGGCTGCGCTGGAGCGGGCTTCGCCGGCCGACCAGTCCTGGATACGCGGTATGCAGGAAGAAGCTTTTTCGCTTGCCGGCGAGGCCGACCGGCGCACGGCGATCGCGCTGGCGCAGGATATCCTGGTCAAGGGCACGACCGACAGCCAGTAGCTCTCGGAGCCGTCGGCCTGCCTCCCAGCTTAAACAGACTGTGTCCACTCCCTATTTCCGCTCGACCAACCGGCGCCGTTCCTGAACAATGGAACGGATGAATCGTTTGAGTCTCGGAACGGGCAAGGAATGACAAGCGAAAGGCCTCCGCGCGACCCGATCTTGCGGGACGCGATGGCGAAGATGGCGGTGCCGGAACCCGCCGTGCGCCCGTTCGTGCATCTGCGCGTGCATTCGGCTTATTCGCTGCTCGAAGGCGCGCTGAAACTCGACAAGATCGTCTATCACGCGGTGAAGGACGCGGCCCCGGCCATCGCGGTCACCGACAGCAACAATCTCTTCGGCGCGCTGGAATTCGCTCAAAAGGCAGTCAAGGAAGGCGTCCAGCCGATCATCGGCTGCCAACTCGAAATTGCCTTCGGCGACGAAAACCAGGATTCCAGCCGGGGCTATCAGAAACGGCAGGGGCCGGAACTCTTTCCCCTGGTGCTGATTGCCGCCAACGAGGCTGGCTACGCAAATCTGGTGCGGCTGGTCAGCCGAGCCTATCTGGAAAACGGGCCGGGCGATCCCGTTCACGTCTCGCTCGAATGGCTGACCCGGTTGGCCGGCGGACTGATCTGCCTGACCGGCGGTCCGCGCGGGGCGATCGGCTGCGCGCTCAAGACGGATCACCCGGCGCTCGCCGAAAGCCGCCTGCTGACGCTGAAGCGCATCTTCGGCGACCGGCTCTATATCGAGCTGGAGCGCGTCTCCGGCTACGACCGGATGATCGAGGCGAAGACGATCGAACTCGCCTACAGCCACGAACTGCCGCTTGTCGCGACCAACGAGGCCTTCTTCCAGGCGCGCGAGGACTATGAGGCGCATGACGCGCTGATCGCCATTGCGGAGGGCTCGGTCATCGCGGCCGACGACCGGCGCCGGCTGGCGTCCGACAACTTCCTCAAGAGCCAGAAACAGATGGCGGCGTTGTTCGCCGACCTGCCCGAGGCGCTCGACAACACGATCGAGATCGCCCGCCGCTGCTCCTACTACCCGAAAAACCGCAACCCGATCCTGCCGCGCTTCACCGGCGGCGATATCGCCGATGCCGAGGCGTCCGTGAAGGCCGAGGCCGTGGAACTCGCCCGACAGGCGCACGCGGGCCTCGACGCGCGGCTTGCCGCTTATGGGCCGACGCCCGGCTTCACCGTCGAGCAATATCGCGAGCGGCTCGACTTCGAACTCGGCGTCATCGAGCGCATGAAGTACCCGGGCTACTTCCTGATCGTCGCGGACTTCATTCAATGGGCCAAGGCGCACGGCATTCCGGTCGGACCGGGACGTGGTTCGGGCGCGGGCTCGCTCGTCGCCTGGGCGACGACGATCACCGACATCGATCCGCTGCGCTTCTCGCTGCTCTTCGAGCGCTTCCTCAATCCCGACCGCGTCTCGATGCCCGACTTCGACATCGACTTCTGCCAGGATCGCCGCGACGAGGTGATCCGCTACGTGCAGGAGAAGTACGGCCGCGACCAGGTCGCGCAGATCATCACATTCGGAACGCTGCAGGCCCGTGCGGTGCTGCGCGACGTTGGCCGTGTGCTGCAGATGCCCTACGGCCAAGTCGACAGGCTCTGCAAGATGGTGCCGCAGAACCCGGCCAACCCGGTGACGCTCGCCAAGGCGATCGAGGGCGAGCCTCGCTTTGCCGAGGAGGCGGAACGCGAGCCGGCGGTCCAGACACTGCTCGACATGGCGCAGAAGCTCGAAGGGCTGTACCGGCATGCCTCGACGCACGCGGCGGGCATCGTGATCGGCGACAGGCCGCTGTCGGAACTGGTGCCGATGTACCGCGACCCGCGCTCGGACATGCCGGTCACGCAGTTCAACATGAAATATGTCGAGCAGGCCGGACTCGTGAAGTTCGACTTCCTCGGCCTGAAAACGCTGACCGTGCTCGACCGCGCGGTGAAGCTGATCAACCGGCGCGGCATCGAGATCGATCTGGCGCATATCCCGCTCGACGACGAAAAAACCTACGCGATGCTCTCTCGTGGCGAGGTAGTCGGCATCTTCCAGGTGGAAAGTGCTGGCATGCGCAAGGCGCTGGTCGGCATGAAGCCCGACCGCATCGAGGACATCATCGCGCTGGTGGCGCTCTATCGTCCCGGCCCGATGGAGAACATCCCGACCTACAACGCGCGCAAGCATGGCGAGGAGGAGGTCGCATCGATCCACCCCATGATCGATCACCTGGTCAAGGAGACGCAAGGCGTCATCGTCTACCAGGAGCAGGTGATGCAGATCGCGCAGGAGCTGTCGGGCTATTCGCTCGGCGAAGCCGACCTGCTGCGCCGCGCCATGGGCAAGAAGATCCGCGCCGAAATGGACGCGCAACGGGCGCGTTTCGTCGAGGGGGCGGTCAAGAACGGGCTTTCGAAGCCGCAATCCGACTTCATCTTCGACCTGCTTGCGAAATTCGCCGACTACGGCTTCAACAAGTCGCATGCTGCGGCCTACGCCGTGGTGTCCTTCCAGACGGCCTATCTCAAGGCGCACTATCCGGTCGAGTTCCTGGCAGCGTCGATGACGCTCGACATGGGCAATACCGAGAAGCTGGCCGACTTCCGGCAGGATGCGCTGCGCCTCGGCATCGACGTTGTCGCGCCCTCGGTGAAGACCAGCTTCCGCGATTTCGAGGTCGGCGAAAACAGGATCTTCTATTCGCTGGCGGCGCTGAAGGGCGTCGGCGACGCGGCGGTCGAGCACATCGTCGCCAAGCGCAAGGAGCAGCCGTTCGCGAGCCTCGAGGATTTCTGCGAACGGGTCGATCCGAAGATCGTCGGCAAGCGGGTGCTCGAAACGCTGATCATGGCCGGCGCGCTTGACTGCTTCGGCCACGACCGCGCGGCCATGATGGCGGGGCTCGACCGCATGATGGGTCTGGCGTCGCGCGCCTATGAGGATGCCGCGCTCGGCATCACGGACATGTTCGGCGGCTCAGCCGCCAGCCAGCAGAAGCTGCATCTGCCCGTCACGGAACCATGGCTGCCCGCCGACCGGCTGCACCGCGAGTTCCAAGTGGTAGGCTTCTACCTCTCGGCGCATCCGCTCGACGAATACCGCGCCGTGCTGAAGAAGCTGCGCGTGCAGAATTCGGCGGAGTTCGCCGCAGCCGTGAAGCAGGGCGCGACGGCCGGCCGGCTCGCCGGCACAGTCACCTCCAAGCAGGAACGCAAGACGCGCACCGGCAACAAGATGGGCGTGGTGAACTTCTCCGACACGTCCGGCCAGTACGAGGCCGTGCTTTTCTCCGAAGGGCTTGCGCAATATCGCGACATGTTGGAGCCGGGTAAATCGCTGGTGATCACGGTCTCGGCCGAGGACAGGCCGGAAGGCATCAACATGCGCATCCAGACGGTGCAGTCGCTGGAGGACGTGGCCGGGCAGGCGCAGAAAGCGCTGCGCATCTACCTGCGAGACCCGGCACCCGTCGGCACGATTGCGACGCAGCTTTCGACAAAAGGCGACGGGCAGGTCAGCTTCATAGTAATAAAGGACGGCGCTGCCGGGGAGGTGGAGATCGAATTGCCCGATCGCTACCGCATTTCGCCGCAGATCGCTTCCGCCATGCGCGCGGTGCCGGGGGTGGTCGAAGTGGAACTGGTGTAGGTCGAGGCAACCGGGCAGCCGCCCGCGCATTTGGTCGGCAGGCAATGGTGGTCGGGGAGGTTATCGTTCGTGGCGATTGAAGGTGCCGACGGCAAGCCGCTGAACGGCATCGCATGGCTTCGCGACGCTCTGCGCCGCCTCTATCACGGTCGCTCGCCGACCGCCGTAAGGTTCCAGGTTGCGGTCATCCTGGTCGATCTTGCGATCATTGCGTTCTTCGTCGCGACGCCGGTTCTCTCCGAGACGCGGTCGTTCCTCTGGATCGACTATACGGTGGCCGCGGTTGTGGCTGCTGACATCATCGCCAGGCTGCTTGCCTCGACCGACATGCTGAGGCTGCTGCGCCAGCCCGCATCATGGGTCGATATCTTCATCCTTGCCACGCTGCTGTTTCCGCTGGCGCTGGCCAATCTCGGCTTCCTGCGCATCCTCAGGCTGTGGTCGCTGGCGCATAGCCGCGCGCTTTGGCACCCGCTCCAAAGGCGCGGAATGCTCGCCTGGCGCGATCCCATAGTGGCGGTCGTCAACCTTCTGACATTCCTCTTCATCGCTACGGGCTTCATCTATACGTTTTTCTTCATCGACGGGGCGGGTATCGAGGGCTATGTCGATGCGCTCTACTTCACCGTCACGACGATGACCACGACTGGCTTCGGCGACATCACGTTGCCCGGTATCGCGGGCAAGCTGACATCGATCGTCACAATGATCGTCGGCATATCGCTGTTCGTAAAACTGGCGCAGGCGGTGTTCCGGCCCAACAAGGTGTTCTACGAATGCCACCATTGCGGGCTGCGCCGGCACGAGCCCGACGCCGTGCATTGCAAGGCGTGCGGCAACCTTCTCAAGATTCCCGACGATGGCGTGTTCTAGTCCTCAGGACGTTGCCAGTTCCGGTTCGCGCGCGCGGCGCGGCATGTTGAAGAGATTGCCGGCGAGGATCAGCGCCGCGCCGATGGCTGTGAACAGATCGATGCTCTCGCTGTAGAGCAAGTAGCCGATCAGCGCCGAGAGCGGCAGGCGCAGGAAATCCATCGGCATGACAACCGTGGCGTCAGCGTAGGTGAGCGCGCGCGCCATGCAGAAGTGCGACGACATGCCGGTAAAGGAGATCAGCACGATCCACGGCCACATGTCGGGCGTCGGCGTTCGCCAGACCATGATGGCCGGCACGATGCCGATGACCGACTGGATGATCAGCATCCAGAAGATGATGGTGACGACCTTGTCGGTGCGGGTCAGCGACTTCACCATGATCACGGAGATGCCGAAGAATACGGCGCCCGCAAGCATGATCAGGTGGCCCGGCTCGATATGCGTGGCGCCGGGACGCACGATGACGAGAACGCCGATCAGGCCGAAGACGATCGCGGCGATCTTGCGCATGTTCATGCGCTCGCCGAGGAAGAAGACGGCGAGCAGCGCGCCCCAGATCGGCGTTGTGAACTCGATCGAGATCAGCTGCGCCAGCGGTATCAGGGTCAACGCCTGCAGCCATGCGAACTGGCCGGCGTAGTGGACGACGTTGCGGCCGATATGCTGCATGGGACGCCTGGTGCGCATGGCCGCGAAGCCGCCGGAAGCGAACACCAGCGGCAGCAGGATAAACCAGCCGATGATCGAACGCATCTCCATGACCTGGAAGACATCGAGCGCGGGAATGACTGCTCGGCCGGCAACCGTCATGATCATAAAGGAGACTATCGAGCCTCCCATCCAGAGCGCAGCCTTGAGTGTGGATTGGGTCTCGGGCATCTGCGTTCTGTCGCAGGCGACGGCGCGCCGTGCAACCGCAAACAATGCCAATCGACTGGACCAGACGATCGCGGCCTATTCGTCGTCCCTGTCGATGAATTCCGGCGGGTGGGCGTTGCGGCCCTTGCCGAAGGTGTAGCCGGTCTCGACGGCCTTTTTGCCAAACTTCTCGCGCAGGCTGTCGATCGCGCCTTCGGCCATCGCCCGCTTGCGCGCCGGCTCATCGACCAGATCGGGCGGATCGGCCTTGTCTGAATCGCTGAGGTCGCCGACGCCGATGCCGAGCAGCCGGTATCTCGTGGTGCCATCAGCCTCCTTTTCCAACAGGTGCAGGCCGGTCTGGAAAATACGGTCGGCGAGGCGAGTCGGGTCGCCGAGCTGGCGGTTGCGCGTGCGAAGCTTGAAGTCCTGCGTCTTGAGCTTCAGCACCACCGTGCGACCGGCAATGCCTGATTTCTTCAGCCGAGCGGAGACCTTTTCCGACAGCGCGCGCAGCACGGGCACGAGGTCGGCCGGCGAGGCGAGGTCGGTATCGAAGGTCGTTTCGGCCGACACGCTCTTGGCGTCGCGGTCGGGGTGTACGAGGCGCTCGTCCTGGCCGCGCGACAGGTGATAGAGTCTGTCGCCCATCGTGCCGTAGCGGCGGATCAACTCGCTGCGGTCGAGCTTCTGCAACTGGCCGATCGTGCGGACCCCGTCGCGCTCCAGCGTGGAGGCGAAGGCTTTCCCGACGCCCCAGATAAGCGTCACCGGCTGTTCGGCGAGGAAGCCGACCGCCTCTTCCTCGCCGATCACCGAAAAGCCGCGCGGCTTGCGGAAATCGGAGGCCACCTTGGCGAGGAATTTGCAATAGGAAAGCCCGGCCGAAACGCTGATGCCGATCTTCTTCTCGACAGTCATGGCGAAGTCCGCGAGCACCATGGCGGGCGGCCGCCCGTGAAGGCGCTCCGTGCCAGAGAGATCGAGAAACGCTTCGTCGATCGATATCGGTTCGACCAAAGGCGTCAACGACTGCATCATCGCCCGGACTTCACGGCCGACCCGTACGTATTTCTCCATGTCGGGCGAGATGACGACCGCCTCGGGACACGCCGCCAGTGCCTTGAACATCGGCATGGCCGATCGCACGCCCTTGATGCGGGCAATGTAACAGGCGGTGGAGACGACACCACGCTTGCCGCCGCCGATGATGACCGGCTTGTCCCGCAACACCGGATTGTCGCGCTTCTCCACCGCGGCATAGAAAGCGTCGCAATCGATGTGCGCCAGATGCAGCCGGTAAAGTTCCGGATGCCGGGCGAGGCGCGGACTGCCGCAGTGCTCGCAGCGCGGCGATCCGCCTGACTGAAGCGCCATGCAGTCGCGGCAGAAGCCGTGCTCGGGAGAGTTGGAAGAAACCGCCATCGCGCCGAACATAAGAGGAACAGACCGCATACTATGCCGCCGCGCGAGCCCGAACAAGGTGCGCGGCCGAGCTGGACGGTCGGAATGCACCACCCAAGTGATCCGCCATCGACCGACCACCGCAATCGGGTGCGGAACGCGTTGTTGCGAGAGGCGACCGATGAAAAAGCACTCCCAGTTAGCTGCCGGCCTGGTTGTCTTGCTCGCACTCTTGCCGGAAGCTGCGCATGCCGTGTCGCGCTATGTCTCGACGAGCAGGACCTGTGCGGAAATTCAGGCGACTATCAGAAACGAACGCCAGGCGGTTCTCGCCTGGAGGGACGTGAAGACGAACGTCCCACGAAGCGGGCTCTACATAGCCAACCGCAGCGTCTGCAAGCCAGGGTACGGGACGGAACGGGTCTACGTGCCAGCGAGCGACTAGAAGCTGTGCCTTGTCAGGCGCTGCATCTCGTTCGACTTGCAGTCCTGAGGTCGGTCGACCGAAGAAATCAGGTGTCCGCGGTCAGTTTCGCGTCAAGGCTAGCGTTCGTGCTGGTCGTAACCGAAGGGCAGCGCGCGCAACGCGGCCGAAATGCTGCCGGGAGGCGTGCCCGTTTCCTCGCAGAAGCGCAGCAGCGTCGGCTCGTGCGCCGCGATGAACTGCAGGACTCCGGCGAGGAAGCCCGGCTCCCGCGCCGCGTCGCGGATCGAAGCAGCCTCGATGCCTGAAATAGCCAGGAAGCGGGGCAGCAGTTCCGGGTCGGATGCTATGAACGCCAATGCCCGGATCGCAAGCGCCTCGGCGCCTTCGAGGTTTTGCCGGTCGTTTGCCATGCGTCCGTCGACCTTTCAGATCATCGTTGGGTGTTCGCAAGAGGGGTAGGTACCAGCTTCAAGGCGCGGCGTCGCGCAGCAACTGAATTTCCTCGGCCACCAGGCGCTGCAGATGCCAGAGGTTGCGGTCATGGATGCCGAACTCCTCGAGTTTGGCGATCGTGTTGTAGAGATAGGCGGCGTTCGAGCCGAGATGGCCGCAGGCGCGCGCGATGCGCCGCGCCGTCTCTTCGGGCGCCAGCTTGAGGAACGGAAAGCCGGGCGTCGGCGCGGCCCAGAAGGCAAGCGCACGGATGCGGCCCCCGGGGGTTTCGGCGTTCAGCCACCGCATGTTGTCGAGATCGCCTTGATATTCGGCCTCGCGGTAGAGCATGCGGAAAAGCTGGACCGGCCGGTTCGCGTCGGGCAGGCGCAGCGCCACGCCGTGGCAGGTGCCGCCGCGCTCGATCACCATCATCTGCCCGGGCTGTTCAGGCGAACCGCGCCAGCGAGGCAGTTCCATGCTGAACGAGCGGTGCCAGCCATGCGCGGTGGCGCGCCGCGTTTCGGTTGCCTCGAACTCGGGCTTCCAGATCAGCGAGCCATAAGCGAACAGCCAGAACGGGTTGTCGCCGCATTCGCGGTCGAGTTCCGCAGCCTTCTCGGACACCTCCGCATCGGTAAGCTGTAGGAGGCGCGGATCGGGGCCGGAGTCGGCCACTCCGCGCTCGCAAAAAGCGACGAGGTCCTGCGTGAGCGATGGAGAATGTACTTTCGACATGGCGAATCTCGGCTGAGACCAGATGCTATATCCGGCATTTCGCGTGTAAAGCGCCTGAATTGAAGCGGTACGGCCCGTTGATTCCTTGTTCTCAATTTCGCGGTAGGTTGCACATCTGCCCCGCAAGGACGAGTGCCCGATCGTGACGAAGATGGCAAAGCCCCAGATCCTGAAGGCAAACCGGAAATCCGCAAATGTGCTGTTTGCGGTGGGCGTCGCGGCGGCAATGATCGCTGGATGCACGTCCACGCCCAAGGACTACGCGACGACGCTTTCGGCGCAGGACCCGAAGTGGACGTCGCCGGAGTGCCAGCAAATCCGTGCGCAGGCGTTGGACTACAAGGAGCGGAGCGTCAATTGGGCGGCCGGTCTCCTGATCGGCCCCTATGGGCTCGCCATCGTCGCGGCGGGCAAGGAGCATCAGGAAAAGCAACGAAAACTGTTCGCCCGCGATATGCACATGCTTTGCTCAAGCCAGCCGCTGCCCAAGAACCTGGAGATCCAGGCCACGACGAAAAAAAGCAATTCCCAAAAATAGCGCGCGATCGGTCCAGTCTGTTCGATGCGTCGGTGCCTTGCTCCGCAAGCCCGAATCCTGCCAGTCAGGTCCATGGAATTCTCTCCACAGCAGGATGAAGCCCTGAAGGCGGTCGCTCGCTGGCTCAAGGCCGGCCGGCCCCAGATTTTCCGCCTGTTCGGCTATGCAGGCACCGGCAAGACGACGCTCGCGCGCTATTTCGCCGAGCATGTCGACGGGCAGGTGCAGTTTGCCGCCTTCACCGGCAAGGCGGCGCAGGTGCTGCGCTCCAAGGGCGCCACGAATGCCCGCACCATCCACTCGCTGATCTATCGTCCCAAGGGCGAGGAGGCGGTCGAGGACGAGACGACTGGCAGGACCTCGATGTCGCCTACCTTCGCGCTCAACCGCCAGAGCCCGGTGGCGCGCGCGAAACTGATCATCGTCGACGAATGCTCCATGGTCGATGACCAGCTTGGCAAGGATCTATTGAGCTTCGGAACGCCGATCCTTGTGCTCGGCGATCCGGCACAGCTTCCACCGATTTCGGGCGGCGGCTTCTTCACAGAGCACGAGCCCGACATCCTGCTGACTGAAATCCACCGCCAGGCGCGCGACAACCCGATCATCCGGCTGGCGCTCGATGTGCGCGAGGGCCGCGAATTCATGCGCGGCGACTACGGCACGGCGCGGGTTATCGGCAAGGAAGACGTGACGCAGGAACTGGTGTTGAAGGCCGACCAGGTGCTGGTCGGCACCAACCGGACGCGCCGCCGCTACAACGCGCGGCTGCGTGAACTGAAGGGCTTCTCCGCGAGTTATCCGCAGGCCGGCGATAAGCTGGTGTGCCTGCGCAACGACCCGGCGAAGGGCCTGCTCAACGGCTCGCTGTGGAAGGTCATGACCTCATCGCGCGAGACGGTGAAGCCGGGCATCAACCTGCTTGTCTCGCCCGAGGAGGACGATCCCGACCGGGGCGTCGCCAAGATCAAGCTCCTGAAGGCCGCTTTCGACAATCCCGACGAGGACATTCCCTGGCAGCAGAAAAAGCGGTTCGACGACTTCGACTACGGCTACGCGCTGACCGTGCACAAGGCGCAAGGGTCGCAATGGAACGAACTGGTGCTGTTCGACGAGAGTTTTGCATTCAAGGAAACGCGCCAGCGCTGGCTCTATACGGCGATCACCCGTGCGGCGGAGCGCCTGACGGTCGTCAGGTGAGTGGTTGACCCCGGCCTTCGCAGTGCGAATTTGCACGGGTCGCGAAAGGCGGCTATTGCAATGCAGCATTGCCAATGACGGGCCGGTCGTGTAGAGCCCCGCGCGCTTCGTCGGAGTAGCATTGATGAGCCAAGTACCAGCCGATAGCGACAAGGAAGCTGTCGGCCAGCAGGGACACGGGACGGCCGCACCGGCCAGAACCGGCGTTCTGATGCTAGGAGCGCTCGGCGTTGTCTATGGCGACATCGGCACCAGCCCGATCTACGCCTTTCGCGAGGCGCTTCACGCTGCATCAGGCGATGCGCCCGCCGTGCGCATGGAGATACTCGGCGTCCTGTCGCTCATCGTCTGGGCGCTGACCATCATCGTCACCATCAAATATGTGGTCTTCGTGCTGCGCGCCGACAACCAGGGCGAGGGCGGCACGCTGTCGCTGATGGCGCTGGCCCGCCGCGCCTATCCGCGCGCCAGCACCGCCATCCTGATCACCGGCGTCTGCGGCGCGGCGCTGTTCTTCGGCGACGCGATCATCACGCCGGCCATTTCGGTGCTGTCGGCGGTTGAAGGTCTCAAGGTCGCGACGCCCGCGTTCGATCCCTATGTCGTGCCGATCACGCTTGTCATCCTGGCAATGCTGTTCGCGGTCCAGCGCTTCGGCACAGGCCGCGTGGCGATCGTGTTCGGCCCGGTCACCGCCATCTGGTTCCTGGCGATCGGCGTTGCCGGCCTTTCGCATATCTTCGACGATCCGACAGTCCTCTTGGCGGTCAACCCCTATTATGCGTTTGCCTACCTCTTCGGGCAGCCGAACGTCGCCTTCGTCACCATCGGCGCGGTGTTCCTGGCGGTTACCGGCGCCGAGGCCCTCTATGTCGACCTCGGCCATTTC